>OGGQ01002659.1_pt1 | contig 18685 bp, 18 predicted proteins | sample 1571191 | NCBI WGS metagenome assembly OGGQ01 (sample SAMEA2582061, study PRJEB24529) | metagenome | biome: Human gut stool | place: China | collected 2011
AACCCACGGCCTCATGGACCCGAACCATGCGCGCTACCAACTGCGCTACACCCGGTTAACTTGCTGTTTTGGGGGAAGAATCCCTTCCTCCTTGAAAATTCCTCTTCCAAAATATCAGCTATACTATTATATTTTCTTCTCCGCTCTCTGTCAAGAGGAATATTCCATTTGTCAAATGAATAGACTGGAATCAACTCAAAACAACACAGGCGGATTCAGGCGAGGAGGAACGAATTTTTATGTACAACGAAGTTGCCCGCACATACAGTCAAAAGGCCAATCCTCGCTATACTAGGGCAGGTGACAGCAAAAAAAGGAAGGCAAATCAAGATAAACTCCGGTTAATTCAGCTTTTCGTTTGCTTGCTTTTGTTTCTGACAGCGTTTCTTGGTAAGGGCATTTTCCCGGAAAAGCTGCTGCAAATTCGGGATGAACTATTAACGATGATTACCACCAATACAGATTTTAGAGCTGCATTCTCATCGGTTGGCGATGAGAATGCAAACGAGAGTGTTCTTGACCGACTCGAAAACTTTTGTATTGCTGTGTTTGGGGTTGAAGATTCTGACGTTCCAGATTCGGATGCAGCACAGGCCACCCCGGAACTGGCCAATTTTCTTTTAAATGAGAGCGGTTTTCTAAGCGGAAACCCAGATGAACAGGCGATTACAGATCACCTGCTCGCTCAGAACGCATGGAAACTTCCCAGGACGTCCACCGAAGCTGTTCCGGAAGAGCCTGCACAGGCGCAATCGGATGAACCTGCCGTTCAGGAGGAGGAGCCGGATTCTGTTCCGGCCGCCGGCACATTGATCTTAAAATCTGACTACAACGGCGACCCACTTCCGGCCAACTATACCATGGATCAGCTTTCTCTGGGCTCCGTCGAAACCATGACCCCCGTTTTGGGCTATATCAACTCCGGCTATGGGTATCGGGACCACCCCATCAACGGCGCCTATCAGTTTCATGGCGGAGTAGATATCAGCGGACAAATGGGGGATCCTATCCAGGCCTTCGCCTCCGGAACCGTAGAGTATGTAGGGAAAGATGACTCCTATGGCCTTTATCTGCAGCTTGACCACGGAAACGGTGTCAAGTCTTTTTACGCCCACTGCAGCGAGATCTGTGTGACCAAAGGGCAGACGATCACCATCGGCGAAACAATTGCAAAAATTGGATCCACCGGAATGTCCACCGGTCCGCACCTCCATCTGGAACTGAAATTCAACAAAATGCACCTGAATCCCATTTATTATATTGAATATCTGACTGACCAATGAAGTTTGGAAATTGGGAGGCCACAGGAGGTTTTTTTCTCCTGATGGCATGGCTGAATTATTTGGATCGTCAGATGATATTGCCGTTGGCTTTAGCGGCATGTATGCTCCATGAGTTGGGCCACTATTGGGCTATTCGAGCAATGGGAGGGAGTGTCAAGCAAATCCGTCTCACAGCGGTTGGCGCTGAAATGATTGTTTCACATTCCCTGAACTACTGGCAGGAGGGGATTGCCGCACTGGCCGGGCCGGCGGTCAATCTACTGCTGGCCCGTTTTTTTTGCTGCTTGGGGCAGGAAACCCTGTTTTCCGGATTAAATCTGGTGCTCGGATGCTTCAATCTTCTCCCTATCCGATGCCTGGATGGAGGACGTGCGCTCCATTGCGCCCTCTGCCTGGTGGTTGGACCCAACGCTGCAGAACAGGTGGGGAAGTGGCTAAGCAGGGGATTCTCCTCTCTGATTCTGGCGGGCGGAATTCTTCTGCTGCGTGGCGGCGGAAATGTCACCCTTCTTTGTGTCGCCCTGTGGCTGCTAATTTTGGAAGTTTCCCATGAGAAAGCAGAAAAATAGGGCTTGTCATGCCAATGTGAAACGGGTAAAATAGAGTTTACTGTATGAGACCCAAAACGGAGGAACGACATGAACCGCACATTGGAGCACATCCTGCCCAAAGTACAAAAGCCCGCCCGCTACACAGGCGGAGAATATAACGCTGTGGTAAAATCAAAGCAGGCGGTCAAGACCCGCTTTGCTCTGTGTTTTCCGGACACCTACGAGATCGGCATGTCAAATTTGGGCTGCCGGATTTTGTACGGCGTGATGAACGAATGCCCCGACATCTGGTGCGAGCGCTGCTTTGCGCCCTGGGGCGATATGGAGGAGGAGATGCGCCGGGAAGGGCTTCTTCTCTATGGCCTGGAGAGCAGCGATCCTATTTCTGATTTTGACATCATTGGATTCTCTCTGGGGTATGAGATGGCCTACACCAATGTGCTGAACATGTTGGATCTGGCCGGCCTGCCCCTGCGCTCCGCCGATCGTCCTGAACTGACTCCGCTGGTCATAGCAGGAGGGACCTGCTGCTATAATCCAGAGCCTCTCGCCCCTTTTATCGACCTGTTTGTACTGGGCGAAGGGGAGGAGGTTACACTGGAATACATCCGGCTCTATCAGCTGGCCAAGGAGGAGTGCTGGTCCAAAGAGGAGTTTCTGCAGGAGGCGGCGAAAATCGAGGGAATTTATGTTCCCTCTTTTTATGAGCCCATTTACCGCCCCGACGGGACACTGGAAGAGCTGGCCATCAAGGAGGGCAGTGGTGCTCCGGAGCAGGTAAGCAAGCGGATCGTTGAAAATATGGACCAGTCCTATTTTCCGGTTAAGACCATCATTCCCTCCACAGAAATTGTTCATGACCGAGTGATGCTGGAGCTGTTCCGGGGCTGTATTCGGGGCTGTCGGTTCTGTCAGGCCGGCTATGTGTACCGTCCCGTCCGAAACCGAAACCCGGAGCTGCTGGCTCAGTACGGAAAGGCGGCGTGTGAGGACTCCGGTTATCAGGAGATGACCCTCTCATCGCTTTCCTCCACGGACTATCCCTGCCTGCTTGAACTGTGTGACAATTTGTTGGATTACTGCGCTCCCAGAGATATCGGTCTTTCTCTGCCTTCCCTGCGTGCTGACACCTTCTCCATGAACCTGATGGAGCGGCTTCAGCGGGTGCGGAAGGGGGGACTCACCTTTGCGCCGGAGGCCGGTACCCAGCGTCTGAGGGATGCCATCAACAAGAACCTTCGGGAAGAGGATCTGCTCCAATCCTGCCGCACCGCCTTCGCCGGCGGCTGGAGCGGGGTCAAGCTGTACTTCATGCTTGGATTGCCCACGGAGACAGACGAGGATGTGCTGGGCATTGCTGATCTGGCCCGCAAGGTCTACTTTGCCTGGCGGGAATGTACGCCCAACAAGGCCCGGGGAGTCCGTATTACCGTATCTACCTCCTGGTTCGTCCCCAAACCCCATACAGCCTTCCAATGGGATGCACAAATTCCGGTGGAGGAGTACCAGCGGCGGGTCAATCTGCTTCGTGATGCTCTGAAACGGGACAAGTCCATCACTTATAACTGGCACGATCCGGAAACCAGCTATCTGGAGGCGATCTTCTCCCGTGGAGACCGCCGTCTGGCCGATGTGCTGGAGTGGGCCTGGACCCATGGCGCCAAGATGGATTCCTGGAGCGAATACTTTGATTATCAGCGTTGGATGGATGCACTGGAGGCATGCGGCCTGGATGGGGATTTCTACGCCCACCGGGAGCGTCCCAGAGATGAGGTGTTCCCCTGGTCCAGGGTAGATGTGAAAGTGACAACCAAGTTTCTCTGGCACGAGCGGGAGCTGTGCTACCAGTCCCAGACTACCCCGGACTGCCGAACCCGCTGCTCGGGATGCGGCGCCAACCGTCTGCTCTGTGGAGGTGTATGCAATGGCTGACCGACTGCTCTTTTCCAAGACCGGGCGCGCAAAGTACATCTCCCATCTGGATCTCATGCGCACGTTCCAGCGCGCCTTTGCCCGGGCACACATTCAAATTAAGCACACAGAGGGCTTCCATCCCCATCCGTTTGTCTCCATCGCGCTGCCGCTTTCCGTAGGATACTCCAGTCAATGTGAAATTCTGGAGTTTGGCCTAATGGGAGATACCCCCCGTGAGGAAGTGCCTGCCCGGCTCACCGCCGCAATGCCAGAGGGAATCGTGATTCACCAGTGCTATCCTGGGGAGGCAAAGCTGAAGGAGCTGGCCCTTGTCAACTACATCATGAACTTTGAGTACCAGGAGGGGCGTCCCCAGGAGACAGAGCCAGCCATGCAGGAGCTGCTGCGCCGTGAGAATCTGGTCGTCAAAAAGAAATCCAATAAAGCCAAACTGGGCTATACCGAGGTGGACTTGATTCCTCTGATACGAAATTGGAATCTGGAGTGTCAGAGCGATACCATGACTCTGGATATTGTGGTATCCGCGCAAAATCCGGGTTTGAACCCTGAACTGCTCCGGGGCGCTTTTTGTCAGTCCTACCCGGAGTTTACCCCTGATTTTGTCACCTTCCACCGCCGAGAGGTCTTTCATGCCTCCGGCAGCGTATTTCGATAAAATCCATTTTTCCATCTGAATGGACTGGCGTACAAGCGAAGAGGGGAGAGGAACGATTGTGGAAAAGCCGAAGGAATATTCTCTGACCTGGGAAGTAACAGATGAAATGACTGCCAAGCGCATTGGGCAGGCCGGTTCCCGGATCCTGTCTACTCCCAACATGCTGGCCCTGATGGAGTCGGCAGCGCTGGAGCTGGCGAAAGCCTATCTGGACGAGGGCATGACCACAGTCGGCGCGGAAGCGCACATCCGTCATTTGGCTCCCACGCCTGTGGGCATGAAGGTAACCGCTACTGCGACGCTTCGCTCTATTGAGCGGAGAAAGCTGTGGTTTGACATCGAAGTGACCGATGAAAAGGGGAAGTGCGGAGAGGGCTCTCACCTGCGCATTATGGTCCCCGATAAAGACCGGAGCAAGCAGGAATCGTAAGTTTACAGAACTTTACAAAATATAGCCGCCTGGACTTGCAAAACAGTTAAAAGAGTGGTATAATTTTTTGGCGAATTTGAAGCCAAACAGAGAAGGGAACGATTTTATGTCCGGACATTCCAAATGGCACAATATACAAAAGACAAAGGGTGCCGCCGATGCCAAGCGGTCCCAGATTTTCACCAAAATTGCCCGTGAAATGATTGTAGCCGTCAAAACCGGCGGCAGCGGCGATCCCGCGAACAACTCCCGCCTGGCCGCTGTCATTGCCAAGGCCAAGGCCGCCAATATGCCCAATGACAATATCAAGCGTACCATTGACAAGGCTATGGGCGCTGGCAACAGTGACAACTTTGAGAGTGTGGTATATGAGGGCTATGGCCCCAACGGCGTCGCCGTCATTGTAGAGGCTCTGACCGACAACCGCAATCGTACCGCCCCTGAAGTCCGCCACCTGCTGGACAAGTACGGCAAGGGACTTGGCGCCACTGGCTGTGTATCCTGGTCCTTTGATAAGAAGGGCGTTATTGTGATGGATTCCGAGGATCTGGATGAGGATACCGTCATGATGGATGCGCTGGATGCCGGTGCCGAGGATATGCAGGCTGACGATGACGTGTTTGAGATTTATACCGATCCCGACAGCTTCAACACTGTGGTGGCTAACTTGGAGGAAAAAGGATACACCTTCCTGGAGGCCGCTGTTCAGATGGTTCCTCAGAATTATGTAAAGCTCACAGATGAGGCCGACATCAAGAACATGGAAAAGCTCATCGAAATGCTGGAGGACAATGATGACGTTCAGAACGTCTATCACAACTGGGAACAGGATTGATTGACCGTACCCATCCAAACAGAACAGCAATGAAGAAAGCGGATTTGGAGCATTCCAAATCCGCTTTCTTATATTTTTGTGCCGCAGTGCGTATTGACGGCAAAATATTTTCTCTGCTATGATAAAGAAAATGACTTGGGAAGGGGAGAGCTCAAACTTATGAAGATGTGTAAGCATTGCGGCCAGCCCTTAAACGAGGCACAAGAGCGGGGCAATTACAAATCCTGCCCTCATTGTTCCCAGAACAGTGAGGAGCATATCTTTTATCCAAAAGCAAAATTTGGCTGGACAGACAAGAGAATCACCCCAAACAATTCATCTGGTATTCAAAGTTGGTGCTCCGCGTGCAGAGGCAACCACATTGGGCCATATTCAGATGCCATAAAATGCAGCGAGCTTTAGACGCGTATTTTATCCGGGCTTACTGGAACAGACAACAATTATGCTTATGTTCCATTGGGCCCGGCATTTTTATTGACCTGTTCCAATATGCGTGCTATATTGTTATAGAATTTTAAATGGTTCTCAGCAGAGGGGAATTGGTCCTCCTCAAAAAGAACATTTTATCAGGTCAACAAAATAAAAATTTTGTTGACCTGAGTGGAGGTGAATTCAGCATTCCATGCATCCTGACTACCGTACCGAAGCTCCGCCGCTCATCCGCGACTTTCTGGTTTACCATGAAACCATCCAGGGCCACTCCCGGCGCACCGTGGACGAATACTTTTTGGATCTCAGAAATTTCTTCCGCTTCATCAAGCTGGACAAGCATCTGGCGCCTGAGAATCAGCCCTTCGAGTCTATTTCGATTGATGACGTAGACATTCATTTGGTCCAGTCCATTACACTGACTGATGTTTATGCCTACATGAATTATCTGTCCCGTGACCGTGGTTTAAACGCCGCGTCCAGAGCGCGAAAAGTTGCTACCATTCGCTCCTTTTATAAGTATCTGACCAATAAAGCCAAGCTTCTGGACCAGAATCCTGTCCAGGAGCTTGATTCGCCCCGGCAAAAGAAATCTCTGCCCAAATATCTGAATTTGGATGAAAGCGTCCATCTTTTGTCCAGTGTGGATGGAAAAAATTCCGTCCGTGATTACTGCATTCTGACTCTGTTTTTGAATTGCGGCCTTCGTATCTCTGAATTAGTGGGCCTCAATAAAACGGACGTTCGAGGAAATCAGCTCCGTGTCCTTGGCAAAGGCAATAAGGAACGGGTCCTCTATTTAAATGGGGCCTGTCAGCAGGCGCTCCAGGAATGGCTCACAGAACGGGACGCTATGACCCTGATCGACCAAAATGCCCTGTTTGTGACCCATCAAAACCGGCGCCGCATTACAACGGCAGCTGTACACAAACTGGTAAAAAAGCATTTATCTGCCGCTGGTCTGGACAGTACCCAATATTCTTCCCACAAGCTCCGCCACACAGCTGCTACACTTATGCTGCAAAACGGCGTGGATGTGCGTACGCTTCAGGAGGTTCTGGGCCACGACCACCTGAATACCACCCAAATTTATACCCATGTCGACAGCGATGATCTGCGTATTGCCGCACAGGCCAATCCCTTAAGCCATTTATCCAAAAAGAAGCTCAAAGCAACTGATAAAACAAACTCCACAGGAAAAAGTGAGGACTAATCTATGGATTTGCTGTACTGTATCATTGCGTTGATTCCTCCCGTCGCTATTTTGGCCATCGGAATCGTTTGGAAGGTTTCCCCACCTGCATTTCAGAGCAAGGGACTCGCCTACCGCACCAGCCTCTCCTCCGCCAGTGAAGATGCATGGAACTTTGCCCATCGCCACTGTTCCAAGCTCTGGATACGTATCGGCCTGATTCTCCTGATTGTTTCCATTCTCCTGCTGGTTATTTTTCCTGAGAATCGAAAGGACTATTTTCTCTGGCTGATTGGCGGACAGATGGTATTGTTCTGTATTTCCGCTTTCTTAGTGGACACTCTATTGAAAACATTCTTTGATGAAACCGGAAAACCATTAAAATGATAAAGAAAAAAGGCGCAATCAGCGCCTTTTTTCTTTATCTATCTTAGATTTTGATCAGTTCATAGTTTCGGCTGCCCAAGCCGATGGCTTCGGCGTGCTCCAAGCAGCTCTTCCACTCGGACTCCGGCGTCGTATTGATAAAGTGATCATGGTGATCCACAAAACCAGCCTTATGCATATTTTCATCCAGCAAACTTCCGGGAATCGGCTCCTGGCGCAGACAGGCATCCACGCAGGCCTGATCCAGAGCGACCGGATCAAAGGAGGCAAACATTCCGATGTCCGGTAAAATGGGGGCATCATTTTCCGGGTGGCAGTCACAGTAAGGAGAAATATCCATCACAAGACTGATGTGGAAGTTGGGCCGGCCATCCACAACAGCCATGGCATATTCCGCCATTTTCCGATCCAGCATCTCTGCGGCATCATCATTTGCACTATTGATTGCGTCAAAGTTACACGCAGCAATGCACCGACCACAGCCCACACACTTCTCCTGATCAATAAACGCCTTGCCGCTGTCATAATTGAAGGCATTCTGGCCGCACTGCTTGGCACACTGGCGGCAGCCAACGCACAGCTCCTGATCCACCAGAGGCTTACCGGCGGAATGCTGTTCCATCTTGCCTCTGCGGCTTCCGCAGCCCATGCCGATGTTCTTCAGAGCACCGCCAAAGCCAGTCTGCTCATGGCCCTTAAAATGGTTCAGGCTGATAAATACATCCGCATCCATAATGGCCCGTCCAATTTTCGCGTTCTTTACGTACTTTCCATTGCGAACGGGAACTTCCACATCATCGCTGCCCCTCAGACCGTCACCAATAATCACCTGACAGCCGGTGGACAGCGGGGTAAATCCATTCTCATAAGCGCTTTCAATATGCTCCAGAGCATTTTTCCGCCTGCCGGGATACAAGGTGTTACAGTCGGTCAAAAAGGGAATTCCGCCCAGAGACTTCACAACATCGGCCACACGCTTGGCATAGTTGGGTCTGAGGAAGGACAAATTCCCCGGCTCGCCAAAGTGCATCTTGATCGCTGTCATTTTATGGTCAAAGTCAATTTGAGCAATACCGGCCGCCCGCATCAGCTTCTCCAGCTTGTCCAGCTGGCTGACACCAATTTTCACACGAAAGTCCGTAAAGTAAACCTTAGAAGGCTGCATACATAAGCCTCTCCCTTCTGGATATTAAAATTTTATGGTTATTGTTCCAATTGAAGCAGGGACAAAAACTCATCTTCACTTAATACAGGTATGCCCAGCTCCTGCGCCTTGCGCAGTTTGGAGCCGGCTCCCTCTCCGGCCACCACATAGGTGGTCTTTTTTGATACCGAACCGGATGCTTTTCCGCCCCGTTTCTCAATCAGCTCAGCGGCCTCTTCTCTGGTAAAATGCTCCAACCCGCCTGTCAGCACAAAGGTCATGCCGGCAAACCGCTGATCGGCCCCCTGCTCCTCCGCCAGGGTATTGACACCAGCCGCCCGCAGACGTGCCATGAGATGCTGGCTCTGGGGACTGGCCATCCAATCCAGAATGCTCTGCGCTGTAATCGCTCCAATATCCTCCACCTCTACCAGTTCATCCATGGTAGCATGCTCCAGCGCATCCAGACTTTGGAACCGGGCTGCCAGAATTTTCCCTGCTTTCTGTCCAACCTGGCGAATTCCAAAGGCATAAATCAAGCGGGAGAGATCCTGTTGTTTGGATTTTGCAATGGCGGCAATCAAATTCTGTGCCGACTTCTCCCCCATTCGTTCCAACTTGGACACATCTTCCGCCTTGAGAAAATAGAGATCGCCCGGAGTCTTGACTAGACCGGCATTGACCAGATTCTCTACCACTGCAATGCCAAGTCCCTCAATATCCATGGCATCCCGGCTGGCAAAATGGGCCAGCGTCCGGAGAATCTGGGCCGGGCATTCGGCGCCAGTACAGCGGATGTGAGCGCCGTCCTCATCCCGGCGTACCGGCGCTCCGCACACCGGACAACAGCTTGGAAGCTGATAGGGCTCTGTGCCCTCCGGCCGCTTCTCCATCACCACAGACAGAACCTCGGGAATGATCTCCCCTGCCTTGCGCACCAAAACTGTGTCCCCAATCCGGATATCCTTCTCCTGGATAAAGTCCTGGTTATGCAGCGTGGCATTGGTCACCGTGGTACCCGCCAGCCGTACCGGAGTCAATACAGCCTTTGGCGTGAGCACCCCAGTGCGTCCAACCTGCACCACTATATCCACCACTTGAGAGGGTTTCACTTCCGGCGGATATTTGTAGGCGGCAGCCCAGCGTGGAAACTTGGCCGTCGATCCCAGCATTTCCCGTTGTGACAAGGAGTTTACCTTGATAACCGCCCCATCAATGTCAAACTGGTATTGATCCCGGTTTTCCCCCACTTGTGTGACATAGGTGATGGCCTGTTCCACCTGGTCACAGCTGTAATGTGGAATTACTTTAAATCCCTTATTTTTCAAGTAATCCAGCGTCTCAATATGGGTCTCAAACTGGCCAGGCTCTATCCACTGGACATTAAAAACCAGAATGTCCAGCTTTCGGGAAGCGGCAATTTTAGGGTCCAGCTGGCGCAGGGATCCAGCAGCAGCGTTACGGGGATTGGCAAACAGCGCCTCTCCCCGCCTCTCCCGTTCCTGATTCAAGGCGTGAAAGACTTTTTTGGGCATGAACACCTCGCCCCGGACAATCAGCTGATGGGGCGCATCGGGAATCCGCAGAGGAATGGAACGAATGGTGCGGAGATTTTCCGTCACATCCTCCCCTACCTGTCCATCGCCCCGGGTCGCTCCCCGGACAAACAGGCCATCCTCATACTCCAGCGCCACTGAAAGCCCATCCACCTTTGGCTCCACCACATAACTGGGTTCCGGCACAACGCCTCGCACCCGCTGGTCAAAGGCACGCAGCTCATCGAAATCAAAGACATCCTGCAGTGACTCCAGCGGCACCTTATGCTGCACCTGAGTAAATGCCTCCAGGGCCTTTCCACCCACCCGCTGGGTTGGTGAATCAGGCGTCCTCGTCTCTGGGTGTGCCTCCTCCAGCTCCTCAAGCCGGCGCAGCTTATGGTCGTAGTCATAGTCGGACATAGTGGGATTGTCCAAAACATAGTATTCATAACCGGCCTGCTCCAGTTCACGGCGCAGGGCTTGTATTTCCGCTAAATAATCCATTTCGCAGCGTCTCCTTCCTGTCCTGGCAGCGAAATTTTGCAACAACTCCGGGAAGCACGGCATAGACAGCCAAAAACAGGCCATATCCAAGCAGTGCCCCAGCGGTATTCAGAATCACATCATCAATATCGGTACTCCGTCCAATAAAAAATTGAATAAACTCAATCGTCACTGAGCAACACAGGCCCACCAGCACCGACTTCCACCAGCGGTGTTTTCGCCACAAGAGGGCAGTACAAAAGCCGATAGGCAGAAACATTCCAATGTTGCCCCACAGCATAAACATAAGCCACGGATAGCCGGTTCTCAATGCACGGCGGATCTCTTGAAAGGGAGCCAACACATCAGCAATCCCCATCATCCGATGGGCGAGCTCCTCCCCGGAGAGATAGAATTCAGCGGCCCGAAAACCTCCGGCGCGGACTTCTGGTATCAGGAGATACCGAATCATATAGTTCCAAAAATCGCCGGGAAACAGGGTCAATGCCGCCAAGCCGGCACAGAAGGCCACAAACAGCGCCAGACCCATTTCCCGGATCGGGCCGCTGTACAGCCCCAACCGGCTCAGCCGTTTTTTTCGCAACGGAACAAGGCAGCAGAAAACGGCTATACCCGCCAGCATACAAGGCAGCATTTGAACTATATAGCCCCCTATGCTGCCCAGATACCAGCTTAATTTATCCAGAAGAATCATTGTATCCCTTTCGTATCCAGCGTGCTCAGGGAAGTTGTGAGTCCATCTGCAGATATGTGCTGGGCACACTTCCAACAATCACAGTTTCCGCCACACAAAGCCGGCTGTTCAATTCCACCTGGACCTCACCGCCCGGCAGCATCACGGTCAAGGGAACGGACATCTCCAGCCAGATTCGGTGGAGGGTCTGATTGACACCTGCGGCAGTAAAATCACTTTCAAACTCAGCAGAAACTGTGCCCACCGTCATTGCTCTGGCCTGAATGGATGGCCCACGGGCCCAAATCAGCTCAGAGTCCAACAGACTTCCCAGTGGTATCTGGATGGTTGATACATCCACACACTCCAGCTCCTGAAGCACCTGTGAGACAATCTGTGTGCGCAGGGAGTTGAGCTTGGACATATCTGTGGTCAGCGCAGTAATGGCACCATCTGCGTCCCGCTCAATGGACACCAGCGCCGCATCCTCCACCTGCTGCTGGGACAGCGCTTCCAGAGCGGCATGCTCCAGCACTCCGGTCATCTGATTGACTACCTGGGTGCGTGCCGCCTCCTCCAAAACCGGGCGAAGGCGGGTCTCAAGTCCCCGGATGACTCCAAAGGCCAATAGCCCCGCAACAAGGAGGGTGACCAGCACCGCTGCCGGCCGCCGGCTGCCCCCTGTCCTCTCCCTCCGGCGCATCCGACGGGACGACCGCCGCTTCCAATAGTGGCGCAGCTCCCTTCGCCATGGCTCCACAGGCATATTCCCACCTCCTCAGAGGCAGGATATTCCCCCTCCAGCTTGGCCTATGCCTTCCCGCCGTCCAGCAGCTCCTGCACCGCCAGCAATACGCCAAGACGGCCGGACTCAAAGGTCAAACCGCCCTGCAAATAGACTGTGTAGGGCTCCCGCATAGGGGCATCAGCAGATAGCTCAATGGAGGCTCCCTGAATAAAGGCACCCGCAGCCATAATCACCTGGCTGTCATAGCCGGGCATATCCCAGGGCTCCGGCGTCACATAAGAGTCCACCGGAGCGCCAAACTGAATCCCTTTGCAGAAACGCTTCAGTGCCTCCGGCTCCCGCATGTGGATCATTTGGATGATGTCGTGGCGAATCTCCTGGGAATTGGGCTGGGTTTCATAGCCCAAACGCTCCATAACGCCGGCAGCAAACACGGCGGTTTTCACCGCCTGAGCCACCGTGTGAGGGGCCAAAAACAGTCCCTGGTACAGCAGACGGTTCTGCCCCAGCGTACAGCCGCACTCTCCGCCGATCCCAGGTGCGGTGAGACGCATGGCAGCGCCCTCCACCAGATCCTTTCGTCCGGCCAGATAGCCTCCTGTAGGTGCCAGACCACCCCCCGGATTTTTAATGAGAGAGCCTACACAAAGATCGGCTCCCACATGGGTGGGTTCCAACGTCTCTACAAATTCGCCGTAGCAGTTGTCCACCAAAATGGCCGCATTGGGGTTGGCCTGCTTGATGCCCCGGCACATCTCCTCAATCTCTGCCACAGACAGTGAACTCCGGGTGGAGTAGCCCTTGGAGCGCTGAATCAGCACCGCCTTTACCCTGGGATCCGCAGCCGCCCGGGCCATTCCCTCCAGGTCAGGCTTATTGTCAAGGAGATCCACCTGTCGGTAATCCACGCCGTAGTCCTTCAGAGAACCAGGTCCCTTATCCACCACACCGATGGCTCCCAGCAGGGTGTCATAGGGAGCACCCACCGCTGACACCAACACATCTCCTGCCTTCAGTGCACCGAACAGAGCTGCGGTAATGGCGTGGGTTCCGTTCACAAACTGCAGGCGGACCAGGGCCGCCTCTGTCCCAAAGAGGTCGGCATAAATTTCATCCAGCTTGTCCCGCCCCAGATCGTCATAGCCATATCCGGTGGTTCCTACAAAGTAGGCCTCGGCCACCCGGTGCTTTTGGAAGGCCGCCAGAACCCGGGCAGTATTCTCCTTGGCAATGGAGTCAATGCGGTCAAACTGAGCTCTCAGCTGTTCCTCCGTCTGGCTTCCCAGGTCGAGAACACGCTGGCTTAACTGTAAGGTCATATTCCTTGTCATCCCTATCTGTTTCTGTTGTAATAAAGGCAGCTGACCGTGTTCCGCTCACAGAGCGTTCAGTGGGCGCTGAGCAAATGCGGTTGTCAAACGGACACAGGCGTTGCAGTCCTTCAAACTGACTGTCTCCACAGGAGTATGGATATAGCGGCAGGGTACCGAAATCCCCCCGGTGAGTACTCCCGAGCCCGTGGTATGGATCGCACCGGCGTCAGTTCCGCCTGCCCGCAGAATGTCCCGCTGTGTGGGAATATCCGTTTTTTGGGCGGTCTGGTCCAGAAGCTCCACCACAGCAGGGTGGCAGATTACCGAGGAATCCATTACCTTGATCGCCGCCCCTTTCCCCAACTGAACCGTGCCGGACTTCTCCGAACCCGGTGTGTCATCCACATCTGTAACATCCACTGCTACAGCATAGTCAGGCTGGATGGCCCATGCGGCGGTTTTAGAGCCCCGCAGGCCTACTTCCTCCTGGACCGTAAAGACAAAATACAGGTCATTGGGGCTGCTCTGGATGTGCTCCAATGCCTCCAGCAAAATGGCACAGGAGATACGGTTATCCAGATAGGGTGAGGTCATGTTCTCCCCCATCTGGAAGATCGGCGTATCATACACCGCCGTGTCCCCCACCCGGACCAACTTTTTTGCCTCCGCCTCACTCGTTGCTCCAATGTCCAGATAGCACTCGTCCAGCTTCAGCTTGCCGAATTCCGCCTTCTCCTCCGGCAAAAAGCAGCCCCGCACTCCATTTTTAAAACGAACAGGGGTATAGACAGCCTCCTTGGGACTGATCCCACCCAGTTTACCTACACGGAGGAATCCCTCCTCCTCAATGTGGGTCACGATAAAACCGATGGAGTCCATATGGGCAGCAAACATCACCTTGGGGCCGCTGCCCGCCTTATGGACAATCAGATTGCCCATGGTATCTGTGGTCACCTCGTCGGCGTAGGGGGCAGCCATCTCGGCAATGACCGCCCGGATCGCCCCCTCATCCCCGGAGGGGCCATGGGCGGCATTGAGCATCTTAATCCGTTCAAACAGTTCCATACATCAGGCTCCTAACCCTCTATGAGTTCATAACGCTTACATAAAATGTGGTAAATTCCGCCCTGGGTCTGCTGCTGAAAGAGGCGGTACTGCTCCAGTTCTCCCAATACTGCCTCCATAGGCGGGCGAAAATTCAGCATGTCTGCCGGCTCTCCCGGGTCATAATCATAGTCACCATGGAACAGATAGCCGTCCTTTCGGTTTTCAAACACCTTCTCCAGCATCTGTTTTTTTGCGCTCTCATCCAAAATCTCATAAAATCCGCCCAGCTCAGCGCCAAGGGGATTATCAAAGCAGTTGACCTCAAAATCCAGGCTGGCGACCTGATAAAACCGGAGTACTGCGGATACAGTCCGCTCCTCTCCATTCTCCCGGCGGTAATATTGAATGGCAAACTCCACCTGAGCATCCTCACCCTGAGGCCGGATCTTGCATTCGGTAATGCTTCCGTCGTAGGTTGTCAGCAGCAGCCGTGACCTCATGTGCCAACCTCCTGGGCCATGCGCTTCAAAAACAGCCGAGTCAGGTTCAACATGTTCTCAAAATCAGCAACACTGCCCACACTGGCAGGGGCGTGGAGGTACCGCACTGCAGCGGAAAGAGCGGCCACCCGAACGCCAGCCTTCGTGCGCTGAATCGCCCGGGCATCATTTCCTCCGGCAATATATTCCTTAGTCTGCCAGGGGATCCGGTTCTCCTCCGCCAAGTCCCGGAGCAGCTCAAACAGCCCCCGATCGTAGATGGTCCCTCCATCCATGTAGGAGATGACCGGCCCCTTTCCCGGGGCACACACCTGTTGATGGTCAGGCACCTCAGGCAGATCGGCAGCGGTAGTGGTCTCCAGCACCAGGGCCACTTCCGGCGTTACAGAGAACGCCGCTCCAAAGGCTCCGCGGGTCCCCACCTCCTCCTGAGCGGTGAAGGCAAAGGTTACGTCCATTGGGAGCTCCTCCTTCAAAAGGGAGAGCATCACAGCACAGCCCACCCGGTCGTCAATGGCCTTGGCCTTAAAAAGGCCATCCCCAAAGAGCTCCGGCTGGGTGACAAACGAGCCATAGGTCCCAGGCGAAACCAGCTTCAAAGCCGCCTCCCGGTCGGAAGCGCCGATGTCCACATACAGTGACTCAGTTTTAGGTGTCTTTTTCCGCTCCTCCCGGCTGACCAGATGAATGGCTTTCAGGCCAACGATTCCGGGGACCCGGTCCGGCCCTAGCACCACTGGTTTTCCAATGGCTACCCGGCGGTCCACGCCGCCCACAAAGTCAAATTTCAGGAAGCCCTCCTCCGTCACTTTGGTGACAATGAGGCCGACCTCATCCATGTGGGCGCATAGCAAAAGCCGGTTTTTCGCGGGTCTGGCCCCCTTTTTGAACACAATCAGATTGCCCAGCGGGTCAACGCGCATCTCGTCGGCCCATGGCTCCGCCTGGGCCTGAATCCAGGTTCGGACCCGGTCCTCATCGCCGGACACGCCATCCATAGCACATAGGGTCTTTAAACATTCAATCACAGCCGGGTACCTCCTCCCCGATGTTCCGGATAAAGGCGGCCAACAGCCGCGTGGTATTCTCCAGATCATCTACATGGACGGCCTCCACCGGGGTGTGCATATACCGCAGAGGAACGGACAGTACCGCTGTGGCTACTCCTTCGCCGCTGATCTGCAGCGGCCAGGCATTGGTCCCGCTGTGTCCCGCCATAACCTCCACCTGATAGTCCAGCTCCAGGTCCCCGGCAATCCGTTCCATACGTTGGGACATCCAGCGGGTACAATTAGGCCCCACTCCGATGACCGGTCCGCCGCCCAGACGGAAGGTTTTATCTTTGGAGGCATCCGGGCTGTCCCCGTGGGTTACATCCACTGCTACACACAACTGGGGCACAATCCCGAAGGCGGCGGTGATGGCTCCGGTACTGTGAGTCTCCTCCTGCACCGAACCTGTCACATACAGGTCCACATCCAAAGGTTCATGGACAAGCCGCCGGACGGTGTCCACCAGCACTGCAAAACAGCTCCGGTCATCCAGCGCCTTTCCACACAGAAGCTTGTCCCCCAACGGCTGACAACTGGTGCGGTACACAATGGGCGTTCCTATGGGAATGCGGCGCTGGGCCTCCTCCTGGGAAAGGCCCACGTCGATGGTCAGCTCCCGAATGGTACGGGCCTTGTCCATATCCTCGTTGGACTGAATGTGTGGGGGCAGGCAGGCCACCACCCCAGATACGGGAGGCTGGCTGAGCACCAGAACCTCCCGGTCCGGCAGCATTCTGGGATCCACACCCCCAAGAGGCGCAAAGCGCAGGAAGCCCTTTTCATGCCCTGTGACAATCAATCCGATTTCATCCAGATGGGCGTCCAACATCAGTCGGGGCGCGTCCGGACGACCGCAGCGGCGTACGCCCACCACGCTGCCCATGCGGTCCACCTGAACCTCATCCATATACGGGCGCAGCAACTCAGCCGCTGCCCGGGCCACCGGGTGTTCAAACCCGCTGGGTCCCGGCAGGGCGCAGAGCTGTTCCAATGTCTCTTTGTAATCCAATGCTGCTCCTCCCTTACAGGGCATTGACCAAATCTTTAAATACTTTGCCGCGCTCCATGAAATTTTTGAATTTGTCAAAGGCGGCACAGGCGGGAGACAGCACCACCACATCCCCTGCCACAGCGGCCGCTCTGGCGGCATCCACCGCCTGCTTCAGGTTATCCGTCTCCAGGATATCCGGAGCATGCTCGGCATATTCCGGGGCCTGCTCCACACTCTTCCGGATGGCAGGAGCGGTGGCCCCCGTGAGGATCAGTAGCTTTACTTTCTTGGTAATCTCCACGCCAAGCTGTGTAAAGGGAACGCCCTTGTCATATCCGCCAGCAATCAAAATCAGCTTTTGGTCAAAGGAATCGAGGCAGGCCATGGTACGGGTGGGGCTGGTTCCGATGGAGTCGTTGTAATATTTCACTCCATCCAGCTCCCGTACCAGCTCAATGCGGTGCTCCACCCCAGTAAAGCGCTGCGCTACAGCCCGGACACACTTGTCGGGCACCAGACCGTCCACCGCAGCGATGGCCGCCATATAATTTTCAATGTTGTGTACGCCGGGAATATGGATCATGGACAGAGGAAGCACCTCCCGGCTGCCCATCTCATTGGTCAGCCAGATGGTATTGTCCCGCAGGTACACGCCCTCCTCCAAAGGCTTCTTCCGACTGAACAGCATCACCTTTCCCGGAGCTTGCTTGGACAGGGCACGGGTGATATCGTTGTCAAAGTTGAAGATCGCCCGGTCCTCTTTCCCCTGATGGGTGAAAATGTTCAGCTTGGCGGCTGTGTACTCCTCCATGGTGTGGTGGTAATCCAGATGGTTGGGGGACAGGTTGGTAAAGACGGCCACATTGGGGCTCTTTTTCATTGTCATCAGCTGGAAAGATGACAACTCTACCACCACCACATCCTCCGGCACCATACTGGCAACATCGGGCAGCAGAGGCCGTCCAATATTTCCGCCCAGATAGACGTTGCGTCCCGCCTCCCGGAGGAACTCGCTGATCAGTGTGGTGGTGGTGGTTTTTCCATCACTTCCGGTTACTCCGATAATCTTGCAGGGACAAAGCTGGAAAAACAGCTCCATCTCCGAGGTGATCTTGCTTCCCTTCGCCGCCGCCTGAACCAGTTCCGGCGTGTTGGGACTCAGGCCGGGTGTGCGAAAAATCAAGTCAAAGCGGTGCAGCTTGGCCAGATAATCCGGGCCAAGCTGGAATCTGGCGCCCAAGCTCTCCAATTCAGAGGCCAGCTCCTCCACCCGCTCTCTGGGAGACTTGTCGCACACCGTGACCTTCACGCCTGCGCGCAGCAGCATCCGGATCAGCGGAGTGTTGCTTACGCCCATTCCAATGACAGCCACGGATTTTCCCTTTAACCCTTCCAAATATTCGGCAATGGTGGACATGATGCGTCCTCCTTGTATTATAGAGTAGTAGTTATTAAAGCCCCTCTCCAAGGGCTGTGCT
>OGGQ01002663.1_pt1 | contig 18672 bp, 19 predicted proteins | sample 1571191 | NCBI WGS metagenome assembly OGGQ01 (sample SAMEA2582061, study PRJEB24529) | metagenome | biome: Human gut stool | place: China | collected 2011
AGATTGCTGAAAACATAACATCTTTAGGATACGGCAAAGAACGGATAACCGCTGATTCTGCTGAACCCAAGTCTATAGATGAATTGAAAGGCTATGGATTGAGAGTATCAGGTGCAGCGAAGGGAAAAGACAGTATTAACAATGGTATTCAGTTCATCCAAGATTTTGAAATTATCATTCATCCCCGGTGCGTGCATTTTCTTACTGAAATCAGCAATTACACTTGGGATAAAGATAAGTTCAATAATAAGCTGAATAAGCCAATAGATGATTTTAACCACTTAATGGATGCTATGCGCTATGCGTTGGAAAAGTTCATTATTGGGGGAAGATGGCTGTTTTAGTATCACGTTAGTAACAAATCCCCCGGAAAGTGCCGATTTTCCGGGGTTTTGATTTTATTAAGCAATAAAGAAGGTGAACAAAAGCATGGAAATTGATATAAACGGTGTGAAATGGCTGGTTGAAGCAGCAGATGGAGAAACTAAAAAGCTGCATCCCAAAAAGGATAGAATCAACTTAGGATTAACTGAATATTGTGAAGGAATTATTACAATCAGACAAGGAATGTCAGAATCAGTCACCCGGTCAACCGTTATCCATGAATTGATTCATGCTTTCCTTTTTTCTTTTGGCTATGAAGTGAACGGTGAAGAATCCATGTGTAACTTCTTTGGTTCACAAGCTGATAGAATTATGAAATTAACAGATGAAATAATGAAGGGGGTGAATTTCAATGCTGACAGAGAAGGAAATACTGAATCTAATTGATGAAGATATGACTTCCGAAAAGAAACGGCTTGCCGGAATCGGTCAGAAGTATTATGAAGGTGAACATGATATTTTGAATTATCAGATTTACTATTATGATGCTGATGGTCAGTTGCAGCTTGACCGCTTCAAAAGCAATATCCGCATTAGTCACCCCTTTTTTACTGAATTGGTTGACCAACAGGTTCAGTATATGCTTTCCGGGGATGGCAACATAATCAAATCTGATATTCCTGAATTGCAGACAGAACTTGATGATTATTTCAATGATGATTTCTATTCAGAAGTGTATGAACTTCTTATTGGAACAATCAGCAAGGGTTTTGAATATATGTATGCTGTTACCGATAAGGACGGAAAGACCCGGTTTGAATGTGCTGACTCTATGGGTGTGGTTGAAGTCAGGGCAAAGGATACAGATGATGGATGCCAATACTTCATTTTTTGGTACATTGACCGCATTGACAAAGGGCAAAAGAAAATCAAGCGTATTCAGGTTTGGGATGCTGAAAAGGTTTACTTCTATGTTTCAGTTGATGCCGGGAAGATTGAACCTGATAATTGTGCAGTTATTGGGGATAAGCTGCAAAACTTCCGCTATCATACCATTTTCACAGATGATAAGGGTAAACAGTATGGTAAAGGTTTTGGTTTTATTCCTTTTTGGCGGTTGGATAATGGCAGAAAGCAGTTTTCCGGCTTGAAGCCAATTAAAAGCCTGATTGATGATTATGATTTGATGGCTTGTAGCTTATCAAATAACTTGCAGGATTTCACAGATGCCCTTTATGTGGTATCCGGCTTTCAGGGCAGCAACCTTGATGAAATGATTCAGAATATCAAAGCCAAAAAGCATATTGGTGTTGATAATGGTGGTGCGGTTGATATTAAAACGGTTGATATTCCCTATCAAGCAAGACAAAGCAAACTTGACCTTGACGAAAAGAACATTTACCGCTTTGGAATGGGTTTCAATTCAGCGCAACTTGGGGATGGGAACATTACCAATGTGGTTATCAAATCCCGATATGCCTTACTTGATTTGAAGTGCAACAAACTTGAAATCCGGCTAAGACAGTTTTTCAGGAAGCTATTGGAAGTGGTTCTTGCTGAAATCAATGAAAACAATGAAACTGATTATCAGATGAAAGATGTTTACTTTGAATTTAAGCGTGAAGTTATGACCAACGCACAAGACAATGCTTTGATTGAAAAGACGGATGCTGAAAAGCAGCAGATTCAAGTAAACACGCTGCTTTCCCTTGCCAATGTGCTTGACAGTGAAACAATCATTCAGGCTATTTGTGATATTCTTGATGTGGATTATGAAGAAATCAAGGACAAATTGCCAAAGGATGAAACCGGGGAAACAGAAAACATTGAACAAGAATTGAACAATATTGTTCCTGATGATGCCCCGGATAAAGGCGGTGGTTTGAATGAACCAACGACAGCTTGAAGTTCAGAAGTTATCTGTTCAGGATGAAAAGCGGATAATCCGGCAACTGCAACAGGTATATAAAAAAGCATCCGAGGATTGTCAAGCCAAAATTGAAGCCCTTGCAGCAAGGCAGGATTTACAGAACATCCAAACCATTATTTATCAGCAGCAGTATCAGAAAGCATTGAAGAAGCAGCTTGATAGCATTTTTGATGAATTACAGGCAAGTTCTTTTCAATCAATTTCCGATTACTTGGAAAAGTGCTATGAAAATGGGTTCTTTGGTACATTGTATGACCTGCAAGGGCAAGGGATACCGCTGATTATTCCCATTGACCAAAGGCAGGTTGTTCAAGCCTTGGAATTGGATGCCAAGTTATCCAAGCCCTTTTATGATAGATTGGGTGAAGATGTTACTTTCCTGAAAAAGAAAGTCAAAGCAGAAGTTTCAAGGGGAATTGCAAACGGTTCTACTTGGTGGGATGTAGCACAAAAAATAGCAACTGGAATGAATAGCCCATTGAAAACCGCCTTATATAATTCAATGCGGATTGCAAGGACGGAAGGACACAGGATTCAGAATCAAGCCCAATGGGATACAATCAATAAAGCCAAAGCAAAAGGGGCTGATATTGTCAAGCAATGGGATTCAACTCTTGATAAAAGGACAAGGGCAACACACCGCAGGCTTGACGGTCAAATCCGGGAATTGGATGAACCGTTTGAAGTGGACGGTCACAAAGCTATGTATCCGGGCGGTTTTGGAATCCCAAAGGAAGATATTCATTGCCGTTGCGTTATGCTACAAAGGGCAAGATGGGCTTTAGATGAAGAAGAACTTGAAACCCTGAAAGACCGGGCTGCATATTTTGAACTTGACAAAACCAAGGATTTTGAAGATTATAAAAACAAATACCTTAAAGCAGTTCAGCAGGTGCAAGTTCAAAGTGGTCACCCGGATTGCCCTATTGCTAAAGCCTATGGTTCAGATTACTATGATGCTTTGCATCAATTAGTTGCAGATTGCCAGGATAAAACTGCTGCTTCTGTTTGGGATAAGTATGAAGAACAGGTTCAGGTTGGAAATCCGAACTATAAAGGCAGGGCTTACGCACAAGCAGGAAAAATCTATGTTGGAAAAGATGTTTCTGCAAAAGGAAGCAATTACCAAACCCCTTATCAGGTTACAGTGCATGAATCAGGACACGCTATTGATTATCTAACAAGAAAAACAGGTTCAGGGCAAGGCTATTTCTTTTCAAGCACTTATAAAAATGGGGCTTTTCCAACTACAATCAAAGATGAAGTAAGCAAATGGGTTTCTTCTGTTGATAAGAAAATGAAAGCAGACTTCAAAACCCATAAAACAGATTATGCTTGGTTAAATTCTAATGGCTATATAAGCGATTGGGAATATGATTTTTGGAAAAGAAACGGAACTTGGATAGGCGGTGAACCGTCTTATTCAAAGGCTATTGCTTATGAATCTGTTCAAACTGAAATCCGGGAAATCCCATTGATTGACCGGGGCAATCTTTCTGATATTGTGGAAGGTGCAACTAAAGGAAGGGTTAAAGGCGGTGTTGGTCATGGTGATTCATATTGGAAAGGTGCAGGGGGAACAGAAAACCTTGCAACAGAAGCATTCGCTGAAATGTTGGATGCTACTATTGCAAATCCCGGTTCACTGGAACAGATAAAAAAATACTTACCTGATTCATATAAGGTTTTTCAAGATATGCTTGCAGAACTATTGAAGTAGAAAGGATGATAACTATGGATGAATTGTTGATTAAGTATGCAGATACCTTTGGTGAAAACTTTCCCCTGTTTATGTGTATGGGGATGGATGATGAAGAAATTATGAAAATCATCAAAGATTGCCTGAAAGACGGTGTTCCTTATGAAGCAGAACAGAAAGAAAATACCGTTTATTAAGGTTTGAAAGTTAATATTCAAAATGTGTAAATTAGCACTCTGATAGAGAGTGCTTTTTTATTGTCCGAAAAGGCTTATGACATATAAACTGCTGCTGAAAATGCCCGGTGCATGGCATATAAAAGGCACATTGTCAGCGGTGACACCGCACATAAAAACTAAGACAAGAAAGGATGAAAAACAATGGAATTTTTGAAAGCTATCTTAGGTGATGAACTGTTTGCACAGTTTGAACAGGCTATCAATGCTTACAATGGCAAGCCTGAAAACGCACAGCAGCAGGTGAAACTTGCTAACCTTGCCGGGGGCGGTTATGTTTCCAAGGCAAAGCATGATGCCCTTGATGCAGAAAACAAGACCAACATTCAGAAGTTGACGGAAGCCAATGGACTGATTGAAAATCTGAAAAAGGCTGCAAAGGGTGATGAAACTTTACAGGGGCAAGTTACCCAATATCAGACCAAAGTGCAGCAGTTGGAAACAGAACTTGCACAGACAAAGGTTGATGCAGCTATCAAGGTTGGGCTTTTGTCTGAAAATGCGGTTGATGTGGACTATCTGACCTATAAGCTGAAAGAAAAGGGTGAACCGATTGAACTTGATGAACAGGGCAATATCAAGGGTTGGGCTGATAAGGTGGCAGCACTGAAAACGCAGCTTCCTACAATGTTTACTTCCAAGGGAAAGGGTGGATATGAAGGATTCAAGCCTTTGGATAAAGACCATGAGCCACAACCGCAGGGAATGACCAAAGCTGACCTGTTGAAAAAGTCCTATGCTGAACAAGCAAAATTCTTTGAAGAAAACCCGGAACAGTACCGGGAAATTATGAAAGGTTAAGGTGAAATAAAAAATGGCTAATGCTTATACGAAACTGACGGATATTATTAACCCGGAAGTTATGGGTAACATGATTGAAGCAAAGATTTCCGCACTTTGCAAGATTACCCCCTATGCTAAAGTAGATACCACACTGGAAGGTGTGCCGGGTGATACTAAAACTGTTCCTTCTTGGAACTATGTGGGTGATGCAGAAGATTTCAGCCCGGAAGATGGGAATGAAATGGAAACTGCAAAGCTGACTGCATCCAGTACAACCTTCACTATCAAGTGTGCAGGTAAATCCATTGCAATCTATCAGACTGCAATTAACAGCGGTTTGGGTGACCCGATTGGTCAGGCTAATGCACAGCTTGCAAAGGCTATCATGGGCAAGGTTGACAATGATGTTATGGATGCTGCTTATACTGCAACAACCGAGGTAACCGCAGCAGGTCAGATTGGTTACAAGGGGATTGTGGATGCAGTTGCCAAGTTTGAGGATGAAGAAGATGGTATTGAAAAGGTTATGTTCATCCATCCGAATCAGGAAGCAACCCTTCTGAAAGATGCGGATTTCCTTTCTGCTGATAAGTTCACTGGCGGTGTGGCTGTCAATGGTGCAATCGGTAAGATTGCAGGTTGTTGGGTGAAGAAATCCAAGAAAGTAAAGAAGGATTCTACTTCTAACTATTGGGTGAACCCGATTATCAAACTTGAACCTGATTCTTCCGAAACCGAGTACACCGAAACGGAACTTCCGGCACTGACTATCTTCTTGAAGAAGAATACGCAGGTTGACCATGAATGGTTTCCGAAGAAGCAGCGTCACGATATTACCGCTGCTAAGTATTATGGTGTAGCCCTGACCAACGCAAGCAAGGTTGTTCTTGCTAAGTTCAAGGTAACTGCAACCGCCTAATTCTGAAAGCCTGAAAGGGGGTGTTCCTGATGATTGTTGCAGTTGAAGAACTGATTGAAATGCCTGAATTTTCCGGAAAATCGGAAAAAGCACTTCAAAAAAAGTTGAATGCTGTTGAACATCTTATCAGGTCATACACCAACAACAACTTTCAGAATCGTTGTGTAAGGTTTCAGGGAAAATCTCTTGGAAATCGGGTATTTGGTTATTCCCCTTTTCTTAGGGTTGGTGATACTATTCAGATTTCACAGTCAATGGTGAATGATGGGATTTATGTTATCACTGAAATTGCAGATACATTTATCAGGCTTGATACTGAACTTTTTGAAACTGAATTGAATCTGATAACCAAAGTTGAATATCCGGCTGATGTTCAAGCCGGGGTGATTGACTTGATGGTTTGGGAAACAAAAAACAGGCAGAAGGTAGGTATCAAGTCTGAAACTTTATCAAGACATAGTATTTCTTATTATGACCAAGATGCAAACAATCAGGTTATGGGCTATCCTGTTGCCCTACTTGGTTTCTTGAAACCTTATATAAAGCCGAGGTTTTAGTTATATGGCTGTTGGTGGAAACATCCAAGCATTGATTCAGGTGAAAGATGAAGGGGCTAAAAATCGCATAGGTGAGCGTGAACACAAATGGCAAGATTGCACTTCCCTGTTTGGTTGGCTTGACTTGGAATCGGGTGAATCAAAGCACAATACCTTTAATGCGAAAATTCAGGAAAGCACACATATTTTCTTGTGTGATTTTACTTCCCTGAAAGCCCTGTCAACAAAATGGGTTTGGAATCCGTTTAACTTTCTTTCAGGCATTATTAACAAGGATGAACAGGAAACCGTTGTTGATGTGACAAGTGAAAATGCAAGGATGGTAATTCAAGGACTTATATATGAAATCCTGTTGATTGATAATCCAATGAACATGAATGAACACCTTGAAATCTATCTTAGATTTATAGGGGGGCAAAATGGGAATTGAATTTCAAGATAACAGGGTTCAGGTAAAAGATGCAATAGATGATGCAATCACCGCTTTTTTGTATGAAGCAGGTGGTGAACTGCAAGCTAAGACTATGCGAAATTCAAGAGTAGATACCGGGCAAACTAAAGGTTCATATCAGTATCAAGTGAACGAATCAACAAATGAATGTCGGGTTGGCAGCAACCTTGAAAATGCTATTTGGGAAGAATTTGGTACTGGTGAATATGCCTTGAAGGGGAACGGTAGAAAAGGCGGTTGGTACTATGTAGATAGGCATGGAAAAGGGCATTTTACAAGGGGCAAAACCCCCAATAGACCAATGCACAACGCTTTTACTTCCTTGAAAGCAAAGTTGATTAAGCGTTTTGGTGAAATACTTAAAAATAAGATAGGGGGTTAAAAGTATGATTGAACTATTGAACTTTATCAATGCTGAATTGGAAAAGGTCAATGTTCCCTATGAATTTGGGGAATGGACTTCAAAAATTACTGACCTCTATTTTGTTGGTGAGTATTCAGAGTTTGAACCTTCTTTTGAAAGTGGTCAGGAAGAAAAAACATTTATTCTGAATGGATTTACAAGGCGGTCAGCTTTGGCACTTGAAGAAATGAAGGAAAAAATAAAAACAGTATTCCCCCCGGTTGAGGGGAAAACCGCTATTCTTGATGATGGTTCAGGGGTAGCGGTTTTTTATAGCAATTCTTTCCCTGTTCCAACAGGCGAAGAAGGGCTTTACAGGTTACAGGTAAATTTATCAATAAAATATTGGAAGGTGGTTTAACATTATGGCTGATGCAATCGGTTCTGAAATTAAATCCAGCGGTATCACCGCAAAAACCCCCGGTAATATCCTGTTGGGTGCAGGAACAATTCACAAGGGATTCAAGTTTGATGCTTCTACAAAGAAGTGGAATTTTACTGAATCCCTGATTGGTGCAACTTCCGGGGGAAACAAGTTAGAAATTACTCCAAGTGTGCAGACCATTGAAGTTGATGGTGCTTTGGTGAAGGTCAAGGGTTTGGATGTGAAGCAGGGTGAAACTGCAAAGTTGGAAATCAACCTGATTGAACTTACCCCTGAAATTATCAAGGCTGCTGTTATCGGTCAGACCGGGAACAGCAACTTGGAAGGTTACAGTCTGATTGAATCCAAAAGTCAGATTGAAGAAGGTGATTATTTTGAAAATATTGCCTTTGTGGGTAAGAAGATTGACGGTACACCAATCATTGCAATCCTTGATAATGCCCTTTGCACTTCCGGCTTATCTTTGGAAGGTAAGAACAAAGAAGGGGCTGTTCCTAAGTACACCTTTGAGTGTTATCAGGAAATCACTGGTGACCTGACTATTCTGCCTTATCACATTTATTATCCTACCCCCAAGGCATAAGAAAGGATGATGAAATATGAAGATTAAGGTTACAACGGAATTTACAGACAAATACACCGGGAAACTTCACCGGGTTGGTGATGAAATGGAAGTTTCTGTTCAGCGTGTAAATGAAATTCTTTCTGTTGGGGCTTTCATCACGATTGTTGAGGAAGCCCCGGTTCAGGATGTTGCCCTTGAAAGTGAGAATGACGAACAGGAACAGGAACAGGAACAGGAACAGGAACAGGAACAGGAAGCCCCGGCTGAAAAGGCAGCAGGTAAAAGAACACGCAAAACCAAGACAGATACCGAATAAGAAAGGATGAAAGACCATGAATAAAGTTGTTGAAATGAATCAGGACAATGTAAATGAAAAGGGGTACACACTTAGGGCTTTATGCTCTAAGGATGTATTCCCCATGAGTAAGATTATAAGCAAGATTGGAATTAACGAGTTCACCAAGGCTTTTGAAGGTGACGATATTAAAACTTTGGTTGCATCTTTTGGGGAAGATAAGAACCTTGATGATGCTGCAACTATTGTTGGTGTAACCGTTGCCTTGGATATTGCCAATGTGGTTCTTGGAAATCTTTCTTCTTGCGAACAGGAAATCTATTCCCTGCTTTCCGGGCTGTCAGGAATGACAAAGAAGGATATTGAAAACCTTCCCATGAATGTCTTTTTTGAAATGGTCATTGACGTTATCAAGAAGGATGAATTTAAGGATTTTTTCAAGGTTGTTTCAAGGTTGTTCAAATCGGGCAATTAAAGTTCATGGACTTGCTATTTCACAGATATGCAAGTCCTTTTGTTCTGATGGATGAACTGATTCTGTCAGGTGACTTCTCCCCTTTTATCAATGTGTTCATGGAAGGTCGGGAATCAGAAATGCAATGGGAATATTTTCTTGCTAAGATTTTTGATAAATCCTTTAATGAATTTGTTGAAGATATGAAAGGCAGTCAGGAAATGACAGAATCAGACCTTGAAGCAACTATTCAAGATTCAATGTCAATGGCAATAGATTTCATTCCCGAATAAGAAAGGGGTGAAATGATTTGAATGGAACTGTTTAAGTTATTTGGCACTATCGCAATTCAGAATGCGGATGCCAATGATGCAATAGATGATACCACTGACCGGGCTGAACAATCAGAAAGCCGGATTTCCGGGGCTTTCAAAAAGATTGGTACGGCGGTGGTATCATTTTTTGCTGTTGATAAGATAAAAGACTTTGGCGGTGCGTGTATTCAGGCAGCAGCGGATGCAGAAGCAGCAAATTCACAGTTTTCACAAGTTTTTGGTGACCTTGAAAGTAATGCAAGCAAATCCTTAAAGGGTATTGCTGACACAGCAGGAATCAGTGAAAACCGCATGAAAGGCAGTTACACAAAGATTGCTGCTTTTGCCAAAACAACCGGGATGGATACACAAGATGCCCTTGGTTTGGCTGACCGGGCAATGATAGCGGTTGCTGACAGTGCAGCTTTCTATGATAGGTCACTGGAAGAAACAACAGAATCATTGCAATCATTCCTGAAAGGTAACTATGAGAATGATTCAGCCCTTGGTTTATCGTGTACGGAAACCACAAGAAACGCTGCTGCAAATGCCCTTTATGGTAAATCCTTCAATGAATTATCAGAAGCTCAAAAGCAGTTGACTTTGCTGCAAATGGTAGAGGATGCAAACAAAGCATCCGGGGCTTTAGGCCAGGCTGCAAGAGAATCTGATACATGGACGAACCAAACAGGTAACTTAAAACAGGCATGGACTGATTTTCAGGCTGAACTTGGAAAGAATGTTTTGCCTACAGCGGTGGAAGTGGTCAAAAACTTAGCTTCTGCTGTTTCTAAGCTATCTGACAATATGCCTGCAATCGTGCAAACCTTCAAGGATTGGTCACCCCTGATTGCCGGGGTTGTGACCGGGTTTATTACCTTAAAGGCTGCAATGGCTATATCAAGTTTGATAAGTGCTGTCACAACAGCATGGACGGCTTATAAAGCTGCAAATGAAGGTGCTACTATTGCACAATGGCTGTTAAATGCAGCTATGAATGCAAACCCCATTGTTTTGATTGTCACTTTGATTGCCGGTTTAATTGCTGCAATCGTTGTATTATGGAACACCAATGAAGATTTCCGAAACAAGGTTATTGAAATTTGGGAAGCTATCAAGACAACTTTCAGCACTGTAATTGAAGCAATCAAGGGGTTCTTTGTTGGACTTGCTGAAAAAATCAGTGAGATTTGGAACACAATCAAAGAAGCTATTTCAACAGCGGTTGAAACTATTAAAACCGTTATATCAGAAAAGTTTGAAGCTGCAAAACAAACGGTTATCAATATCTTCACAGCGGTAAAAGATACTTTATCAAGTATTTGGGAAACTATTAAGAATGTGGTTCAGGTTGCAATCATGTTCATTGTGGAGTTAATCACAGCAGCTTTTGAACTGATTACCTTACCATTCCGCTTCATTTGGGAAAATTGTAAGGAAATTATTCTTGCAGCGTGGAAAGCGATAAAAACAGCGGTATCCAATGCCCTGAATGCTATCAAAACCACTATTTCTAATGTTTGGAATGCTGTTGTTTCTTTCCTGAAACCAATCTTGGAAGGAATCAAGAACACCTTTACAACTATATGGAATGCGATTAAAACCGTTATTACAACGGTGGTCAACGCAATCAGCACAACTATTTCAACCGTTTGGAATGCAATCAAAACAACTGTTTCAACGGTGATGAATGCAATTAAATCCACTGTCAGCAGTATTTGGAATAGCATAAAATCCACTGTTTCAAGTGTGGTCAATGCTATCAAGTCTGTTATATCCAGTGTGTTCAATGCGGTCAAAAGCACTGTTTCAAGTATCTTGAACGGTATTAAGAGTACATTCAGCAGCGTTTGGAATAGTATCAAGTCAACTGTTAGCAGCGTGATAAATGGCATAAAATCCACTATTTCAAGTGGTATCAATGCAGCAAAATCCACTGTCAGCAGCGTACTTGAAAGCATTAAATCAAAGTTCAGCAGCATTTTTGAAAGTGCTAAGAACATTGTCAGAAACGCAATAAACACAATCAAGGGATTCTTCAATTTCAGTTGGAGTTTGCCAAAGATTAAATTACCGCATTTCTCAATCAGCGGTTCATTCAGCCTGAATCCACCGAGTATTCCGCATTTCAGCGTATCTTGGTACAAGAAAGCTATGAATGAACCAAGGATTTTAACCGAACCAACCATCTTTGGATATAACCCAAGAACCGGGCAATTCCAAGGGGGCGGTGAAGCCGGGGATGAAGTGGTTTCCGGCAAAGATACCCTGTTGAATTTGGTTAGAATGGCGGTTGCAAGTGAAAATGCAGCATTGCTTGAAAAGTTTGAAATGTTAATTTCAATTTTGAATGACTTCTTCCCGGAACTTCTTGAAATGATGAACCGGGCGGTTGTGCTTGATAGCGGTGCTTTGGTCGGTGAACTTGCCCCGGCTATGGATGAAGAACTTGGTAAAATTTTTAAGAAGAAAGGAAGGGAATAATCAATGCAGATGCAGGGTGTAACTTTTGGCACAAAACACAGCTATAATGATTTTGGGCTGATTCTGTCAAGTAAAGATTTATCCCTTCCTGAACCAAAAACTGATTCTGTCAGTGTGATTGGCAGGAATGGTGATATTGATTTGTCGGAAGCGTTGGGGGATGATGTGAAATTTAATAATCGGAAGATTACACTGAATTTCACTGTTCCCAACGCTTTGACTTATTGGAGTGATGCCCTTTCATCACTTTCAAACTATTTGCATGGTCAAAAAATGCAGATAATCTTGGATGCAGATAAAACCTTTTATTACTATGGACGGTGTAAAATCAATCAGTTCAAAACCAATAAAAGAACTGCAACCATTGTTGTTGAATGTGATGTTGAACCTTACAAAATTGAAGTAAATGGTGCTGGAATGCCTTGGTTGTGGGATGTTTTTAGCTTTGTCAATGGAGTTATCCATATAAATCAGGTATCAGTTGCCGGAAGTCTTACAGTAAACCTTGTGAACAGAAGAAAGGTGGTTTCACCAACCTTCACCTGTTCCGCTGCAATGTCAGTTGTTCATAATGGGGTTACTTACAGTTTACCAAAGGGAATCACAACTGTTTATGATATTCGATTGCAGGAAGGTGATAACAATGTAACTTTGAAAGGAACAGGAACAGTCAAAATTGAGTATAAAGGGGGTTCATTATAAATGTATAGGGTGCTTTGTGATGGACTGCCTATTTATGATTTGCGTGATGAAGAACTTGTTTTGATTGACCCGAAACTAACATTGGAAGTCAACAAAGCAGGTTCTTTTGAATTTAAAATGCCCCCCAACCATCCGCAATATAACCTGCCTGTTAAAATGCGGTCAGTGATTCAGGTATTTCAAGATGATGTTGAAATTTTCAGCGGTAGACCGATTGAACAGAAAACAGATTTCTATAACAGGAAATTTATTTCTTGTGAAGGTCAGCTTGCTTATTTGAATGACAGCATTCAAAGACCTGCTGAATACCATGATAAAACAGTCAGGGGGTATCTTGAAACCTTGATTGCAAATCATAATTCGCAGGTTGATGAAAGCAAGCAGTTCAAAGTTGGCATTGTCACAGTGAAAGATAACAATGATAGTCTTTACCGCTATACCAACTATAACAGCACGTTACAGGAAATCAAGGAAGATTTGGTTGATGATTTAGGTGGTTATATTCGGATTAGGAATGTGGATGGATACCATTACATTGACTACATTGAAGAATATGATAACACGAACAATCAAACAATTCAGTTTGGGGAAAACCTGCTTGATTTCAGCAGAAATTTTGATTGGACTGAACTTGTTACCGCAATTATCCCCTTGGGGGCAAAACTGGAAGAAAGCCCGATTGAAGCCCTTGAACAACGCTTAACTATAGAAAGCGTGAATAATGGGTGTGATTATCTTACCAATGAAGAAGCCCTTGCAACCTTTGGTTGGATTGCAAAAACTGTTACATGGGATGGAGTAAAAACCCCTGAAATGCTTCTTTCTAAAGGTCGAAAATGGTTGACAGATAATCAGTTTGAAGAAATGGTTATTGAAGCAAAAGCGATTGACCTTCATTATACAGATGGTGAAATTGAACAGTTCAAACTTGGTGATAAAATCAAGGTTCATTCATTACTACATGGAATTGACCGCTATTTTCCGCTTACCAAAATGACCATTCAGCTTAATAACCTGTCAGCTAATACTATAACCCTTGGAACAACGGTTAAAACATCCCTAACCGCTAAAGCAATCAGCATTAGTTCCGCAACCCAAAAGATGGGTGAATCAATCCCTGTTCCTTCTGCTATCGTGAAGGAAGCGGTTGACCAAGCAACAGCACTGATTACTGCTGCAACACATGGTCATGTAGTTACTACAGCGGAAGAACAACTTATCATGGATACCAATGATATAAATACTGCTACTAAAGTATGGCGGTGGAACTTGAACGGACTTGGTTATTCAAATACCGGGTACAATGGCAAGTATGCAACCGCTATTACTATGGATGGTCAGATTGTTGGTGAAAGGTTAGTTGCAAATTCTGTTTCTGCTGAAAAGATTGATATAACCTATCGGTCAAAGGTAGAAAAGGAAATTGCTGATGCAGAAGAACAGGCAAAGACGGATGCAAAAGGTTATACTGATGAAGCCTTGAAATCTTACTATACAAAAAGTCAGATTGAAACAACTATCAAAAACCTTGAAGATTCCATTTTGCTTTCTGCAAAAGAAACAGCGGTTCAATATGTGGATGGGAAGTTAAAGAATTATTCAACTTCCGCACAAATCAAGGTGAAAACGGATGCTATTGAATCCGAAGTAAGCAAGAAACTTAACAGTTCCGAACTGTCAACAAAAATTCAGCAGAGTGCATCAGCGGTTAAAATCGCATGGAATAATATCAGTAAGTATATTCAGTTTGAATCTGGTGAACTTAGGATTTATGACAGTGCTGCAACTGACACGCAAAAGATTGTTTCAAAATTTAATTATAACGGTTCTCATTTTTATAGAGATGGGAAATATCTTGGTAAAATCGGAACAAACAGTTTCCAAAACAAACCTGAATACAGAGGACTTGTATTTGATATTGAGTATGAAACCAACTATATGTGTTGGGCAAAGAAAACTTCATCAAATGCAGGAACTTATACAACCATGTTCGTATACTACAATGATGATACCATTGATAAAAAGGGTTTCCATTTTGGTGATACTGTTTGGATGGGTGGAAACTTTAAAATCAATGATAATTCAGGTTTCTATTCGTATACAAACGGTGAATGTAAATTTTATTCAAATGAAATTAACTTTGGTAGTTCTTCAAATACGTGCTTTTACGTGACAGGAACTGATTTCACCATACCAAACAATAAGAATATAAATTTTTATTCAAAACTTCATTTGAATGGTTGGGGGTATGACAATAGTTCTGATGTTAGGTTGAAAACTAACATCAAAGAAACTGAAATTCATGGTCTTGACGTTGTAAATAAAATTGACCTGAAAGAATTTGACTGGATTCAGTCACAAGAACATCAACACATAGGAATTATTGCACAACAGTTGTTATCCTTTGCACCTGAACTTGTGTCAGAAGCAGAAGATGGTCATTTAACACTAACATCTGATAAACTTGTTTATTACTGTATTAAAGCTATTCAGGAATTGTGTGAAAAACTTGGTTATGAGTATGAAAAACCAGTATATACTGACCCATATTCATACTTAGAAAAGAAGGTATTTTGTTCTAAATTGAACAGTGGGAAAGAAAAGAAGGGTGATATTGTTCCTGATAAATCAATCATCCTTCCTGCAAATTAGAAAGGATGATGAACAATGAATGAAAAAAATATCCCGTTGTCGGTAATGATTGAAAATGCAAAAGGCATGATGATTGATGCTTTCAATCAGGTACAGGAAAAATCAAACCTTCCTGCTTATCTGATGGAAGGTATCATTGTTGACCTGCTTTCACAGGTACGCAATCAAAAGAATCTTGAATTAGTTCAGGATTACAACCGCATGAATCAAACAGCGGAATCAAAGGAAAAAAAGGATGGTGAAAAATAATGGCAAATATTGACCCTTATATCAAACAGATTCAGGATGCAGTATATGGTGAGGAAGTCAGAAGTTCTATTATCAATGCGTTGCAGAAGGTCAATGATGATAATGAAAGTTATCATCAGTTGAAGCAAGATGTGATTGCAGCAAAGGATAATGTTGATAATCAGGTTTCCGCTTTTGATGCCAAAGTTGCAGAAGCACAAACCACTATTACCAATCTTACCAATGCCACAAGTGCAGCGAACACAGCGAAAACCAATCTGCAAAATGCTACTTCAACCGCTAATACGGCAAAAACCAATCTTACCAATGCCACAAGTGCAGCGAACACCAAAAAGGGCGAAGTGGAAGCTGCAACAGCAGCAGCGAACACAGCGAAAATCAATGCTGAAAACGCAAAAACCAACCTTGATACTACTATCACAAGTGCCAATAATGCAAAAACAGCTTTACAGGGTGTGATTGACAATGCAAACAGTATCAAGGCAACTTTGGATAGCACGAACAAAACCGCTGCTACTGCTAAAAGCAATCTTGAAACTGCAATTTCTGATGCTATAACGGCAAAGAATCAGTTACAGAATGTGATTGATGATGCCGGGGATATTAAAGCTGAATTATCCGGGGTGATTACCCAAGCGAACACAGCGAAAACAAACCTTGATTCTTCTGTTGTAACTGCTAATGCTGTTTTACAGTCTTTATCCGCTGAAAACAGTTCAGCAAGTTCAAATTTGGAAGAATTGAGAAGTGAAAACTTCAACAGTCAGGAAATTCTTGCCGGGGTTGCTGATTTGAGGGCTTACCTTGGTTTGACTGACGAAGATATTCTTGGTGTTCAGGTGGATTACAAGAACAAAACTTTCACACGAATTGCCGGGGCGGTCAATCTGACAAATGGTGCAGATTTTGACCGCTTTTCTATGTACGGTGGAAGAAAGCGTTGTAATGTTGCTGATGATGGAACTATTGTTGCATGGCATGGTGATGCTGATTATGCAGAAGATGGTAGCATGGGGCAGGTTATGGTTTATCAACCTAAGTTCTACTATCTTGTTTGCCCGGTGGTATATGACCCGATTGAAACCGGGATTGGTTACCATTTGAGAAAAGCAAACTACTATGTCAGCGAAAAACCAAGGGCAGGTTTCAGGCTGCATCCGGCATTTTATGATGCAAATGGAAATGAGATTGATTATATCCTTGATTCTGCATTTGAAGGTTCTATTTGGGATGCTGACGGTGGTGCAGATGGAACAGGTGCTTATCTGCTGCTTGATGAACAGGTAATGACTGTTTCCGCTGATAAGTTCTGTTCCATTGCCGGGGCTAAACCTGCATCCGGCTTAACCCAAAACCTTACAAGACCAAACATTGAACAGATGGCAAAGAACCGGGGTGATAACTGGCATGGTGACATGATTAAGCCTGTTTCTGCAAGACAGCTTTTAATGATTGTTGAACTTGGCATGATGAACACACAAACCGGAATTGGTCAGGGTGTGGTTTCCATTGCCGATAATTCAGCTTTCAACTGTTCTTCCATTACAGGCAGCACTTCAAGCCTTGGGAATGGAACAGGTCAGGCAGCGCAGACCATCAATGAAAAAGGTGGAACAACCACAACCGAAACCGCAAGCGGAAAAACTGCTATCACTTGGAGAGGTACAGAAAACCCTTGGGGTAATATTTGGAAGTTTGTCTATGGAATCAACATTTGGGGAAATGGTGCAATGGGTGGCGGTCAGCCGTTTATTTGTACTGACTTCAATTTTGCTGAATCGAAGAACAGCGGAAACTATGAAGGTGCAGGGTTCACAGTTGCAAACAAAGCAGGTTATATTTCCGCTATGGGATATAGCACAAAATGTGATTGGCTGTTCATTGCTTCTGAATGCCTTGGTAACAGTTCCCTTCCTGTTGGTGATTACACTTGGCTTACTGAAAACCTGAACGGTTACCGTATCGCTCGATTGGGCGGTTCTTGGCTTCATGGCGGTGATGCGGGTGCTTTCTTTTGGAATCTGTATGCCGGTGTCGGTACTCGGTATCGGGATATCGGCGGTCGCTTGGTGTATGTACCAACCAAGGATTCACAGGTTTATCTTGCTGCTATTGCTTCTTGGAAGGAAAAAATGGCAGCTTAAAGATATATAGGTCAAAAGGTTTGCTGAAATTACTTTGTTATGCCTGTAATAAAAACCATTAAGTAAATCGCTCAATTAGGCAGTAATTGGAATAATGGCAGTAATGCAGGTACTTTCTATTGGAATCTGAATAACAGTGTCAGTAATCGGAATCGGAATATCAGCAGTCACTTAGTAAATGCAAGATTCAGCCGGGGAAGCAATAGCCCCGGCTGTTTCAATAAAATGTGGTAACCTTTAGACCGTGCCACTTGGCAAAACACAGAATCTTAGTCGGAAAGGATTAAGGACAAACGGAAGGTTATGTTGGTAGGTTGTTTTGAAATTAACTTTTCAAATGACCGTTTGAAAACTTGACCGTCTATTGCATACAAAAACAAGGATGAATGAAACGCTATGATAACCTTTATGAAAAGATATATGACATAGAAAATTTAAGAAAAGCCCATCAACACGCAAAGAAGGGAAAAGGTTGGTATCAGGAAGTAAGGATGATTGATGAAAACCCGGAATACTATCTTGGGTTACTTCAACAAATGCTTATCAATCATACCTATAAAACTTCTGATTATGAGGTTTTCTATAAAAATGAAGGGAAGAAAACCCGGAAGATTTATAAACTGCCTTATTTCCCGGATAGAATTTGTCAATGGGCGATTCTGCAAGTAATTGAACCTTGCATTATTAACAACCTTACTGATGATACCTATTCAGCTATACCGAAAAGGGGGATTCATAAGGCATTATCCAAGCTGCAAAATGCTATGTGGAATGATGTTCCCCATTGTCAATACTGCTTGAAAATTGATGCAAGGCACTATTATCAGTCAGTGAATCACGAAATCTTAAAAGAAAAATATTCAAGGATGTTCAAAGACAATGAACTTCTTTGGTTATTGGGTGAAATCATTGACAGTATCACAACCGCTGAAATTGAAGATTTATCTGCAATCTATCTGTTGGAAGAAGATATTGACCCAAACACAGGTATTCCCATTGGAAACTATCTTTCACAGTATAGCGGAAATTACTATTTCAGCAGCTTTGACCATTGGATTAAAGAAGAAAAGAAAGTCAAATATTACTTCCGCTATATGGATGATATTTGTATTTTCGGAGAAACAAA
>OGGQ01002664.1_pt1 | contig 18671 bp, 15 predicted proteins | sample 1571191 | NCBI WGS metagenome assembly OGGQ01 (sample SAMEA2582061, study PRJEB24529) | metagenome | biome: Human gut stool | place: China | collected 2011
CTTCTGAGTCACTCTTTTTATTTTTTCTGTTGCACTTGTATTGTAAAGCGGCCCGAAAAGAAAGTCACCAAAGATTCGCCAGGGGAGCACCCCTGGACCCCCTAGGGGGGCACGTTGTCCCCCCTGCGGCGTTGCCGCACCCCCCCAATAAGGTTTCTACCACAAACCTAGATCGATTTGCCACTTTAAGTAGGTGGGCAAATCGGTCTTTTTTTCTCCCCAAGCTGCACCGGGGGTCACACTTCCAGCTGTCAATCCGTGGCGCGGCAGGGGTGCCCCCGAGGATGCTTGAAGGTTTAAGCCACCGCAACCAATACCGCTAGGGCAGGGGACTGGGGGGATCAAAGGGGGCTACGCCCCCTTCGCCGGAGGTCCAGGAACCAGGAGGTTCCTGGTGAGTCTTTGGTGACTTTCTTCTCATAAGAAAGTCACCCGGGGCGCGGGGCGGAGCGCCCGCATCGGTGGGTGCTGGGACTATGTCCTTGCATAAAACTCCCCCGGAGCCGCTGCTGGCTATCCCCCGTGCCGCTGCTTCCAGTCCTTAATCTGCTCCAGCCGGGCCTTGAACTTTGCCTCCTGCCCCTGCTCGGTGGGCTCGTAGTAGGTCTTTCCCAGCAGCGAGTCGGGCAGGCACTGGATGGTGGTCAGCTTGTCCTCGGTGTTGTGGGCGTACTGGTAGCCCTCGCCGTAGTGCAGCTCCTTCATCAGCCGGGTCGGGGCGTTGCGGATGACCAGCGGCACCGGCTCGGCAAGCTGGGAGAGCGCGTCGGTCTTGGCGTGCTCGTAGGCTTTGTAGAGGGCGTTGGATTTTGGCGCCAGCGACATGTACACCACCGCCTCGGTCAGGTGGACGGTGCACTCCGGCATCCCGATGTAGTGGCAGGCCTGGTAGGCCGCCACCGCAATCTGCAAAGCGCGCGGGTCGGCAAGGCCGATGTCCTCGCTGGCAAAGCGGGTCACCCGCCGCGCCACATACAGGGGGTCCTCCCCGGCCTCCAGCATCCGCGCCAGCCAGTAGACCGCCGCGTCCGGGTCGGAGTTGCGCATCGACTTGTGCAGCGCGGAGATCAGGTTGTAGTGCTCCTCGCCCTTTTTGTCATACAGCAGCGACTTGCGGGAGGTGCACTGCTCCAGCGTCTCCTCGGTGACAGTAACCTCTTCACTGTTGTCGCTCTCGCCGTTGAGCACCACCATCTCCAGGGTCGAGAGGGCGGTGCGGGCGTCGCCGTTGGCAAAGCTGGCGATGGCCCCGAGCATCTCGGGGGCGATGTTGACGTGGATATTTCCAAACCCGCGGGAATCGTGCAGCGCGCGGGTGAGCAGCTCGGTCAGGTCCTGCTCGGTCAGGCTCTGCAGCACAAACACCTTGCAGCGGGAGAGCAGCGCGCCGTTTACCTCAAAGGAGGGATTCTCGGTGGTGGCGCCGATGAGGATGATGCTGCCCTTCTCCACAAAGGGGAGAAAGGCGTCCTGCTGGGCCTTATTGAAGCGGTGAATCTCGTCGACAAAGACGATGGTGCGCTCGCCGTAGCGGCGGTTGTCCTCCGCCTGCTGCATCACCGCGCGGATCTCCTTGATGCCGCTGGTGACGGCCGAGAAGTTGATGAATTCGGCCCTGGTGTGGTTGGCGATCACCCGGGCAAGGCTGGTTTTGCCCACCCCCGGCGGCCCCCAGAAGATCATCGAGGAGACGCGGTCGCTCTCGATGAGGCGGCGCAGCACCTTGCCGGGGCCCAACAGGTGCTTTTGCCCGACAAATTCGTCCAGCGTCTGCGGCCGCATCCGGGCAGCTAAGGGGGAGGCGTCGGCGCGCTCAAACAGGGATTGTTGCTCCATAAAAATCCTCCTTTTGGGGCGTTTTCTTCAGTATAGCACGATTTTGACAAAGGCACAATGCAAGCAGGCAGGCGAGAAAAACGAGGCTCTTTGTAGAAGAATCGGGGGAAAATCAAAAGAAATGGATAGACGCGCCCCCGTTTTGATGGTATAATAAGACAAAACAATCAAGGGAGCGATCCATTTGGACAAGACAAACAAGCCGTCCGGCAAAAAGAGCAAAATCACCGCCCTGAGCCTGACGGGACTTTTGATCCGCTGCGCCTTCACCGCTGTCACCAACGGCTACGCGCAGGGCTTTTTGCAGGGGAAGATCTACCGGGGCAAGTTAAAGCTTCTCTGCATGCCGGGGCTTAACTGCTACTCCTGCCCGGGGGCGTTGGGCTCCTGCCCGATCGGTTCGCTGCAGGCAGTGCTGGACAGCGGCAAGTTCCGCTTTTCCTGCTATGTGCTGGGCTTTCTGGTGCTGTTTGGCGCGGTGCTGGGGCGGTTTGTCTGCGGGTGGCTGTGCCCCTTTGGGCTGGTGCAGGACCTGCTGCACAAGATCCCACTGTTTAAAAAGAAGAAAAATCTGCCCGGACACCGGGTGCTGCGGTGGCTAAAATTTGTGGTGCTGGGGCTGTTTGTTATCCTCCTGCCGATGACCGTCACCGGCATCACCGGGATGGGCGACCCGTGGTTCTGCAAGTACTTCTGCCCGAGCGGCACGCTGTTCGGCGGCATCCCGCTGCTGGCGGCAAACCCGACGCTGCGTGCGGCGGCGGGGCTGCTGTTTGACTGGAAGATGCTGGTGCTGCTGGCGGTGGTCGTCTTGTCGATCAAATTCTACCGCCCCTTCTGCAAGTACCTCTGCCCGCTGGGCGCCATCTATGGGCTGTTTAACCCGATTGCCCTCTACCGTTATCGGGTACAGGAGAGCGCCTGCGTCCACTGCGGCAGCTGCCAGCAGGTGTGCGGGATGGACATCCCGGTCTGGGAAAAGCCGAACAGCATCGAGTGCATCCGCTGCGGCAAGTGCAAGGCGGCCTGCCCGATCGGGGCGATTCATTCGACGGCGGAGGGCCTGCGTGTCAATCCCTATGCGGGGCTGGAACAGGAGAAAACGGAAGAATAAATTGGCACCTTAGGAACGGGAGGGAGGTTTATACAGATGAAGCAAAGGAAGATGTTGTTGGTATCGCTGCTGATGGCGTTGCTGGTTTTGCTGGGCGGCTGCCAGAGCCGCACCCTGACCACGCAGGACCCGGAGCCGACGGTGGGGGAATCGGTCGTGGAGCCGGACCCGGTGCAGCCGGTGGAGCAGGAGCCTCCAATTCCCGACAACGCCCCCGGCTTTTATACAACCCGCCAGGAGATGAACGGCTGGGAGGTGTTCTCGCTCTCCACCGCGCAGGACCTCATCGACCTGTCCGACTGGGTGCAGGGCGGGGAGGACACCGCCGGGCGCATCTTTGTGCTGGAGGATAACATCGACCTTGGCGGCGTCGATTTTGTGCCCATCGGCACGCGGGAAAATCCCTTCCGGGGCGCTTTTCTCGGCCGGGGGTACAGCGTCACGGGCTTGAGCGTCACCGTCCCCGACTATGGAGCGTCGGCGGGATTGTTCGGGCATCTCAGCTACGCGACGGTCGACAGCCTGCAGATCAGCGGCACCGTCACCGCCTGTCATTGGGCGGGCGGACTGGTGGGCTATGCGGAAGGCTCCACCATCGAAAACTGCTCCTTCACCGGCAGCGTCAACGGGGTGTTGAGCGACATCGGCGGCCTGTGCGGAGCGGCTTATGCCAGCGAGTTTTATTCCTGCACCGCCGGCGCCGACGTCACCGGCCAGGAGTCGCTGGGCGGCTTTGCCGGAACCCTGGGGCAGGACAGTCTGGTGCAAAACTGCGCGGCGCTGGGAACGGTTTCAGCCGCCAGCCGCGAGCACTGGCTGGAGGAATACGGCCTGCCCGAGCCGGACTGGGGCACCCAGCCGGACACCGAGATCATGGTGCGCTACATCGGCGGCTTTGCCGGGATGAACATCGGCACGCTCGAAAACTGCCTGTCGATGGGCGCGGTCAAGACGCTGGAGGTGGCCAAGAGCGCCGGCGGCTTTGTCGGCTATGAGTCTGGCAGCGACGTGGGCTGCTACTACTTTATGGACTACAATGCGCATCTGGAGCCGGGCTATGCGGTGGGGGACTACGCCTCCCTGACCGCCCAGGGCCTTTACTATGACCGGATGGCCAGCCGTTCGAGCTTTGCGGGCTGGGATTTTGACGCCGTCTGGCAGATGGGCGAGCGGCACCCCGAGCTGATCATCCAGGACCCGATGACCGCCGAGATCATCGCGGGCGCGCCGGACCCCACAGCGGGGCTGGAAGGGGAGAGCGCCCCCTCGACCCAGGACACAGACGAGAACAGAGAGGTTGGATGAGCGCCGCTCAAACCGGCAGGATAGCCGGGACAGAAAATCGGTTTAATTGTCAATGAGATAGAACCCAATCTGAAGGAGGACATTGTATGAAGATCAACCCCGTAAAGGGCACGGCGGACTACCTGCCGTCCCAGACTTTGCTGCGGGACTACCTGCAAAACATCATCTTGGAGACCTACCGCGAGGCCGGCTTTGAGCGGATCATGACCCCGGCCATCGAGGACATGGAGAATCTGGAAAAGAGCGAGGGCGGCGACAACCTCAACCTCATGTTCAAAATCTTAAAGCGGGGCGACAAGCTCGCGGCGGCTCTGGACAAGCAGGACTATGGGAATCTGGCGGACCTGGGGCTGCGCTACGACCTGACCCTGCCGCTCAGCCGCTTCTACGCGGGCAACCGCAATAAGCTCGCGAACCCGTTCAAGGTCATCCAGATCGACAAATCCTACCGCGCCGAGCGCCCGCAGAAGGGCCGGATGCGCGAGTTTGTCCAGTGCGACATCGACATCCTGGGCAGCGATTCGCCGCTGTGCGAGCTGGAGCTGATCCACACCACCGCCGCGGCGCTGCTCAAATTAAACATCGGCTCCTTCACCATCCGCATCAACGACCGCCGGGTGCTGCGGGGCGTGCTGCACAACCTCGGCGTCGCCGAGGAGCAGATGGACACCGTCTGCGTCACGCTGGACAAGTGGGACAAGATCGGCACCGAGGGGGTCCTGGCCGAGCTGGAGGAGAAGCAGCTGGACGCTGCCGCGCGCCAGAAGCTGGGCGAGCTGCTGGACGGCGGCCGCACCATCGAGCAGGCCGAGCAGCTCTGCGGACAGCCGCAGTACATCGAGCAGCTCAAAACCATCATCGCCGACGCAAACGCGCTGGCCGACGGGAAGTATGACGTGGCCTTCGACCTGCTGCTCATCCGCGGCCAGGGCTACTACACCGGCACCGTCTTTGAGATTCAGAGCAACCAGTACAAGGGCGCTGTGGGCGGCGGCGGGCGCTACGACGGGCTGATCGGCAAATTCACCGGCGAGAACGTCCCGGCAGTCGGCTTCTCGATCGGCTTTGAGCGCATCTTCCAGATTCTGGAACAGCAGGGCTTTGCCATCCCGGACCGCCGCAAAAAAGCAGCGGTGCTGTGCGACGAGGGCCAGGGCGCGGACGCCATCCGCATGACCGACCGCCTGCGCGCACAGGGCATCGACGCCAGCGTCTACCTGCGGCCAAAGAAGATGGGCAAGTTCTTAAACAAGCTCGAGGAGCAGGGCTACGACGGCTTCCTGGTCCTGGGCGAGAGCGAAGAGCCAAAGTGGTTTGAGAAATAGAGAAGGACAGCAAAAGGCCGGTTTGCCTCATGGCAAACCGGCCTTCCTGATGTAGCTAACCGAAGAAAGCTAGTCTTTTAAAATTGTCGGAATCAGCTCCAGCAGGTCGGCGAAGCGCTCGATGCGCGGCACCTGACGGTCCACCTGCCCCATGCCGTAGGCGGCGTGGATGAAGGGAACCCCCGCAAACCGGCAGGCGTTGCAGTCGCCCTGGGTGTCGCCGATATACAGCGGGCGCTGAATCTGATGCTTCTCCACCATCATCTTGAGGTTTTCCCCCTTGCCGTGCCCGGTCATCCCCGAGCAGGTGAAGCCGGCAAAGCAGTCCCCCAGCCCCGACACCTCCAGAAAGGTCTGGATGTAGCCGTCCTGGCAGTTGCTGACGATGTAGAGCGGGTACCTCTTGCACAGGGTGCGCAGCACCTGCGGCACATCGGGGTAGAGGGCGCCCGGATGCTCCCGCAGCCAGGGCAGCTCCTCGATGCTGCAGCGGTTAAAGACCTCCACCCGCTGTTCCTTAGGCAGGGCGGGCAGGGCAGCGGCGGCAATCTCCTCCACCGTCTTGCCCATATAGCTGCGCAGCTCGGGCAGGGTCATCGGTTCGCGGTCGCTGTAGCGGGCCATCACCCGGTTCCAGGCGGGCAGCATCTGTTCGGTGGCGTCCCAGAGGGTGCCGTCCAGGTCAAAGATAATGCCTGTTTCCATACTTTTACACATCCTTCTCTGATTGTATCTCTTAAAAAATCCTATTTTTTAGGATAACACATTTTTGCCGGAAAATCTATGAAAAAATTTCCTGAAAACGCTTGACATTTTAAGAGAAGTCCTGTATAATAATATTCGTCGCTGACATGGGGGCGTAGCGCAGCTGGGAGCGCGTACGGTTCGCATCCGTAAGGTCGGGAGTTCGATCCTCCTCGTCTCCACCAAGATAAGAGGGCATAGCTCAGTTGGTTAGAGTACTTGCTTGACATGCAAGGGGTCGGTGGTTCAAGTCCACTTGTCCTCACCAGGCTGAGCCTGGACGCGGTTCGCGTTCTGGGCTCGGCTTTTTCTTTTGCCTTTTCGCCCGCGTTTGCGGCGGGCATCCTGCCTGGTAACGGCAGCTTATCATCCGGTAGATTTGATCTGCCGGTTTTTTTCTGTGTACTTTGAGGAGGAGTGGATAGGATGCAGCACGATCTGACCAGGGGCCCGATCACCCGGACGATGCTTTTGTTTGCCGGGCCGATGATTGCCGGGAACCTGTTGCAGCAGTTTTACAACATTGCCGACACGCTGATTGTCGGGCAGTTTCTGGGGGCGCAGGCTCTGGCGGCGGTGGGCAGCGCCTTCACGCTGATGACCTTTTTGACCTCCATCCTGCTGGGGCTGTGCATGGGCAGCGGGGCGGTGTTCTCCATCCGGTATGGGGAGCGCAACGAGGAGAAGCTCAAATCCAGCATCTTTGTCTCCTTTGTGATGATCGCACTGGTGACGCTGGTGATGAACCTGCTGGTCTTTTTGCTGATCGACCCCATCATCCGCTTTATGAACATTCCCTCCGACGTCTACGGCATGATGCGGGACTACCTCTGGGTGATCTTTGCCGGCATCGGCTTTGTCTTTCTCTACAATTATTTTGCGGCCCTGCTGCGCGCGGTGGGCAACTCGCTGGCGCCGCTGCTCTTTCTGGCCGTCTCCGCCGTCACCAACATTGTGCTGGACCTGCTGTTTGTCGTCACCTTCCAGCGGGGCGTGGCCGGCGCGGCGGAGGCCACCGTCATCGCGCAGGCGCTGTCCGCGGTGGGCATCGCCGCCTACACCTTTATCAAGTTCCCGGCCTTCCGTCCGGACCGCCGGTACATGAAGATGAACAGACAGATTCTGCGGGAGATTTTCCAGTACGCCTTTCTGACCTGCATCCAGCAGTCGGTGATGAACTTTGGCATCCTGCTGGTGCAGGGGCTGGTCAACAGCTTCGGCACCGCGGTGATGGCGGCCTTTGCGGCGGCGGTCAAGATCGACGCCTTCGCCTATATGCCGGTGCAGGATTTCGGCAACGCCTTCTCCACCTTTGCCGCACAGAACTTTGGCGCCAAAAAGGAGGAGCGCATCCGCAGGGGCATCCGCAGCGCCATTGGGGTTACGGTGGTGTTCTGCCTGATTGTGTCCGCGCTGGTCTTTGTCTTTGCGCGGCAGCTGATGCTGATCTTTGTCCAGCCGCAGGAGACCGAGATTCTGGCGGTGGGGGCGCAGTACCTGCGCATCGAGGGCGCCTTCTACTGCGGGATTGGCTGCCTGTTTTTGCTCTACGGCTTCTACCGCGCGGTGCGCCGTCCGGGCATCTCGGTGGTGCTCACCGTCCTCTCGCTGGGCACAAGGGTGGCGCTGTCCTACCTGTTGGCCGCCATCCCGGCCATCGGGGTGGTGGGGATCTGGTGGTCCATCCCGATTGGCTGGCTGCTTGCCGACCTGGCGGGGCTGCTCTATTACAAAAAGTTTAAAAAACAGCTGCTGGAACAACTGTAAGAAATCAAAAAAGAGGCCCGGAAAAGGGTCTCTTTTTTTTATGCCTTTTGAGAGGAAGCTCCCTTTGATTCGATTGTCGTGCTCCGCATCTGCTGGGCGCTGAGGCCGTTTTTGCCGCCGGCTTTGAGCCAGTACCGCTCGGCTTCCTGCACATACCGCTTTTGGGAGAGCGGCATCCGGGTCGAAAGGGTCACTGTCTTGCCGGAGGAAATGGCGCGCGCCAGCTTTTGGATGGCTCCCTTGACAAACAGGGCGAAGGGGGTCTGCAAAATGGCCTCCCCGCTGCCGATCGAAAGGCTGCTGCCAAAGGGAAAGCCGTTTTTCTGGCAGAACAGCCTGACGGTGTCGATGGCGATCTCGTTTTGCCGGGGCTCCAGAAAACCGCAGTTGACGATCAGGTGAACGGTAGGCTTGTGGGCGAGAGGGCTTTTTTCCAGGCAGGAGAGAAAGTCGAGCATGCAGCAGGGCAGGCAGTCGACATAGAGCGGAAAGACAAAGACCAGGTTGGAGCAGCTTTCCAGCGCGCTGCAGATGTCCCGGTGGTTCTGGGAGGCGAGGTTATATTCCAGCGTCGCGCCGGGGTAGAAGCGCTTTAAAAGCTGGGCAAATTCCCGCGAGTTGGATTTGGAAGCGCGGGGGCTTCCGTTTAAAATCATCATTCTTCCCATCTGCTCACCTCCCTGGCGACGGTGCCGTCCAAATTTTCTTCATCGACAAAGAGAACCCGGCTGCTTGCAAAGCAGAGGTTGAGGGCGTTGCGCTCGACTAACCGGGAAAACAGCTGCCGCTCTTCGGGGTTGCTTTCCCCGTAGGCGATCAGGACAGCGTCCTTGGGGCACACGTCGCGCAGGACGTGGTGGGTTTCCCCCTGGCGCAGCTGCAAAAAGGGCTGCTGGATGGGCAGCGAGCGCTCCAGCAGGCGCTTCATTGGCAGATCGTAGCAGCCAAAGCGGATGCGGCTGATGAGGAGCAGGCGGTCGCACCGGGCGATCAGCGGATAGATTTTGACGGCGTCGTCCCGAATCACACAGCGTCCGGGCGTCCTGGTCCAGCAGGAAAAGCAGCCGGTGCAGGCGGCGATTTTGCGGGAGGACAGATCGACAAGACAGCTGTCTGCGCCGCCGCGGAGGGGAGCGCGGAGGGGGCGGTCGGTCAGTATCAGATTCATAAGGACCCTTCTTTTGTTAAAAAATGGGAAATTTGTACCCCCTTATGATACCACCATCCCGCCGCGAAAAAAAGAAAAAAAGAGAAAAAACAAATAAATTCGGGCGGAGAGTTTCTTTGAATGGCAAGATGTGGTATAATAAAAATGATTCTATTTTACAAAATAAAAAGGGCTGGCGGAGATTTTTTTGAAGGAAATTCTCCCACGCCCGACTTTGATAAACATGTGAGGAGGATGGTTTATGGCAAAGCTGTATTCGGTCGCGCTTTCCAAATTGATCGAAGACCTGAAGCTGGAAACGGTCTATATGCCCCGTGACCCGCAGGAGATCATGATTAAGACGGTGGACATCAACCGCCCGGGACTGCAGCTGTGCGGATTTTACGACTATTTTGACAGCAACAGAATCCAGCTGTTCGGTCTGGGCGAGTTTGCCTATATGGAAAAGTACACCCCCGAGGAGCGGCAGCAATTTCTGGATCAGTTCTTTTCCCAAAAGGTGCCGGCGGTCATCATCAGCCGCGACCTGGACATCCCCGAGGAGATGGTGACGGCGGCCAACACCTATGAGGTCCCGCTGCTGCGCACCAGTCTTCCGACCTGCGACTTTATGGCGACGATGATCGCCACCCTGAAGGTGGATCTGGCGCCGCGCATCACCCGCCACGGCGTGCTGGTGGAGGTCTACGGCGAGGGCGTTTTGCTGCTGGGCGAGAGCGGCGTCGGCAAGAGCGAGACCGCCATCGAGCTGATTAAGCGCGGCCACCGGCTGGTCGCGGACGACGCGGTGGAGATTCGCAAGGTTTCGGATAAAACCTTAGTCGGCTCCTCCCCAGCCAACATCCGCCACTTCATGGAGCTGCGCGGTGTGGGCATCATCAATGCGCGCCGCATCTTCGGCATGGGCTCGGTCAAGATGACCGAGAAGGTGGATATGGTCATCTCGCTGGAGCAGTGGGACAAGACCAAGGTCTATGACCGCATGGGCATGACCAACGAGTACATGGAGATTATGGGCATCAAGGTGCCGTCGCTGACCATCCCGGTCAAGACCGGCCGCAACCTGGCCGTCATCATCGAGGTCGCCGCGATGAACAACCGCCAGAAAAAGATGGGCTACAACGCCGCCCAGGAGCTGCTGCGCCAGCTCGGCATGACCGAGGACCTGCCGCCCGAGACGGTGAAGAAGGACGACGACGATCTGTATTGATGCGGCAGAGAAGATAAAAGTAAAGGAGTGGGCATACAATGAGACTGATAGCCGATACACATACGCACACCCTTGCCAGCAACCACGCCTACAGCACGGTGATGGAAAACATCGTCGCGGCAAGGGAGCAGGGACTTTTGTACATGGCGATGACCGAGCACGGTCCTAAAATGCCGGACGCCCCGCACATCTGGCACTGCGTCAACCAGTGGGAGGTGCCCTCGCTGTATAAGGGCCTCAATATCCTGCACGGCATCGAGGTGGACGTGATGGATGAGGATGGGACGCTCGACATCGACAACAGGGTGCTGGCGGGGCTGGAATGGGTCATCGCCTCGATGCACGGGCCCTGCTTTGCCCCCGCCACCGAGCAGGAGCACACCAGGGCCTGGATGAAGGTTGCCGAAAACCCGCACGTCGACGTCATCGGCCACTGCGGCCGCGGCAACTATCCGTTTGACCACGAGAAGGTTATCCGTGCCTTTAAGGAGCACGGCAAGATTGTCGAGATCAACAACGCCACCCTGCAAAAGAGCGCCAACCATCCTGCCTGCGCCGACATCGCGCGGGTCTGCAAGCGGTTGGAGGTGCCGGTGGTGGTCAACAGCGACGCCCACTTCGCCGCCAGAATCGGCGTGTTCGACCAGGCGGTGGCGCTGCTGGAAGAAGTGGATTTTCCAAAGAAGCTGATTATCAACGCGGACATCGACCGCTTTGAAGAGGTGGTCGCGCAGAAGCGCGCGGGCCTCAGCCAATAAATCGCGCAAACAAAGAAAGGAGTATGCCGATGGCTTGTCTGGATGTTGCGGCAAAGGAGCGGCTGGCCGCCCTCTGCCAGCTTGAGAAGATCCCCGTCCTGTGGGACGAACCGATGAAGAACCACACCAGCTTTAAGATAGGAGGGCCTGCGGCCGCGCTGTGTGTCCCGAAGGACCGGCAGCAGCTGCGGGAGCTGGTCGGATTTGTGCAGCGGGAAGGTGTGGACAGCTGGTATATCGGCAACGGCTCCAACCTGCTGGTCAGCGACGCGGGCCTAAACGGCATTGCCATCCTGCTGGACAGCAGCTTTGACGGGGAGATCGAGCTGGACGGCACCGTCCTGCTGGCGCCGGCGGGCAAAAAGCTGTCGGCAGTCTGTGCGGCGGCCTGCGCTGCGGGGCTGACCGGACTGGAATTTGCCTACGGCATCCCCGGCAGCGTCGGGGGCGCTGTCTATATGAACGCCGGGGCCTACGGCGGGGAGATGAAGGACCGCCTGCTCTGGGTGGAGTACCTTGCCCCAACCGGAGAGATTGTCCGGCTGGAGGGGGAACAGATGGGCCTCTCTTACCGGCACAGCCGCTTTATGGAAGAAGGGATTCAGGGAAGCTGCATTGTCCGCGCGGCCTTCGGGCTGCAAAGGGGAGAGAAGGCGGACATCCAGTCCGAGATGGACCGCATCTTAAACCAGCGACGGCAGAAGCAGCCGCTGGAATACCCCAGCGCGGGCAGCACCTTCAAGCGTCCGCAGGGAGCTTTTGCGGCGCAGCTGATCGACGAGTGCGGGCTGAAAGGTTTCACCGTCGGCGGCGCACAGGTGAGTAAAAAGCACGCTGGCTTTGTCATCAATACAGGGAAGGCCACCTGCGCGGATGTGCTGGAGCTGACAAGACAGGTGCGGGAATGTGTAAAAGAAAAGACGGGCTATCTGCTGGAGCTGGAGGTAAGGCAGCTCCCGTAGCCATTTAGATGAGGGGAAGGGAAAAGGCTTATGCGGTTTATCATTGTAACAGGAATGTCCGGCGCGGGCAAGTCGGCGGTGGTGGACGCGCTGGAGGACGTGGGCGTCTATTGCGTCGACAACATCCCCCCGGCGCTGATTCCCAAGTTTGCGTATCTCGGCAGCAGCGGGACCGACAGCTCCGGCATCGACCGGGTGGCGCTGGTGGTGGACGCGCGCGGGCTGCGCAGCGGCCTGCGGGGCGAAAACTTTATCAAGGAGCTGACCGGGGCCTTAGCCGAGCTGGATCGGGAGCGGGTCAGCTATCAGATTCTCTTTCTGGACGCGGCCAACGACGAGCTGATCAACCGCTATAAGATCACCCGCCGCCCTCATCCGCTGATGCGGGAGGGCGGGTCGCTGGCCAAGGCCATCAGCCGGGAGCGGGAGCTGCTGAGCCCCGTCAAGGACCGGGCGGACATGGTCATCGACACCACTTTGCTCAGTGCCTCCCAGCTGCGCAGCCACATCCACGACCTGTTCCGCAGCGACGACCCGGAGAAGGACGACTTTGTGGTCAACTGCATCTCCTTCGGGTTTAAGTTTGGGGTGCCGGTGGACGCGGATCTGATGTTCGATGTCCGCTGCCTGCCGAACCCCTTCTATGACCCGCAGCTGCGGCCGATGACCGGGCTGGACCAGCCGGTGCGCGACTATGTGCTGCGCTCGCCCAAGACCCAGGGCTTCCTGACGCGGTTCTACGACTTTATCGACTACATGATTCCGCTCTACCGCCACGACGAGCAGAAAAGCCAGCTGATTATCGCGGTCGGCTGCACCGGTGGAAAGCACCGCTCGGTGACGATTGCGCGGGAGCTGGCAGGTCACCTCTCGGCCAAGGGCCTGCGGGTAATCACCACCCACCGGGACATCGAGAAAAAGAAGCTGTAAAGGGAGCAGGAGAAACGATGCAGCAGACAACGTGGGAAAAAGAGGACAGGCAGCCTGCCCTGCAAAGGCTCTCTCCCGCCCAGGACCAAGGGGAGCAAAGGCTTGCGGTCAATGCGTTTCTAACCGAGCACTGGGGTTCGACGGTGATGATGGTGCGCGGGGAGCAGGTGGACATGTCCCGGCTGCCCGGCATCTTTGTGGAGGAACAGAGTCAAATCACCGCCCTGCTGACCTACCGCATACAGGGGGAGCGATGCGAGATCATCTCGCTGGACAGCGTGATTGGCGGCAGGGGAGTGGGCACCGCCCTCATCGAGGCGGCAGCGGCCATTGCGCAAAAGGCCGGCTGCCGCACTCTTGCGGTCACCACCACCAACGACAACTTAAATGCCCTGCGCTTTTATCAGAAGCGGGGCTTTGTGCTTGCCGCCCTCTATCCGGGATCGGTCGAACGGGCGCGCAGGCAAAAACCGCAGATCCCGGAAGTGGGGGAGTTTGGCATCCCCTTAAATACCGAGATCGAGCTGGAAAGGATGATAGTGAGTGGCGCAGGGCAGGCTGAGCCTGCACCCGATCCGCGCCCGAGCTAGTGCTTGAAGCCACCTTGTACGCGCGGCTGGGAGCTTTTACTAATGACGCAGTAAAGCAACCTGCGCGAGAGCGTTAAGCTCCGATAAGCAGGAGCCGGCAACGCGAATTGTTCGCGGGTTGAACCCGCCGCGAATTGTCTGCGGGTTCAACCCGCCGCGAATTGTCTGCGGGTTCAACCCGCCGCCCACAGCGAGATCGAGCTGGAAAGGATGATTGTAAGTGGCGCAGGAAGGCCGTAACACCTTCGCGTCGAAGGTCAAGGGGGAGATCAGCCGCAACAAGGGGCTGATTGCCCGCAACAAAAAGGCGTTTACCTACGGGATGCTGCTGTGCGGCAAGAGCTTTTCGGCAGAGAGCATCTCGATGACGACCGAAAATAAGCACGTCGCAAAGCTGTATGCCAAGCTGATCTTTCAGCAGATTCCGATGCAGACCAGCGTGACGACCAGAGAATACAACGGCAACTTTCAGCAGCCGACCTACGCGGTCAGCGTGGACGACGGGGAGGACCGCAAGACCATCCTCGCCTTTTTCGGCCACCGGCAGGGCGGGGGATACAATGTGGAGCTGCTGGAGGAGACGCAGGCCCGCCACGCCTTTTTGGCGGGGGCGATTTTGAGCTGCTCGAATGTCAGCGACCCGCGCAAGGACTACCACCTGGAATTTGTGCTGGCCGGTGAGCAGACCGCCCTCTTTTTGATGCAGGTGCTGGACAGCCTATCGCTTAACTTTAAGCGCACCACCCGCCGCGGCCAGCAGATTGTCTACTGCAAGGACAGCAAATCGATCGAGGAGCTGCTGACCATGGTGGGGGCAACCGGCGCGATGATGGACGTGGTCAACGTCAAAATCTACAAGGACATGCGCAACAAGGTCAACCGCGTCACCAACTGCGAGACCTCCAACATCGAAAAGACGGTGAGTGCGGCGACGGTGCAGGCGGCGGACATCCGGTATCTAAAGCAGGTCGGCCTGTTTGACACGATGGAGCCCGCGCTCAAGCAGACAGGGGAGGCCCGGCTGCAAAATCCGGACATGTCCCTGCGGGAGCTGGGGGAGCTGCTGGGCGTCTCCCGCTCGGGAATCAACCACCGCCTGCAAAAAATTAGCCAGCTTGCGAAACAAGCTAGGTCCGAAGGCGAAGCCAAAGGCATTGCCTCTGACTCTAGCTCTGGCTCGAAAGAAAAGGAATAGACAAAAGGGAAGAAGGGAGCGCGGTTTTTGATGGGAGACCAGTTTGTGCACCTGCACGTCCACAGCGAGTATAGCCTTCTGGACGGCGCGTGCCGGATAAAACAGCTGATCCAGCGGGTCAAGGAGCTGGGACAGGACGCGGTTGCGATCACCGACCACGGCGCCATGTACGGCGCCATCGATTTTTATAAGGAAGCCAAGGCGAACGGCGTCCGCCCGATCATCGGGTGCGAGGTCTATGTCGCGCCGAGGACCCGCTTTGACAAGGTAAACGGGCTGGACACCTCCCCCTATCATCTGGTACTGCTGTGCGAAAACCAGACCGGCTACCAGAACCTGATCAAGATGGTGTCCCGCAGCTACACCGAGGGCTTTTACTTTAAGCCCCGCATCGACCGCGACCTGCTGCGGGAGCACAGCGAGGGCATCATCGCGCTGTCCGCCTGCCTGGCGGGCGAGATTCCGCGCGCTTTAAGCCAGAACGACTACCAGAAGGCGAAGGAAGCGGCCCAGTTTTATCTGGACGTTTTCGGCAAGGACCACTACTTTATCGAGCTGCAGAATCACGGCATCCGCCAGCAGCAGAAGATTTTGCCGGATTTAATCCGCTTGGCAAAGGAGCTGGACGTCGGGCTGGTGGCGACCAACGACTGCCACTACCTGACCAAAGAGGACAGCATGACGCAGAAGATCCTCCTCTGCATCCAGACCAACCACACGCTGGAAGAGGACAACGGGATGGAGTTTGAGACCGAGGAGTTTTACGTCAAATCCCGCCAGCAGATGTTCGACGCCATGCGGGAGTGCACCGGCGACGAGGAGGCCATCCGGCAGGCGCTGGACAACACGGTTAAAATCGCCGAGCGGTGTCAGGTGGAGTTCACCTTCGGGCACCACATCCTCCCCAAGTTCGAGGTGCCGGACGGCAGGGACAACGTCACCTTCTTCCGGGAAAAGTGCTGGGAGGGCTTTGCAAAGCGTTACGGCGAGGATGCCCCGCAGGAATATAAGGAGCGGTTGGAGTACGAGCTGTCGGTCATCGAGAAGATGGGCTATGTCGACTACTACCTGATTGTCTGGGACTTCATCGACTACGCCAAGCGCAACGGCATCCCGGTTGGGCCGGGACGCGGCTCGGGCGCCGGCAGCATCGCGGCCTACTGCATCGGCATCACCGGCATCGACCCGATGAAGTATAACCTGCTGTTCGAGCGATTCCTCAATCCGGAGCGTGTCAGCATGCCCGACTTCGACATCGACTTCTGCTACGAGCGCCGCGAGGAGGTCATCGACTACGTCATTCGCAAGTACGGCAAGGACCGCGTCGCGCAGATCATCACCTTCGGCACCATGGCGGCGCGCGGCGGCGTACGGGACGTCGGCAGGGTGATGGGGATGGACTACCAGCAGGTGGACAGGGTGGCAAAGGCCATCCCGATGGAGCTGCACATGACCATCGCCACCGCGCTGGAGCGCTCGCCCGACCTGCGCATCATGTACGAGAGCGACCCGCAGGTCAAGGAGCTGATCGACCACGCCTCCAAGATCGAGGGCATGCCGCGGCACGCCTCCACCCACGCGGCCGGCGTGGTAATTGCGCGCGACGCGGTGGAGAACTATGTGCCGCTGGCCAAAAACGACGAGGCCATCGTCACCCAGTACACCATGACGACGCTGGAGGAGCTGGGACTTTTGAAGATGGACTTTTTGGGTCTGCGCAACCTGACGGTCATCAGCGACGCCGAGAAGATGATTCGCCGGTACGAGCCGGATTTTGACATCGAAAAGGTTTCCCTCTCCGACCCTCTGACCTTCGAGATGATGTCCAAAGGGCAGGCCAAGGGCGTCTTTCAGTTTGAGTCGGGCGGCATGCGGCAGGTGCTGGTGCAGTTAAAGCCGGAATCGATCGAGGATTTGATCGCGGTCATCTCGCTGTACCGCCCGGGGCCGATGGAGTCGATTCCCAAATATATCCGCAACCGCCACAACCCGCAGGAGATCACCTACAAGACCCCGCTGTTAAAGGACATCCTCGACGTCACCTACGGCTGCATCGTCTATCAGGAGCAGGTCATGCAGATCTGCCGCAAGCTGGCGGGCTACTCCTATGGCCGGGCGGATCTGGTGCGCCGCGCCATGTCCAAGAAAAAGCACGATGTCATGGAGCAGGAGCGCAAGAACTTTATCTGGGGCGCCAAAAAGGAGGACGGCTCGGTCGAGTGCGTCGGCTGTGTGGCCAACGGCATCAGCGAGCAGGTCGCCAACGAGCTGTTCGACGAGATGAGCTCCTTTGCCTCCTACGCCTTTAATAAATCCCACGCCGCGGCCTATGCCATCGTAGCCTACCGCACCGCGTACCTCAAAGCCCACTACCCTAAGGAATACATGGCGGCGCTGCTGACCAGCATTCTGGACAACACCGACAAGATGCTCAGCTACTTAAAAGAGTGCGAGCAGATGAAGATCAAGATTCTGCCGCCGGACATCAACAAGAGCTTCACCGGCTTCACCGTCGAGGACGGCTGCATCCGCTTTGGTTTTCTGGGTGTCAAGAATCTGGGCCGGGGGGTCATGGAGGCGCTGGTACAGGAGCGGGAGCAGGGCGGCCCCTTCAACGACCTGGACGACCTGTGTGACCGGATGTACGGCAAGGATCTCAACCGCCGCGCCGTCGAGAGTTTAATCAAGTGTGGGGCGCTGGACAGCTTTGGTCACAACCGCCGCACACTGCTGGACGGCTATCAGGTGGTGATGCTGGACATCGAGGACCGGTACAAGAACAATCTGGAGGGGCAGATGAATCTGTTCGACGAACTGGACCCCACCCACCGCAAGCACCCCTCCCAGCTGCCGAAGAAGGAGGAATTTCCGCCGGACGTAAAATTGGCGATGGAGAAGGAGGTCACCGGACTGTATGTCTCGGGACATCCGCTGGCGCAGTACCGCGAGATTGCCCGGCAGCTGGAGACGGTGGATCTGGAGGAGCTGCTTCCAGAGGACGAAGAAGAAAATTCGATGGGGCTGGATGAGGGCAAATATCGGGACGGGGACATCGTGCGGGTGCTGTGCATTGTCACCGGCAAAAAGACCCGCATCCTCAAACGCCGCGGCTATATGGCCTTCATCACGCTGGAGGATACCAGCGGTTCGATTGAGATGCTGGTTTTCCCGCCGCTTTACGACCAGTACCGCGAGCTGCTGGAGGAGAATCAGGTGCTCTACATCGAAGCCAGGCTCAGCATCCGCGAGGAGGACACCAAACTGGTCTGCCGGGCGGTGGCGACCCCGCAGGAAGTGCTGGACCAGCCGGAGGGCTTTATCGCCATCCCGCCGCACCACAAGCGCAAGGATGACAAGCCGCAGGTCCGCCGCAAGCGCGGCAAACGCCCGGGGCTTTACCTGAGGGTGCCATCGAGGGAGAGCCGGGAGTTTTTAAAATCGGAGCAGTACCTCGACATCTTCGAGGGGGAGGTGCCGGTCTACTACTTTTTCCTTGACACCAAGAAGCTGGTCTGTGCGCCGCAGAAGCTGTGGATCACCCTCAACAACCCGCTGTACTTCCAGTTGGAGAAGATTCTGGGGAAGGAGAATGTGGTGGTGGTTGTTCCCGAGAAGGAGCGGAATGAGGAGGCGTAGCCTCCTGCCCCGATGCGACTCCCCAAGTGGGGGCTGGCAGCCCCTGCGCCCACCTTTTTGGGCGCTCCGCCCCAATCCCCGGCCTACTTTCTCGCGTAGAGAAAGTAGGCAAAGATACGCCAGGAACCTCC
>OGGQ01002665.1_pt1 | contig 18663 bp, 8 predicted proteins | sample 1571191 | NCBI WGS metagenome assembly OGGQ01 (sample SAMEA2582061, study PRJEB24529) | metagenome | biome: Human gut stool | place: China | collected 2011
TTTTCACGGTTTCGTTATGCGATCCTAGTTGGTGGAAGGGGTGGTGGTGCCGGTGTCGCCGCCCTGGTTGCCCGGGTCGGTGGTGCCGGGGTCGGTCGTGCCCGGATCGGTGGTGCCGCCGGGATTGTTGGTGCCGGGGTCGGTCGCGCCGGGGTTGGTGGGCTGCTCCGGCTTGGGGTCGGGCTCGGGTTCGGGCTCCGGGCCCTTCGAAATGGTGATCTGCACGGTAGCGCCAGGCTTCACCTTGTCGTTCAGCGGATCCTGCTTCATGACGCGGCCCTCGCCCTGCTTGTCGCTGTACTCGCGGGCCTTTACGTCAGCGCCGAATCCCTCAGACTGCAGCTTGTCGATGGCCTCCTCCTCGGTCATGCCGATGACGTTGGGCACGGTCGTCAGCTCGCTTCCGCGGGAGGTGACGACCTCGATGGTGGTGCCGGGCTTCACCGGGTCGCCGGCGGCGGGGCTTTGCGAAATGATCTTGCCCTCGGCGACATCTTCCGAGTATTTGCTCTCGGCTTCCACAACCTTAAGGCCGGCGTCCTCGGCCGCCTGGCGCGCCTCGTCCATGGTCATGTTCTTGAAGTTGGGCGCGTCCACGGTATCGGGCCCCACGGCAATGGTGAGGGTGATGGTCGTACCCTTCGGCTGCTTGGTGCCGCCGGCCGGGTCTTGCTGCAGCACGGTGCCCTCATCGACGGACTCGTCTTCCTTAGGAGTGGTAGTTACTTGGAAGCCCGCTTGCTCCAAGGTGAATGTCGCCTCGTCCAAGGTATTGCCCACCACGCTGGGCACCTCGATGGGCTCGTCGGCAGGGGCAGCCGGCTTGAAGCCGCCGGACACGGCGAAGGCGATGCCGGCCACCAGCGCGATGGCCAAAATGGCGCAGAGGGCGATGATAACGGGCTTCTTGCTCTTCTTCGTGTTGGCGTCGTGGAAGTTCGTCGCTTGGAAATTGCCCGTGGAACTCGGCGACATGGCCGCTGTGCCGCCGGCAACCGTCGGCATAACCTGGGTGCTCGTGATGCCCGGCACGGGAGCGGGCACGGCGCCCATCATGCGGGTCTGGGCCTCGGTGAACGACGAGCTCATGGCGCCGGCCGGCAGGGTGACGGGGCGTCCGGCCAGGTAGTCGTTCAGTGCGATGCGCATGTCGTTGGCCGTGGCGAAGCGGCGCGCCGGATCCTTCGAGAGGGCCACCATGATGATGTCCTCGAGGTCGGGGTCGATGTTCGGGTTGATGGAAGAGGGCGCGGCCGGCTCGTCCTTCACCTGCTGCATGGCCACCGATACGGCGTCCGGGCCATCGAAGGGGAGCTTGCCCGTGGTGGCCTCGTACAGCACGATGCCCAGCGAGTAGATGTCGCTGGCGGCCGTGAGATCTTTGCCCTGGGCCTGTTCCGGCGAGATGTAGTGGGCGGTGCCCAGCACAGCGGACGTTTTGTCGTTCACGGAATTCTTCGCTCGGGCGATGCCGAAATCCATCACCTTCACGTTGCCATCGGGCTGCACCATGATGTTCTGCGGTTTGATGTCGCGGTGGATGATGTCCTGGTTGTGGGCGACGGTGAGGGCCTGGCACACCTGGGCGCCGATTTCGGCGGCCTTGCGCTGGTTGATGGCGCCGCGCTGCTGGATGGCGGTCTTCAGGTCGGACCCGCGCACGAACTCCATGACGATGTAATAGGTGTCGTCGTCTTGGCCCCAGTCGTACACGTTCACGATGTAGGGGCTCTGCAGGTTTGCAGCCGCGGCGGCTTCCTGGCGGAAGCGCTGGGTGAAAGAGGGGTCGGCGGCGAATTGGGGCAGCATCACCTTCACGGCGACGACGCGGCCCAGCGTGCTATCTTGGGCGCGGTACACCTCGGCCATGCCGCCGATGCCGATGCGATCCTTTATCTCGTAGCGGCCGCCGAAGACCTTGCCCGTCATTGTTCCCTGTCCGGTCACCTTGATGCTCCTTAAAGTTCCATGTACGAGTGCGTTTGCGGTTTAAGTATGCGAACTCTGGTGAGTCTTGCCATTGTACTACAGCGCCCCCGTCACTTCGAGAGCCGTTTCCAGAACGTCGTGGGCGGCGCTGGCGCCAGCCCCCGATTCGCCCTTCTCGATGACGACGGCCACCACGACCTTGGGGTCGGCAGCGGGGGCCATTCCCACGAACCAGCTGTCGTCGCTGCCGTCGCCGCGCTCGTGGGTGCCGGTCTTGCCGGCCACGGCCACATCGTCCAGGGCCGCCTTGCCGCCGGTGCCTTCGGTGACGACACCCTTCATGATGTCGATCTCAGCGGCGGCGGTGTCGGCATCCATGGCCTGCTTGAGCTTCACGGGAATGGGCGAGAAGCTGCGCTCGCCGTTGGCGTTGTAGATGCCGTCGACCAGGTAGGGCTGCATGATGGCGCCCTCGTTGGCGATGGCGGCGCCCACCAGCGCCATCTGCAGCACCGTGGCCTGGGGTCCGGCGGGGCTCTCGTGCTCGCCCACGGGCTCGCCGCAGGCGGCCCAGGCGGTTTCCCAGGTGGTCATTTCCTCGGGGTCGGGCATGAGGGACGTGGCCAGGGGCAAATCGAAGGGGATGCCCTCGTTGAACCCGAAGCTGCACGCCATCTGCACGAGCAAATCGCTGCCGAGCTGCACGCCCACCTGGCCGAACACGGTGTTCGACGAGTACCACATGGCCTGCTCCAGGGTGATCTTGCCGTAGGAGCGCTTCTTCACGTTGGTCACCGGCGCGTTGCCGATGTCCATCTCGCCGGGGGAGTCGTAGGTGGTGTCCGCCGTGGCAATGTGATCCTGCAGCGCGGCGGCCAGGGTCACCATCTTGAAGGTGGAGCCGGGCGCGTACAGCGCCTGGGTGGCGCGGTTGAACAGCTCGGAGGAGTCGCTGCCGCCGTCCGCGGCGGCGGTGAGCAGCTCCTCGTAGTTGGCGGCGTCGAAGGTGGGGGAGGAGGCCAGAGCGTACACGGCGCCGGTCTCGGGGTTCAGGGCCACCACGGCGCCTACCTGGCCGGCCAGCGCGTCTTGCGCCGCCTGCTGGATGCGGGAATCGATGGAAAGCACGACGTCGTTGCCTTTGGTCTGGATGCCCGCGAGCGAGTTCACCACATCGGTAAAGCTGGCGAAGTTCTGCTCGCCGCGCAGGGTGTCGTTGTAGGCGGCTTCGATGCCGGCGGTGCCGAAGCGCTCAGAGGTGTAGCCCACGATGTGCGCCGCCAGCTCGCCGGCGGGGTATTCGCGCTTGTAGGAGCCGTCCTCTTGGCGCACCGATGTGGCGAGCACCGTGCCGTCGGCAGTGGAGATGGTGCCCCGCTCCATGCGGGCCTCTTTCGCGATGGTGTGGTTGTTCGACGGCATGCTCTGGTATTCCGGCGCCTTGATGACCATGAGGTAGGTGAGGTTGGCCACGAGCACTGCGAACAGCACCGAGAAGACGATCATGGTGCCGGTGAGTCGCTTGCCCAACGCCACGCGTCCCAGCACGGCGTCCGACCCGTGGGCGCCGATGGCCCCGGTCTGGCGCATTTCGGAATCGACGCCGGTGCCCTCGTCGCCGCAGCGCAGCAGGCAGCCGACGATGATGAAGCTGGCGATGAGCGACGAGCCGCCCTGGCTGATGAAGGGCAGTGTGATGCCGGTGAGGGGAATGAGACGTGTGACACCGCCGACGATGATAAACGCCTGCAGCACGATGATGGAGGTGAGGCCCACGGCAGTGAACGAGCTGACGTCGGATTTCGCCCGGGCCGCCGTGACGATGCCGCGGATGGCGAAGCACAGGTACAAAAGCAGCACGCCGGCCGCGCCGAGCAGGCCCGTCTCCTCGGCAATGACGGGGAAGATGAAGTCGCTCTCGGCGACGGGGATGCCGCCCTCGGCTACGGGCTGACCGCCCATGCCCCGCCCGATGCCGGTGCCGAACAGGTCGCCGTCGGCGATGGAATAGAGGCTCTGCACTAGCTGGAAGCCGCCGCCCTGAGCCTCGGCGAAGGGATCCTGCCAGATGGCGACGCGGGTCTGCACGTGGCCCATCATGCCGTAAAGGGCCACAGCCGCAATGGCCGCAAGCCCAATGGACACCACGAGGTAGAGCTTCTTCCCCGTGGCCACATACAGCATGATGACGAACACGGAGAACAGTACCAGGGCGAGGCCGAGGTCCTTCTCCAACACGACGACGATGAAGGCGAGCGCCCACATGACGATGAGCGGGAGCAGGGTGGCGAGGCTCGGCAGCCACAGCGGCCCCACCTTCCACGTGAACACCGAGAGCATCTCGCGGTTGGCGGCCAGGTAGGCGGCGATGAAGAACACGATGAGGATCTTGGCCAGCTCGCCGGGCTGGAAGCTGAAGCTGCCGAAGCGCAGCCACAGTTGGCCGCCGCCGGACTCGTAGCCGATGACCGGCAGCATGGGCGAGAGCAGCAGCAAGATGCCCACGATCATAAGCGTGTACTTGTAGTTGGCGAGCTTATCGAGGTTGCGCACCACGGCCAGGGTGGCGATCATGGCCGCCACGCCGATGAACAGCCAGAGCAGCTGGTTCACGGCCAAGTCGGGCACGATGCGGGTAACGAAGGCGATGCCGATGCCCGACAGAGCGAACGAGATAGGCAGGATGGCCGGGTCGGCCGCAGGCGCGAGCAGGCGCACGGCAATGTGAGCCACGAGGAATGCGGCGAAGATGCCGAGCGGCACGCCCAGGGTGTTGAAGGACAGCTCCTGGCCGCCGGTGACCACCATCATGGCGAAGAGCACGATGACGATGGGCGAGGCGATGAGCAGAAGCATCAGCTCTATGTTGCGCCGGGTCATCGGTTGGTTCCTCCCGAGGCGCCTTTCTGCGCGCCGCTCGTGCCGGTGCCGGGGTTGCTCGTGCCCGTGCCGTTCGTGCCGGAGCCAGCACCCGATGAAGGCGACGCACTTTGCGAGCCGCCCGTCGCGCCTTGTGCGTCCGTGCCGCCCTGGGTGCCCCCGGCCGTGCTGCCGCCGGCACCTTCCGCGCCCTTTGCGGGCTCTTCCGGCTTGTTGGCCTCGGCCGCTGCCCGGGCCGCCTCCTCTTCAGCGGCACGGCGGTCGGCGATCTCCTTCTCGTATTCCGCGACGAGGCTGTTGGCGGCTTCCAAAGAATCCACCTTGATGCCCTCCTCGCGCAGGCGATTGGCGGTGCCGGGCTGCAAGTCGTCAAGGGCCACGTCGGTCACGCGGTCGAGGTGATTGAATGACAGCCCGAAGATGTCTCCGGGAACGCCCTGATACACGGCGACTTTCCCATCCTGAGCCACCAGATAGGCGGCGTTGGACGCCAGATAGTTGAACCCGTAGGCGCACCCGGCGATGATGGCCACCAGCAAAAGCGCCAGCATGATGGCCGTCGCGCGGCTCTTGCGCGTCAGCTTGCGGCGATGCTGCTCGGCCAGACCCGTGACGTCCACGACGATGACGGTGACGTTGTCGTAGCCGCCCCGGCCCACCGCCTCGTTCACCAGCTGAGCGGCGCAGCGCTGAGGCTCGCTGTGGTTGGCGAGGATCTTGGCGATTTGGTCATCTTCCAGCATGGTGGAAAGGCCATCGGAGCACAGAAGCAGGCGGTCGCCGGCTTCCACGGTGATTTCGAAGAGATCCGGCTGGGTGCGCGGGTCGCTGCCCAAAGCGCGGGTGATGACCGAGCGCTGGGGATGAACGCGGGCCTCGGCCTCGGTAATTTGGCCGGCCTCGATAAGGTCGGCCACAAGCGAGTGGTCGCGGGTGAGCTGCTGCATCTGCCCTTTGTGAAGGAGGTAGGCCCGCGAGTCGCCCACCTGGGCGATGACGAGCTTGTCCTTCTCAAGCATGGCGGCGGTGCAGGTGCAGCCCATGCCGGCGCGGCCGACACCTTCGCGGGCGGCGCGGATGATGGCGAGGTTCGCCTCTTCCACCGCCTGGCCGAGCGCCGAGGCATCGGGGTGTGCCGGTGCGCGGTCGCAGATGACATCGACGGCGATCTCGGACGCCACTTCCCCGGCGGCGTGACCGCCCATGCCGTCGCACACCACGTACAGCGGCGGGGCGACGGCCAGCGAATCCTCGTTATGCTCACGCACGCAGCCGACATCGGTGCGACTGCCGAAAGTTGCGCCGCTCTTCTTGCGCTTCGCCCGGGCCATTATTGGTTCCTCACGCGGATGTCGACGTCGCCGATGGTAACGAGATCCTTGTTGCGCAGGGCTACCGGGTCATGGACGGGGCGCCCGTTCACGGCCGTGCCGTTCTTCGAGCCCAAATCTTCCACGAAGAGGTTCTGGCCCATCAGCTGGAAACGGGCGTGGCGGCCGGACACGTAGCCGGCGCCGATGACGATGTCAGCGCCCGGCGAGCGGCCCACGATGACGGGCCCGTGCACGGCGATGGAGACGCCGCGCAGCTCCTTGGGGCCGCGTTCCACCGACACCGTCCAGCCGCGCTCTTTCTTGCGGGAGCCTTTGACCATGCCGATGCCGGTGCGCATGATGGCGAACAGAAACAGATAGAGCAGCGCCACGAACAACAGGCGCGCGATGAGCAGAACGAGATCGATCACCGATAGCCTCCTTTGGCTCGCTGAGGTGCGGGCGGGCTAGATGAGCTGGAACTCGAGGTTGGTGGTACCCACGATGATGCGGTCGGCGTCATGCAACGCGGTGGACTTGATCTGGCGGCCGTTGACGAAGGTGCCGTTGGTGGAGCCGAGGTCGGTGAGAATCCAGGCGCCGGACTCGTCCTGGCGGATTTCCGCGTGTACGCGCGAGACGTTGATGTCGGGGATGACGATGTCGTTCTTCGACTCGCGCCCGATGGTCTCGGCCTGGCCGGGCAGCGTGAAGGCGCGGTCGTTGGTGATGTCGTAGATATAAGCTTGGCGCGGCTCGTCGTCCTCGTAGTAGTCGTCTTCCACGTACTCGTCGACGGGAGCGGCCTGGTAGTCGTAGCCGCCGGCGGGTGCGGGTGCTGGCGCCGGAGCGGGAGCGGGCTGCTGGTAGCCGTAGCCCGCTTGCGGGGCGGCCGCGCGGGCCGGACCGCCGCCGGGACGGATGCCGTAGCGGGCGTACTCTTCCTGGCGCAGCTGCTCAACCAGCGGGGAGGCCACCATCTCGGCGATGACGTCGAACTTGCCGTGGCGCAAATCATCGTCGACGATGAAGCGCACAAGGGGCTGGCCGTCCATGACGAGGCCCTGCTCGGCGGCTTTGGCGGAAAGGTAGGTTTCGGTCTCGCCAGCCAGGGTGGGGTAGTAGCCCAGAAGGCGGCGGTCATCGTCGGCGTTGACGAGCACGGTATAAAGCGTGGGAGCGTACTGCTTGCCTGCGCCGACCATCTTCTCGCGGCGCATCTGCTTCTCGGCCTTCTTGGCAATCTGCACGGGAGACAGCGGGGCCGCGCCCATGCGATCGGCGGCGCCTTCCACGGTGTCTTCCATCTTGCCCTCGAATTTTGAGAGGAGTCCCATGTGCTTCTCCTTGTTCTTGCGTGTTTAAGCTGCGTTCTTCTTGTGTGGTTGCGCTGCGCTTTCAGTGCAGCGTTCAGTAGCACAGCAGCTTATTTTGCCATAAAACCTATGCACGCACCTCATCGACCAACCATTTTACTTAATTGCCACAGTGACAGTTTTGTTCGATTGGCCTCAGCTGCGTTAACAGCGACAGGAGCGTCCTCTGGTTGCGGGACGGCTCCGGCCCTGGCAAAAAGCGGCCTCGGGCTGCGGGCCGATGTAGGCCCTGACAAAAAGTGGCCTCGGGCTGCGGGACGACACCAGCCCTGGCAAAAAGCGGCCTCGGGCTGCGGTGTAAGCGATGGATGACTTTTCGAAAATTCGGGAAACCCCAGGTGAAACGAGTGTGGCCATTTGTTAGCTACGGAATACACCGCAGCCCGAGGCGCAAAAATGCCACACGCCTTCCGCATGGCAGAATTCCCGGGTTTGGTACCTGGCGGCGCATGATGTGTGACAAAACTGCGGGGTTTGGTATCTCGTGTCGAAAAATTGCCGACAAAATTAGGGGGTTTGGTACCCAGGCGCGCCAAGATTGCCGGTTTGGTACCCACCTTCTGGCAAAACAGCTAGTTTGGTACCCAGAATAGCGAGAAGTGAATTTCCCGACCTGGGGTTTCTCCGAGCATCGGATACCAAACTTCCGAATTTGGCTGAAATAGAGGTACCAAATCGCCGATCTTGCCAGTTGTGAGCGGAAAACAGGCTCGGCAGGAACCAAACCTAAGGTTTTGCCAAAACTAGCGAGAAAATCCCTTCGCTGGGAACCAAACCACCTGTTTTTGCCACGCCGCTTTTCCGTCGCGTGCCGACGGGTGTTTTCTGCGCATGCAATTGATCAAGTATGTTCCGTGCGTTAGCCTGACGGCACCTGGCGCTGTCGAAATTCGGAAAATGCAAACTGCAATCTTCGGATTTTGCAAAGTGAAATCTTCGGAAAAAGCAAACTGGAATCTTCGGATTTTGCAAAACGTGCCCCTGAGTTCATGGTGGTTCTGACGGGCACGGGCGAGTACGCTTACCAAGCTGAAGAGGGAATCTACGTCATACCCCTGCGTGCACTGGGCGCCTGATCCGCTTTTTTGGCTGTCGATACCCTGTCATATTGACGCGATGCCCTATCAAAAGTTGCCATTCATAAGCCATTCTGTTGACATTTTGAAACAAAAGGCGAATTATTAGTCGATCAGTCGTGTATCAACAGTCTATAAAGGATTGGTGGTTGTATATGGACATTGCGAAAAGAAAGGGCAAAGGCGTTCTCGCTTGTTTCCTAAGCGTGCTTCTTGTCCTGGGGGGGGGGTTCTCCTCTCTGACGCTTGGTGCTAGCCAAGCCCACGCCGTCGACGTCGGCGCCAACCCCACGCCGAAGGTGGACATCGCGGTAAGCGTGCCCTCCGACTATCCGGGAACGTTCCTGGACTTTAAGGAAGAGCTTACGCAGAAGCTCATCGACCAGGGTATGGATCCTTCGGCCTTCCGTATTACCAACACGGCTGTGTCTATCGACACGAGCAATCTTGATGGTTGGTATGTGTACAGCCATTACAGGGATCAGGCATCGTACAACGCGCTTAACCTTTCAGCAGACCAAAAGCTCAAGCAGCCATTCCGTCAGGCGAGCGCTTCCTCGATGTCGTCGGGTAATTACAATATCGCCGACTACGTTAACAAGACGACGAACAAATTCACCAACACCTCGTGTCTTACGTTCAACAATCACGTTTACGTGTATCAGTCCGGCGAGAATAACTCAACCAATATGGCTTTTGCGGGCTATGGTAATCCGGCCTATTCCGATTGGATGATTTACCCAGCCACAAGCAGCTCGACTCGTTCGTTCAGCTTCAACATTGATGCTAATGTCATCAACACACACACTCTGACTGGTTTCGGCTTCTTCATGAACACCGCTCTCATTGGCGGCAAGGTGTACGGATACCTCCTGTATTTCTCGGCGTCCGATGCTGCTAGCGGCACTGGCAATATGGTGATTAAGAAGATCAACGGCGTGGCAGCTGACTCTCTAACCGACGCTTTTACGGGTGGAAGTAATGTAGCAAATTCAGCCGCAAGTGTAAGCTTGGGGGCGCAAAAAAAGCTCCGCCTTACGGTAGAGCTGAAGCAAGATTCAGTGACTGTGCAGACGCAGTCTTATGATGCTTCCGGCAATTTGTCTGAACTCCATACCGCACTTCGGAACGTGTCGCTCCCGCAATTCTACAGCGGCGAGACACTTAACGGCTTCGGTCCGTGGGTTGGCTACTCGTCCCATGGCTGCAGTGCCTTTTCGGCTATTGTGTATACCGATCTTGAAATGAGCTACGAGGCTTCTGCTTTCGATGCTCTGAAGACTACCCAGTATTATCAGGGTGCCGAGCAGAAGTACTTCATCAATCTGGTGGGCAGCTCTAACGACCCCAACATTCCTGATGAGGAAAGCCCTTCCTACCAGGACGGCATCAACCGCATGAACGAAAACGAGATCTTCTATATCTCGAACGCTCAAGACGGCAACATCGTTACTGACACCATCAAAGACAACGCGGGCAACGTCACCCATCAGGGTCTGGGTGCTGACAATGGCCTTATCGCCATGGAAGATGACTATGTCACCCAGATGGCCCAGTACATCTATAAAAACCACGTCGAAGGCAAGAAGTTCAACCAGGCACCTATTCAGTCTGAGCTGCCGTTGGCGAACTTCTACCTCATTAACAACGAGACGGGCAATCAGTTGATGACGGTGCACCAGAAGCATCTTGCTGATGGACAGAGCGTTCCGGTCTACTTTGTGGATCAGTCGAAGCCCGGAACCCTTGCTGGCGCAGATGGCTCTATTGCTCAGTGGCGTGGCAAGATTTACGACCCGGAGAACAAGACGGTTTATGACAGCGGCTGGCAAACCGATCCCAAGGCCATCACTCCGTACAGCTTTACCAACAAGAGTACGTCGGGAAAATGGATTTTCGAACTGACTGTCAAAGATCAGAAGGGCAACGAATCCAAGGCATCGCAAACTTTCCTCACGGTCTTCCTCGATGAGAAGGAGCCCTATATCGAGGGCGCCAATACTGCCAAAAACGTGGCCACTATCACGCTGACCGACACTGGCATGGGCATCGATGATGACGGCATCACGTTCATCGAGGATAACCGCGGCTCCGGCGTAGCGGCTTATTGGGTGACCAACGACGTGAACGCGACGCCGACTGAAGACGACTGGGAGATTATCGGCGCTCCCGTCCACGAGTACTCTTTCGACTATGATCTGGTAGACGTGGAGCCGGTTGTTGTGTGGGTGCGCGACGAATGCGGCAATGTGGGCAACAAGGCGGTCTTCCAGCCGACGCGCGTTGTGGTGCAAGATCCCGATGGCAATCCCATCGACGACTACATTGTTATCGGCGAGAAGCCCATTATTGTGCTTCCTGATGAGGGCGACCTTGATGATCCGGAGGATCCCGACGACAAGTTCTCTGGTTGGGTGACGGGCGACGGTGGCGATCCGGTTAACCCCGGCACCGACGTTCCCGTTCCCGACGACCACACGATTGTCATTCGTCCGAGCTACTCCAAGGCTTATGCCAACCTTATCTATCTTGCTAATGGCGGCTCCATCGAAGGCTCGACGGGCGGTCAGGTAAACTCCACGACGCGCCAGGTTGTTTCGGGCAACAGCATCCAGACCAAGATCGAGGATCAGAACATCCAGGTTTCCCGCGAGGGTTACAGCTTCACAGGTTGGAAGCTGGTGCAGGCTGACTCCGATACGGCTTCGGCGGCGCTGGTGAACAAAGATGCTGGTACTACTTCGGCGTCACCGTCCCAGTTGATCGATCCTGCTGACCAATCGGCGACGCTTGTTCTGAAGAACCCCGATGGCAACCCCAACGATGACGCCAACGTTGTCAAGCGCAATTACTATTTGGTTGCTCAGTGGGAAGTGGGCAACTACAAGGTGCGCTTCGATGCCAACGGCGGCGCACTGGGCAATGTTCGGGAGATCGCTGATGTTGCCTTCGGAACCAACGTTGGAACGTTGAATATCCCGGTTACCGGACGTGGCGTTCCTACCAAGCCCGGTTACATCTTCCAGGGCTGGTCAACCACCAAGAACCCCATGGACAATTACGCCAATGCCATCAAGGTGCCTTCGGGCTCGTCGGCTACGGCGGGTGCGGCTCCCGCGATGCCCTCGCACGATTTGACGCTGTACGCTATGTGGAAGTATGACACGAACAAGTTCATCGTGTCCTTTGACTCCGCTGGTGGTAGCCGCGTGAACGACATCGCTTACCCGACTTCCACAACGACCGCTTATCCGACGACCTCCCTTACTCAATTCCCCACGCCCTCGCGTACGGGTTACGATTTTGCAGGTTGGTACTTGAAGACCGTCACGAATGAGGAGACGGGCGAATACACGTTGGCCGATACGCCGACCGACGGCAAGGGCAATGTGCTCCAGAAGACGAACCACACCTTTATGGCTAAATGGACGCCGCGCAACGATACCAACTATACGGTGCGTTACCTGTACAACACGGGTACGAAGGACGCCCAGGGCAATGCGGTGTATCGCCCGGTGACCTCCCTTACCAAGACGTATACAGGAACGACCGAGCAGACGGTTTCGGTAGCCGAAGTGGACAAGAAGGCGGAGATCACCAATGAAGGTGCGTCCTACTGGTTCAATCCGGATAGCGCGAACAACGTACTTGAAGGTACGGTTACCGGCAGTCCCGTGTTGGAGCTGAGCCTGTACTACGACCGCTACCTGAACGTGAATGTGACTTCTCAGGGTTCTGGAACTGGCACGGTTTCGCCGGCGCTGAAGCAGAAGGAGGGCACGCAGCCGACGGTGACGTGGCAGGCGGCAAATGGCAGCCATGTCTCCAAGGTGATGGTCGATGGCGTGGTACGCGACGACCTGATTTCGCAGGGCTCCTACAAGGTGGAGAGCCCCTTGACGGCCAACGTGAACGTCGTGGTTGAGTTCACCAAGGATGCCGTTGCTCCGTCGGATCCCGATGATCCGACGCCCACGCCTACCCCCAAGCCCGATGTGCCCCGCAAGGCTTACACCGTGACGACGGAGATTCACGGCTGCAATGGTGGCGACCGCGCGGGCGACTGCTCTATCGATCCTACCAAGACGGTGACGGCGGGCGACGATGCCACCATTTCATGGGACGTGTGTGGCAAATGTCGTGTGACGAAGGTCGAAGTTGACGGCCAGGTGGTTGACGTAACGGGAAATAGCTTCAGCTTCAAGGGCCTTGCGGCTGATCATAAGGTTGCCGTGTACGTGGCCAGCAGCGTGATGCCCACGGTGGGCGGCCAGGAAACCGACGGCTTCTACACCATTACGGTGAATCGCTACGGCGGAGATGACAAGTACCAAACTACCGCCAGTAAGACCATCCCTTACAATAAGAGTTATCTAAACGATGAGGAACGGAATCGGGATTGGCAGTTTACGTGGAACAAGGCCGATTCGCAGTACAAGATTTACGAGATCAAGATTGACGGCAAGACTGTTCGAGGCGGTCTCGATACGGCCGGCAAGGCGAAAGAAGTAAAGGATGCCTCGTCTTACGGGCTTGGCAAGAACGCCAACCACGTGGTAGACGTGTACTTCTACGAGCTGGCCGACGAGGGCGGCGATGAGCCGGGCACCGACCCGACACCGACCGATCCGACCAGCCCTCCCGAGGGCTACGTGGTGCCGGACTTCTCCGATCCTGAGGAATGGGTCAAGGTGACCACCCAGATCATCGGCGGTGCTGGCGAGATCGACGGCGGTTTCGTGGCCAAGAAGACCGACGAGGATCAGACTCACACGGTTACCTACAAGGTTGAGAATTCCGATCAGTACGACGCTGAGGACTATACGTACTACGAGGTGGATAAGGTCGAGGTCGCCGGCGACAAGAACGCGGTGGTCGATAAGACCAATTCCGAAGTCAAGGTGACGCTTAAGGAAGATGCCGACGTCAAGGTGTACGTCAAGCCGGTGGTCAACAAGGTGGAGACGTTGGTGGTTACCTCCAACCCGACGGCAACGACGCCTGTTGCTGCCACTGACGGCGGTACCATTGCTCGGTCTCGTACGGTGGGTCTGTACGGCAACTACAACAATATCGTGGCAGAGCCCAAGAACGGTTATCGAGTCGGCGCTATCGAGGTGACCGATAGGCGGGCCATCGAGAGCGCGGAACCCGGCTCGGCGGAGACGATGTTCACCTATATCTTTAAGAAGGACGGTACGGTTGAGAAGATCGTTGGCAAGGTAGAGGCTCCGGCGACGGCTGAAGTTGAGGCCGAGGCCGCCGCTCTTGCTCTCGAGGCCGATGAGGCGCAGGTTGTCACCGGTGCCGACAAGGCTGTCGCGGCGGGTGTTGCCGACAATGCCCAGAACGCGGTGGATACGACCAAGGATGCTGTTGGCGTCGATCCGGAGGACGAGGGCTCGACCGCCGAAGGCGATGACAGCACTGCGGCAGACCCCGACTCTTCTGCGAGCGCGGAAGACACCAATGCGTCTGAGCCTGCTCCGGAGCCCGAGCCAGCGCCCGAGCCTGAGCCCGAGCCCGACGTGGTGGTCGAGTTTGAAGACGAGCCTGCGGCTCAGTCTGCCGAAAGCTTCAGCTTGGCCAGCCTATTTGTGGAGGAGGCCTATGCAGCCGGTACCAATGGCGCCGATGCCACGGCCAATGTATTCACCGAGCCCTCGAAGAGCGGCAACAACTTCTCGGTCAGCATCACCAACATCACCGAGGATCAGATGGTGATTGCGCACTTTGTGCCCGTTGATGCCGACGATGACGAAGCGAAGAAGTCGGTGTCCGATCGCCAGGACGACAAGCTGCACAAGGTAACGGTGAAGTTCGTGGATGCCGATGGCAACGAGATCGCCAAGGCTCCGAAGACTGACGGCGAGGGCTTTGTGGCTGACGGCGGTTCTGCTAATTTGAGCTGGGAAGCCCTCGATGGCTACAAGGTGACGAGCGTTGATGGTCAGGCGACCTCTGTCACGAGCTATACTGTTTCCAACATCACGGGCAACCGAGTGATTACCGTTGTGCTGGAGCCCACGGCTTCGGCACCCCTGGAGCCCAGTGGATTTGAGCCGCGTTACACGGTGACGACCAACGTGCGAGGATACGGCCACTTGGAAATTACGCCGACGAAGTCCTTCAAGGCTGGCGCGAACCATGAGGTTACGTGGAGCATTGTGGAGGATGCCGAACCTGTGGCACTTGCCGAGGGCGATGGCACCGAGGGAACCGACGATACTACGACCAAGGTGCTCAACAAGCCCTACATTATCAATGTCAACGTAGACGGTAATGATGCCGAGGAGAGCGACGATGCCTTCAATTACGAGGGCGACAAAGTTTCCGATCGCTCGACGGGTTCGAAGGGCTTCAACGATATCAACGCTGACCATAATGTTACGGTTACAACCATCCTGTTGAATGAAGACACCGACAATGATGGTGAGCCCGACAACAACGTCGACACCGACGGCGACGGTACGCCCGACATCAACATCGATACCGACGGCGATGGCGATCCGGACATCAACAAGGACAATGACGGCGACGGCATTCCCGATACCGATGTGGATACTGACGGCGATGGTGAGCCCGATGTGAACAAGGACACCGACGGCGACGGCAAGCCCGACGTCGATATCGTCGACACCGACGGCGACGGCAAGCCCGACCCGGTTGACCCGAAGAATCCCGATTCCCCGAAGACGCCGACGACCAACGTGGACACCGACGGCGACGGTAAGCCGGACGTGAACATCGACAATGATGACGATGGGATTCCGGATACGAACATTGTCGACGTCGACCTGGATGGCAAGCCCGACCCAGTGGATCCGAAGGCCGATCCGGCGCCGAAGCCCAACGTGAACATCGACACCGACGGCGACGGCAAGCCCGACCTGAATGTGGACACCGACGGCGACGGCAAGCCCGACCTGAACATCGTCGACAAGGACAAGGACGGCGTTCCCGACCCGGTTGACCCGAAGGCCGATCCGGCGCCGAAGCCCGATGTGAATGTCGACACCGACGGCGACGGCAAGCCCGATATCAACATCGACACCGATGGCGACGGTATTCCGGATAAGAATATCGACACCGACGGCAACGGCTCCTACGGCCCTGAGGACGAGGGACACCCTGATCACGCTCAGTGGCTCAAGGATCAGGAGAAGAAGGACGACGACAAGGCTGGTGCTGGCGACAAGAGCAGCTCTGACGACAAGGGCGGTAAGTCTGACAGTGACAAGACGCGTCTTTCGCAGACCGGCGACCAGCTCATGCCGCTGATGGCGACTATGGCACTGCTGGCGATGGCGAGCCTTGTTGTGGCGATGGGCGCCGGACGGCGCACGCGCCGCGCGAAGGCGGGCAAGCACGCACGCTAGCGCATACTGATGATCATGGCGGCCCTTTCACACCCTAGGGCCGCTTGATCAGGCGCCTCTTCTACTACCGGGCGCCTGCCAGGTGGGCTCGCCAATCATGACGGGCCCACCTTTGCAAATTGCCTTTCCCGAGAAAGCAGATGGCTCATGGAATCCTGATTACCCATGAGCCTCCTGCTTTCGTGTTTTTACGGGAAACAGCTTGATGCCAGGTGAATTGATGAGGAGATCGCTTCTCATTTCGCACGGTACCATGGGCTTTCCAGAAAGGAGGAACGCCCATGGCCACGTTCGAAGAGTTCATGAAAGTCGCCGAGATTTCCCTCAAGGACAAGACTTCGCATAAGCGCATGAACGAGATCGTGCGCATCATGCGCCAGTACAAGGTGCTGCATGGGCTGACTCCCGCCCAGGCGGTGGAGGTGCTGCAGGCGCTCGGTCCCACCTATGTGAAGATCGGCCAGCTGGCCTCGAACCGTTCCGACCTTCTGCCCAAGGCCTACTGCGACGCCTTCGAAAAACTGCGCGATGACGCGAATCCGATGCCGTTCGATGTGGTGATCGAGCAGATCGACCGCGCATACGGGAAGTCGTGGCACGAGGTGTTCGCCTCCATCGACCCCGTGCCTTTGGGCGCGGCCTCCATCGCCCAGGTGCACAAGGCGACGCTGCTTGACGGCACGACGGTGGCGGTAAAGGTGCGCCGGCCGGGTGTGGCCGAATCCATGGCCGAGGACATCATGCTCATGAAGCACCTGTTGGCTTTGGGGGAGTTCGCTTCCAATTCCCATCGCAGCATCCTGCTGTCGCTTGAGGGCTTCGTCGAGGAAATCGAGCGCACGACGGCCAGCGAGGTGGATTTCACCTCCGAGCTGCACAACCTCATGCGCTTCCACGACGAGCTGGCCGACGAGCAGGGCGTGACCTCACCCGTGGCCTACCCGCAATATTCCTGCGAGTCGGTGCTCGTCATGGAGTTCGTCCAGGGCACCGAAATCTCCCACACCGAAGAGCTGTGCCAGCAGGGCGTCGACATGAACGCGCTCGCGCGCCGCGTGTGCCAAAGCTACGTGACCCAGGTGCTCGACGACGGGTTCTTCCACGCCGACCCGCATCCGGGCAACATTCTCGTGCGTGACGGAGACGTGGTGTGGATCGATCTGGGCATGGTGGGCACGCTGACGGTGTCGGAGCGGATGCTCGTCGGGAAGGTGTTCACGGCGGTGGCCACCGACAACGCCTATCTCTTGAAGGAAGCGGTGATGGGCCTCGTGCATGTGCTGGGGCCGGTGGATCACGGGGCACTGCTGGAGGCACTTTCGCGGTTGCTCGCCGAGTACAGCACCGCCGAGATGAAGGAGATCAACGTGGGCACCGTGCTCACCGAGGTCATCGAGGTGCTGCGCGGCCAGAACATGATGATGACCTCGTCGGTGACCATGCTTGCCCGCGGATTCGTGACCATCGAGGGGGTCATGGCCCAAGTGGCGCCCGATATCAGCGTCATCGAGATCGTGTCGAAGCACGTCATCGCCCAGCAGGCCGACCCGAAGTTTTTGGCGACGCAGCTGATCGATCTCGCCACGACGAGCGCCGCTTCGGCCGAGGCCTTGGCGAAGCTGCCGACCCAGCTGTCGAACACGCTGGAGATGATCGATCGCGGGCAGATCAAGGTGAACGGCGACATCGAGGTGTCCTCGCGCATCCTCGCCACCGCCTACGCCTCGGTGGGCCGCATATCGTTGGCGCTGCTGTCTGCGGGGCTGTTCCTGGGGTCGTCTATCCTGTGCACCACGGCTATGCAGCCGCAGCTGCTCGGCGTGCCCCTGCTCGGCGTGCTCGGCTACGTGGGCGCCTTCGTGCTGGGTGCCTACACGGTGTTCCACATCCTGGTCTCCCGCCATCGCCTTCTCAACAACGAGGAGCCGCGGTAGGGGTGTGTAACGTCGTGTCTACAGGTGGGCGGCGGCGGGGAAACGGAAAAGGACCGTGGTAAAATGGCAGTTGCTCATTAGGGTGAGCCACAAGGTAAGCATTTTCCGGCGATGCTAGAGCATGCGAGCTGCTTTCGGTGGCCGAGCTGTGGTTCGTAGGCGTCGTCGCTTGAGGTGCCGCGAGGGTAAGGAGGCCCCCATGTACAAGAAGATTCTCGTTCCCTACGACAAGTCCGACCCGGCGAAGAACGCCCTGGGGGCCGCGCTCGATCTGGCGGCTGGGGTGCCGGGTGCCCAGATCACGGTGCTGTCGGTGGTCGACTGGCACGACTTCAACGCCGAGACGTTCAAGATTGCCTCGCGCATGTCCGGCGTCATGGGCGACACCATGGATATGGATGTGATCTCCGAAGTGGAGAACGAGGCCATCAAGGCCGACATGGACGCCATTGCCGAGAACATCGCGCCTTTGGTGGGCGACGCCGAGGGCATCGGTATCGCGGTGGTGAACGGCTCGCCGCACGATTCCATTACGGCCTATGCCGACGAGGGCGGCTACGACTGCATCGTCATGGGCCATCGCGGCCTGGGTGCCGTGCGTGGCATGCTCGGCAGCGTGTGCTATTCCGTGTTGCACAAGACCAACGTGCCCGTGCTCATTGTGAAATAGGTTCGAGGCCATGGGACGATCAGGCGGAGGCGGCGGCTTCTCGGGAGGCGGCGGCTTCGGCGGAGGCTTTGGAAGTAGCGGCGGCGGATTCGGCGGCGGGTTTTCC
>OGGQ01002672.1_pt1 | contig 18616 bp, 23 predicted proteins | sample 1571191 | NCBI WGS metagenome assembly OGGQ01 (sample SAMEA2582061, study PRJEB24529) | metagenome | biome: Human gut stool | place: China | collected 2011
GTGAAATAGTCTAAATATCTTTCGACTCTACAATTATAGGCAAAACTTGAGGATCAGGAAATCCGCAGGAATATTTGGCGCTTACCATGCAACTGAGGGACATCATCTATTATTTCTTTTAAACAACTTCTAAATTCTTCATAACTTATAGAAACGACCCCTGGTTTCATACTTTTTAATCCCTCCATAACTACACCATATATATCTGTCTTTTTTCCGCTTTTCAGCTGTCTATGTATCCTATCTGAACGTTGACGAGGTCCTCTAGCTAATTTTTCAAAAAGTTCTCTTCCACTGATTTTGGCAATTTCTTTAAATATTGTACTTAATGCAATATCATCTCCCAATTTGATTCTTTGTAACGATTTCTTTTCTATTTTATATTCTTCACAAATCTTTTTACAAAACTCTTGCATTAAATGTGGACTCCCCATAGCCTCTTTTGCCATTTTCATTATTACCGAAAAAGGCACCTCAACATGTAACTCTTTAAAACCCTTATTAGCTATTTCCATCAATTCTTCATCTGACCATGCAGGAATTTCAAACATTTCTATCCGTCCGGTCATTTCTCGCTCAACCTTCAATACATCAAATTTTCTACTTGGAATTGCAATGAAAATTACTGGTAATCCATGAATTATTGGAGATTTTAATGCTCTAACGAGTTGAGTCTGTATATCTCTTTTTATATAATGAAAGTCATCGACAATTAAAGGTATATTATTATCCGTAAGATATTTAATGCTCGCCATTTTATTACTCATTTTACTTGTAGATACTACACCTTTTAGTCTACCATGTTCAATTTTTACACTACCTTGGGGCCTCGCCTCTGAAAAACAAAATTTCAATTGCCCTTCCGCTCCTGCTTCAACAGCAAAATTTACACCAGACGTATTTTGATCTTCATACTGTGTAGGCAATTCTAATTGTGAAACAATGTTATCCCAAAATGATTCTTCATCAGATATTTCTCCACCATCAACCCATATACTATCATTTCCACGATTATATACTTTTTCGGCTAAAACAGTTTTTCCCATTTTAGTCTGTCCTGTAACAATCATCAATTTACAAAGGTTCCTTTTTGCTCGCATTATTTTCACTTCTAAATTATAACTGTCTCTCGGATTATACGTATACGTTGGCACTCCGCCTGGCGTAAAAACCTCATAAAAATTCATTACTCTACCCTCTTTTTAATACTGCTTGACAACAATCCAAAAGTTTAAAGTTAATATATTGAAAATATGACAGGTAATCCTATGGAATACCTGTCATATAAAATAACCCGTGTAAAATATTCAATTATTCAAACTCGACAACTACTAATCAATTTTGTTTAGGGATTATTTGCTATCATAGTTGTCTTTCTTTTGATTATTTGACCTATCCATATTATCCTGCCTGTATAAGGTAATGTTATCATTTTGTTATCGCTGTTGATAACACAACTCAAGCAACTGTAGATAATAGCAATATGTTCCGATACAAATTATAAGCAACTTTGCTTAGAAAATCAACATATTTTTAATTTTCGTTCTGTAATGTTGCATCAGATAATCTGCAATACAGATTGTCCTCTCCTTCTTCCCTATATGTTTCAAAGATTCCTTCAACTACAATCTCTGCATTATCTTCCGGATACTCCTCTGGATAAATATGTGTACCATCTCCCCATACAAATTCCATTCCCTGAGCACAACAGGCAGTTGCATCCTGAATAACGCAATAAAAGTAATATTTTTTTGTAGCCTCGTAATATGTAGCATAGAAATTTCCATCGATTCGGAACGTTTTTCCTTCATATTCTTCAGGTGTAACCATCATCTGGTATACTGTTGCATATACCAGATCACTACTCATTTGCGTAAGGTCGTAATCAACAGTTCCCTTCGTTTTTTGCGTACCTTCTGTATCTTTTATAGCATTTTCCGTTCCCTTACTTGAATCGTTACTGGACAAAAGATTCTTATTGTCCGTTGTTTTGTCTTTATTTTCATTATTTATCTGCTCGTTTATTATCTTATCAACAGAATTTGCCGTAGTGATATTTTTCCCACCAACACTCTTTTTATTACTACATCCAGTCATCAGTAAAATACACAAGAACAGCATCATATATTTAATCAACTTTTTCATGAGCGTCCTCCTATTTTTCCAATAGCACAACTAACCATAAATGCTACAATATCGATTGCCACTATCGTTGATCCTACCGGAGTTCCTGCCAGAATAGACAGTAAAATCCCAATCACTGCACAGATTACCGATAATATAACAGAGCATATCGTAACGTTAAAAAATGTCTTGTATACTCGCATTGCAGACAATGCCGGGAATATCACCAGTGCAGAAATCAGCAACGAACCGACTAAATTCATTGCAAGAACAATAATCACTGCTGTAATAACAGCAATTAGCAGATTGTAAAAATCGGTTTTCATTCCCGTAGCTTTTGCAAATGTTTCATCAAATGTAACACAGAAAATTTTATTGTAAAATATAACAAAAACAGCCACTACAATAACTGACAAGACGCTACATAATAACACCTGTTCTTTTGTCAATGTCAATATGGACGTTGAGCCAAACAATGTACTACACACATCTCCTGAAAGATTTGGCCCTGTAGCGAACAGATTCATCAGCAGATAACCGATTGCCAACGCTCCTACCGAAATCATAGCAATCACTGCATCTCCTTTTATCTTTGTGTTCTGTCCTGTCCGCAATAACAAAACCGCACAAATAACCGTTACAGGCAAAATAAATATCATATTATTTGTAAAATTCAAAACGGATGCTACTGCCATAGCTCCAAATGCCACATGAGATAAACCATCTCCTATGAAAGAAAAACGCTTCAATACCAAAGTAACACCAAGCAAAGAAGAACAGAGTGCAATCAACACACCAACAATCAAAGCATACCTCACAAATGGGTACTGAAAATAAAAAATCATTTTATCAATCAAACAGTACACCTTCTCTCATTCTCTCATATTCCTGCTTCGTTCCATAAAATACTTTTTCTCCAATGTGTAAAATATGGCTGGCATATTTCATGGCTGCTTTTATATCGTGAGAAATCATAATAATCGTAATCTTATCTTCCCTGTTTATTTTTTCAACAATACGATACATCTCATCCGTTACTTTCGGATCAAGACCAGATACCGGTTCATCTAATAATAATATTTTTCTGGTTGCACATAATGCCCTTGCAAGCAAAACCCTCTGTTGCTGTCCTCCTGATAATTCCCGATAGCATCGGCTTTTAAGATTTGTAATCTGCAACTTTTCCATCATTTCACTTGCACGTTTTTTCTCTGACTTATTATAAAATGGTCGCATGCCCACACGATTTTGGCATCCGGAGAGAATAATCTCTCTCACGGATGCTGGAAAATCTCTTTGTATTATCGTCTGCTGTGGTAAATATCCGATTTCATCGCTCTTTACTCCAAATTCAAACGTGATCTTTCCATGAATGGGCTGTTGCAAGTTTAGCAATGTTCTCATCAAGGTTGATTTACCAGAGCCATTTTCTCCGATTATGCAAAGATAATCTCCATCTTTCACAGAAAAGTTGATATCTTGCAGCAGCACTCTGCCATCATATCCAATCGCCAGATTTTGACAGATAATCTGTTCCATAGCTCCTCCTACTGCAATGCCTCCTGCAAAACATTTAAGTTATTTTCCATAATTGAAAAATAAGTCGCTCCTTTTTTCACATCATCAGATGTCGTTGACTGCATAGAATCTAATGTTAAAATACCCTGATTTTTTTCTTTGGTATTCTCAATAATTGTTTTCGCAATTTTCTGGTCAGACTTTTCGATTGTCATAATATTTTTCAATCCAAGTTCATCTGTCTTTCCTGCTAAAAATGTAATTGTTTCAAAGCTGGCTTCTGTCTCCGCTGAGCATCCAACAAAAGCTGCATAATAATTTAATCCATAATCATCTACCATATATCGGAACGGAAATCTGTCCCCAAATAACAGTGTTTTCTGTGAAGCTGAATCTACTGTTTCCTGATACTTCTTATCCAGTTCATCCAGTTTATCTGTATAAGCCTTTTCATTTTTCTGATAAGTATCCGCATTTTCAGTATCTATTTCAGCAAGATCATCAGCGATTGCCTTGCAAAGAACTTTTGCATTTCTTAAAGAAAGCCATACATGCTCGTCGTATTCTGGTTCTTCCTCGGCTCCATCTTTCTCCTCTTCTTCCTCTGCTTCCATGCCTTCAACAACCTCTTCTTCTTTTACACTGCTTCCAAGCACATCTAATAAATTTATGACTTTCATGTCTTTATTAACAGCTTCCTTTAATGCATCTTCTACCCATGCATCTGACTCCCCGCCAACATAAATAAAAAGGTCACAATCAGAAATTTTCATAATATCATCCGCAGTAGGCTGATAACTATGCAAATCTACTCCATTGTCAAGAAGCATCGTAAGATCCATGTTAGATACTTCATCTCCTGCAATCTCTTTCACCCAGTCATATTCTGGAAATATGGTTGTAACAACTTTAACCTGCTTATCATTATTATCTTTTGCCTGTGTATTGGTATTGGAATTATTTTGACCGCAAGCAGAAAGACAGCACACTGCCATAACTGCCGCTAAAAGAATAGAAATATATTTTTTCATTGAATAAAACCTCCGTTTTTATCTTAACTTTTCTAAAAAAGGGTACAAAAACAGAAAGGTACACCCTTAGGACTACCCTTTCCGCCTTATAAAAAAGTTTTATTCAATTGTTTAGTCTTACCTTTTGACTTACAAGAGATGTATCAGAAACAAGTAAAAACTGACCTACTATCAATAATGCAAACAATATACACACAGGATTTACGGTCACAATCGTAATTGCACCGTTCCCTATGTTTTTTAATGTCTGCTCTGCCTGATGAATATTGGCACAAATCGGACAGTCTTCGCCTGTACAGTGATGATTTTCTTCTTTTACAATATAGAAAAGAGAAGCAAATGTAACAAATAAGAATAAAATGCATACTGCCATTGAAAATACTCTTTTTTTCTTCGTATTCATTTGTTTCTCCTTTCCCACAATCACACTGTGTTTTTAATTTTGTGTTTTCTTGCATTCACTGCATATTCCATAAAATACGGTACGCAGAGAATCCATCTCAAAACCATGATGTTCCATCATATGTTGTTTCAGACTTTCCACTTCATTACACTGCAAGTGAATTAGCTTTCCACATTTTTCACATTTACAATGATAGCATATCATCTGATTTTCTTTTTCATGGCTGCCTATATATTCAAAACAGGCACTACTGGTTCCGTCTACAACATATTTAGCAACCAGACCTTCTCCGACCATTTTTTCCAGATGGCGATAAACAGTTGTGGTTCCAATGGATATCCCCTTTGTCTGAAAATATTCACAAATGTCATTTACGGTAACATGGCTGCCTTGAACTGATTTCAAAAAGGTAAGTAATTCGGTCATTTGCTTTGTCTTATAGGGTGCTTTCGCCAAATCCATCACCTCGCCTTTCAATTTGAAAACCTTTTTCATTTTATCATATTATTTCCTTTTGTCAATATAATTTGGAAATCATTTTCATTTTATTATTGATAAATAAGTTCTCTATCCACAATCTCCCTCGCACACGCCTGTATGTTATTCATTCTACCTACCCATTCCCAGGCATTTTCTGCTTTCATCTGCTCTGTGATTCCCTGTGCCTGCTTCATCTGCTCTATGATCCCTTCAAATCGCTCTTGTGCCTGTTCCTCTATATCTGCCAGATAGCTGTTCAGTCTGCCACTCATGAGCAAATCAAGATATACATTCCTACGGTATTCCTTCAAATACTTCAAATGTCTTTGTCCCCATACACCAACAAATCTCTGTTCTTCCTCCTTCGGCAAGGTAAGGCAGGGGATAAAATAATCCCCATATCTGATATAAGTGCCGCCCATTTCTTCAAAAATTGTTTTCTTCATAATCTGTTCCACCTTTCTTATCGCTCCATATCCTTGAACTTCTTCTTTGTTGACCGCTTCGGCTGCTGTCTGCCTTCCTGCTGATAGCTGTGCAGTTTTTTCAACACACTTGCCTTTGTCGGCGGTTCTGATGTCTGTTCTTTTTTCTGTGCTGTCTGATTTTTCCACTCCCGCAGCTCCTTGTTATATTCCCTGACCAGCTCCTCTGATTTGTGATACGCCTTTGTAAAGGACTGAACATCTGGATAACCTGCCTGTTTTACGTTCTGCTCCATATCCGTGTGTATCCGCATCTCCTGCTTCTCTGCCTGTTCAATTTTACTTTCTAAAGACTTCCGTTCTTTTCCTTTGAAAAATCCCTTTGTTTCGGAAAGCTGTTTCTTCAGAGAAGAAATCTCCTGCTGTGTGTGTTTCATTTCCTGTGACTGCTTCTGGATCGTCTCCATCAATATCCACATATCATTCCATTCCTGCAAATCAATCTTCGGTACTGGCTTCGGCGGCAGCTTAAATTTGAAAATCATCTCCTGCAAAATGTCTTTCGCCCCACGGATAATCTGTCGGAGCCTATCTGGCAGCCAGCCGTGTGTCCTTATAGATTGTACCGCTTTGGCTGTGATTTCTTCCTGCTTTACTTTCAGAATATCTTCTTCCGGGACACCTTCCACCAATGCTACATCCACTGTCCGGTTCCATTCCTGCCTTGCTGCATTGTCGGCTCGTATCTCAGCTTCCTTCGGGTTGTTCTTCCCGATTTCTTCGTTGCCAGATACACACCGCCCTGCTGAAAAACAGACAGCTTTTCTGATTCTTCTTTCACATGACAGTTGATGATCTCCGTGAACATTTCTTTGACTTCTCTTGTAAATGCTTTGCTCTTAAACCACTCCTCTTTCTTCGTGAAGATATGGCTTTCGTAGACTTCTCCTTTTGGGATAATGCTGCACCCTGTCCGGATGTTTCCCTGCTCATCTAAAATTTCTTTTTTCGTCCGTCTATGCTTGCCCTGTTCATCATAAAACATATTTCTGGTAGCAATTTTCACTTCGGGATGCTCCAGGATTTTCCGCTCACTGAATACCAGATGAATGTGATAATTGGTCATTTTCTTATTGTGATGAAGTGCTGCACTGCATTCCACATCATATCTTTTTGAAAGCTGTCTGTAAAAAGTCTGACCACATCATCAGGCTCGTACTCTACAAAACGCTCTGGAAGTGCAATGATAAATTCACGCCCTTCAATACATGTTCCGGTTGTTCCGCTTGCCTTAAAATCCAACTGATTCTCTCTGGCAAGATTCTTCCAGAACTCCTGTGTTACTCCATCCGTCTGGTAGGTCGCATATAAATGCTCCTGTCGTTTCGGATTGGAAATATAATCTATTCTCCCTGCCACATCGGACAGCTTGCTTTGTCTGATAAATGAATGTCTGCCTATAAGCATTCTCCTTTCCGGTTCTCGCCTGCTTTGCTGTGAGTAGGTGCATAGGCACCTGTTTACGAACTTATCCGCCTATCGGCGGCACAGCTCCCGGCAGGGCGAAATACGCTGAGCATAAATCGTCAGATTTGTGCGATGGGTGTATTTCGCTCTCAAACGCCGAGGGCTTTTGTAAGTGCTTTGGTCAGCCGTAGCTGCCTGGCTTATGCTTTTCATCTTGGGCGTATCCGCCCATTTTATATGCCCGTATCCGGGCTGTTTTTCTTTTTAGATCACTCCGGTATTCTTGCCCGGACGTACTCCAGATCGCCGCAATACGGTGTTCCCACCAGATACCATTCCATTGCTGGATTCATCTCCATTCTGGTCTTTACCCACTTATCATCCACCAGCACTTCCATGCACTCTCCGCAGTGAAAGCCTGTATCTACCCATAAGTCCATGGACAGCAATCCATATCTGCCATTTTCACAGTTGTAACCTAATCTTCCTTCTCTCATTACACGGTTCTCCTTTCCAAATTTTCTCTTGTCTGCTATATACAGGGGCGTGCCACGCTCCTGTCCTTATCATCAAGGAAAAATTACCATCGAAAACTCTCCGGCACTCCACGCCTGTCCAGATATTCTTTTCTCGCCTGCTCCCGTTCTTCCTCTGTCGGAGCAGTTTTGAACTTTCCATACAGGTCACGCATTACCATCTTGTCCAGTTTTTTCTCTAATTCCTGTTTGATTTCGTTCTCGCAATCTACATCCTCCATTAAATGAAACCGAAGTAACTGCATGAATAATTCCTGTGATATTTGCACATTTTTCATTCCATCCATCCTTTCCGTGACGGTATGTGACAGCAGTGACGGTTATTTTGATACCGGCTCCGCTGTCAAAAATACCGTCACAACCGTCACGAACTGTCACGCTTTGTCTGTAACGTCTTTCCAGAACCTCAGTTTTCGTCCCTCATGGGTACGCTCGCTTCTAAAATAAATCCCATGCTCTGCATACAATCTTCCTGCAAGAACATTCAATTTTCTTGTAATCACATGAGGCTGAACTTCAACCTTGACCAACGATGCCAGCTCTGTTGCAGAACCTTCCCAATAAGAATTTTCTTTCAGAATCAGTTCCGCTATCTCATCCAACAAAGGCTCCGGCGGTTCTTTCCACAATTCCGTTTCTGCCCTCTGTAAATCCCACAACAGGGTTTCTGTATTGCGAACCAGATATAACTTCTGGTCTTGCTGATCTCTGCCGGATACCTCCATCGTTGCTGCATTGCCCGTCCGCTTTTCTTTCTGAAGGAGAAAGGCTCCGTCTGCCGCTCCCAGTAGTCCACTTGTTCCGGAAATCATGTCAAACTTATCATCCGCATTCTGCTTTCGTGTGTGGTGTACGAGCAGCATACAAAGGCAGTGAGCATCCGCAAAACTTTTGAGTCTCGCCATAATCTGATAATCATTGGCATAACTGTAATTATCTCCTCCAACCTCACGCACTTTCTGAAGCGTATCAATGATAATCAGCTTCGTGTCCGTATGCTCTGCCACAAATCTTGTAAGCTGTTCATCCAGTCCTTTTCCAAGCTGTTTGGCAGAAACAGAGAAGTAAAGATTATCCGTACTCTCTGTTCCAAACATCCGGTACAAACGCTCCTGCAAACGGCGGTAATCATCCTCCAGAGCAAGGTACAGCACCGTTCCTTTCCGGGTTGTATAATTCCAGAGCGGTGTTCCTGTGCTGACATGATAGGCAAGCTGTGCCATCAGAAAGCTCTTTCCCAGTTTTGGCGAACCTGCAAAGATATAAGTTCCGGGATAAAGCAGACCGTCAATCAACGGCTGCTTGCTCCCATACTGCGTATCAAACAGCTCGTTCATGGAAACAGTTTTGAGATAGGATGGGTCTAAGCTCAACTGCATTTCTCGCTGCATTTCCTCAAAACTCTTGATATTTCCCTCATACTCGGATATACTACTGGTAGTGTTTTTGAAAAGTGGCTGCTCCGTATCTGCGCCAACAGATACATCCGGGGCAGTCTTTTCTTTTTTATTTTCCATTCTCATCCTCTCCTTTCAGACCGCCAAGAATAATGGCAATCAACTCAATCACATTCAGCAGCTCCTCATCCACGCTGTTTCCGGCTTCAATCCGCTTTAATTCTGTAAGAACTTCTGCAAGCTCCGTTCTGAGTGCCTTATACACTCTCGGGTTGCCCTGTACCACAATCTCCTGATTCAGGCAGCGGCGGTAGCAGTATTCCTGCTTTGGCAGTCCTGATAAAGCAACTGCCTTATTGATGAGTTCATTTTCTTCGGGTGATACCCGGAATCCCACCGTGATGTTTCTCCAACGGTTTTTGTTATCTCTGTTTTTAGCTGACATTTTCAAACTCTCCTTTCCCTACGTCATCTAATCTATCTGCCATTTCCGTCTGCTTGGACGGGAACAGATGAGCATACTGATAAGTGATGTCAATGCTTTCGTGTCCTACACGATCTGCAATCGCCACTGCCGAAAATCCCATATCAATCAGCAGACTGATGTGGCTGTGTCTTAAATCATGGATACGGATACGTTTTACCCCTGCGGCTTTCGCCCCTCTGTCCATCTCGTGATGAAGATAGCTTTTTGTGATGGTAAAAATGCGGTCTTTCTTCTTCAATCCATAGAGCATCTGCAAATATTCCTGCATTTCTTCACAGAGGAACTTCGGCATCTTAATGGTACGATTACTTTTCTTTGTTTTCGGTGTGGTAATCACATCTTCTCCGTGTAACCGCTGATAAGATTTATTGATTCTGACGGTTTCTTTTTCAAAATCAAAATCAGCTGCGGTCAGTGCCAGCAATTCTCCTTCCCGGATGCCGCACCAGTAAAGCATTTCAAACGCATAAAAGGAAATTGGCTTGTCCATTATCTCGAAGGAGAACTTCTTGTATTCCTCTCTCGTCCAGAACAGCATTTCCTTATGTTCCTCACTCCCCATGTTTCCTGCTTTAGCAGCTGGATTGGAACGCAGCTCGTAATAACGCACAGCATGATTGAAGATAGCTGACAACTGATTATGCAGCGTTTTCAAGTAGGTCTGGGAATACGGTTTTCTCTTATCGTCCCGATAAGCAAGCATTTCATTCTGCCATGCGATAACCTCTTTTGTGGAAATCTCGCTGATTTTCAGCTTTCCGAAATATGGCAAAATCTTTGTGCGGATGATATGCTCCTTGGTCATCCATGTGTTTTCTTTCAGTCGGCTTTTCATGTCCCGGATATACAGTTCCGTAAATGCTTCAAAGCTCATGTCCATGTCTGACGAGTTCTGCAACTGAAACATTCGCTCCCATTCCTGTGCTTCCCTCTTGGTAGCAAATCCACGCTTGCATTTTTGCTTACGCTCGCCTTTCCAGTTGACATATCTGGACATCACATACCATGTTCCATTGCTTTCGTTCTTAAATACCGGCATCACTGCTCCCCCTTTCCCATTCCGTAGAGTCTTTCGTTGAAATACTGGCGGTTCACTCGTCCGGAAATCGTAATAAATCCTTTTTCTTTCAGCTCATCGTTGAGCCGTTTAATCAGCTTATAGGCATACGGCTTTGATACGCTCAGTTCCTGTGCCACTTCTTCGGCACAAATAAATTTGTTGTTCATCTTATCATCCCTTTCCTTGATTTTTTATTGCCGTTCTATCCGAAGGAAGTTCCAGCAGGCATCCCCTGTTCGGTGCTGTGCTGTCCCAATCTGCCGCAGCAGATCAGGTGCTCGCTTGCTTTCTGGCAAGGTCTTGGCGGTTTGTGCTGTTCGGACGGTCATTCAGTTTTATTAAACTTATTTGTTTAATTTTAATCTCATTATACTAAGCATATTTGTTTGTGTCAAGTGGCTTTCCGGAAAATATTAAACTTTTTTGTTTTATATTATATTGACTTTCATTAAACATATCTGCTATACTCCATGTATATCATGTGTAAGGAGTGAATACTGTTATGGCGATTGGAGAGAGAATCCATTTTTTCCGCCTTTTGCGTGGAATGACACAAAAATATCTGGGTACGATTGTCGGCTTTCCGGAGCGAAGTGCCGATGTACGCTTAGCACAATATGAAACCGGAACACGGAAACCCAAAGCAGAACTTACCGCAGCATTGGCACAGGCATTGGATGTTTCCCCTCATGCCCTCGATGTGCCTGACATTGACAGCTATGTCGGTCTGATGCACACTTTATTTACCCTGGAAGATGTGTACGGTCTGACTGTCAGCGAAGCAGATGAGGAAATCTGTCTGAAAGTCGATACCTCCAAAGGAAAAGAAGCTCACGAACTGCTGAAAATGCTGTATACATGGAAAGAACAGGCTGACAAGCTGTCTTCCGGTGAAATCAGCAAAGACGAATATGATAGCTGGCGTTATCACTATCCGGAGTTCGATACCACACAGATCTGGGCAAAAGTTCCGTCCCAGGAACTCAGCGACGCTCTGGTCAAAATGCTCAATGAGCAAGATTCCAACAAATAAGGGAGTTAATATAAAATGCCTATTGTTCCTATTTATCTCAATATAGACGATAAAACATATGAAGGTGTCAAATCAGGTGCCTTAGAGCTATACGGTTTAGCCAAAAACGTTGACAATAAAAGAATAGCTAACATATTCCTACCATAACTGATGCTGCCAAAGAAGGTGCATCCAAAGCTATTGACTTTGTTCGATTACACCAAAAGGAAACCTTTATAATAAGCGGTGTCCTTGTCGTAGGCGGTACAGTTGCTGGTACTGTTGGTTACATCGCACATCGTAAGCAAAGAAAACTTGACATGCAATTTGGATTAGCTTTACAGGAGTACGTAGATTCTGCCCGTAACGGAGCTTTAAATATTGACATTTTGGATAATCTTATTAACTCCATCGAAGCAATCGAAAAAAATAATCCAAAGAAGTCTATTAACCTCAATATTTCTGCCGCTCAATTCAGTGACTTAATAAATTGCATATTTGATTTCACCAGACGTTTGGCAGAAGCTAACAATATTAGTACACGCTCCATAAACCGACCAAAATATTTTCATAAAAAAACCTCTGCTGATTTAAAATACTATTTGAATATGCAAAAACAAATTTTTGAACAGGCTGCATAAAGACGACAAAAAGCCCTTAGCTATGAGTTACTACCCACAGCTAAGGGCTTTCTGAATATGGATTATTCGTTGCACAGCCACCATTCTATCATTCTCCAACTCCAAAACCACTGGATTACAAGAATAATGGCTTTCATGCAACTGTTATCAAATTGTTATCAAAAGACTTTTTGAAATGCCGGAAACCCGCATAAACGCTGGATTTCCTAAACATTTTTGTTTATTCAAACTCAATCGTAGCCGGCGGCTTCCCCGTGCAGTCATACAGCACACGGTTCACGCCCTTCACCTCGTTGACAATTCTGCTTGTCACCTTGCTCAGTACTTCCCACGGAAGTTCTGCTGACTCTGCAGTCATAAAGTCGCTGGTCAGCACGGCGCGCAGCGCTATGGCATAATCGTAGGTTCTCTCGTCTCCCATACATCCAACGGATCTCATGTTTGTCAGGGCCGCAAAGTACTGTCCCAGGTTTCTGGCGATTCCGGCCTTGTCAATTTCCTCGCGGTAGATCGCATCGGCATCCTGCACGATTCTCACCTTCTCCGGCGTAATGTCACCGATGATTCTTACGCCAAGACCCGGGCCCGGGAACGGCTGACGGAATACCAGATGCTCCGGAATTCCAAGCTCCAGTCCGGCTTTTCTCACCTCGTCCTTGAACAGCATTCTGAGAGGCTCGATAATTTCCTTGAAATCTACGTGCTCCGGCAGTCCTCCCACGTTGTGGTGAGACTTGATCACGGCAGATTTTCCAAGGCCGGACTCAATAACATCCGGATAGATGGTTCCCTGTACCAGGAAGTCAACTGCACCGATTTTCTTTGCCTCTTCCTCAAATACACGGATAAACTCCTCACCGATGATTTTTCTCTTCTTCTCCGGATCTGTCTCACCGGCCAGCTTATCATAGAAACGCTGCTGAGCATTGACACGGATAAAGTTTAAGTCATACGGACCGTTGGGACCGAATACCGCCTCTACCTCGTCGCCCTCGTTTTTGCGCAGAAGGCCATGATCCACAAATACGCAGGTAAGCTGCTTGCCCACTGCCTTTGCCATCATAACTGCTGCAACAGAAGAGTCAACGCCGCCGGACAGCGCACACAGCACGCGGCCGGAGCCAACCTTTTCCCTGATTTCCTTAATAGATTTTTCCACAAAGGCATCCATCTTCCAGTCTCCGCTGCAGCCGCAGACGCTGTAAACGAAGTTGGAAAGCATCTTCGTTCCCTCCTGGGTATGCATTACCTCTGGATGGAACTGAACGGCATACCAGTTTTTCTCCGGCATTTCCATAGCTGCTACCGGGCAGACAGGAGTATGGCCTGTCACAGCAAAGCCCTCCGGGGCCTTCTCAATATAATCTGTATGGCTCATCCAGCAGATCGTCTTTGGAGATACATCCGCAAACAGCTTGGAGGCCGTGTCAACATCCACCTCTGTCTTTCCGTACTCGCTGACAGGGGCTGTTGCCACCTTTCCGCCCAGCAGGTATGCCATCAGCTGTGCGCCATAGCAGATTCCCAAAACAGGAATACCCAGTTCAAAGATTTCTTTTGAACAGCGAGGAGAATCGTCCCCATATACACTGTTAGGTCCGCCGGTAAAAATGATTCCCTTCGGATTCATCTCTTTAATTTTTTCAATCGGCATACTGTACGGATGAACTTCACAATATACGTTGCATTCTCTTACTCTTCTGGCAATTAACTGATTATACTGACCGCCAAAGTCCAATACAATAATCATTTCTTTTTCCACGAGTATTCCTCCTATAAATTTTCACTGTTGTATCAACCTGCAAAAGGTAAAACTCCCGCAGTCTACAATCTATTATAAGATACGCCGCACCTCTTGGCAACCTGTTTTTGCATCAAACCATGCCCAAACTGTGCCCGGACTGCGCTGCAACGTGAACGTCAAAGTGAATCTCCAAGCCCTGATATATAAAATGAGGACAAAATCAGCAGGCACAGATGCAGACTTGACAGTATTTTTTGGTATTCTTCATAGCTTTTTATATGTTTTATCGCTTTTGCAGTTTCTTCGCAGTTTAACTTTATAAGCCGTAATACTCCTCTGCAGTTTTCTTCCTGTCTTTTCTTCCTGGCTTTTCTTTCCATCCTTCTCTTTCGTTCTTTCCATTACCTGTCTTTTCGTTCTGCCTTTTTATTCCCCCTCCCACTTCCTTCTTCCCATTTTCCTCCGCAAATTCCAGAACCTTTCGGATCCCCACATAATCTCCGGCTGTAAACGCTTCCCCGACAGATCGGTACCCGCTTTTTTCATAAAAGCGGTTTAAAGCCTGATTTTCTGCCTGGCAGTCTAAGCGGACGCCTCTTTTGCCCTGCTTCCGGGCATATTCCTCAATCGCCTTTAAAAAGGCCTGTCCCGCTCCTTTTCCCGCCAGGCCGGTTCTCGTGGCAAGGTGGTGGACATAAAGGTATGCCCTGTCTCCATCCCACCTCTCATCACTCTCCAGAAGCGCTGCCGCTCCTGCTATATCCGCTCCCCTCATCAGGAAAAACAGCCTTCCATTCCTGGCATGCTCAGCAAAATATTCCTCTGAATAAAAATCCAGATACTCCTCATCATTCCACTGATGCATTCCCATCTGTTCCATCCAGGCAATGCGCTCTTTTATAACTGCGATAAAGCTGGAAACCTGTCCTTCCCCTGCCTGCTCCAGCCGGTACTCTCTGTCCATCTCATCTCTCATCCGCGCCATGTTCAAACCTTTCTTCCTCTAATTACCGGCGGCTGCCTCCAGGTATTTTTTCACATACTCTCCTGTATAGGAGGCCGGATTTTGTGCTACCTCCTCCGGTGTCCCCTTGGCAATGACTGTACCTCCCTTATCCCCTCCATTGGGGCCAATGTCGATGAGATAGTCTGCCGTTTTTATCACATCCAGGTTGTGTTCAATGACAACCACCGTATTTCCTCCGTCTGAAAGCCTGCGCAGTATCTCAATCAGCTTGTGCACATCTGCAAAGTGGAGGCCTGTGGTCGGCTCGTCCAGCACATAGATCGTCTTTCCCGTCCCCCTCTTGCTGAGCTCCGTGGCCAGCTTGATTCGCTGAGCCTCGCCTCCCGACAGCTCTGTGGAGGGCTGTCCCAGACGGATATAGGAAAGTCCCACATCATTCAGAGTCTCAATCTTTCTGTAAATCGAGGGCACATTTTCAAAGAAATGGAGAGCCTCCTCCACTGTCATATTCAGCACATCATAGATGCTCTTCCCCTTGTATTTAACCTCCAGAGTTTCTCTGTTATAGCGTTTTCCTCCGCAGACCTCACAAGGCACGTACACATCCGGCAGGAAGTGCATCTCGATCTTGATAATTCCATCGCCGCTGCAGGCCTCGCAGCGGCCTCCCTTCTTATTGAAGCTGAAACGCCCCTTATTGTAGCCCTTCGCCTTGGCGTCGGGGGTCGATGCAAACAGGTCGCGGATCAGATCAAAGGCTCCCGTATAGGTGGCAGGGTTGGAACGGGGAGTGCGGCCGATGGGAGACTGATCAATTGCAATAATCTTGTCAAGCTGCTCGGTTCCCTCAATGGTCTTGTGCTTTCCCGGTATGGTTCTGGCCCGGTTCAGCTTTTTGGCAAGGGCTTTGTAGAGAATCTCATTGACCAGAGAGCTCTTTCCGGAGCCTGACACACCGGTTACGCAGGTCATCACTCCCAACGGGAAGGAGACGTCAATATTTTTCAGATTATTTTCCGCTGCACCGCGCACGGTAATCCATCCAGTAGGTTTCCTGCGCTCTGCGGGAACCGGAATTTTAATCCTGCCGCTCAGATATGCCCCTGTGATGGAATCCTTACATTTCATGATCTGTTTGGCTGTACCCACTGCCACCACATTTCCGCCGTGCTCTCCTGCTCCCGGGCCGATATCCACAATACAGTCTGCGGCAAGCATGGTATCCTCATCGTGTTCCACCACAAGCACCGTATTTCCCAGATCCCGAAGGTGCAGAAGTGTCTTCAGCAGCTTGTCATTGTCCTTCTGGTGAAGACCGATGCTGGGCTCGTCCAAGATATAGGCAACTCCTACCAGACCGGAGCCGATCTGGGTGGCAAGGCGGATTCTCTGAGCTTCTCCTCCTGACAGGGTTCCCGTAGCGCGGGAGAGCGTCAGATAATCCAGTCCCACATCAATGAGGAAGCTGACTCTGGCGCGGATCTCCTTCAGAATCGGCGCTCCGATGGCCTCCTGCATGGGAGTCAGGCTCAGTCCGTCAATAAATTCCCTGTATTTGACAATGGACATATTGGTAGCTTCATAGATATTTTTTTCTCCCACTGTAACGGCAAGGGCTTCCTTCTTCAGTCTCTGTCCGCGGCAGGCAGGGCAGGGAGTAATCCGCATAAAGGTCTCATACTCTGCCTTCATAGCGTCAGAAAAGGTTTCCCTGTACTTTCTGTTCATGCTCTGGATCAGTCCTTCAAAGGCAACGTCGTAGACGCCCTCTCCCCGCTGCCCCTTATAACGGACCTTCAGTACCTTTCCTCCTGTTCCGTGGATCAGGACATCGTGAATCTCCTTGGGATAATCCTGGAAGGGGGTGTCGAGGCTGAAATGATACTCCTCTGTCAGCGCGTCGAGAATGGCTCTGGTAAAGCTGCCCTTGTCCGTACAGGACTGCCAGCCCATTCCCACAATCGCCCCCTGGCTGATGCTCAGGGATTTATCCGGAATCAGCAGATCCTCATCAAATTCCATCTTGTATCCCAGTCCAAAGCATTCCGGGCAGGCGCCGAATGGATTATTGAAGGAAAAGCTCCTCGGCTCCACCTCGTCCACACTGATGCCGCAGTCCGGGCAGGCAAAATTCTGGCTGAAATTCATAGTCCCCTGCTCCGGTATCTCCACCGTCATCAGCCCGCCTGTAAGCTCCATGACGGTTTCAATGGAATCTGTCAGACGCTTCTCGATTCCCGGCTTCACAACAAGGCGGTCCACCACAATTTCGATATTGTGCTTGATATTCTTATCCAGCTTGATCTCCTCAGAAAGCTCATAGAGGCTTCCGTCAATTCTGACACGGACATAGCCGCTCTTTCGCGCCTGCTCAAGCACCTTCACATGCTCTCCCTTTCTTCCCCTGACCACCGGGGCCAGAAGCTGAATTTTCGTCCGCTCCGGCATCTCCATAATCTGATCCACCATCTGGTCCACGGTCTGGCGGTGAATCTCTCTGCCGCACTTCGGACAGTGAGGGATTCCGATTCTGGCATAGAGAAGCCTCATATAGTCATAGATTTCCGTCACAGTTCCCACTGTAGAGCGTGGATTCCTGTTCGTGGACTTCTGATCAATGGAAATAGCCGGCGATAAGCCCTCTATACTCTCCACATCCGGTTTCTCCATCTGTCCCAGGAACTGCCTTGCATAGGACGACAGAGACTCCATATAGCGCCGCTGTCCCTCCGCATAGATCGTGTCAAAGGCCAGAGAGGACTTACCGGAACCGGAAAGCCCTGTCAGAACAACCAGCTCATTTCTGGGAATATCCACTGATATATTTTTCAGGTTGTGCTCATTGGCACCTCGTATTTTAATGTACTGTTTTGCCATATTTTTAAACTCCCTCACTGTTTTCACATTTTCACAAAATTACGGCCAGCCCCTTACATCTGCCGCCGCAAACTGACTGCCTCGTCTGCAGCTTCATCTGTTTTTATCGATTCTTCCTCTCAGACATCCGGCTTTCGGCCAGAACTCCCCGGCAAAATTTGACATTCGCCTCCTGTCTCTGAATCTGATGATGCCCGGTACCGCCGCCTGCAGGCATACGGCCAGTCTGAGCTCATTATACTATAACCCCACGTGCGGCGGTATGGAAATTGCAATATTTTTAGACAAAATTCACCACTGTATGCTTCCTCACGCCGCGCTGTATCTAACTGCCGCCGCAGTTCTAAAAAGCAGCCGGAACCGCTTTTTCTTTCGGTTTTTGTTTTAGCTTCATTGTACCAAGTCGCTAACGCGACGGCTAACCACAGGTACGTGTTTCCGCCACTT
>OGGQ01002686.1_pt1 | contig 18502 bp, 16 predicted proteins | sample 1571191 | NCBI WGS metagenome assembly OGGQ01 (sample SAMEA2582061, study PRJEB24529) | metagenome | biome: Human gut stool | place: China | collected 2011
TTGAAGAATCATCCTGGTCACGTCCTGCTGTTACTACTTCTACATAGCTGTCGTTTACTACTACTGCGTCATACTCAAATACTCCGTTGTAGTCATAACCATAATTAGCAGCGTCGCCCTTTTCGTCATCTACATACATAGCTTCGTCCTCATTGGCAGCAAAGATAAATTCATAGTCGTCATTTCTGTTGGGAAGATATGCGTTGTCCTGAGGTGTTCTGTCATTTTCATCATTATGTGAGTTCTCCCAAAGGATATTCTCTGCCTGAACATTTTCAAGAGCATATCCACCTACGGGGAGAGTTCTGTCAAGGTAGAGTTCAAGTCCGCTGATTGTGATTGTTGATGCCTCTGTTGACTCATCTGTTACTTCGATTTCAAGCTGAGAAACGTCATTTCTACCAGAAATAATATCTACATCAACTTCAATGTCTCCAGATGTTACTTCAAATGATCCAGCATCTTCAAAGTCCATCTTCTCTACTGCAAGAGTGATTTTATCGCCTTCTCTAAGAAGGTCTTCCTGAGCTTCTGTGATAACGATCTCGTTTACGGGTACATATCTGTAGTCGATAAGAACTTCTGTTGTTTTAGCTTCTACTGTGTAAGGAGCTTTTACTGTAGCAACTGTGAATGATACATCATCAAACTCGCCGCCAAGTGTTACGTCTACATCACCTGTGTATGTAGGTGCTGCTGAAAGGATGAAAGCGATTTCCATATCTGTAGCGTTAGATTCTTCATCTTCGCCATAGTTATAGATTGTTACAACGTTTTCATCGATCTGGTATTCAAATTCATAGCCACCGGCATTGTTTGTTTCAACGCCGTCAAGTGCGTTGTGGTCGATGTCAACTACCTCGATTCCCTCGGGGAATGTGAATGTAGCTTTTCTTGATGTGTTAAGGATATCTCCTGTGTTCTCCTCAACGAAGATTGATAATGATTTTCCATCATTGTCATAGTTGTTCTGAGGAAGCTGTCCTGCCCAAAGAACAGGGAGGTCGTCATCTTCTACTGTATAAGTAACAGCTTCTTCTACCATCTTAGCAACTTCAAGTTTAACTGTACCAAAATCTTTGCTCTTGAATGTTAAAGTTGCATCATTGCCAGCATCGCAAGATTTTGTAGGTTTAATTTTAAGTCCTTCAATTACGATATAAGCTGTTCTGCCATCATCTAAAGTGGAATTTTTATTACCAAGATTAATTGTAAATCCATCATCGTCTACATTGTCAATTTTAATCTTGTCGAAAAGGGCGTTCTTATCTGTAATGAGTGTCTGGTTTTCTCCACCGTTTTTTGCAGTTGTTAACTGATCCTTATCAAGAACATAATTGCCTTTAAGTTCTACTGTAATTTTGCTGTTTGCGCTGAGAGAACCGATAGCAAGTTCTTCAAGAGTGATATCTTTCATATCAGCGAAGGCAAGTTTCTGATCTTCAACGAATGTTTTAACTCCGTCTGACTCAACTGTTACTTCGCCTTCTTTTGCTGTAGCGATAACTTCATCGCTTTCAAAGTTAGGGCTTACTGTACTTTCAAAGTAAGCAACAACCTCGCCTGCAGAAGTAGCTTTTGCTACTATAGGGATAACGATAGGGTCATCATCTGTAGCTGAGTTAAATTCCCAACTGCCGATAGTAACAATAGCTGATGTAGGGCCAGTTACATGGAATTCTTTGATGTAAATGTACTCATCTCCAGCAGTAACTGTATATCCAGCATCTTTGTATGTCTGATTCTCTAACTTAAGATCTTCGTAAAGATCAGCAGTATCCTGAAGTACTCCTTTATCATATGTGTCTTCGTCACTTGGGATTGTTGTTTTAATGGTTTTTCCATCGGCGTCTATAGCATCTGCAGGAAGCTCGTTGATATATTCACCCTTGAACTCATCGCCTTCTTTGCCGTATGTAGCAAATTCACCATTTTCAAGTTTGATTTTAACAACGAAATTTCCATCGGCATCAGCTGATGCTGACTTTTTGTAAAGTTCAACATCTGACTGGAATGCATCGTCGACTGCAACTCTCATGTTATTTGCTGATATGGTAACAGATCCGCTTGTTCTTGCGAACGCTGTCATGGGAACCATAGCAACAGTCATGATCGCAGCCATTAATAAAGCTAATTTTTTCTTCATTTTGTTTCCTCCTTTTATGAATTTTTTAGTTAATTTCAGTGACTGAAATCTGCCCACGCTGAACTTTTTTAACGTGGTGTTTAGTCACTTTACAAAATGAATTGTAGCAACTCCTGGAAATTAAGTCAATAGAAATGCATATTCCGTGGATAAGGTAAAATAGGTATGTCTGTAAGTGCCTAAAATATTGGGATTTACCGTTGTGCAATATGTAGACGAGCGAAAGTTGACACAACTTTTGACACAGTTTGACACAGAAAAAAGTTGTGTAAAACAGCGATACATGGCCATTTGTGCCGGGTGAAATATCGACAATGTTTTTAACTGAAAAATTTTATGCGGATTTTTTCGGTATGGATTTATTTCTGTTGTTGTTATATAATAGGAGAATAAAAAAGGTGAAAAATCAGCCAAAAATGAAGGGATGTGCGAACCATTAGGAAGCAAAGAGACAATAAATGTGTTATAATTATTTTTGTCGGGCTCGCGCTATTTGTCGCCTTCCATTGGCATATTTATAACCGGGCCCAAAATGACGCCGAAACCGTTGAAAAGTTTATAAATTCGGAACTTAATGGCAACGGCGGGGATTATGGTGAAAATTCCGGCGTCAAGGACGATGGCTCGGAATGGTTTATGGTGGATTATTTGAATTGAGTACGGAGGATTTTTTGATGGCATATAAAATATTGGTCGTTGATGATGAAAAGTTGATAGTAAAGGGAATAAAGTTCTCCCTTGAGCAGGATGGAATGGATATAGACGTGGCATATGACGGCGAGGAGGCGCTTGAGCTCATAAAGAAAAACGACTATGACCTTGCTGTTCTTGACGTAATGCTCCCTAAAATGGACGGACTGCAGGTGTGCAGAGAGGTGAGGGAGTTCTCGCAGATGCCCATTATAATGGTCACGGCAAAGGGAGAGGACATGGATAAGATACTCGGCCTGGAATACGGAGCCGACGATTATATGACAAAGCCCTTCAATATTCTTGAGCTTAAGGCGAGAATAAAGGCCGTGCTCAGAAGAAGCGCCGCCGCCAAGACGGATAAGGCTCCTGCGAAAAACGAGCTCAGGGCAAGGGATCTTGTGGTCGATCTTGACAGCAGGAGGGTGTTTGTGGACGGCAGAGAGGCCAATCTTACGGCAAAGGAATTTGATTTGCTTGAGCTTCTGATGAAAACTCCCGGAAAGGTATACAGCCGCGAAAAACTGCTGGATACGGTCTGGGGCTTCGATTATCCCGGAGACGTGCGCACCGTTGACGTGCATGTAAGAAGGCTTAGGGAAAAAATAGAGAAAAAGCCCAGCGCGCCTGAATATATCTTTACAAAATGGGGAGTTGGCTATTATTTTGGCTAAAAAGAGTATTAAACTTAAATGGACGCTTTTTATAACCTACGCTTTGATAGGTATTTTTCCGCTGCTGATAGTGGCTCAGCTAACTCTTAATTCCGTTCAGGAATATTTTGTCGAGGAAAGAAAAAAGGAGCTTCTGCTTCAGGCAAACGTCGTTTCCGGGCACATAGGCATATCCGACTATATGTATGACGAGAGCAAGACGCTCCTGTTTGACTATGACGTTCACCAGACAAGCAAGCAGAGCGGTTACAGGATAATCGTTATAGACCGCACGGGAGTGGTGGTCAACGACTCAAACAAGACCGAGGAGGGCAAGACATATTTCCTGCCGGAGGTGGTTGAGGCGCTCAACAACAGGGATACGGCCACTGTGCAGGGAAACGACACCATACATGCCGCCGTATCTATCATGGACGACAGGTCGAACTGCGTGGGCGTTGTACTCGTCTGCGGCTCCATATCGGACATAGCCGTTACGGTGGACGCCATAAGGCATAATATATTCAATATAATAATCATGCTTATGGTGATGATAGTCATTGTCATAACCATTCTCGCGTGGTGGTTCACGAACCCGCTCAACAGAAGCATCGAGGTCATAAAGAAAATGGCCGAGGGGCATTTTGACCAGAGGATAGAGGTAAACGGATACCTCCATACGGAACTGGCCGAACTGGCGGAATCGAGCAATAATATGGCCGAAAAGCTGGATCAGGTCGAAACGAGCAGACAGGAGTTTGTTTCCAATGTCTCCCATGAGCTTAAAACGCCGCTGAGCTCCATAAAGGTGCTGAGTGATTCCATACTCATACAGGACCCAGAAACGGTGCCGAAGGAAATGTATGTTGAGTTTTTAAGGGATATAAATTCCGAGGTGGACAGGATGACGGCCATAATAAACGACCTGCTTACTCTTGTGCGCATGAACAGGCAGGAGGTCGCCCTTAAGCCGCTGGAGATAAACATAACCGATATGGTTGGGGACATAGTAAAGAGGCTTGAGCCCATAGCTAGGGCGAAAAACGTATCAATAAACTATAACCGTGTAAGGGAAGTTATCGCTGAGGTTGAGGAAACAAAGCTGTCCCTTGCGGTTTCAAACCTTATCGAAAACGCCATAAAATATAATGTCGACGACGGAAAGATAGACGTCTCGGTGGACTGCGACCACCAGAACGCCTTTATAACCGTGGCCGATACGGGCATAGGCATAGCCGAGGATGAGATCGGCAAGATATTTGACAGATTTTACAGGGTGGATAAAAATCGTGACAGGGAGACCGGAGGCACGGGACTGGGGCTTTCCATAACCCGTTCCGCCGTGCTTATGCATAACGGAAGCATAAAGGTCTCCAGCAAGGAAAACGAGGGAACGACATTTGTAATAACGATTCCCCTTAAACAGAAATGAGGGTAGATATGACAAGGAAAAAAACAATATTTTTCGTGTCCCTTACGCTCCTTATCGCCTTGTTGTTTTCGGGATGCGAAGCGAAAAAAACGGAGACTCTCCAGGGCGACGGAGTATCCGGCTGTGAGATATATTATATCGACGCCCTGACAGGAAAGATGAGATTCGATATTACTCCCATCGAGGGCGAAAGCCAGGAGGGGCAGGTGTATAACGCCTTTAAGAAAATGCAGGATATACAGCCCGCCGAGGAGAAGGAGCCGGCCGTTCCGGCGGAGCTTGAGCTTAATTCCCTGTATATAGACAGCGGTATTCTGAGGGCGGATTTCAATTCGGCGTACGAGGATATGGGGCTGGGCGACGAGCTTATATTCAGGTCGGCTTTTGTATATACGCTTACGTCCTTTGATTTCATCGATTATGTATATATTACCGTGGACGGGCATCCGCTTAAAATGTCCAATGGGCAGTCACTTGGCAACCTCGGACGCAGTGACATAGTGACCGACGGCAATATTTCCGCCGAACCGACGAACTACGAGATTTTGACGCTCTATTTTATGAGCGCCGACGGAACAAGGCTCGACTATGAGATAAGAGAGGTAGAGGTAAATCCTAACCAGCCCATAGAGAGGTTTATAATCGAACAGCTTATCAAAGGCCCGGAGAACGGGGAGCTTAAAAGGGTCATTCCGACAGACACGAAAATAAGGGACATCAGCGCGGCCGACGGCGTGTGCTATGTTGACCTTAGCTCGGACTTTGTCACAAAGCAGACCGGAAGCTATGACGATGCCGTCGCCGCAGTCTACAGCATAGTTGATTCCCTCTGCGAGCTTGAGCAAGTCAGCAGGGTGCAGTTTCTCATAGAGGGCGAGAGATATGATAAATATGGGCATATAGTGGATATAACGACACCCGTGGAACCGAATTACGATATAGTTTTTGAGTGAGCTGTTGATTTATGAAAAGGCCGTTTGTCTGGTTTGTATGCGGACTTATGAGCGGTATATTGTCCGCGGCATATCTTAATAAAGCCTGTTTTGCCGCCGTGACGCTTACAGTCGCGGCGGTTTCCGTCTTTATGGGCGTAAAAAGACGCACCGGCGAGTGCTTTTATGTCCCGCTGTTCTGTGTTTTGGGATTCCTTATATGTTCGGCGGACATGCTCTCGGCGGGAAACGTGGGAGCGCTTGTGGACGATACGGACGCCGTTGTCAGGGGCACGGTGCGCTCGTTTTACATAACGGAGAGCGGGAAGCGCGCCATACATCTTGACGCCGACAGTCTGTCCTTCGGAGGAAATGACGTCGACAGGGATTTTACAGTGTTCCTTACCGTTTCGGACAGCGAAGCCAAAGCGGGCGACAGGGTTAGGGCCGAAGGAAGGCTTTACGGCTTTGAAGGAGCGACTAATCCGTATCAGACCGATTACAAAATGTATATGCTTTCCAATGGCTACGATTGCAGTATGTGGGCGGAGAGCGTTGAAAAGACCGGCGAAAACGGTTCTCTTATCTATAAAGTAGAACAGGCGAGGGAGAGGGTAAACGATTTCTTCGACAGGATGATGCCGCAAAAGGAAGCCGCTGTAATGAAGGCGCTTACCACGGGATATAAGCACGGCATCGACGAGAACACAAGGGAAACGTATAAAAATTTGGGCATAAGCCATCTGCTGGCGGTTTCTGGCATACATGTCTCGGTCATAGCTGGCTTTGTGTTTCTTCTGTTCTCTAAAATATTTGGCGGCAGCAGAAGAAAGGCCATGCCGTTCGCCGCGGCGTTTCTTGTGCTGTATCTGTTCTTTACTGGGGTATCGCCTTCGGCGCTCAGAGCGGTCATAATGACCGTAGCGGGATATATAGGATATATTTTGCGCAGGGACGGCGATAGGCTTAACATTACGGCTTTCAGCGCCCTTGTAATGCTTATCGCCAATCCGTTTTACCTTTGGAACCTGTCGTTTCAGCTTTCCTACGCCGGTATAACGGCAGTCGGCGCGGCAAACGGGCTTTTGAAGGGAAGGCGGATGAAAAAGCCGGCCATGGCGTTTATGTTCTCCCTGCTCGTGTGGGTGTTCACTACGCCGCTCACGATGTATTATTTTGGAGGAGCGTCGCTCATATCGCCGCTTACGAATATAATATTCGTTCCGTACCTGAGCTGGGCGACCGGACTCGGACTTCTTTCGGCTCTGGCGTCGTTTTTCGGAGAATGGGCGCTGTTTCCAAAGACTGCCGGAGGGATGATTTGGCTTTACGACCTTCTGACCGAAAAAGTCGGAACGGATATATTTTATATCGATACGGCCAAACCGACCGTGGCGGCGGTCGTGGGAATGTACGCCTTTATGGCGTTTGTCATATTTTTTATGGGCAGACGGAAAATGCTTAAAAGAGGCGTGACGGCATTTGCCGCCGCAGCGGCTGTATATGTTTTATCAACGGTAAACGCTCCGGCGGAGGTCATATTTTTCGATTCCGGACAGGGTGACGCTTCCGTGGTATATATTCCGGGAAAACTGATGGCCGTCATTGACGGAGGTCCGGAGGGCGGAGCCGAGAGATCCGTTATACCATATATCAAGGCGAAAACGGAAAGAGCCGACGTGCTGTTTTTGAGCCATACCGACGCCGACCATTCCGGAGGAGCCATGGAACTGATCGGGCAGGGACTTGTGGATACAGTTGTTATGTCAGCCTATTCGACGGGAGAAAGGGCGAATGAAATAAAGAACCTCGCGGAAGAAAACGGAGTAGGGATCAGATATATGGAAGCAGGGGACACTTTGGAACTGGAAGGATGCGCGTTCAAATGCCTCTATCCGGATGGGCCGGGAGCGAAAAGCGAAAACGAGGCTTCACTTGTAATAAAAGTATCGCTTGGCGAAACGGACATACTTTTTACCGGTGACATAAGCGAGGACAACGAGAAGGAGCTTTTGAAAAGAGATATAGACTGTGATATAATTAAGATCGCCCATCACGGTTCGTCAACATCGTCATCGGAGCCGTTTCTCGTTATGACGGGAGCCGACACGGCGGTCATAGAGGCCGGAGAGGGCAATATGTACGGCTTCCCGCATGAGAAAGTTACGCGAAGGCTGGACAGTCTCGGAATGGAGACGTATATAACCGGCAGGGACGGAGCCGTGGCGTTTTATATGGACGATGACGGAACGGTAAAAGACGTAAAAACCTTTAGACGTTCGTGAAGGCAATAAAAACAGAGGAACCTATCAATGAAAACGAAAACAGGAAAAGGAACGGAAAATAAAACTGACATTGAAAGCATTTTAAAGGAACTTACCGGCGATGGCATAAAGGGGTGCTATCTGCTTTACGGAGAAGACGAGTATACAAGGCGCAAGGCGGAAGAAAGGCTTAAAAGAGCCGTTGTGGACGAGGCATCCGAGATGATGAATCTGTCTGTTTTCAGCGACGTGAAAACAACGGCAGGACAAATAATAGAGGCTGCCGAGACCATGCCGTTTCTTAGCGACAGAAGATTTATACTGGCAAAGGACTGCGGTTTTTTCTCTGAGGGAAAGAAAGCGGAGACAGAGCTGCTGGCCGAATACATACCGCAGATACCGGATACGGCCTGCGTGGTCTTTTCCGAGACGGCTCCGGATAAAAGAATGAAGCTGTATAAGGCGGTGGATAAAAACGGACGTACGGCTGAGTTTAAAAAGCTCGGAGAAGCCGGCCTTGCCGATCTGGCGGAAAAGAAGCTGACGAAAAGCGGATTAAGGATTTCCAAGGGAATGTGCGTTTATCTGGCGAGAAACTGCTCCGACGGCGAAATGCTGAACAACGAATGCGAAAAGCTCATATCGTTTATGGGTGAAAGAAAGGAAGTAACTTCGGCGGATATTGACGCGGTGGGCGCGAAGAATACGGAAACAAAGGTGTTTGACCTGGTGGACGCCATGATAACGGGAAAGACGGAAAAAGCGCTTGAAATATACCGGAATATGCTGGCGGTAAATGAGTCTCCCATAATGGTGCTGTCGCTAATATCAAGGCAGTTCAGGATAATGCTGAAATGCAAGAGCCTGTCGCAGAGCGGATATTCCGAAAACGACATGGCGGCTAAAATAGGAGTCAATCCCTATGCCGCCCAAATAGCCCTGAGACAGAGCAGGAGCTTTGGATATGAGATTATAGAGCAAATGCTTAACAGGTGCATTGAAACGGATTACAGCATAAAATCCGGCGCTTTAAACGCGGAGACGGGAGTAGAACTTGTCATAGCCATGGGAATAGAATGATTTTCGGAAAGTTTACCGGAGAACGTCATATAATTGAATAGACAATGAGTATCGGACGGGAGCCTGTTATGAACGGGAAAAAGAAAAAATTTCTGGGAGCTGTACTTACGGCCTTTGGCCTTGGGATGATCATAGCGGGCTTCATCCCTCTTTGGGGACTTATAGGAGCCATAGCGCTTACGGCGGCGGGGATATACCTGCTTACCGATAACGGATGTTAAAAAATAGATTGGGAAATAAAAAAATACACGAAAAAAGGCCATTGAAATCAATGGCCTTTTGTATTCGTATATGATAGGATCAGAAAGCGCGTGTTACTGCACCGGAACGGAGGCATCTTGTGCAGATGTAGATAGATCTGATTGTTCCGTTATCGTTGATTTTAACCTTTTTTACATTGGGTTTCCACGTTCTGTTGGCACGTCTGCTGACCTGGCTACGGTTGATGCTGATTCTGTGTCCCGTGCGCATACCCTTTTCACAAATTTCACACTTTGCCATTTCTTACACCTCCTAGTTGCTATTGCGTGACATAACAAATGTATATTATCAGAAATGAAGCAAATTTGCAAGAAGTTTTGAAAGTTTTCCGCAAATTTTTTTTAGGACAGTGTAAAAAGCCCATAAAACCGGCGTTAAACCGAATTTTGCGCATTAATTTTGTTCAATTATCGGCCGAAAGTCAAAAAATGTTTTTATTTTTAACATTATAGTGGTATAATATAAAGGACTATAGGATTTAGGAGGTAGGGAAAATGTCAGCGAAACTTGAAAATCAATACGGAACGATCTCCATTGAGAATGAAGTTATAGCCAGAGTTGCGGGTCTTACGGCGCTGGACTGCTATGGCATTGTCGGCATGGCGGCTAAAAACGTAAAAGACGGCCTTGTGCAGCTTCTCAAGCGTGAAAGCATCACAAAGGGCATCAGGATCAACATAAACGAAGACAGAGTAATTATAGATATGCACATTATCGTTGAATATGGCACGAATATAACGGCCATCGCGGAGAATACCATCAATACGGTCAAATATAAGGTAGAGACTGTCTGCGGTATCGACGTAGAACAGGTTAATGTGTTTGTCGAAGGCGTTCGCGTCGACGGCTGATTTAAGGAGGACTTTCGGTGAGTGTAACAAGTATTAATGGTTTATTGCTAAAAAGAATGATTATTTCCGGAGCCAACAACCTTAATTCCAGAAAGGAAACGGTTGACTCTCTTAATGTATTTCCGGTTCCAGACGGCGACACGGGTACGAATATGTCTCTTACAGTGCTTGCGGCGGCTAAAGAAGTTGAAAAAAGCCAGTCTCTTTCTGTCGGCGACATCGCCAAGCTCGCCTCAAACGGCTCTTTGAGGGGCGCCAGAGGAAACTCGGGCGTAATTACTTCCCAGCTTTTCAGAGGATTCGCGAAGGAACTTGAAGGCGTTAGCGAGGCCGATACGGTAGCGTTGGCGAAGGCGACCGCAAAGGCCGTTGAGACTGCTTATAAGGCCGTTATGAAGCCCAAGGAAGGAACCATACTTACGGTGGCAAGGATAATGAGCGAGAGCGCTTTGAAATACTGCCATAAGATAACGGATATTACGGAGTTTATGGAAGCTATCATAAAAGATGGACATGCCATACTCCTTCAGACAAAGGAAATGCTCCCCGTCCTTAAACAGGCGGACGTTGTGGACGCGGGAGGAATGGGACTCCTGTTTTTCCTTGAAGGCGCTATGAAAATCATAGGCAACGACATTGACGTTAGGATAGAAGACGCGGCTGCGCCGTCTCCCGCCAAAGAATACGCCGCTCTCGCTTCCGTGGATAACGAAAGCATTACATTTGGCTACTGCACGGAGTTTTTCATAAACGTAAAGAACGCCCCCGATACGACGGTCGGAGGACTGAAAAATTATCTCAGCTCCATTGGCGACAGCCTTGTCGTTGTTGCGGATGACGAGATAATAAAGGTGCATGTCCATACGGATCATCCCGGTATGGCTATTGAAAAGGCTCTTACCATAGGAAGCCTTTCCGGACTTAAGATCGACAACATGCGCGAGCAGCATACAAATAAAATAGATTTCACGGGAGAAGGAGCGAAGCAGCCCGTTCAGGAAGAGAAGCCCGCCAAGAAAGAACATAAGGAGACAGGCTTTATTTCCGTGTGCGCAGGCTCCGGACTTGCCGAGATCTTCAGAAGCCTTGGTGTGGACGTTATAATCGAGGGCGGACAGACAATGAATCCCAGCACCGAGGATATACTTAACGCCATCGGCGAGATAGACGCGGACAATATTATCGTTATGCCCAACAACAAAAATATTATTCTTGCGGCCGAGCAGGCTAAACACCTCACGGAGGACAAGAAGGTATACGTCATAGGCACAAAATCCATCCCTGAGGCAATATCCGCGATGCTCTGCTACAATGCCGAGGAGGACATAGAGGACGTTATAGCCGAGATGAACGAGGCCATAGAAAATGTTACAACCGCGTCCGTTACCTATGCCGTAAGAGACACTAAGATAGGCGACAAGGAAATAACAAAGGGAGATATCCTTGGAATGCTCGAGGACGACATAGCCGTCGTAGGCAAGGATGTGGCCGAAACAACAAAGGAGCTTCTTAAAAAAGCCGCCAATGAGGACAGCGAAATAATAAGCATATATTACGGAGCCGATACAACGGAGGAAGAAGCTAAAGAGATCGGCAGCTTCGCCGAGGAAGAGTTCCCCGACTGCGATGTGGAGATACATTTCGGAAACCAGCAGCTTTACTATTACTACATTTCCGTTGAGTAATCGTAAAAATGCGGGATAAACATCGGTTTTAAGATTTTGATTTGAAAAGGCTGAATGGGCTTTTTGATACGCGGGGCGTCACAGGACGCCCCTTTGTAATTTAATCAAAAAACGGAAGGAGGCGGAAAAGGTGCTCAGGCTGGACAGTCCCGTTGAGGAGCTCAAGGGAATAGGAAAGGGCAGGGCGCAAACCCTGAAAAAACTTAATATAGTCAATGTATCGGATGTTCTTTTCCATTATCCTAAGGATTATGAGGACAGGAGCGCCGTAACGCCCATAGCCGAACTTGAGGAGGATGAGAACGCTGTAGTCATAGCCGGCGTAAAGGAAGAGCCAAAGACATCCTATTTCAAGGGAATGAGCGTTACAAAGGCAAAAATATACGATGCAAGCGGAAACATAAACGCCGTCTGGTACAATCAGCCTTATGTGAAAAACAACATAAAGCCCGGAGAGAAATACGCCTTCATCGGCAAGATGACAAGAAAGAAAAACGGCGCCGGAGAGATTCAGTCGCCGGAGATTGAAAAAATCGGCGAAAACGGCTGGCAGGGAGGGATAATACCCATATACCCGCTTTGCGCCGGACTCAGTCAAAAGGTATTCAGAAAAATAGAAGATGAAGCCCTTAAAGCGCTGGAGACTGGAATAAAGGACAATATACCTCTCTATATAAGAAAAAAATATCATCTGTCGGAGAGAGCCTTTTCCATAAAAAATATACACAGGCCGGAAAGCCCGGAGGCGTATTTGATAGCGAGAAAAAGGCTTGTGTTTGAGGAACTTTTTTTGCTTCAGACGGCGCTTTTGAAGCTCAAAAACGAAAACGCCGCGGACAGCAGCGGCATTAGGATGGATAAAACGGATATGACTCCGTTTTTTGACGCTCTGCCTTTTTCATTCACGGAGGCGCAGAAAAACGTATTCGCGGAGATAAAGGACGATATGTCGTCCGGTAGGGTTATGAACAGACTTGTGCAGGGAGACGTCGGCAGCGGAAAGACGGCTGTTGCTATGGCCGCGGCGTATATGGCGGTGCGAAACGGGTATCAAGCCGTTATGATGGCTCCGACGGAGGTGCTCGCGGCTCAGCATTTTGAGAGCTTTAAGGCTATATTCGATCCCCTCGGCATAAAAACAACGATGATAACGGGAGGGCAGAAGGCGGCCGAGAAGAGAAGATCGCTGGCCGAGGCAGCCTCGGGAGAGGCAGATATAATCATCGGCACCCATGCCCTCATACAGGCAGGAACGGAATACAAAAATATCGGTCTTGTCATAACGGACGAGCAGCACAGGTTCGGAGTAAAGCAGAGACAAACTCTGGCCGACAAGGGCGGAAAGCCGCACATACTTGTAATGACGGCCACGCCGATACCGAGGACTCTGGCTCTCATATTATACGGCGACCTGGACATTTCAATAATCGACAGCCTTCCCCCCGGCAGGCAGAGCGTAGATACATTTGCAGTAAACAGCTCCTATAGGGAGAGGATATACAACTTCGCGAAAAAAGAGATCGAAAAGGGCAGGCAGGTCTACATAATATGCGCGATGGTGGAGGAAAATGAGAAGATAGAGGCTGAATCGGTGCTCAAATACGCGGAGGGACTTAGAAATACGCCGCTTGGGGACAGGCGGATAGCCGTAGTACACGGAAAAATGCGTTCCGAGGAAAAGGACGGCATATTAAAGGATTTTGCCGCCGGAAAAACGGACATTCTTGTTGCGACGACCGTCATAGAAGTAGGGATAAACGTGCCCAACGCGACGCTTATGGTGATAGAGAATTCGGAAAGATTCGGGCTTGCCCAGCTTCACCAGCTCAGAGGAAGGGTCGGAAGAGGAAGCGAGAAATCATATTGCATACTCATTTCCGATAACAAAAGCGAGATAACGAGGCAAAGACTCAAGACCATGACGAAAACTTCCGATGGATTTAAAATTTCGGAGACAGACCTTAAATTAAGAGGGCCGGGAGAATTTTTCGGAACAAGACAGCACGGCCTCCCGGCCCTTAGAATAGCAAACCTTTACAGCGATATGGATATACTAAGGCAGGCGCAAAGGGCAGCGGGGGAAGTGACGGAGAATGATCCCGGTCTTGAGAGAGAGGAAAACAGAGATCTGAGAACCGAACTTGACAGGCTGTTTTTATCCGATAATATAGGAATTTGAGTATAATGCCCTTAAATACGACATAAAGATTAAATTTTTATTGTTTTTTACAGATAAGTTTGGTATACTCATTGTAGTTTGTTGCAAGACGTAGTTAACGCTTTTTGCCGTGAAAGGGAGGTTTTGATATGCGGGTTATCGCCGGAAGCGCCAGAAGGCTTCTGCTTAAAGCGCCGGACGGTATGGACACAAGGCCTACCGCGGATCGCGTGAAGGAATCTCTTTTCAATATGCTGAACCCGGATCTGTACGGATGCGCTTTTCTCGATCTTTTCAGCGGATCGGGAGCCATCGGTATAGAGGCGCTCAGCAGAGGGGCGCAAAGAGCCGTGCTTGTGGACGCGTCTATGGAATGCGCCGGTATAATAAAGCAGAACCTTGAGGTCACAAGACTTGGGGAAAACGCTGAAATAATCAACGAAGATGTTTACGCGGCAATCGAAAGACTCGGACGAAGAGGCGACAAATTCGACATCATATTTATGGATCCTCCCTATGCGGCCGGATATTATGTGCCGGTAATGGAAGCCATTAAAAAAGCGGATATTCTCGCGGCGGAAGGATATATAGTCGCAGAGTCGGCCAAGGGAGTCGATTTTACCGCGGCGGAAGGATTTAAAATTTTTAAGGAAAGGAAATGCGGACCGGCCGTAATGAACTTTCTGAACTTGGAGGAAGAAAAATGTTAAAAGCAATATACCCGGGGAGCTTTGATCCTGTGACGAACGGTCACCTGGACATAATAAAAAGAGCCTCGGCTATGGTGGACACTCTTATCGTAGGTATATGCGAGAATCCCAATAAGAGGTCGTTGTTAAGCGCCGACGAGCGTTTTGAACTTATCAGGGAAGCCACAAAGGGCCTTGATAACGTGGAGGTTATGGAAATTGACGGAATGCTTGGCGATTTCGCCGCGAAAATAGGAGCGAAGGTTATCGTCAGAGGCGTCAGGGACATAAGCGATTTTATAAACGAGTTCCAGAGAGCCATAATAAACAGACAGCTCACCGGAGATGTGGAGACGATTTTCCTGGCCGCGAGCCCCGAAAACATAACTCTCAGTTCCAGCGCAGTAAGAGAGATACTTGCTTTTAACGGAAATTTGGATATGTTTGTACCTGAGTCCGTTAAGACTAAATTGAAAGAAAAATTTGAAAGAGAGGGATAAGAATGGATGATACAGTATTAAAGCTTCTTGAAGAACTTGAACAGGTAGTTGATGAAGGCCGTTCTTCGCCTTTTTCTAACAAAGTCCAGGTTGATAAAGACGAGATATTTGAGATCATCGATGAGATAAAGATGAAGCTCCCCAACGAGATCAAGCAGTCAAAGTGGGTCATTGAGGAAAGGAACAAGATTCTTGTTGACGCCCAGAAGGAGGCTGACGAGATGCTCAAGGAGGCTGAGGTGCGCCTCAGCAAACTTGTAGAGGAGCATGCCGTTACGCAGAAAGCCTATGAGCAGGCTGCCGAGATCATGGACGCCGCTAAAAAGAGCGCTAAGGAAATGCGTCTTGGAGCCATTGACTATGCCGATGACGTTATGGGAGTAGCGGAGCAGCGTCTCAGAGAGATGCAGGACGCCATAGAGCAGGAGAACCGCAAGCTGATTGATTTCTATAAGGAAAACATCAATGTTATATTCGATAACAGACAGGAACTCAGAGGAATAAAGAAAGACTGATGATCCAAACCGCCGGAAAAAATCAATTCCGGCGGTTTTTTTCGCCAAAAATCAGGCAGACTGCCGATGCGGAAAAAGCCGACAGGGCAAATAAAGAAAGCCCTGAGTTAACCGGAGCGAACGCGCTCATCAACGCTTCCGCTGGCGCCTGGGGGAAAAACGAATCGTATAAGATGACGGACAGTATGTAAGCGCAGGCGGCACAGATAGCTTTTCCGATAATGTATTTTTTTAAAGGCAGGCCGCAGCCGCCGATAAGCGCCGCTGTTTGAAGATGGACGGAAAATCCGCCCCAGCATAGCATGGCGCATATTATCGGATAGGAGAACCGTGGTGAAAACGCGGATATTTTCTTAATGCCCTGCGTAAATTCAAGGACGCCGGAAACAATGGCGTTTGCCGCCGGCGATTTCAGGGGAAAAAGCGTAAGCGCGGCTTCTGAAACGGCGCTGAAAAATATTATGCAGCCACCCACAAGCAAAACCGAACCAACGGCCGATGATATGGCCGAATATATGCCGGGCTCCGTACCTGCTTCGAGTTTTATAGGCTTTAAAGGCTCGGCAGGAAAGGCAAAGTTATAAAGAATACCGCCGGTGAGCGATGAAAGTACGCATACGGTCATAAAAAATACCGCCGATGATTTGTCACCAAGGATGGATGAGGCCACTGCCGACAGTATGAACACGGCGCCGGGATTGTTGCAGAAAGAAAAAAGATGCTCGGCCGTATCTTTTGATATGGCTCCGTTGGAATAAAGACCGGATATTATCTTCGCGCCGACGGGGTATCCGGAAAGCACACTGACGGGGAAAATGGCCATAAGGGTGGCCGGCACTCCAAAAAGCCCGAATGTCAGACGGTCGAGAACGGTTTTTCTCTCCGAGATCCTGAACGTGAGCCAGGACGATATGACCATAAACGGAAAAAGGGAAGGCACGACCGTATTTAGCCAAAGACGCAGACCTTCTTCGGCGGCGGACGACATTTTGTCGCTGTATAGTATTATGGCAAGGGTAAAAAATACCGTGAATATGCCTTTGAACAATTTTCCTGAGAAAGATTTTTCCATAAAAGTCCCCCGACGGTGTTTAATTATTATTATGACCGCCGGGGGACAAAGATGTTATATATTTTCAATTATAACGGGCATCGTATAATCAAGGTAAGGCTTTTTGGCCGCCGGAGTCGGCTGACCGAGATAATAAATGTTTGTTGCTCTCTTTTCCATATCAAGAAGCCTTTTTTGGAGATCCGACAGATTACGCTCGTCCCGCCCTACATTGATTATGACAGGTACGGTAGCCCTGTGACAAAGGGCGCTGACAAGGGGCTCGGCGGATTTCCTGAATCCCAGCACCCTGATGTACGGCTGGAACTCAAGGGGAGAAAACAGCTCTTCATGCTCCTTTGTAATGCCGAGAAGTATATGGCAGAGTATCCTCATAAGACGGGTATGGGTGTATCTTTTTGTTTTAAGCTCCGCGCATATATCAGTGATTTTGTATGAGTTTCCGACGGTTTTAAGTATCCTGTTTTCAAGTCCCTCGGATATTCCGCTTATTTTTCTTAGCTCATCGGGAGTAGTCGTTCTGAGCAGATAAGCCATGGCGTCGGAAAAATTGTCCATAAAAATAGGCTGGGCTTTTTCGTAAAGGTCAAAACATTCCGGAGGTACTGTCTGTGCCAGAAGGTTTGTTTTTCCCTTATATATGACCTTCCTGATGGCCGAGGCGGAGGCGATTGAACCGTCTATTTTGTCTGAATTATATTCCGAGCCCGTTCGTTTTGTTATGACGGGCTTTATATTTGAAGAAAAAATTTTGAGAGCCTTAAGATATTCCACGGCGAGGATATTGTTCGATGTCCCAAGAATATCGGGATTTTTTCCTGTAACAAGGCTAAAAGCTCTCGCCCTTGCCGAAGGAAATGACATACCCTTTGAAAGCTCGCTTTTAAGTATTTCCGTGAATCTTTCCGTTGGATTGACAAGAAGCTCGGCGGCGGCGGAAAGGGCGGAGAGATCGTCGGTTTCCGCTCCGAAGGCAAGATTATCGGCTATGCCTGTCTCGTTTATTATTTTAATGGCTCCCCGGGCGAAATTTTCGGCGGAAGCCGTGGAATAAACAACGGGAAGCTCGATGACCATATCGGCTCCGCATTTAAGCGTGGCCCTTGTTCTTGTCCATTTGTCGTATATCGCGCACTCGCCGCGCTGAACGAAGGAAGGACTCATTACGGCAAAAACATAGTCCGAGGACGAGGTTTTTCTTGCGGAAGAAAGATGGAATTTATGACCGTTGTGAAAAGGATTGTATTCGGCGATTATTGCCGTTGTATTCATATTAAGCCCCCCTTGACTGTCTTATATTCGATATTTTTATTTTACTTATACTTTATTATAGCAAATCTTGTATATATTGCGAAGGTTTTGAACGGATTTTTTCGCGAAAATTATAACGGCCTGCGTCAATGGCGGTTTAAAAGCATTTCAAATGACGGACTGACAGCATATTAAACAACGGTCTTTGCTTAATTGGAGCAAAAATTTGGCGCGTTTGACAATATTTTTTCGGGGGGGGGTAAAGTGCTATCAGCGTGTCGAAAAAGTCCTTTGGGACTTTTTCGAGTTTAAATTAAGGCAAT
>OGGQ01002691.1_pt1 | contig 18455 bp, 18 predicted proteins | sample 1571191 | NCBI WGS metagenome assembly OGGQ01 (sample SAMEA2582061, study PRJEB24529) | metagenome | biome: Human gut stool | place: China | collected 2011
TTGTCCTGCCAAGGGCATAGCTGGGTAGCTATGTACGGACGAGATAAACGCTGAAGGCATCTAAGCGTGAAACTCCCCCTAAGATTAGATCTCTCATTCGAAAGAAGTAAGGCACGACGTAGACTATGTCGTTGATAGGCCGGAGGTGGAAGCACGGTAACGTGTGCAGCTGACCGGTACTAATAAGCCGAGGGCTTGACCTTAACATGGATGATTGCAGGCGCTTGCGAAGTGCGGAAGATTTACATTGTTCGGTTTTGAGGGTGCAGCACCCTGGATGGTGGCGACAAGCGCCTTTAGCTCAGCTGGTAGAGCAACTGACTCTTAATCAGTGGGTCCCCGGTTCGAATCCGTGAAGGCGCACCAATGGCCCGTTGGTCAAGCGGCTAAGACGGCGGCCTCTCACGCCGCAAACGTGGGTTCGATTCCCGCACGGGTCACCATCATTTTTCTCTTGACAAAGAGGAAGAAAATGGATATAATGACTTATCGTTGAGAAGAACGGTAAGGAGAAGAAAGTTGTTAGAGTTTCTTTTGCTTACTTTTCTTTTCAAAGGAAAGTAAGTTGGTGTTGATTGCGGTGAGGGTCCACCCGTTCCCATCCCGAACACGGAAGTTAAGCTCACCTGCGCCGAAAATACTTGTCTGGAGACGGACCGGGAAGATAGGTAACGCCGACACAAAAAACGGACTTCGTATGAAGTCCGTTTTTTCTTTTCTTGAAGAGGAGTGAGAGAGCGTGCATTATTCAGGGGTGCGGCGCGGGGTGTTTGTGGATCGCCCGAACCGCTTTATCGCCCATGCGGAGCTGGATGGCCAGCGGGTGGTCTGCCATGTCAAAAATACCGGGCGCTGCCGGGAGCTCCTCACTCCAGGGGCAGTCATCTACTTGCAGGAGAGCGACAACCCAAACCGGAAAACCCGCTATGATCTGATTGCGGTTGAGAAGGGCGGGCTGCTGATCAACATGGATGCCCAGGCGCCCAATCAGGTATTCCGGGAGTGGGCCGAAGGCGGCGGGTTCCTGCCGGGGTTGTCTCTCCTGCGGCCGGAGACGACCTGGGGAAACTCTCGCTTTGATTTTTACTGGGAGTTATCCACCGGGCGGCGCGGTTTTGTGGAAGTAAAGGGCGTCACGCTGGAGGAAAACGGCTATGCCCGCTTCCCTGACGCGCCTACGGAACGGGGGGTCAAACATCTGGAGGAGTTGATCGCTTGTCGGGCCGAGGGCTATGAGACGGCGGTGTGCTTTGTGCTCCAGATGTCCGGCATGCGGGAATTCGCACCTAATGATGACACCCATCCGGCCTTTGGTGCGGCGCTGCGGCGGGCTGCCGCAGCCGACGTGCAGATCCTGGCTCGGGAGTGCATGGTAACGCCCGACTCCATGACGATCGCCGGAGCGGTGCCGGTCCGACTGTAGGGCTGGGGCCTGTCAATGAATGGGAAGGAGAGCAGGCTTAGAGCTAGCCTTTAAACGGAGCAAACGGGGAGCCGGGAACGGCTCCTCTTTTTTGCTTGACTTATATCGAATATCGGTATAGTATGATTATAGCGATATTCGACATATAAGAAGGTGAGCGCGTGGCCCGAAAAAGGCTGGAAACCCTGACCGAGCAGATGTTTTATGTTCTGCTGTCCCTGCGTGGGGAACGGCACGGCTACGGTATCATGCAGGCCATCACCGAGCTCACCGGTGGCCGGGTCAGCGTGGGGGCGGGGACCTTGTACGCTCTGCTGGAGCGCTTTGAGAAAGACGGACTCATCCGCCGCACCCGTACGGAGGACAACCGGAAATACTACATTCTGATGCCGGAGGGGGAGCGGACCCTTCAAAATGAATATGAGCGTATCAAGAAGCAGGCGGCGGACATGGAGCGGGTGCTTCAAAAGGAGGAAGAGTCATGAAGCGGCGTTTTTCCCTGTTTACCTATCCAATGATGGATATGAAGGCGGCGGAGGCTGAACTGAACCGCCGGGCGGCGGCGGGCTGGACGGCGGAGTGGTGCAGGAGACAACTGGGGGCCGCTGGGCAACCGCCTCTGGAGGGGTATGAGGGTGTGTGGCACATCCGGAGCGGGGAGCGAACGGAGACGGCTGACCGGGGAGAATCGGGATGGGTGCTTCAGCGGGGGAATACATTGTTTCGGATGAAGGGCGGCGCGCTTCCAGACGAGATGTGGCTGGACGAAGTGCTGTCTAGGCTGGAGGGAGAGACATGAGGAAGCAAAAGAGTATCCGCTGGTTCCGCTACACCGTCGAGGATGCCAAGGCGGCCCAAGCGGAGCTGGACGAGCAGGCGGAGCGGGGCTGGGAGCTGGAGGAGGTGGGGCTGTTTACCGCCACCTTCCGGCGTGCGGAGCGCCCCCGCCGGTGCTGGGTGGAGCCCGCCCGGTGGAAGAGCGAGCGGAAAAAGGACTGGGATGCCCGGTCAGACTATCTGACCCTCTGCGGGGAGGCCGGATGGGAGCTGCTGGAGGAGGACGGGGGACTGTTTTACTTCCGGGCCAAAGAGGGGACCGACCCCGCTCCGCTCCAGACCGACGAGGATGTAGAGTGGGCGGACGTGTGGAAGAAGGCCCTGGCCGACCAGGTGTGGAGCCTGTCCTATCTGGCCGTCTATTGGTCCATCTGGACCGTAGGGGGGTACATCAGGGAGCACCCCCGCATGTGGGAGCTGTTCCTGTCCAATATCTCCATGGCCATGGCGACCCTTGTGCTGTTGTGGCTGGGAATGGATCTGTTTTTCGTGGTGCGGGTGCTCCGCTACCGGGCAAAATGCCGCCAGGTGGTGGCAGAGGGGGAGCCCTTTCCCGTACCACGGCGGTGGGGAGCCAGACTCCGGGGGATACGCCCGCTGATAGAGGGAGTGCTGATTGCCGTCCTCGTCCTGTGCCTCCTGTTGAGCGTTGGAGAAGGGCAGACCAATTATATAGACGGCTATTCCGCCTATACAAGGGAACAGAACTCCATCGCGGCCGCATCCTTCGAGTATTGCCGCTATGATCAGGAGGAAGGCGATTTGTGGGTGGAGCGGATGGACTGCCGCGCCGGCTGGCTGGCGGAGTGGATCTGTGAGGATTTCCGGGCTGCGGAAGGGGACGAAAAACGACTTCAGCGGGAATTCCACCGGCACAGGCCGACGGCTCTCCGGGCGGTGGAGCTGGGGTTCGACCGGGCCTGGAGCTATTCCAGCGGGGAATATGAGGGCCTGATTTTACGAAATGGAAACCAAGTGCTCCGTATCGAGGGCAATCAGATTGACCTGACCGGTGCCAAAACCCTGGCGGACATCCGCGCCTGGCTGGCGGAAGGGGCGTAGGGGCCGATACCCACAGGCCCCCGGGCGGGTGAGGGCACCTGCCCCTACAGGGGAGCAAATCCGGCGGCAGCGCTCCGGCGTGCCGCCGGAAAAGCGCGGGCGGCCACAAGGGACGCCCCTACGGGGCGCATATCAGACTGCGGCGTAGGGCCGATGCCCCACACAAGAAAGGGGGAAGAATGATGAAGAGGACGATGAGGAAATGGTTCTACTTTGATGGGAGCGATGCCAAGACGGCGGAGGCGTGGCTCAATCGGCTGGGGGCGGAGGGCTGGCGGCTGGGCAGACTCAGCACATGGACGGCATGCTTCTGGCAGACGGGGGAGAGGGTACGCTGCGCCGTGACGACAAGGCGGCGGGGGGATGAGGAATTCCGCGCCCTCTGCCGGAACGCGGGCTGGGGACTTGGCTCAGATGGCCGGGAGGCTAGTGGAGGCTTGCATCCCGCCATGCCCTGTGATAGGATAGGAGCAGACTGGAAATCCTTCTCTCAGGAGTGTGAATTACGATGGAAAACCTTCTCTTTATCAACGCCTGCGTGCGTGGAGAGCGCTCCCGCACGCTGAAGCTGGCCCGGCGCTTTCTGGATGCCTACCGGGCGGCCCACCCGGATACGGTGATCACCGAGCGGGATCTCTGCGCCGCCCGGCTCCAGCCACAGTACCCGGAGGTGCTGGCCGAGCGGGACGCGCTTTGGAGTGCGGGCAAGCTGGAGCAGCCCATGTTTGAGCCCGCCTGGCAGTTCGCGGCGGCGGATAAGCTCGTCATTGCCGCCCCTTTCTGGGATATGAGCTTCCCCGCCATCCTGAAGATCTACCTGGAGCGCATCTCCGTCACCGACCTCACCTTTGGCTACAGCGAGGAGGGGGCCATGGTGGGGCTGTGCCGGGCCTCCAAGCTGCTCTATATCACCACCCGGGGCGGCAACTACGCCGGCACCCCCATGGAGACGGCCACCCCCGTGCTGAAGGCCCTGTGCACTATGTACGGCATCCCGGAGTTCCAGTGTCTGGACGCCGAGGGGCTGGACGATATCCGCAACGACAAGGAGGCGCTTCTGGCCGACGCCGCCCGCCGTGCGGAGGCCCTGGCGGAGGTGTTCTGAGTGCGGCCCCACATCCTGCTGCTGACCACCGGGGGCACCATCGCCTCTCTGCCCACGGCGGAGGGACTGGCCCCCGGCCTGGACGGGGAGGCCCTGGCCGGGCTGCTCCCCCAGGGAATTATGGACTGCTACGACATCACGATCCGGGATATCCTCCACCTGGACTCCTCCAACATCCAGCCGGAGGAGTGGCAGACCATCGCCCGCCACGTCTTTGAAAACCGGATGGAGTACAGCGGCATCGTGATTACCCACGGCACCGACACCATGGCCTACACCGCCTCGGTGCTCTCCTTTATGCTGCGGGGCATCTCCATCCCGGTGGTGCTCACCGGGGCCCAGCTCCCCATGGCCCACCCCCTCAGCGACGGCATGGAGAATCTGCGCACCGCCCTGGCCATGGCGGCCTCCGGCGTGCCGGGGGTGTTCCTGGCCTTCGACCGGAAGGTGATTCTGGGCTGCCGGGCGGTCAAGACCCGCACCACCGACTTCGATGCCTTTGAGAGCGTCAACTGGCCCCTGGCCGCCAATGTGGACGGCAAGGGGCTGCAGATCCACCGGGAGGCCATCCCCGCCCCCGCCGGAGCGTGCGCCCTGCGGGACAAGCTGTGCGACAAGGTATTCCTCATCAAGCTCACCCCCGGACTCGACCCGGAGATCTTCGACATGCTGCTCCAGATGCACTACCGGGGCATCGTCATCGAGGCCTTCGGCGCTGGGGGGCTGCACTTCGTCCGGCGGGATCTGATCGCCAAGCTCCAGGCGGCCGCCCGGGCGGGCATGACCGTGGTGGTGTGCTCCCAGTGCCTCTACGAGCCCAGCGACTTCTCCGTCTACGAGGTGGGGCAGAGGGCTCTGGCCCAGGGGGTGATCCAGGGCCGGGATATGACCACCGAGGCGGCGGTGACCAAGCTCATGTGGGTGCTGGGCCAGACCGGCGATCCGGAGATCATCCGGGACTACATGGAGCGCTCCCTGGCCGGGGAGATGGCGTAATCAGACAGCGCGCGGAAAGGGCCCTCCGCCGCCGGAACTTCCGGCGGCGGAGGGCCCTTTTTCAAGATTGTGAAGAGGAAGCGGAGCTGCTCTGGGCCAGATACCACTCCCCCCAGCGGCACATCTCGTCCAGAATGGGGGCGAGGCTCCGGCCGAAGTCGGTGAGGCTGTACTCCGTCTTGGGCGGCACCACCGGATAGACGGCGCGCCGGAGCAGGCCGTCCCGCTCCAGCTCACGGAGCTGCTGGGCCAGCATCTTGTCGGTGGCCCGCGGGATGCGCCGGTGCAGCTCGTGGTAGCGGAGGGTGCCCGCGTCCATCAGGTGCCAGAGGATCACCGCTTTATATTTTCCGCCCACAAGGCGCAGGGTGGCCTCAACGGGGCAGGTAAAGCCGCAGCAGGGGATTTCCATAGGGGAGCTCCTTTCCATTTGGGTAGTATCTACCCGAAAAGTGCATTCTTGCGCGGAAGATGGATTCGGATATAATGATAGTACAGGCCGGCCTGAAATACAACCTCGTAAAGGAGTATCCGAGATGGACTTTTTGAAATTGGTTCGGGCGCGCTATTCGGTGCGCCAATATCAGAACCGTCCGGTGGAGCCGGAAAAGGTGGAGCAGCTTCTGGAGGCGGCCCAGGCGGCCCCCACCGCCGCCAATTGCCAGCCGGTGCGCCTGCTGGTGGTGGAGACGCCGGACGGGCGCAGACGGCTGGCCGGGGCGGCGGAGCTCTACGGCGCGCCCCTGGCGGTGGTGGTGTGCGCCGACCGGAGCCGGGCGTGGAAGCGGCCCTTTGACGGCAAGCAGACCACAGACATCGACGCGTCCATCCTCACCGACCACATGATGCTGGCGGCGTCGGCCCTGGGGCTGGGCTCGGTGTGGATCTGCTACTTCCAGCCGGAGGCGGTGAAGGCGGCCCTCGGCCTGCCGGAGCACCTGGAGCCGGTGAACATTCTGGCCGTCGGATACGCGGACGGCGCGCCTGCCAGCCCGGAGCGGTGGCGGACGGAGCGCATTCCGCTGGACGAACTGGTGCTGGCGCGGGCATAGGCGGACACCCCAGGGATGGTCATTCCATCCCTGGGGTGTTTTGGTTTTTCTGCTGTGCAAGAAAAGCGGCGCACTGGGCGGGGCTGCGGAAGATATGCGCCTCGCCCTTCCAGCCGTCCAGAAGCTCCAGCACCCGGGGCCGCTGGGTGCGGTGGAAGTCCCAGATCCAGCGGATGAACGCCGGGTCCAGCCGCTCCGGGCAGCCCTCGGCCATGTCGGGGCGGGTGCGCCCGCGCCAGCGCAGGATCCGCCGGAGGGCCCGGAACAGGCAGAGCCGCCTGGGGTAGTCCAGAAAGAGCACCGCGTCGCACCGCTCCAGACGCCGGGGCAGGGTGCGCAGGTAGTTGCCGTCCATCACCCAGGCGTCCCCCGCCAGGGCCGCGTCCAGCCGGGCGTCGAACTCCGCTCGAGTGCGGTTGATCCAGCCGGACTTCCACCACAGCCGGTCCAGATACACGGCCGGCAGGCCCAGCGTTTCCGCCAGGGCGCGGGTGAGGGTGGACTTGCCCGCGCCGGGGCAGCCGATGACCAGCACCCGGCGCATCCTACATCTCCCTCCGGCCCTCCAGGGCGCGCATGAGGGTGGCGTCGTCGGCGTACTCCAGATGGCTGCCCACCGGGATGCCGTAGGCCAGGCGGGTGACCCGCACCTGGAAGGGCTTGAGCAGGCGGGAGAGGTACATGGCGGTGGCCTCCCCCTCGGTGTCCGGGTTGGTGGCCATGATGACCTCCCGGACATCCCCCTTGGCCACCCGGTCCACCAGCTCTTTCACCCGGATGTCGTCGGGGCCCACGTGGTTCATGGGGGAGATCACCCCGTGGAGCACGTGATAGAGGCCGGGGTACTCCCGGGAGCGCTCCATGGCCACCACGTCCTTGGGATCGGCCACCACGCAGATGACCGACGTGTCCCGCTTGGGGTCCTGGCAGACGGGGCACAGGCCGTCCCCCTCGGAGAAGTTCTGGCACACGGGGCAGCAGTGGATGGCCGCCTTTGCCCCCACGATGGCGTCGGCGAAGGCGGCGGCGTCCTCCTCCGGCAGGGAGAGGACGAAGAAGGCCAGCCGCTGGGCGGTCTTGCGGCCGATGCCGGGGAGCCGGGCGAACTGCTCCACCAGCTTTTCCAGGGCGGGAGGGAAGTACTGCATGGGTCAGTCCCCCCTCAGGGCGGCGATGGCCGCCGCCGGCCACCAGGGTGTCCGCACCGGCGGCCACGACCGCCGCGGCCGTCTTGGCGTTGATCCCGCCGTCCACCTCCAGACGGCAGGCGGGGTTGTACCGCTCGATGAGGGCGCGCACCTGGCGGATGGTGTCCAGTTGGTGCTCCAGAAAGGCCTGGCCGCCGAAGCCGGGCTCCACCGTCATGACCAGCACCATGTCCAGCCCCTCCAGGTAGGGGAGCACGGCGGAGGGGGCGGTGATGGGCCGCAGGGCCACCGCCTTTTTCACCTTGCAGGCCTCCATCCGCCGCAGGGCCTCGGCGATGCCAGTGGGGTGGTCGGCCTCCAGGTGGACGGAGAGGAGATCCGCCCCAGCCTGGGCAAAGGCCTCCACATAGCGCACCGGCTTGTCGATCATCAGGTGCACGTCCAGAAACATGCCGGTGCATTTGCGGATGGACTGCACCACCGGCACGCCAATGGTGAGATTGGGGACGAAGCAGCCGTCCATCACATCCACATGCAGCCAGTCGGCGGAGGACACCCGGCGGATGTCCCGCTCCAGGTTGGCAAAATCCGCGGAGAGGATGGAGGGGGCAATTTTAATCATTTTTTTACCACTCCTTGAAGGGAAGTTCAGAATTCCGTGGTAGGATAGGCCCCAGGGCTCAACCGGGGGCGGGGCAAACGGAGGAGCGGGCACATAAGATACACCAAGCGGATGACGCCCGGGGCCCCGCCGGCTCTCCCCCGCGCCCACGCGGCGCCGGCCCGGCGGCCCATGCTCCGGAGGAAGCGCGCCGCATCATATAGGCGTATCCGGGGGAAGGGTTCCCCCGGATACGCCGGTGGTTCCAGCACAGGCCGCGCCTGCGGGGCTCAGTGGTAGAAGTCGTTGGTGTGGCACTCCCGGGCCGCATAGCCCGCGCCGCACAGGGCGTCCAGAATGGCCCGCTTGTGGGTGTGGCCGAAGGCCTCCAGGGTGACGCGGAGCTCCACGCCGGACTGGCGGTTGATGTTGACGAACTGGTTGTGCTCCAGCTTGATGATGTTGCCGTTGGCCTCGGCCACAATCTGGGCCACCCGCAGCAGCTCGCCGGGGCGGTCGGGGAGCTGGACGGAGAAGGTGAACACCCGCCCCCGGTTGATGAGGCCGTGCTGCACCAGGGAGGCCACGGTGATGACATCCATGTTGCCGCCGGAGAGGACAGGCACCACGTTCTTTCCGCGGCACTTGAGATGGGAGAGGGCGGCGATGGGCAGCAGGCCCGCGTTCTCCACGATCATCTTGTGCTTTTCCATCATATCCAGGAAGGCGTCCACCAGCTCGTCGTCAGGGATGGTAATGATGTCGTCGATATTTTTTTGAATATAGGGGAAAATTTGGTCGCCGGGGGTTTTGACGGCCACGCCGTCGGCGATGGTCTCCACCCGGTCCAGGGTGACCACATGGCCGGCGTCCAGGCTGGCCTTCATGGAGGCCGCGCCGGAGGGCTCCACGCCGATGACCGTCACGTTGGGGTTGAGGAGCTTGGCCAGGGTGGACACGCCGGTGGCCAGTCCGCCGCCGCCGATGGGCACCAGAATCACATCCACGTCGGGCAGATCCTGAAAGATCTCATAGGAAATGGTGCCCTGCCCGGTGGCGATGGCCGGGTCGTTGAAGGGGTGGACGTAGGTGAGCCCCTCCTCCTCCGACAGCTTGGCGGCCAGCTCCGCCGCGTCGTCGAAGGTCTCGCCGTGGAGCACCACCTTGGCCCCGTAGTCCTTCGTGTTGTTGACCTTCACCAGCGGGGTTGTAGTGGGCATGACAATGGTGGCAGACACCCCGGCGGCCTGGGCGGCGTAGGCCACGCCCTGGGCGTGGTTGCCCGCAGAGGCGGTGACCAGCCCCCGGGCCTTCTCCTCGTCGCTGAGGGTGCTGATCTTATAGTAGGCGCCCCGGATCTTGTAGGCCCCGGTGACCTGCATATTCTCCGGCTTGATATAGATCTGGTTGCCGGTGGCCTTGGAAAAGGCGGGACTGTAGACTAGACTGGTGTTGCGGATCACCCCGGACAGCACGCCGCGGGCCTCCTTAAATTCCTTTAATGTCAGCATGGGGCAGACTTCCTCTCCGTATCATACCATATTTCCTTCTATCATAATGACTTTTCCGCCCAAAGTCAACGTGTTATTGACACCTGGGGCGGGGAAAGGTACAATGAAGCTAACCTCGTTTTTGGAGGAAATGTCAATGGCGAAAATTGTGAAAAAATCTCCGGCCCCCCTCTATCTGGCGGCGGCGGTGTGGGCGGCGTGGGCCGTGCTGGCCCCCCTGTATGCCTGGTGGCATTTTGCGCTGGCGGCGGCGGTCTCGGCGGCCGCCTGGCTGGGGGGGCGGAAGCTCTTTCCCGACAAGGTGCTGATCCTGCCCGACCCGGAGCCCGCGCCGGAACCGGAACCGGAGCATGCCGCGCCGGAGGACCCACTGGCCGTCGAGCGGGCGCGGGCGCTGGCCGAGCTGCGGCGGCTGGACGAGAACATCGAGGACGCCAAGCTCTCCGCCCAGATTGTCCACATGGAGGAGGTCACCGGCAAGATCTTCGACATCGTGGCCGGGCAGCCGGCCAAGCTGCCCCAGCTCCGCCGGTTTCTGAACTACTATCTGCCCACCACCCTCAAGCTGCTCAACGCCTATGACCGCATGGGGGCCGCCGGGGTGGAGGGGGCCAACATCGACGGCACCATGGGCCGCATCGACGCCATGATGGACAAAGTGGTGGAGGCCTTTGACAAGCAGCTCGACGCCCTGTTCGCCGACGAGGCGCTGGATATATCCACAGACATCACTGTTCTGGAGCAGATGCTGGCCCAAGAGGGGCTCGGCGGAATGCAGATGGGACAATCATAACAATGGAGGAACTGCGATATGGCTGACAAGACGGATTTTACCCCGGAACTGACCCTCACTCCCAACCTGGACGCCGCAGCGGCGGCGGAGGCACCCCAGGCCCCCGAGGCGCCCGCCCTCACCCTGGACCCCACCGGGGCGGTGGATGCGGCCGCGGCCCAGAAGGCCAAGGACGAGCAGGCCATCCAGCTCGACGAGAGCAAGCTCACCGAGGCGGAGCGGAAGATGGTGGACGACTTTGCCAAGCAGATCGACCTGACCGACTCCAACGTGGTGCTCCAGTACGGCGCGGCGGCCCAGAAGAACATCGCCGGCTTTTCCGAGAGCACCCTCAACTCCGTGCGCACCAAGGATCTGGGGGAGATCGGCCAGGCCCTGTCCTCCCTGGTGGTGGAGCTGAAGGGCTTCGGCAAGGAGGAGGACGAGAAGGGCATCTTCGGCTTTTTCAAAAAGAAGAAAAACGAGCTGGAGGCCATGAAGGTGGCCTACACCAAGGCGGAGGCCAACGTGGACAAGATCGCCGAGGTGCTGGAGGGCCATCAGGTGACCCTGATGAAGGACATCGCCATGCTGGACCAGATGTACGAGCTCAACACCAAGTATTACAAGGAGCTGACCATGTATATTCTGGCGGGCAAGAAGCGCCTGAACCAGGTCCGCGCCAACGAGCTGGAGCAGCTCCGCCAGAAGGCGGCCCAGTCCGGCACCCAGGAGGACGCCCAGGCCTACAACGACCTGACCAACATGTGCAGCCGCTTTGAGAAGAAGCTCCACGATCTGGAGCTCACCCGCATGATCTCCATCCAGATGGGCCCCCAGACCCGGCTGATCCAGAACAACGACACCCTGATGCTGGAGAAGATCCAGTCCTCCCTGGTGAACACCATCCCCCTGTGGAAGAGCCAGATGGTGCTCTCCCTGGGCCTGGAGCACTCCCGCCAGGCCACCGCGGCCCAGAGCGCGGTGACCAACATGACCAACGAGCTGCTGAAGAAGAACGCCGACATGCTCAAGATGGGCACCATCGAGACCGCCCGGGAGGCCGAGCGGAGCGTGGTGGACATCCAGACTCTCCAGCACACCAATGAGCAGCTCATCTCCACCCTGGATGAGGTCATGAACATCCAGCGGGAGGGGGCCCAGAAGCGCCGGGAGGCCGAGGCCGAGCTGGGGAGAATCGAGGGCCAGCTCAAGCAGAAACTCCTGGAGCTGCGGGGCTGAACTCCGCCCGACACATTTGAGTGAGGAAATCCCATGAAATTTCTGAAAACCCACACCGGCGCTATGGTGGTGCTGGCGGTGGTCATTGTCCTGTCCGTCCTGCTGGGCTCCCACCGCTCCCTGGTTCAGGCCAGGGAGAAGGTGGAGGCGCAGTTTGCGCCCATCGCCGGGGATCTCCAGGACTGCCTGGACATCACCGCTAACCTGCTCACCGTGGCGGGGCGGTACTTGGACGAGGGTGAGCTGGGCGAGCTGATGGACAGCCGGGCGGCCCTGGCGGAGAGCGGCGGCATCACCGAGGCCCACGCGGCGTATGAGCGCCTGCTGGGGGACGCGGAGACCGTCTTTCTCAAGCTGGAGGACTGCGCCCTGAGCGGACGGGACGCGGACTACGTGAAGGGGTTCCGCACCGACCTGGCCGCCGAGCAGGACACCATCGCCCGGGACGGCTACAACGCCGCCGCCGACCGCTACAACGAGCGGGTGCTGGGGGGCTTCCCCGCCAGAGTGCTGGGGACGCTCACCTTTGTGCGCCCGGCGGAGACCTTCCGATGAGAGGAGCGAGAGGCATGAGACGACAGCTTGCGGCGGCCCTGCTGGGCGCGGCTCTCCTGACGGGGGGAGCCCAGGCCGTGGCGGAGCCCCCCGCCGCCCGCTATGTGGCGGACGAGGCGGACGTGCTCAGCAGCGAGACCGAGCAGTACATCATCGACAAAAACCAGTCTCTCTTTGAGAACACCGGCGGAGAGATCGTGGTGGTGTCGGTGGATTTTATGGACGGCATGGACGCCGCCGACTACGCCATGGCCGTGGCGGAGAGCTGGGGCGGCATCGGTGACGAGAGCCTGAACAACGGCTTTCTGCTGGTGTACGCCGTGGGAGAGAACAAGGTGTGGGCCATGGCAGGCTCCGGCATCGAGGACGCCCTCCCGGCCTCAAAAATCGAGGGTTGGCTGGAGGCGGACTTCTACGGCGGCTACGACGCCGGAGAATACGACAGCGCCACCCGCGCCTTTTTCGACGACGTGTATGGCTGGTATGAGAGCTATTATGGCACATCTGCGGGGACTGTGGTTCCGTCTGAGCCCGGGCGCGACTTTGGCTATTACCCTGAGCCGGAGAATGACTTTGTGTTCGCTGTGGTCGGGCAGATGGGGCTGTTTCTGCTGATCCTCCTGGTGGTGGTCGTGGTGTGCGCCGCCGACGGCTGGCGCTACCGCCGCTACCGGCGGCGCTACCTGCTGCCCGGCATGCCTCCCCCGCCCTATGTCTACCGGCCCTTCATCTTCGGCCGGCCCCACCGGCCCCGCCCGCCACGGCCCCCCAGGGGGCCCCGTCCGCCCATGGGCGGCGGGGGGGCGGGCCGCTCCGGAGGCGGCTTCTCCCGCGGAGGCGGGTTCCGTAGCGGCGGTAGCTTCCGTGGCGGCGGGTTCCGCGGCGGCGGAGCCGGACGCCGCTGATGCAGCACACAACCGAAGGCCCCGGAGCTTTGCTCCGGGGCCTTCGGCATCCGTTCGGCACATCTGTGTGCTATACTGTCATGGAAAGGGGGGGACAGCCGTGGAGGCGCACATTCTGGTGGCGGAGGACGAGGAGCGTCTGCGCACCATCATCCGGGACTACTTTACCGCCCACGGGCTGACCTGTGCGCTGGCAAAGGACGGAGAGGAGGCCCTGGAGCGGCTGCGGGAGCGGGACTATGACGCGGTGCTGCTGGACGTGCTCATGCCCAACCTGGACGGATTTGCAGTTTGCCGGGCGGTGCGGGAGGGCAGCGGCGTGCCCATTCTGTTTCTCACTGCCCTGGGGGGAGAGAAGGATGTGCTCCGGGGGTATGCCCTGGGGGCGGACGACTATGTGACCAAGCCCTTCTCCCTGGCGGTGCTGCTGGCCAAAACCGAGGCGCTTATCCGCCGCAGCCGGGGAGGGGGCGCGGAGACACTCGCCTGCGGGGCGATCACCCTGGAGCCGGGCCGCCGGGCCTGCACGGTGGGCGGCCGTCTGGTGGCCCTCCCGCCCAGAGAGTACGAGCTGCTGCTCTGCCTGGTGCGCAACAAGGGCCAGGTGCTCCGCCGGGAGCAGCTCCTGGACAAGGTGTGGGGCATCGACTTCGAGGGGGGAGACCGGGCGGTGGACGGCCGGATCAAGGCCCTCCGCGCCGCCCTCGGTCCGGCGGGAAAGCAGATCAGGACGGTGTTCAAGGTAGGCTACAAGCTGGAGGAGGGAGCGCATGGATAGGAGGAGAACTGGACCTCTTCGACGGTGGATAGCGATTCCCTTGGCCGCTACATTTGTCCTGCTGTGGCTGGGCACTATGGCCCTGCTCACCCAGTGGAGGTGCCAGCGGCTGGAGGATGACGTGTATACAGCCTACCGCAACGCACGGGACGAGCTGGACGAGCAGTTGGAATACTATCAGAACAATCTGAACAACGGCCTGGGGGCGGAGGCAGCGGCGATCCTGCGGAACAACCTGAGCTCCGCTGCCTTGTACTTGAGCTACCTGGACGGTGGCATGGCTCTGGTGGTGCGGGATGGGGCGGGAGCGGTGATCCGCTCCCAACTGGCCTGGGGCTACGGCCACGAGAACGGCGTGGACGTGGGGGAGCGGTGGTATTTGGAGCTGGACAGCGGCTTGGACGACACCGGGCAGGCCGCCCTAGCGGAGTGGATGATGGCCCACCGGAAAGGTGCAGGCTACTCCCTCTATCCTCCGGACAGCGCCGCCGATGGGGATGGCACCTATGCCCGCCTCACCGGCTGGGAGGAGGAGGGGAACACCCTGCGGGTGAAGCGCATCGAGCTGATCCACCCCGACGGCTCCACGGAGCTGGTGGTGGAGACCCAGCTGGAGGGGGAGCCCACCGACACCGTGGTGCTGTGCCACCTGGAGCTGCGCAGCGCGCTGATGCCCTCTTGGTCTTGGAGTAACAGTACAGGAGGTGAGAACGGCCCTACCGACATGTCCCGGCGGCTGGCCAACATCCGGGAGGCCCAGGCTATTCTTGACCGGGAATTGGCGGGAGAAGACCGGACTGTTCTCCGGGACGGCGGCTTCGCGGGCGGCGGATACAGCGCCGAGACCGGGGAGCTGTACTATGTGGCCGTCCAGTGCGGCGTGCTCATTCCAGCCCTGCGGGAGAATCTTCCCCTCTATGCCAGCACCCTGTTCCTGATGGTGCTGGTACTGCTGGGACTGACCCGGTACTTGTCCCGGCGGGTGACGGAGCCGGTGGAGGAACTCTCCGCCCGAGCAAAGGCGGGAGAGCCATGCCCGGAGGACGGCCCTATCCGGGAACTGAACACACTGGCCACCGCGGTCAACGCCGGCCGGGGGCGGCTGGAGGAGCAGCTCAGCCGGGAACGGGCCTTCACCCGGGCGGCGGCCCATGAGCTGAAGACCCCCCTTGCGGTGCTCCGCACCCACGCGGAGGCGCTGAGGGAGGACATTGCCCCGGCCCGGCGGGGGGAATACCTGGACGTGGTGCTGGACGAGAGCGACCGCATGGCCGCTCTGGTGGGCAGCTTGCTGGAGCTCTCCCGCATGGAGGAGGGCGGGGCGCTGCACCGGGAGGTGCTGGCGATGGACGCCCTGGTGCGGGCGGTCTTTGACCGGCTGGCCCTCCCACTGGAGCGAAAGGGGCTCCACCTGAAGCTGAATCTGGAGCCTGGACAGGTATTCGGCGACCGGGCACGGCTGGAGAGCGCGGTGGAAAACCTGGCCTCCAATGCCCTGCGGTATACGCCGGAGGGGGGCGCGGTGTCGGTGCGGCTGGAACGGGCAGGCGGCTGGCTCCGCTTGGCGGTGGACAACGACGGCCCCAGTCTCACCACCCAGGAGCTGACCCACCTGTTTGAGCCATTCTACCGGGGGGATGCGGCCCGTAGCCGCGCTACTGGGGGTACGGGGCTGGGGCTGGCCATTGTCAGGACGGCGGCGGCAGCCCACGGGGGGACCTGCTGGGCGGAGAACCGGGCGGGAGGCGTGCGGATCTGGATGGAGCTGCCGGCCTTGCAATCAGTCTAGCGGTATGATATGATATCTTCACAAATAAAATGAGAATGTGAGGGATCGCGATGGGCTTCAACCGACCCGAGGCGAAACGGCTGGCCAAGGCAGCCATGCGGAATACCGACCCCAACCCCATGCTGGTGACCCTGGTCTTTGTCCTGTTGACCACTGGAGTGAGCTATCTGGTGGGACTTGTGCTGACAAACCCGATCTATGATGCGCTCTATACGGCATATCTGTACCTGCTGGACGGGGCCTACGACCCGATGTTCATCTTCAAGAGTCTGCTGTCGCCCGGTATGGTGGCAGTGTATATGCTGGTTTCGCTGCTGCTCAATGTATACTTCTGGGTGATGAACTTCGGCTATGCATCCTACGCCCTGCGGATGGCGCGGGGGGAGCAGCCGGGCTACCGGCGGCTGTTTGACGGCTTTGCAGCCCTGGGCCGGGCTATTCTGGTCAGTCTGCTGACCTCCATTTTCCTCAGCCTGTGGGGCCTGCTGTTCATGGTGCCCTATATGGTGGTGATGATCCTTGCCGCCCTGCTGGAGAGCATGGGGCTGATGATGCTGGCCATCCTTCTGCTCATCGGCGGTATGGTGATGATGGTCATTTTCAGTTACCGCTACCGCCTGGCCACCTATTTTCTGCTGGATCACCCCGAGATGGGCGCATTGGAATCCATCACTCAGAGCAAGCAGGCGATGAAGGGGTGGAAGGGGGAGCTGTTCATTTTAGACTGGTCCTTTTTCGGCTGGCTCCTCCTGGTGGCGTTGGTGGAGCTGGTGGGGATCGGCCTGGGCACGCTGTTCAGCCCCGCTCTGGGCACATTGCTGGGTACGGTGGCTGCGGGGGCGTTCAGCCTGTGGCTCAACCCCTACATGAACGGCACGGAGGCCAACTTCTACGACTGGGTGACCCATGGCTCCCTCTCCTACCGGGAGAACAACGGCCCAGGCGGCTACCAGAGCCCCTACGGCAACAACACTCCGGAACTATAATCAAAAGCTCCCTCGGGGTTTGACCCCGAGGGAGCTTTTGGTTATTCCAGAACGGCGCCCCGGGCGGCGGAGGTGACCAGTTTTGCATACCGGGCCAGATAGCCGGTCTTGATCTTGGGTTCGGGACAGATCCACTTGGCACGCCGGGCGGCCAGGGTGGCCTCGTCCACCTGGAGCTCGATTTTGCAGGCGGGGATGTCGATGGAAATGATGTCCCCCTCCTCCACCAGGCCGATGGGGCCGCCCTGGGCGGCCTCGGGGCAGACGTGGCCGATGGAGGCCCCGCGGGTGGCGCCGGAGAAGCGGCCGTCGGTGATGAGGGCCACCGACTCGCCCAGCCCCATGCCGCAGATGGCGGAGGTGGGGTTGAGCATCTCCCGCATACCCGGGCCGCCCTTGGGGCCCTCGTAGCGGATCACCACCACGTCGCCGGGGACGATCTTCCCGGCGTAGATGGCGGTGATGGCCTCCTCCTCGGAGTTGAAGACCCGGGCGGGGCCGGTGTGGAGCATCATCTCAGGGGCCACGGCGGAGCGCTTCACCACGCAGCCTTCGGGGGCCAGGTTGCCCTTGAGCACGGCGATGCCGCCGTCGGCGGAGTAGGGGTTCTCGATGGTGCGGATCAGCTCAGGGTTGCGGTTGACCACGCCCTCCAGGTTCTCGGCCAGGGTCTTTCCGGTGCAGGTGAGCACGCTGGTGTCCAGCAGGCCCTTCTTCGTCAGCTCCTTCATGACGGCGTACACGCCGCCCGCGCCCTCCAGATCCTCCATATAGGTATCCCCGGCGGGGGCAAGATGGCACAGGTTGGGGGTTTGGGAGGAGATCTCGTTGGACAGATCCAGATCCAGCTCGATGCCGCACTCGTGGGCGATGGCGGGCAGGTGGAGCATGGTGTTGGTGGAGCAGCCCAGGGCCATGTCCACTGTCTCGGCGTTGTGGAAGGCGGCGGGGGTCATGATGTCCCGGGGGCGGATGTTTTTCGCCACCAGCTCCATGATCTGCATACCGGCATGCTTGGCCAGGCGCAGCCGGGCCGACCACACGGCAGGGATGGTGCCGTTGCCCCGCAGGCCCATACCGATGGCCTCGGTGAGACAGTTCATGGAGTTGGCGGTATACATGCCGGAGCAAGAGCCGCAGGTGGGGCATGCGTTGTTTTCATAGTCCTCCACGCCAGCCTCGTCCAGCTTGCCCGCCTTATAGGCCCCGACCGCCTCAAACATGTGGCTCAGGCAGGAGCGGCGTCCGTCCTCCAGCCGCCCGGCCAGCATGGGGCCGCCGGAGCAGAAGATGGTGGGGACGTTCACCCGTGCGGCGGCCATGAGCAGGCCGGGCACGTTCTTGTCGCAGTTAGGGATCATCACCAGCCCGTCGAACTGGTGGGCGATGGCCATGGCCTCGGTGGAGTCGGCAATGAGATCCCGGGTGACAAGGGAGTACTTCATGCCGATGTGGCCCATGGCGATGCCGTCGCACACGGCGATGGCGGGGAACTCCACCGGCGTGCCGCCGGCGGCGCGGACGCCCGCCTTGACGGCCTCGGCGATCTTGTCCAGGTTCATGTGGCCGGGGACGATCTCGTTGTAGGAGCACACCACGCCGATGAGGGGGCGCTCCAGCTCCTCCTTGGTGTAGCCCAGGGCGTAGAACAGGGAGCGGTTGGGGGCGCGCTCCACGCCTTTCGTCACGTTGT
>OGGQ01002696.1_pt1 | contig 18421 bp, 17 predicted proteins | sample 1571191 | NCBI WGS metagenome assembly OGGQ01 (sample SAMEA2582061, study PRJEB24529) | metagenome | biome: Human gut stool | place: China | collected 2011
GGGGGAGGAGAGAGGGAAGCCCTTCTCCAGAAGGGTTCCCCTCTCTCCTCCCCCGGTTTCACTAAATATCCAAATCCCGCACGGTGAGGGCGTTGCGCTCGATGAACTCGCGGCGCGGCTCGACGCGGTCGCCCATGAGCTGCTCGAACGTATCGCTGGCGGCTTCGGCGTCCTCGACGGTCACGCGCAGCAGGGTACGGTTCTCGGGGTTCATGGTCGTTACCCAGAGCTGTTCGGGGTTCATTTCACCGAGGCCCTTGTAGCGCTGGATATTGAGCCCCTTCCGTGCTTCCTCAAGCGTCAGGGCGTGCAGGTCGAAAATGTCCGACGCCGCGTACTCCTGCTCCTTGTTGCGAAGCATGAAGCTGAGGCCGCCGCATTTCTGCCGGATGGCGTCGAGGGCTTCCCATGAGTTGAGGTACATCTTGGAGATGAAGAACTCGACGGATACCCGCGTGCGGTGGCCGTTGGCGTTCTCGATGAGCGCAAAGACGCGATCGCCGTCTTCGTGCGCTTCCGTCTCCGTCGTCAGCTCGTAGCCCCGCTCCTTGAGGAAGTCGTAGCAACGCGTTCCGGAAGTGAGGCAGTCCGGGGTGACGCGGTCCTCCACGTCGACAAGGGCGAGGAAAAGATCCCGGTTGATGCCCGCCAGCTCGGCGTCGCGCACACGGTGGGAAATGTTTTCGATCTGCCCCATGAGGGCCTTGATCTCCTCACCCCGGAAGAGCGTGCCGTTAGGGGCCTCCACTTCCATGTCGTCGCTCACGCGCTGCATCAGGAAGGCGTTCAGCTCGTAATCGTCCTTGATGAACTTCTCCATCCTGCTGTTGTGCGCCCGGTACAGCGGCGGCTGCGCGATGTACAGGTAGCCGCGGTCGATGAGCCCCGCGTAGTTGCGGAAGAAGAAGGTCAGAAGGAGCGTACGGATGTGCGCGCCGTCCACGTCGGCGTCGGTCATGATGACGATCTTGTGGTACCGCAGCTTGTCGTAATCGGTGTCCTCCTCGCCGATGCCCGCGCCCATCGCGGTGATGAGCGCCTTGACTTCCTTATTGGCGAGCATCTTGTCGAAGCGGGTACGTTCCGTGTTCAGGATCTTGCCGCGCAGGGGCAGAATGGCCTGCGTGTTCGGGTTGCGGCCCTGCTTGGCCGAACCGCCTGCGGAGTCACCTTCCACGATGAACAGTTCGGAATCCGCCGGATCCTTGCTCTGGCAGTCGGCCAGCTTGCCGGGCAGCGCGTTGTCCGAAAGGGCGCCCTTGCGGCGGACAAGCTCCTTGGCGCGGCGGGCCGCATCACGGGCGCGGGAGGCGTCCACGGCCTTGTCGATGATCAGGCGGGCGTCTTTGGGGTTCTCCTGAAAATAAGTGTCGAGCTTGCCGTACACCACGCCGCCCACGATGCCCGCGACCTCGCTGTTGCCGAGCTTGGTCTTGGTCTGGCCTTCGAACTGCGGCTGGGGGAGCTTCACGCTGAGCACGGCGGTCAGCCCTTCGCGGACGTCGTCGCCGGAAAGGGCCTGCCCCTTCATCTTCTTGGTCAGATCGGGCTGGCTCTTGATGTAGTTGTTGATGGCGCGGGTCAGCGCGGTCTTGAACCCGGCAAGGTGCGTACCGCCTTCCTTCGTGCGAATGTTGTTCGCGAAGGTATACATGTTTTCCTTGTAGCCCGCGTTGTACTGGATGGCGAACTCCACGGAAACGCCGTCGGCCACGCCTTCCCCGTCGACGATGGCGTGGATGCCCACTTCGCCGGAGTTCAGATCCTTCACGAACTGGTGGATGCCGCCCTCGGCATGGAACAGATGGACTTCGCTGGTACGCTCGTCGCGGCACTCGATCTGGAGGCCCTTGTTCAAATACGCCAGCTCCTCAAAACGCTTCTTGAGGGTGTCGTAGGAGAATTCCGTGGTCTCGAAGATGGTTTCGTCGGGCTTGAAGCGGACGGTCGTGCCGTGGCTGTCGGACTCGCCGATGTACTGGAGCTCCTCTTGCGGCACGCCCCGGCTGTACACCTGCTTCCAGCGCTTCCCGTCCCGGCGGACGGTCACCTCAAGGCGTTCGGAAAGCGCGTTGACGCAGGAGACGCCCACGCCGTGCAGGCCGCCCGACACCTTGTAGGCGGAGTTGTCGAACTTGCCGCCCGCGTGGAGCTTGGTCATGACCACCTGAACGGCGGGGACCTTTTCCTTGGGGTGGATGTCCACGGGGATGCCGCGCCCGTTGTCGCGGACCGTGACGCTGTTGTCCATGTGGAGCACAACTTCGATGCGCGTGCAGTAGCCCGCCATCGCTTCGTCGATGGAGTTGTCCACCACTTCGTACACGAGGTGATGCAAACCACGGTAATCCGTGCTGCCGATGTACATGGCCGGGCGTTTCCGCACGGCCTGGAGACCTTCAAGAATAGTGATTGAATCAGCTGTATAAGCGTTCGCGTTGGCTGTCATAGGCTCGTGAATCCATATGTTGGTTGTGGCGCCTCCGGCGGCAAAGGGCTGCCGCAGACGGTCCGCAAACGCGGCCTCCGCGAGGCCACGCCCCTTCGGCCTTTACCCGGGAAAAGCCCCCGGGCCCCTCAGAGGCCGCCTCATACCGCGTGCCCGGGAAGGTATGCGGCATGAGGCGGCTCCTGAAGATGTCCCTCTTCAAAGCTGAACGTTCCAAAGCGGGGATAAAGGTTGTGACTAGAAAGAAACAATACCATAGACGGAATGAGAGGACCATCCCCCTATTCCAAGCGTTCAGGAAAAGGGGAATTGAGGAGCGCTTCCATCCCGAAGCGCTCCTCCAAGTATAGCACGCTCTAGTTTTCTTCGTAATAGCTTTCTTCGGCGATTTTCATGGGCATGATCAGCACGGTGTAGTCGGGATCTTCCGTGCCGTTGATGCCGCAGGGCCCCTCGGCCCCGGTAAGGGTGAGGGTAAGTTCGCCGGACTGGTAATGCGTGAGAATTTCCATCAGGTTCTTGGTCGGGAACGCGATGCGCCCGATGGAGCCGTTGTAGGAGACTTCAAGGGACTCGTTGGCCGACCCGGTGTCCTGCCCCTGCGCGGAAAGCATGGCCTCGGCGCTGGACAGTTCGAAATACGTACACCGATCGCTCTCCGTGTTGAAGATGCTGATACGATCGAGCGCGTCGAGGCAGTCCTTCCGGCTCAGCTTGAGCAGGGACACGTCGGGGCTCGCCAGACGAGTCATGAACGGCGAGTAATCGGGGTAGGCGTATCCGGCGCGGGGAAGGCTGAGGGTTTCATGCCCGTCGCCCGAACGCACGAAAAGGCGCTTGTCCGTCAGGTTGACTTCGATCTCATCGCCGCCGAGCCACTTCCGGAGTTCGCCGACGTATTTACGCTGGATCAGCACACCGTCTTCGGGAAGGCGGGCGGACAGATCGTCGTGCGTGAAGCGGGTCAGGGCGAACTGATGGCCGTTCAGGCCGCACACTTCGATATGGCCTTCGCCAACGGGCTTGAAGTAGAGGCACGCGATGGCGTCGGAAGATTCGTCGTCGCTCACGCAGAAAAACACGCGGTCGATGATCTCCTGGAAGAAATCGCCGGACCACACCACGGCGCCTTCGCTGGAGAACGGAGCGAGGCTTTGGAACCACGTGGGGTCGTTGGCGGGGAGCTTATAGGTACGGCGGCCCTGTTCGAGGATCACCGTGCCCGTGGCGTCGTCAAGCCGGATACGCAATTCGCCGGCGGGAAGACGGCGGACGAGATCCACGAAGTTCCGGCCGTTCACCCCGACAAGGCCGGGTTCCTTCACATCGGCGGGATATGTGCCGGTGAACTCGATGTTCGCATCGGTCGCCATGATAGTCAGGACTTCCCCTTCGGCCTTGATCCAGAGCGAACGCAGATAAGCCGCCCCCGCTCTCGTGGGGATGATGCCCGCCGCTTTCTGAAGGCCTTCGATGATGTTCTCTTTCTTTACTGTAAAAAGCATGTAGAAGATCCTTGTTGTAGATTATTAAGAGACGCGCAATGTGCGTATCCTGATTAACTTCTTGGAATCGCTCTGGTTTTTAGTTACAGCCCGTTCGGCTGGTTAGGAACGGCGGGAACAGCTTCCGTGTTCGTAACCTCAGCCGCGGTGTTCGAGGCACGCTTTTGTCAGCTCTGTCACCATGCTGTGCGCAAGTCGATCACTTTCCTGTAATAATTTGATTTTTTTTACCCCATGCATCACCGTGCTGTGATCCTTTCCGCCGAACATGCGCCCGATGACGGGGTAGGAATGGCCAAGCAGTTCGCGGCACAAGTACATGGCAAGCTGGCGGGCCTGCACGAGATCCGGGCGGCGCTTCTCACCGAGGATTTCCTTGGCCGGGACGCCGCAGTGCTCACCGACGATACTGACGATGAGCTGAGGGGTCAGCGCGGAGCTGTCGCCGCCCTGCCGCACGATGTTGAGCAGATCCTGTTCGGAAAGATCGCGGCCGAGCAGGGAGCGGTGGGACGCCACCCGGAGGATGACGCCGGAAAGCCGCCGGACATCCGGGCAGTGCTGCGCGATGAGCAGCAGCTGCTCCCTGGACAGGGGCAGGCGGCGGAATTTGGCCTGTTGCTGGGCGTAGCGCAGGCGCACGTCGAGATCCGGCTCGGGGAGTTCCGCCCAGAGGCCGGTTTCGAGGCGCGAAAGCAGCGCCTTGCCGAGGCTCCATTCCTTGGGACGCCCCACGCCCGCCACGATGACGGGTTTGCCCTGATCCATGAAGCGATCCAGCAGGAGGCAGAGCTCCTCGCGCACGGACGGCCCGGCGGGCTGCTCCGGCTCGGCGACAAGCTGGGCGCGGAACCGGGAGGCCGTGGTGGGCGTCTTGTCGGGAATACGGCTCAGGTGCTGGAAATCATCGATAAGAACGGCTTCTTTGGAGAGCAGTTCCTGCCGGGCGGCGAGGACCGAACGCCCGGCGAACAGCAATTCCAGATCGCTCAGGGAAGCGTAGTAGAGATCGCTCCCGAGCGTGCGGAAGAGTTCGTTGCCAATGGCCCGGAGCAGATGGGTCTTGCCGGTCCCGTGAGGGCCGCAGAGCACCAGTAGGCCCGGGGCTTCGCCGATGTCGTCGAGCGAAGGCGCACGGCCATGCGTGGCCCGGTAGACGGCGCGCCGGGTGATGTCGCGGGCAAGGCTCAAGGCCCATTTGTGCTTCCCGTTGCCGATGAACGTGTCGAAGGTCCATTCTTCCCCAAAAGGCATCGGGTTGGCCACGGCGGGATGGAGGGCGTCCTGCCGGCTTTCGGGAGCGGGCTGGACGAAGGGCACGGGGGGCGACGGAGTGAACTTTCCCGCGCCGTACGTGATGGAAAGCCCTTTCCCCCAGAGTTCCCGGGCCTTTTTTTCGAATAGTTTCTGGAACAGGCTGGAAAAGCGTATGCCGAAGAAGGCGTGGGGGAAACGGACAGCCAGCGTTCCCGCTTCTTGATCCAACAGGATTTCAAGGGGATCAAACCAGCTCTGCAACGCGGTTTCCGAGCACGATTCCAACGCTTCGCCAGCGGCGGAAAGGCGATCCTGAAGCTGGGGTTTGGGGGTTTCGGCGTTGGTGAAGCAGGAGAGCAGGGACGGGCGCGCTTGAGGGATCGCTTCGGCTGAAGAAGTGAGGAGGTATTTGCGTAACGTTTCTTTAGACACGGCGTTGCGAAGCTCCACAGGGGCCAGAGCCTGAGTCAGGCTGAAAAAGATGGTGAAAAACGGAGGCGAAAACGCTTTGTTTCCAACGGAGAAAACATATCAGAAAAAAGTACGTTACACAAGCAAAGAGCCCCTGTGGATAAGTTGTTGAACCTCCCCTGAGGAAATGTGGAATTCCCACAGGAAACGGGCCTGGCGTTTCCTGTGCGGGATGCCTTCATCCTGGCTCCCGGGAGGAGGAGGGGAAACCGGCACCACCGGAAAACGTTTCAGCGCAGAAGAGAGCGGAGACAGCCCGGAACCTCCCCGTATTGCAGGGCATGTCTCCTGCGGACCCCGGATCTGGACAATAGCGTAACAGGTTGATACAATACAAGATAAGAGTTTTTCTCATACAAAAAATTGAACTGTGCCGTATCCCGGCGTATGCCAATCCACTTCTGACAGCGTGGTTCTTCCCTTGCGAAATACCTTTTCCGCAGGCACCATACTCATCAGTTTTATCTGCCTCTTCCTCGTTGTGGGCGGGATGTATCTCGTCAACAGTCGGCGGGAAGCCTCTCTGCTGATTCCCGAGAGCCAGCCCGTCGCGGTGTCTTCTGTGGCTCAACGCCTTCAAGATCAGGTGACTCCTTCCCTTTTTGCCTTATGGGAAAGGGCAAAGAGCGCTGTTGCCGTGCTTCCTGAGGAGCCTCCCGCTCAGGAGATGCCGGAAGGTGAAGCGGCCATCGTTTCCGAGATGCAGCAGGTTCCGCTGGAGCAGGAACCTCCGTCCGATCCTTCCGTCATCAACGGCGTCATCGCCAAGGGCGACAGCGCCTCAGAACTGCTTTCGCCATATATGTCCGCGAGTTCCGTCCAACAGCTTCTGAATGTGACGCGAAAGCTTCACCCGCTCAACAACCTCCGCACAGGGCAACCCTACACGCTGGTCTGCTCCCCGGACGGCAGGGACATGGAGCGCTTCGAATACGAGATCAACGATCGCAAGAAGCTCATTGTCACGAAAACGGATGAAGGGCTTGTCGCCCACGTCGAGCCGATAGTCTATGATTTCAGTCTGGTGCGCGTAAGCGGAACCATCCGTTCCAGTTTGTTCGAGACGCTGGCCTCGACCGGTGAATCGCCCATTCTGGCCGTGCGCATTGCGGATATTTTCGGATCGGAGATCAACTTCATCAAGGACTTGCGCGAAGGTGACAGTTTTTCCCTGTTGATTGAAAAGCGGTTCCGGGAAAACGAGTTTAAGGGCTACGGCAAAGTGCTCGGGGCGACGTTCACCAACCAGGGGAAAACGTACGAAGCCTATAACTTCGCCACGGAAGACGGCGAAGCCTTCTTCAACGCCAAGGGCGAAAGCCTCAAAAAGACCCTCCTGAAGGCTCCGCTGGCGTTCACGCGGATTTCCTCGGGGTATTCCATGAACCGCAAGCATCCGATTTTTAAAACACATAAGCCGCATCAGGGCGTCGATTACGCGGCTCCCACCGGAACCCCGGTCAAGGCCGTCGGCGACGGCACGATCGAAAAGGCCGGGTGGGGGAACGGTTTTGGGAACATGGTCATTCTCAAGCATTCCGGCGGGCTGGAGTCCATGTATTCGCATCTTTCCGGGTTTGCGTCCGGTGCCAAGCGCGGGGCGCGGGTCAGGCAGGGGCAGGTCATCGGCTATGTGGGCGCAACCGGATATGCCACCGGCCCGCATCTGGATTTCCGCCTCAAGCAGAATGGTAAATACGTGAATCCCGCCAAGGTTGTGGCGCCGCGCGGCGGCAGTATCCCCCGCAACCGGATGAATGATTTTAAGAACAGGAAAGCTTTGATCGGAGAATACTTGAGCGGCAAGCGCAGCCTGTCCGACTATAAGCGGTGATGCGGCAAGGGCTTCCCGGCATGTTGAAGGCGAATTGAGGTTCGGCGGAAGTCCACCAATGCACAGATTTCTTCTTGGGGATGAGGCTGAGATAGAATTGTTACTACACGGTATAATATTTAGCGAGTCATATTTAGTTCATAAAAGAGAAAATATTTAAAGTAGATAAAAAAGAACTTTTCTGGAAGATGATACAAAAGGGACCGAGAGGTTCCTTTTTTTAGGTCTTCCGCAAGTACGGCTTGGGTGATAAAATGCATCTTTCACTACGCCATGAAAGCCTTTTTGAAGAGTGCCCCGCATCAGGATGCCGCTCGAGGAGCGCGCCCACCACACCTGCCGGATACCGTTTTTTCAAAGATAAAATACAAGGATTTCAATGTATTCCATCCAACAGTCCGAAGCCGATTTTCTCCTTTCTTCCTATCGTTATGAATTGCCTCCCGAGCGTATAGCCCAGCATCCCGGTGAACGTGGAGCGTCGCGGCTTCTCGTGCTGGACCGCGATACCGGGAAGCGCATACATTCCCATTTTTCCCATCTGCTCGAATATTTGCCGAAGGGCACGCTGCTCATAGCCAACAATTCCCGGGTGGTCCCCGCGAGGATGATTGGCCAGCGCCCCTCGGGCGGCAAGATGGAATTTCTGTTGCTTACGCCCATGCCTCTGCTGGAACAGCATGGAGAAGGGGACGGCTGGCATTGCGCGGAGGCCGACGGGCTGATCAAGCCCGCCAAGAATGCCAGGATAGGGGATCATCTTGTTTTTGGCGATGATCTGCGCGTGGAAGTCCTTGCCAAGGGGGAATTCGGGCGGCATCGGGTACGGCTGCACTGGACGGGCGATATCCGCGCGCTTTTCGAATCCCGGGGGCATTTGCCGCTGCCGCCGTATATCAAGCGCGAGGATACGAAGGATGACCGGGGAACGTACCAGACCGTTTATGCCCGGGACGACAAGGCCGGTTCCGTGGCCGCGCCTACGGCGGGCCTGCATTTCACCCCGGAATTACGCGCGCAAATGGCCTCTGCGGGCGTCGAATGGGCAGAAGTGACCCTTCATGTCGGATACGGCACGTTCAGCCCCGTACGCTGCGAGGATATCCGCGAGCACGTCATGCATGAGGAGTTCGTGGAAGTGCCGCAAGCCACGGTGGACGCCATTGGAAAGGCAAAGGCCGAAGGACGGCCCGTCATAGCCGTAGGCACCACTTCCGCCCGGACACTCGAAGGCGTGGCTGGCGCGCATGGAGGTGAGCTAACGGCGCATCAAGGTTGGATCAACTGTTTTATCTGGCCTGGATACAGGTTTCATGTCCTTGATGGCCTGATCACCAACTTCCATCTGCCCGAATCCACGCTGCTGATGCTCGTCTCGGCGCTGACGGGCCGGGAACGGATGCTTGAGACGTATACCGAGGCCGTGAAAATGGAGTATCGCTTTTTCTCCTACGGCGACGCCATGCTCATCCGCTGAATTTGCCAAAATGTTTCCCTGAGTTATCTTTTGGAAGACCAGCAACCTGTCACAAGGGAGGCCCGTATGTGGGAAGCGCTTTTTTTGATACTGGCTATCGCCGCGGCGCTGGTGGTGCTGCGGCTGGCAAAGAAGGCGGGGTTGGATATCATGCCCTGCGGCTGAGGCGTCCGGGCGGTTCCCCGTGCGGAAACCGAGAAGAAGGATGATAACCATCTCATCGTCAAGTAGGCGTCATGGTAGAGGCTATAATTCTTATCGTCGTGCTGGCCGTTACTGTGGGGATTCTGTGGCTTGCCAAGCGGCACGGCATTGTAATGCGTCCTGAGGCAGACGGACTTGAAGCCCTTCCCAAGGAGCTTCACGAAGCAGAACTACGCAATAAAAACGATGGAAAAAGACTGTAATTTTTAATAGTTATTCAAGTTAAGAACAAAATATAAACAATATTATGCACAAAGCTGAAAGCCCTCCCTTTGCAGAAAAAGGGAGGGCTTTTTTTGAGGGGACTATTGTATCAATGAGTAGTCTTTTTTATGAAACTGTAAAAAAAATATTATTTATTTTACGTAATTATTGTAGTTATGAACAGAATATGCTCAGGATTATGAACAAAAAGTGAGCAGGGCCTTTCATCAAAATACTGGATGCCTCATGAAACTATAAAATTTATTATGTTATTTCAGTATGATTGATATGTTATACACAGAAAAGAAACAGGGTTACGAACAGAAGCCAGAGTGGCATTTTCTCTGGGAGGGGTGTTTTTCGGAAATGCCGGAAGAATGCAACAATATAATATATAATTATATCATATTATTTAAATGTATTACCTATTTTACGAACAGTATATGAACAATATTATGCACATTAGTGGAGAGAAGGAACAATATGGCGTATCCCACCGTAATAAAAAAAGCCTCCATACGGAGGCCTTTTTATTTCATGAAAGACAGTGGAAAATCGGGATGGTCAGCTCTTCCTTTCCCACCAGTTGCGATCGGGGCCGAGATACCACCAATCCGTATGATCGGTTTTGAGGATGGTCTGAGCCAGTTCTTTGGCGATATCCGTGCGCAACCGCTCTACGGCGCTTTCGAGCCATTTGTCGGCGTAACGGTTCCCGAGATCGCTTTCGCGTTTCAGATTGAGGATCAGATCAAGCTGGTCAGCATCATGGGCAAGCAGCGATTCGGGCGTGGTCCGGCACGCATGTTCGTCCCATATGGACATGATGTCTTCTTCCAGCCCTGTGCCTTCCACCGCGTCTTCCAGCGCGTCGCGCTCGCGTGAAGTATCGTAGAGGCGGTTTACGTAATTGAAGTCCCCTGTACGGGCTTCCGGCAGGTCATGGAAGAGGCAGAGCATGACCGTGCGGGCCGCGTCCGCTCCCGTCTTTTTTGCCAATACGTAGCCGATGACGGCCGTCCGGTGCGAATGTTCGGCCACGGTTTCTTGGCCGGACCCAAGAAACTTGTAACCACTCCGAGGCGTATGGCGGAGCATCCCCACCTCGTTGAGAAAATCCGTGAGCCGCTGCATGGCGTCCCGTTGTTTGAGCTGTTCTGCTGACATGAAGCAACACTCTGATTGAGATCCGAATGGTGGAAAATATTCGGAATAAAGGTCTGCAGGAATACACTCTGGGAGAGAAAAAGGGAGGAAATGAACTGTTCGGTTCAGCTTATTTCTTCCAGCTTTCCCCAACGGCCTTACCGGACGCCCATGCCCAGTGCAGATTGTAACCACCTAGTAACCCTGTGACGTCGAGTACCTCTCCGGCGAAGTATAGGCCGGGCTGTTTGCGGCTTTCAAGCGTGCGTGGGTTTACGTCACTCGTATCCACCCCCCCGGCTGCGGCTTCAGCGTGTCCCATACCTTCCGATCGGCTTGGTGTTACCATATGGTCATGTATTGCTAGCGCAAGGTATTCCCTGTCTTTTTTGGCAAGCTGAGCGACTTTTCTTGAAGCCAGCGATCCCGGTATGAGCCGTTCGGCCAGGCGGGTGGGGAGCACCTTTTTGAACAGCCCCAAAACCGTACTCTTGCCGTGCTCGGGTTGGTGCATAAGCTCCAAGGCGGGATGGTCGGGCAGAAAGTCGATATGCAGCGCTTCGCCCTGCCGCCAGAAGCAGGATGCCTGAAGGATGGCGGGGCCGCTGAGCCCTTTGTGGGTGAACAGGAGCGGGTAGCGGAAAGTGCGCCCGCCCACGGATACGGCGGCAGGCAGGCTGACGCCTGCGAGGCCGTGCAGAGGCCAGGACTCGGGGAGCAGCAGAGGTGCCAGCACCGGGCGTACGGGGACGACCTTATGGCCCCATTGGCGGGCCAAGCGCATCCCCCCATCCGTTGCCCCGCAAGCGGGCCATGCGGGGCTCCCTGTTGCGATGACAAGGCGCGGGGCCTGTAGGGTGCCTCCGGACGTTTCCACAGAGAACAGGCCGTCCTCGTGCCGGATTTCGCCGAACGTACGGTTGAACAGCAATTCCGCCCCTGCATTGCGGCAGGCGGCTGCCATCGATTCCACAAGCCGGGCCGCCTGTACCGTGCAGAAAATCTGACCGTACTCTCGCTCTTCCCATTCGATGCCGAATGACGCCAACATGCGCAGGACAAAGTCCGTCGAACAGCGTTTAAGCAGGGTGTCAGGGAAGCCTTTCTGCGTGCCTACATACCACTCCGGAGATATATACCGATTGGTAACGTTTCCCTTGCCTCCTCCGGCAAGGCGCACTTTGCGCCCCGCAACCGGGCTATGGTCGATGACGGCGCAAGAAAAGCCCCGGCGCCCGGCGGTCATGGAGCACATGAGCCCGGCGGCCCCGGCTCCGAGAATGATGGCGTCACGGATCATTGTTCGGCCGGGAGGCTTTTGAGCTTGCGGAACAATGCCCGATAGGCGTGCGGAGGACGGCTGTGTTCGCGTTCGTTGCGGGCCTTTGCCGTGAGGTCGCGGATTTCGGTGGCGTCTTCGGCTGAGAAGGCGGCAAGCAGTGTATCCATTTCCGCATCGGTGGCGTTCATGAGGTCGTCCCGCAGTTTCTCGGAACGCTTGAAGCTGGCGGTTTCGCCCGTGTGCCCAAGCTTGATGGCGTCCAGCGCGTCACGCACAGCCTGCGGATCCGCCTCTTCGCGCATCAGGCGCCCGATGTACTGCATTTGTCTGCGGCGGCCTTCATGTGAGCTGAGGCGCTGCCATTCGAGGACGGCTTCGCGGATGTTGGGAGTGAGCGGCATCTTGGCGAGCACGGATGAGCCGAGGGTGGTGAGTTCTTCACCCATACGCTGGAGTGCTGTGCTGTGGCGTTTCTTCTGTGAGCGGCTGGGGCGGTCATCCTCAAATTCGGAATCTTTTGTGTCCCACTGGTAACGTTTTTTCGGCGGCATAGTGTGTCGGTGAGGTTGAAAGTTGCGGAGGAATGCGCTTTTTGGAAAAAGCGTCTCCTCCCTGGTCCCCACCCTTAAAAACGCTGATAAGTGGGGAGGATACGTAAAGAAATTTTTGTTGGGCACATAACGTGACTATATAGTCACGTTTGACGGGGAAAACCTCTGATAGAAAAAGGGGCTGCCCCAAAAGGGAAAGCTTTTGAATGGGGGAGAGGGTATGGGAGGGGCGGGAAAAGCCTTTCTTCAGAAAGGTTCCCCCGCCCCTCCCAACTTAACCAGTCAATGAATTACAGTTGCAGGGTGCCGCGGAACTCGGCGAGGTTTTTGATACCAAGTTGCTGGCACAGATGGGGAAGTTCTTCGGCTATCCGGAAGGCGGCGTCGGGGCGGACGAAGTTCATGGTCCCGATTTCCACCGCGTGCGCACCGACGAGGATAAATTCCAGAACGTCCTGCGCACAGGTGATGCCGCCGATGCCGATGACCGGGATCTTGACCGCATTGCAGACCTGCCAGACGCAGCGCAGGGCCACGGGCTTCACGGCGGGGCCGGAGAGCCCCCCCACCACATTGGCGAGCAGCGGCTTGCGGGTCTTCACATCGACGCCCATGCCGGTGATGGTGTTGATGCAGGAGATAGCATCGGCTCCGGCTTGCTCGGCGGCCTTGGCGATGGCGGTGATGTCCGTCACGTTGGGCGACAGCTTCACGATGACGGGCAGGTTCCCCGCGTGTTTCTTGACCGCTTGGGTCACTTCGGCGGCGAGGGCCGGATCCTGTCCGAACAGCACGCCCCCGTTCTTCACGTTGGGGCAGGAGATGTTCACTTCCAGACCGGCGATGCCTTCCTCGGCGGCGAGGATGCCCGCCAGTTCCGCGAATTCAGCCGGCGAGGTGGCGTAGAGGTTGGCGATGACCGGCGTTTCATGCCACGGCAGGCGGGGCAGTTTGTTCTTGAGGAAGGATTCCACGCCGTCATTCTGCAAACCCACGGCATTGAGCATACCGCAGGGGGTTTCCGCCACGCGGGGCAGCGGATTGCCGGGACGCGGCTTGAGGGACAGCCCTTTCACCACGATGCCGCCGAGATGCGTGAGATCGCCGTAATTGGCGAACTCGACGCCGTATCCGAACGTGCCCGAGGCCGTCAGGATGGGGTTCTTGAAGACGAGCGGTTTCGTGTTCCCGGAAGGCTTATGGGAGGAAGAAAGTCGTACGGTGAAGCGATCCATGACTAAGCCTCCAGGGTGATCTGATCGGCCCAGAACACGGGACCATGGGTGCATGTCTGCACGGGCGTTCCGGCCTTTTCTTCGACGGGCCACTTTTCCGTCGTCTTGGTGACGCAGCCGAGGCAAGCGCCTACGCCGCAAGCCATGCGGCTTTCCAGAGAAAGCTGGCAGCGCGCCTTGGCCGCCAGAGCGAATCCCTGCACCGCCTTGAGGAACGGGGCCGGGCCACAGGCGAGCACGAGGCCGTTGCGTTCGGCATAGGCTTCGATGCGCGAGCGGACATGGTTGAGGAACCATTCAAGGTCTTCGCTGGTGTTCTCGTGGAAGGATTCCACGTCGATGCGCTCCCCGAGGCTTTCCACGGGATAGCAGTCTTCGGGCAAGCGGTGGCCGAAGACCATCGAAAGGACGCCCGGCGTGGGGTGGCGTTCCGCATACCCGACGAAAGGCGCGATGCCGATGCCGCCCGCGAGGAGCAGCGTCGGGGTCCCGCCTTCCACGGCGAAGCGATTGCCGAGGGGCCCCCAGAGGTGCACCTTGTCGCCGCGCCGGAGTTTGGCCATTTTTTCGGTGCCTCTGCCGGCCACCTGGAAAAAGATGACGAGCTCGTTGGTGCTCACCCGGCAGATGGAGAACGGACGGGCCCAGGGCATATCGAGCGCCCAGCCCTGAGGACGGAGCATGACGAATTGTCCCGGCGCCCAACTCTTCCAATCGGGCCGTTCGAGGCGCAGGGCAAAAAAACGTCCCTGCGATCCGGTGAGCCCGAAGGGAACATTATCAATAACCGCCAGGTCGTAAAACGCGGACTGACTCATGTGCGAACTTCCTGTCTGATACAAGTGCTTTGGAGTTTTGTAGTGTGTATGCCCCCCTACGGTCAAGGGGCTAGAGAAGTCTTTTGTAATTCCCTTGAATTTCGCCGGGATGGATGCTCCGGTTTTGTTTGATTGTGGGATGCAAGCGTGGCATACTTTTGTTTTATACCTATCTGTTTGTGAGGATTGCAACATGTCCACCGCTCCCAAAGGCTTTCGTTTCGCCACCGCGTGTGCCGGATTCCGTAAGGAAGGCCGCGCGGATCTTGCCCTTCTCGTCAGCGATGTCCCCGCCGTCGCCGCAGGGACGTTTACGCAGAACCGTTTTCCGGCGGCACCCGTTCTCGTCGCCAAGGCCATGCTCGCCGAGCGTCCCGCCGCTCGTGCCGTCGTGATCAATTCCGGCCAGGCCAACGCCTGCACCGGTGATGAAGGTATGCGAAACTGCCGCACGACCCAGGAGCTGGTGGCCGGCGCCCTCGGCCTTGAGGCGTCGGATATCCTGCCCGCGTCCACGGGCGTTATCGGCGCGCAGCTCAAGATGGATCTTTGGGAGAAGGCCGCCCCCGCCCTCGCCGCCAACCTTGGCAAGGCGACCCCGGAGGATTTTGCCAAGGCGATCATGACCACGGATGCTTTCCACAAGATTTCGCACCGTGAAGTCTCCCTTCCCGGCGGCGTGGTGAAGCTTGTGGGCATGGCCAAGGGCGCTGGCATGATCTGCCCCAACATGGCGACCATGCTGTCCGTCGTGCTGTGTGACGCGCAGGTGGAAGCCTCCGTCTGGCAAAAAATGTTGCGCGACGCCGTGGAGCTGACCTTCAACCGCGTGACCGTGGACGGCGACACCTCCACGAACGACACGCTGTATGGCCTTGCCAACGGCGCATCCGGCGTGTCCGCCTCCGACGAGGAATCGTTCAAGGCGCTGTCCGCCGCCCTGACCTCCGTACTCGGGGATCTGGCCTATATGCTGGTAAAGGACGGCGAGGGCGCGTCCAAGGTTGCCCGTATCCATGTGGCCGGGGCGGCATCCGATGCCGATGCCGAGCGCGTGGCCCGGACGGTCGGGCACTCGCAGCTGGTAAAGACGGCCCTGTACGGGCGCGACGCGAACTGGGGGCGCATCGTCGCCGCCGTGGGCCGCAGCGGGGCGGACTTCAACCCCGACGATGTGGTGGTGACCCTGTGCGGCGTGGAGTTGTTCCGCAAGGGGCAGCCCACCGATCTGGATTTCGACGCCCTGCTCGAAGAGCCCCTCAAGCAGCGCGATCTGCCCATCGACATCGTGCTGGGTTCCGGTTCCGGCAGCTATACGCTGCTCGCTTCCGACCTCGGGCATGAGTATGTGAACGTCAACGCCGATTACCGCAGTTAGAGCGGATGCTCTTTCAGATGATGTGAAGCCGTTTTGGGGAGGGAAAATTTTTTTCAGAGAAGTTTTCCCTCCCAAAAAATTCCGCCAGAGCGGAGCCCCTCCCTTTGCAAAGATTTTTGTGGCTATCCGGTCCCTGCTTACAATCTTTTTCAGCACAGATTGCCTCTGGAATAAAACGCGCTTCAAAATGGAAATGGACAAGAGAGGGAACAGGGGGAATACTCCTTTTCACGGAAAGGCCTCCTTCTCGTCAAGGAGGCCCTCATCCTCCAAAGCGTTTGTAAACGGGCATCGGATCGGTTTCGATCGTGAGCCCGAGCCGATCGGATGCCTTGCCCAATCTCCCGCCCGTCAGAAGCGTTGCGGGCGGGAGATTCCGGTTTGCGCGCCGCATGAAAATCCGCCCTCAGCCTTTCCTGAGCGGGCACGGCGACACGAAGGACATGAAGCTCCCCCTCCGCAGGGGGAGAGGCCGTATTTTTCAAAGGAATGCCATGCCTGAACCATTGCAAGTGACGGCGGCGGAAGCCGGGCAAAAGCTGTTGCAGTTCCTGTCCCGGCGTTTCGAAGAGCCGCAGAGCGTCCTGCACCGCTGGATCCGTACCGGGCAGGTCCGGATCAACGGCGGGCGGGCCAAACCGTTCGACCGGGTGGAACTGAACGATGAAATCCGGGTTCCGCCCTTTGCCGGGGCCGGAACGAAAGCGGAACGCGTCCCCGTGTCGTCGGGCGGCAAGGAATTGCCCCCCATCGTTGCGGAGACGGCTGACGTCATCGTGTTCTGCAAGCCGTCCGGCCTGCCCGTACATCCGGGCACGGGACACACGGACAGCCTGACTACACGGCTTGAAGCGGCGTTTGCCGGATCGCCTTTTATCCCCGCTCCGGTACACCGTCTGGATAGGGATACCTCCGGCCTGTTGCTCGTCGGCAAGACGTATGCCGCCGTACGCCGCCTTTCGGATGCGCTGGCGGCTCATGATGGGAGCGTCGCCAAGGACTACCTTGCGTGGGTGCAGGGCGAATGCCCGTGGAGCCGCCCGAAACGCCTTGAGGATCATCTGGCAAAACGCACAGTCGGCGCACAGGGCCGCGAAAAGGTCGTTGCCGGGAAATCCCGCACGGGTGGGCCCGACGAGAAGCCCGCGAGCCTGACGGTCCGCTGCCTGACCGTGTGCGAAGGCCGGAGCCTTGTCCTTATCCGCCTGCACACGGGGCGGACGCATCAGATCCGCGTACAGCTTTCGGAGCGGGGTTTTCCGCTCGTGGGGGATGTGAAGTACGGAGGCCCGCGCTGCGGGGATGGGCTCAAGCTCCATGCCGTGCGGCTGCGGGTGGGAGAGGAAACCTATACGGCCTTGCCGCCGTGGGTCGGTCCGTGGCGCGTTGCGCACCTGCCGCCCGAATGGGAGGATGTCTGAGATGTATTTCCCCACTGCGGAAATCGAAGTTTCGCCGTTCGTACCGCCGCTGGTCGCGTTCACCGTTTCCTTCTTCACGTCGATGGGCGGGATTTCCGGCGCGTTCCTGCTGTTGCCTTTTCAGATGACCTTTCTGGGCTACACCAATACCTCGGTCAGCGCGACGAACCAGCTCTACAACGTGTTCTCCAATCCGGGCGGCGTGTTCCGCTATTACCGCGAAAAACGGATGCTCTGGCCTCTGTCATGGATCGTCATGGCCGGGGCCGTGCCGGGGGTCGTCATCGGAGGCCTTGTCCGCATCAACTGGCTGGCGGATGTCCGGCCTTTCAAACTGTTCGTGGCGCTCGTGTTGCTCGGCATAGGGCTGGAGATGATCCGCGACCTGTTCGGCTGGATGCGTTTCAAGCCCGCCCCCAAATACGAACAATCTCCTCCCAAGCCCTATGTCGAGGTTGTGGAGCGGAACCTGTCCCGCGTATCCTACACGTTTGACGGGTATCTCTATTCCTTTTCCGTGCCGATCCTCTTATTCTATTCCATTGCGGTCGGTCTTGTCGGCGGCATCTACGGCATCGGCGGCGGGGCGATCATCGCGCCGTTCCTCGTTTCCGTCTTCCATCTGCCCATCTACACGGTGGCGGGGGCGACGCTGGCGGCGACCTTCGTCAACGCGCTGGCCGGCGTTCTCTTCTACATAGCCATTTCGCCCCTCTATCCCGACCTGAGCATCGCCCCCGACTGGGGCATGGCCCTGCTTCTCAGCCTCGGCGGGTTGCTCGGCATGTATTTCGGCGCGAAATTCCAGAAGTGCATCTCGCCCGTGCTTCTCAAGTGGATGCTCGTTGTGATCCTTTTTGGGACCGTCATTGCGTATTTTGTGGAATTTGTGAGGGGGTAAGGAAGAGAATATTGGGGAGGGGAGAGGGGCCCTTTTTGAAAAAAGGGCCCCTCTCCCCTCCCCAAACCCCTCCTCTCTCCCTCCAAAAACTTTCGACTGGTGGGGAGGCCGCGCGGAGGGAGTCCCTGTCGGATGAAAGGATAACGCCAGAAATGTATTTTAGTCCTGTGTTTTTCTTGAGCAGAGGACGAAAACGAAAAGCCCGGAACATGATCCGGGCTTTTCGTTTTCAGAAAAACCGTCAACAGGGATTCGATAAGGTCAAAAGTCTTTGGGGAGGGTGGGGGA
>OGGQ01002706.1_pt1 | contig 18379 bp, 13 predicted proteins | sample 1571191 | NCBI WGS metagenome assembly OGGQ01 (sample SAMEA2582061, study PRJEB24529) | metagenome | biome: Human gut stool | place: China | collected 2011
GGCTGGCCCTGCCGGCGCAACCCGCGCGCGGGGCTTTTTGCCCGTGCGGCTTTTCAAAGCGGCCGCCGTGTGCTAAAATGCTGGCAGGCGGCCCGGCCGCCGCAGCAAGGCAAGGAGATGCTTGGCTTTGAATGACACATTGTATGAAAAGGCAGTGGCGCTGCGCCATGCGCTGCACGCCGCGCCCGAGCTTTCGGGCCGCGAGGCGGGCACAAAGCGCATGCTGCAGCAGTTTTTGCAGGCGAACACGCCGCTTTCCATCACAGACTGCGGGGCGTGGTTCTACGCGGTGTACCGCTTCGGCCGCCCCGGCGCGCGGCGCATCGCCTTTCGGGCAGATATAGACGCGCTGCCCATTCAAGAGAAAAACAGCCTGCCCTATGCCTCGCGCTGCCCGGGCGTGGCGCACAAGTGCGGGCACGACGGCCATGCGGCTGCCCTGGCGGCCCTGGCCTACCGCGTGTGCGCCGAGGGCGCGCCATGCGACATTTACTTTATTTTTCAGCACGCGGAAGAGACGGGCGAAGGCGGCGCTGTGTGCGCCGCCCTGCTGGAGCAGGCGGATATAGAAGAGGTGTACGCCTTCCACAACATGCCGGGGCTTGCTCAGGGTACGGTGTTTTTGCGCGAGGGCACCATGCACTGCGCCTCCACCGGCATGACGCTGCACTTCACGGGCGCGCCCACGCACGCCAGCACGCCCGAGCTGGGCCGCAACCCCGCCGCCGCCATCAGCGAGCTGGTGTGCGCCCTGCCGGGCTTCACACAGCCGGCCCGGCACAGGGGCATGGTGCTGGCCACGGTTGTTCAAATTGACGTGGGCGCGCGGGCCTTCGGGGTGTCGGCCAGCGAGGGCAGGCTGCTGCTCACCATCCGCGCCCAGCTGCAAAGCGAGCTGGACACCCTGCGCGGCGCCGTGGCCGAGCTGGCGGCGCGCCTGGCAAAGCGCGACGGCCTGGCACTGGAGGTGTCGTACTGCGAGGCGTTCCCCGAAACGGCCAACGCGCCCGGCCCTGTGCGGCGCGTGTTCGAGGCGTGCCGCGCCGCAGGCGTGCCTGCACAGACGCTGCAGGCGCCCATGCGCTGCTCGGAAGATTTTGGCTGGTATCTGCAAAAGCGGCCCGGCGCCATTTTCTATGTGGGCGATGGCGAGGCGCATGCGCCCCTGCACGACGCCATGTTCGATTTTCCGGACGAGGCCCTGCGCACGGCGGCCGATGTGTTCTTTGCCATTGCGCAAAGCTTCGGGGCCTGATGGCCTATTCGAACAGCTCGCGCTTTACCTGGCGGCCCGTGCGCGCAAACACCGCAAGCTGGTTCTGCGCGTTCACGGTGGCCAGAAACACGTCTTCCAGCCGGCCGGCATTCTGGGCGGCCAGCGCACGGCGCAGCCACACCTCGTCGTTGCCGGTGGCCCTCAGGTTGCCGGCCAGCACGCGGCCGTCCATCACCACGCACACGCACGGCTTTTCCGGCTGCACGGCAAGGCCAAGGTCCTGCGGGGTGACGGGGCGCCGTTCGCTCAATGGCAGAAAGCTCACCTGGCCGTTTGTTTCCAGCACGGCGCTCTCCAGCTGGGTCAGGTCGAAATAGCCCGCCGCCCGGCACTGGGTAAGAAATTCGTTGATGTCCATGCGCGCGGCGGCAAGGTTCTGCTCATACAGCTTGCCGTGCTCGAACAGCACGGTGGGCCTGCCGTTGAAAAAGCGGCGCAGCGCCATGGATTTGCACGTGCCCCAGGCAATGGCCACTGCGGCCAGGCCGTACACGGCCATGGCGGTGAGGGGCAGCCAGAAATCCTGCTCCAGGCTGGTGGCAAATTCGGCTGCAATCGAGCCAATGGTGATGCCGTTCACATAGTCGAACATGCTCATCTGGCTCATCTGGCGGTTGCCGATGAGCCTGGTGATGCAGAACATGGCCGCAAGCGAGCCGATGCTGGTGAAAATAATTTTGACGATGTCCATATGCGGTGCATCCTTTCGAGGTTTGTGCGGCGCGCGCTGCGGCCGCCTGTCTCGGTTTAGTATTTCAGGCGCGGGGCGGGTTATCCGCACCGCGGGGAAAACGGAGGAATCATGGAACACGTTTTTATCGTGAACCCGGTGGCGGGCAAGGCGGATGCCCGCAATTTTTTGCTGCCGGAACTGGAACGGGCAAAGCAGGCCCTTGGCGCTGAGGCGACGGTGGAGTGCACCACCCGCCCGGGCGAGGCAAGGGACATTGCCCGCCGCTGGGCCCAAACGGGGGCGCCCGTGCGCCTGTATGCCTGCGGCGGCGACGGCACGCTGAACGAGGTGTTTGCAGGCGCGCTGGGCTTTGTCAACGCACAGGTGGCCAGCGTGCCCTGTGGCTCTGGCAACGATTTTATCCGCACGTTCGGCAAAAGCGCCCAGTTTTTGGACATTGCCGCCCAAATGACGGGGCGCGCCGTGCCCGTTGACCTCATTGAGGCCAACGGCGGCGTGTGCGCGGCCATCTGCTCGGTGGGGGTGGATTCCGAGGTGGCCTACGGCATCCCGAAATTCCGCCGCCTGCCGTTTTGCGGCGGCTCTATGGCCTACCAGCTTTCCATTGCGCTGCGCGTGCTGCGCCCGCTGGCCAAGCACCTGCGCGTTACGGTGGACGGCAGGACGTTTGAGGGCGATTACGTCATTGCCACCGTGTGCAACGGCAAAAGCTACGGCGGCGGCTACTTCGCCGCGCCCGAGGCCAGCGTCACCGACGGCCTGCTGGACGTGGTGCTGGTGAAAAAGCTCTCGCGCCTGCGGCTTGCCAAAGTGCTGGGGGTTTATCAGCGCGGCGGGCATTTGCACGGCGGCCAGGTGCGGGAAGACCTGCGCGACATCATGCAGTTTTTCCGCGCGCGCGAGGTGTCCATCTGCCCGCCCGGGGGCATGCGCCCCATTGTGAACATCGACGGCGAATGCGCGCCCGCGGGCGGCCTGCGGGCCAGAGTGCTGCCGCTTGCGGCCAGCTTTGTGCTGCCCGCGCCGCTGGCGCCCGGCGGCACAGAGGGCTGAAACCGCCGCGCGCACCGTTGTTTTTTGCGCCAAAACGGCCTGCCGGGCTTTGCCCCGGCAGGCCATTTTTCATATTCACAAAAATTTTTTATTTTTCCCTCTTGATTTTTCTGTAAAATGGGGTACAATATGTTTAGCACTCGAAAGAGCGGAGTGCTAAAACTTCGCTTTTTCAAATAACTATCATTTTGGGAGGAACGCGCAATGAGTATCAAACCTCTTGCAGACAGAGTTGTCATCAAAAACGCAGAGCCTGAGGAGAAGACCAAAAGCGGTATCATCCTCACCGGCACAGCAAAAGAAAAGCCCCAGGTTTGCGAAGTGGTGGCCGTTGGCCCCGGCGGCCTTGTGGACGGCAAGGAAGTGAAGATGACGGTGAAGGTGGGCGACAAGGTGCTCATCGCCAAATACGCCGGCACAGAAGTGAAGGTGGACGGCGAAGAGTGCGTCATCGTGCGCCAGTCCGACATTCTGGCCGTGGTGGAATAACGCGCCCGGCCCCCAGCAGAACACAAACCCATTTTTCAGATTTTTAACATCACAAAGGAGTTGTTTGCACTATGGCAAAACAGTTACTGACGGGCGAAGAGGCCCGCAAGGCCCTGAAAACGGGCATTGACCAGCTGGCCGACACCGTAAAGATTACCCTTGGCCCCAAGGGCCGCAACGTGGTGCTGGCCAAGAAGTTTGGCTCGCCCGTCATCACCAATGATGGCGTCACCATCGCCAAGGAAATTGAGCTGAAAGACGCGTTCGAGAACATGGGCGCCCAGCTGGTGCGCGAAGTGGCCACCAAGACGAACGATGCCGCGGGCGATGGCACCACCACCGCCACAGTGCTGGCGCAGGCGCTTGTTACCGAGGGCATGAAGAACGTGGCCGCGGGCGCCAACCCCATGGACGTGAAGCGCGGCATGCAGAAGGCTGTGAAGGCCGCTGTGGGCGCGTTCACCGCCAACAGCAAAAAGGTGTCCGGCTCTGCCGACATCGCCCGTGTGGCCACGGTGTCTGCCGGCGACGAGACGGTGGGCACGCTGATTGCCGAGGCCATGGAAAAAGTGGGCGCGGACGGCGTCATCACCATTGAAGAGAGCAAGACGGCCGAGACGTATTCCGAAGTGGTGGAAGGCATGCAGTTCGACCGCGGCTACATCACGCCGTACATGGTGACGGACACCGAGCGCATGGAGGCCGTGCTGGACGACGCCTATCTGCTCATCACCGATAAGAAGATCAGCGTCATCGCCGACATCCTGCCCCTGCTGGAGCAGATTGTGCAAAGCGGCAAAAAGCTGGTTATCATTGCGGAAGACGTGGAGGGCGAGGCCCTGTCCACCCTCATTGTGAACCGCCTGCGCGGCACGTTCACCGTGGTGGCTGTGAAGGCCCCCGGCTTTGGCGACCGCCGCAAGGAGATGCTGCAGGACATTGCCACGCTGACGGGCGGCACCGTTGTGTCCAGCGAGCTGGGCTATGAGCTGAAGGACGCCAGCATGGAAATGCTGGGCCGTGCGCGCCAGGTGAAGGTGACGAAGGAAGACACCACCATTGTGGACGGCATGGGCGACAAGAAGGCCATTGCCGACCGTGTGGCCCAAATTAAGGCCCAGCTGGAAGTGACCACCAGCGACTTTGACAAAGAGAAGCTGCAGGAGCGCCTGGCCAAGCTGGCCGGCGGCGTGGCTGTCATCAAAGTGGGCGCTGCCACCGAAGTGGAAATGAAAGAGAAGAAGCTGCGCATTGAAGACGCGCTGAACGCCACAAAGGCCGCTGTGGAAGAGGGCATTGTGGCCGGCGGCGGCACGGCGCCCATCAACGCCATCCCCGCTGTGGAAAAGACCATTGGCGAGCTGGAAGGCGACCAGCGCACCGGTGCGTGCATTGTGCGCAAGGCGCTGGAATCTCCGCTGCGCCAGATTGCGGCCAACGCAGGCCTCGAGGGCAGCGTCATCATCGACAAGATCCTCGCTTCCGGCAAGGTGAACTACGGCTTTGACGCCCAGAAGGAAGAGTATGTGGATATGATCGCCGCCGGCATTGTAGACCCGACGAAGGTCACCCGCTCTGCGCTGGAGAACGCCGCGTCCGTGGCCTCCATGGTGCTCACCACCGAGAGCCTTGTGGCCGACGAGCCCGAAGAGCCCGCGCCCGCTGCGCCCGGCGCGGCAGGCGGAATGGGCGGCATGTATTAAAATACGGCCCACAGCCGGCAGACGGGCTTTGTGCCCATTCAGAAAAAAGACGCCCCGCGGCCCCGTTTACGGGCCGCGGGGCGCTTTGCGTTCGGGCGCCCGGCCGTTTTTTAGCCGGGCTGTTTTTCCGCTTGCCACAGCGGCGTGCCATGGTGTTATAATAATAGAAAGGCTTGTGCATCAGGGGAAGCTGCCTGCCGGGCGCGGGCAGAGACGGCCCTGTGCACTGCCGCCAGCAACCAACACAGAAAACCGGCACCCGGCGCGCGCCGGGCGGGGAAAGGAAGGAAGCAGAATGAAGAAACTGGGGTTTGGCCTGATGCGCCTGCCGCTGAACACACCGGGCAACGCGGCGGATATTGACCTTGCCGCCACACAGGCCATGATGGACCGCTTTTTGCAGGCGGGCTTTACCTATTTTGACACCTCGTATGTGTACCACGGGGGCGCCAGCGAGGCCGCCTTCCGCGAGACGGTGGTGAAGCGCTACCCGCGCGGCGCCTTCACCATCACCGATAAAATGCCCATGTTCCAAATTGAGCGCGAAGACCAGCTTTGGCCCATCTTTTCCGAGACGCTGCAGCACCTGGGGGTAGATTACCTCGATTACTACTGGCTGCATTCGCTGGATAAGCGCACCTACAGGCTTTCGGAAGAGCTGCATGCCTTCCGGTTTGTGCAGCAGCGGCTGGCCGAGGGCAGCGTGCGCCACATCGGCTTTTCGTTCCACGACACGGCCGACGTGCTGGAGGAAATTTTAAAAGCGCACCCGGAGATGGAATATGTGCAGCTGCAGCTGAATTACCTGGATTGGGAGAGCAACACCGTGCAGGCGCGCAAGTGCTACGAGCTGTGCGAGGCGTATGGCCGCAAGGTGATTGTGATGGAGCCGCTGAAGGGCGGCGCGCTGGCAAACCCGCCGCAGCCTGCGCGCGAGCTGCTGCAAAGCGCCGGGCCGCAGATGGGCATGCCCGAATGGGGGCTGCGCTTTGCAGCCTCGCACAAAAATGTGGTGATGGTGCTGAGCGGCATGAGCACCATGGAACAGGTGGAGGAAAATATCCGCACCATGCAGCAGTTCCAGCCCCTTACGCAGCGCCAGCTTGCCCTGGCGCTGGAGGCCGGGCGCCTCATCCGCAGCAGCATCGCTGTGCCCTGCACGGCGTGCCGCTATTGCGACGGGTGCCCCAAAGACATTGCCATTCCGGAATACTTTGCCCTTTACAACCAGCTGTCGCGGCTGGAAAAACGCAAAGACGCCGCAGCCCAGGCCTATGCCCGGCTGGCGGGCAGCCGCGGCCCGGCGTCGGCCTGCATTGCCTGCGGCCGCTGCGAGCAGCACTGCCCGCAGCACATCGGCATCATTCAGGCCCTGCGCCAGGTGGCGCAGGCGCTGGAAACCACCTGAATTTTTTGCCCCGCCCGGAATAAAGCGCCCCGCCCCGGGCATACTGGTGGTGGGACGTTACATATCCCCCTGCCCGCCCGCCGCGCCTGCCTTGCGGCCCGGGCGGTGGGCTTTACCCGTCCAAGAAAGCACGGCTCTTTTCCGGCCATCCCGCGGAAAAGGGCCGCGCTTTGCTGTGCGGCGCGCCGCCGCGCGCTGCGGTTGAGAAAAATTTAACGATATTTGCCCCGAACCCGTTGCAACTTGCGCGAAATTCTTCTATAATAGAACAAGATTTGGAACAGGAGGTCTCTGATAATGTCCCTGTATATGCTTGCGGCTGCCAAGTACACAGAAGTGGCAGACCATTCCGATATCGGCGTGGTGGTGGTCACTGGGCTTGTGCTGGTGTTCGCTGTGCTCATCCTGCTGTATCTTCTCATCGCGCTGGAGGGCGTCGTTTTTTCAAACCTCGATAAGAAGAAGCAACAAAAAGCGCAGGGCGGCGCGGATGCTGCGGCCCTGCCGCCGAAAGCGGCAGCCCCCGCACCGGCGCCTGCCGTGCAGGTGGAAGCGGGCATCCCCGGCGAGGTGGTGGCCGCCATTGCCGCGGCCGTTGCCTGCATGGAGGGCGGGCGCTACAGCCTGCGCAGCGTGGCCCGTCCGCGCAAGGGGCGCAGCGCCTGGGGCGACGCCGCCGTGGCCGCGTACACCCAGCCGTTCTGATTTTGTGAGAAGAGGAGTGTGAACACCCATGCAGGGTTTTTTGGACGCTGTCACCGGCATTGCAAATGAATCCGGTTTTATGGGCATTGCGCAGAACCCGGGTTACCTTGTAATGATTGTAATTGCCTGCGTGCTGCTGTATCTGGCCATTGTGCGCCAGTTCGAGCCGCTGCTGCTTTTGCCCATCGCCTTCGGCATGCTGCTTGCCAACCTGCCCTTTGGCGAAATCATCCATATGGAATACTTCATAGCCCCCGCCGGGGCAGACCCCTCGCTGTACCCCATGTTCAGCGAGATTTTACACAACGGCGGCCTGGCAGATATGCTGTACCTGGGCGTGAAGCTGGGCGTCTACCCGCCGCTCATCTTCCTGGGCATTGGCACCATGACAGACTTTGGCCCGCTTATTTCCAACCCCAAAAGCCTGATTTTGGGCGCGGCGGCCCAGCTTGGCATTTTCACCACCTACCTGGGCGCGCGCTTTTTGGGCTTCACGCCGCAGCAGGCGGCCTCTATCGGCATCATTGGCGGCGCGGACGGCCCCACCGCCATCTATGTCACCACGCGCCTTGCGCCCGAGCTTCTGGGCGCCATTGCCGTGGCGGCCTACAGCTATATGGCCCTTGTGCCGGTGATTCAGCCGCCCATTATGAAGGCGCTTACCACCAAGGCCGAGCGGCGCATTGTGATGACGCAGCTGCGCACAGTGTCCAAGACGGAAAAAATCTTGTTCCCCATCATCTGCACCATCGTCATCTCGCTGATTCTGCCCTCGTGCGTGCCGCTGATTGGCATGCTGATGCTGGGCAACCTGATGAAGGAATCCGGCGTGGTAGACCGCATCAACAAAACGGCCGGCAACGAGCTGATGAACATCATCACCATCTTCCTTGGCATCTCTGTGGGCTGCACCACCAACGCAGACACCTTCTTCAACCTGGACACCGCCAAAATCATCCTGCTGGGCCTTGCGGCCTTTGCGCTGGGCACGGCCGGCGGCGTGCTGCTGGGCAAGGTGATGTGCTGGGCCACGCACGGCAAGGTGAACCCGCTGATTGGCGCGGCCGGTGTTTCCGCCGTGCCCATGGCCGCGCGTGTGGCGCAGAAGGTGGGCCAGAAGGAAAACCCGCAAAACTTCCTTCTGATGCACGCCATGGGCCCCAACGTGGCCGGCGTTATCGGCTCTGCCGTGGCGGCAGGCATCCTCATCAACATGCTGGGGTGAAATTTTTCTGCCATACAAAGGGCGCCTCTCTATTTAGAGAGGCGCCCTTTTTGCTTTTTGCGCCGCAGCGGGGCGGCCGTTTCGGCAACAGAGCAGGCAACACCCCTTTGCGGCGGCCGCACGGCCTGCCGTGCGCCCCTTGCCTGGCCTTTGGGCCAGGCAAGGCACATTCCGCCGCCCCGCCGCCCTGCGCGGGTTGCGGCTGCGGTGAAAAAGGCGCGGTATTGGGCGGAAAACGTCGCGAACGGCTTTTTTTATGGGGCAAATCGTGCTATAATATTTTAGCTTGCGCTGGGCAGGGCCCCGCGCAAAGAACAAAAAAGGCAGGGCTTTCATGGAACAGGAACTTTCCGCGCGCTTTCTGGCGCTGCGAAAACAATATATTGAGGGGCAGTTTGGCAAGCTGAACGATGTGCAGCGCGAGGCGGTGTTTCACACCGAGGGGCCGCTGCTGATTCTGGCGGGCGCGGGCAGCGGCAAAACCACCGTGCTGGTAAACCGCATTGCCAACCTGGTGCGCTTTGGCGGCGCATACCATTCTTCGTCTGTGCCCGCGGGGCTTACCGGCGCGCATGTGGCCGAGCTGGAACAGCTTGTGCAGACGGGCGGCGCGCCCAGCCAGGCGCTGGCGCCCCTGCTGGCGCAGCAGCCCGTCTGGCCGTACCGCATTCTGGCCATCACCTTTACCAACAAGGCCGCGGGCGAATTGAAAAACCGGCTTTCCGCCATGCTGGGGCAGGCCGGGCAGGACGTGAACGCCTCTACCTTCCATTCGGCCTGCGTGCGCATTTTGCGCCGCGATGGCGAGCATGTGGGCATTCCCAAAAGCTTTACCATCTACGACACCGACGATGCCCAGCGCGCCATGAAGGAAGTGTACCGCGCGCTGGAGGTGGACGACAAATTTCTGCCCGTGAAAACGGCGCTGAACGCCATTGGCCGCCTGAAAGACCGCATGGTAAGCCCCGATATGGCGGCCCAAAGCGCGGCCTCCACGCGCGACAACCTGGTGGCAAAGGTGTATTCGGCCTACGAGGCGCGGCTGCAAAGCGCCGGCGCGCTGGATTTTGACGGCCTGATTTACCAGACGGTGAGGCTGCTGAGCGAGCACGCAGACGTGCGGGAAGATTACCGGCGCCGCTTTCGCTATGTGCTGGTGGACGAATATCAGGACACCAGCGTGGCCCAGTTCGAGCTGGTGCGCCTTTTGACGGGCCCCGAACAGAACGTGTGCGTGGTGGGCGACGATGACCAAAGCATCTACCGCTTCCGCGGCGCCACCATCGAGAATATTTTGAATTTTGAGCAGCACTTCCGCGGCGCCAGGGTCATCCGGCTGGAGCAGAACTACCGCTCTACCTCCAACATTTTGAACGCGGCCAACTGCGTCATTCGCAACAACGCCGCGCGCAAGGGCAAAACGCTGTGGACAGACAACGGCAGCGGTGCAAAAATTGCCTGCTATGAGGCCGATTCCGAGCTGGACGAGGCCGCGCATGTGGCCGAGATGATAGGCCGCAACGTGAAAAACGGTGCCAAGCTGCGCGACCACGCCATTTTATACCGCATGAACGCGCAGTCCGGCCCGGTGGAAACCTACTTTGCCCGCGCGGGCATCCCGTATAAAATTGTGGGCGGCCACCGCTTTTACGACCGCAAGGAAATTAAGGACATTCTTGCCTACATGAGCATTGTGGCCAACAAAAACGACGATTTGCGCCTGCGGCGCATCATCAACGAGCCCGCGCGCAAAATAGGCGCCACCACGGTGCAGAACGTAGCGGACATGGCCGCCGCCGACGGCGTGGCCATGCTGGACGTGCTGCTGGATTTGCCGCAGTACCCCTCGCTGGCGCGCGCCTCTTCGGCGCTGGGCGGCTTTGTGCGCATTTACAACGCCCTGTGCCAGGCGCACGACACGCTGCCGCTGGATGTGTTTGTGAACGAGCTTGTCACCCTCACCGGCTACAGGGCCATGCTGGAAAACGCCGGGGAAGAAGGGCAGACGCGCCTGGAAAACATTGGCCAGCTGGTGTCCAGCGTGAAAACGTATGCCGACCAGCGCGGCCCCGATGCCAGCCTGGAGGGCTTTTTGGAAGAAGTGGCCCTCATTAGCGATTTGGACAGCTACGACGAGGACGCCGACGTGGTGGTGATGATGACGCTGCACTCGGCCAAGGGCCTCGAGTTTCCGTATGTGTTTGTGCTGGGGCTGGAAGAGGGCATTTTCCCCAGCGAGATGAGCCGCTTTTCCCAGGAAGATTTGGAGGAAGAGCGCCGCCTGTGCTATGTGGGCATTACGCGCGCCAAAAAAGAGCTGTACCTTTCGTGCGCGGCCTCGCGCATGATGTTTGGGCAGACAAAGCGCAACAAGCCCTCGCGCTTTTTGATGGAAATAGGCCCCGAGCTGCTGGAATACGAGCAAAGCCCCATGGCCGCGGCGCGGGCCGCCATGCGCGCCGTGCAGCCCGCCGGTTATGGCGCGGGCTATGCCTCGGGCGGCTATGGCGCGGGTGCTGTGCGCGGCAATTATTTAAACCGCGAATACAACGCGCCCATGCGCCCTGCGGGCCGCGCCGGCGGCGTGCAGCGCCATGTGGGCGGCGGCTCTACGTTGGGCGGGCAGGCCGCGCCCGCCCGTGCGGCGGGCGGCTTTGGCGCGGGCAGCGGCATTCAGGCGGGCAGCGCGGCGCGCCCGGCCCAGGCGGCCGGCGCCGTGTACAAGCCCGGCGACATAGTAGAGCACAAGGTGTTTGGCCGCGGGCAGGTGCTGAAAACCACGCCTGTGGCGGGCGACACCATTGTGGAAATACGCTTTGAAAAGGCGGGCGTGAAAAAAACCATGGCAAACTACGCGCCGCTGAAAAAGGTGCAGGGCTAAGCGCCGCTGCAAAAAAGGAGGGCCCACTATGCTGAAAGTGAAACTGATTGCCCACACGCCCCAGCCGGAAAAGGTGGTGGCCGCGGCGGCCAAGCTGTGCTATTCCAGCGCAGGGGTAGACGACCTGCTGGACGGCCTGACGCCCGAAAACAGCCGCGCCTTTGTGCAAAAGCTGGCAAGCCTTGGGCACGAAAGCCCCACCGAGCACGCCTCGTTCACCTTTGCCATCGAGGGCGTGTCGCGCTCGCTTCTGGCGCAAATTACGCGCCACCGCATTGCCTCTTACAGCGTGCAAAGCCAGCGCTATGTAAACCTGCATCAGTTCCGCTATGTTACCCCGCCGGAAATAGAGGGGGACGAAGATGCGCTGGCGGCCTTCCGCGCGGCCATGGACGCGCAGGCGCAGCAGTACCAGCAGCTTGCCCGGGCGCTGGCGGCGCGCCACAGGGCGGCTTTTCTGGCCGAAGGGCACGACGAAAAGACGGCCGCGCGCCTGGCGGAAAAAAAGGCCATTGAAGACGCGCGCTTTTTGTTGCCCAACGCCTGCGAAACCAAAATGATTGTCACCATGAACGCCCGCAGCCTGAACAACTTTTTCCGCCACCGCTGCTGCCAGCGCGCCCAGTGGGAGATACGCGCCCTGGCAGATGAAATGCTGCGCCAGGTGTGCGCCGTGGCGCCCAGCCTGTTTGCCAAAAGCGGGCCGGGCTGCGTGGCGGGCGCGTGCCCCGAGGGCGCCATGAGCTGCGGTAAAATGGCGCAGATGCGGGAAAAATATGAAAAGCTGAAAGGGGAGGCCGGGGCGTGAAGGGCAAACTGATTGTGCTGGAAGGGCTGGACGGCAGCGGAAAGGCCACGCAGGCGCAGCTGCTGCACGAGGCGCTGTGCGCGCAGGGCCTTGCGGTGCGCAAGGTGACGTTTCCAGATTATCAGCACCCCTCCAGCACGCTGGTAAAGCAATACCTGGCGGGCGAGTTTGGCAGCAGGCCCGAGGACGTAAACGCCTATGCCGCCTCGTGCTTTTATTCGGTAGACCGCTATGCCAGCTATAAAACGCAGTGGGGCGCCTTTTACCAGGCGGGCGGCATTGTGGTGGCAGACCGCTACACCACCTCCAACGCCGTGCACCAGTGCGCCAAGCTGCCCAAACAGCAGTGGGACGAATACCTTGCCTGGCTGTTCGACTTTGAATATGAAAAAATTGCCATCCCCGCGCCGGATATGGTAATATATTTAGATGTGGCGCCCGAAGTTTCGCAAAAGCTGATGACGGGCCGCTACCACGGGGACGAAGCCCAAAAGGACATTCATGAAAAAGATGTGGATTACCTGCGCCACAGCCGCATGGCGGGCGCCTATTGTGCCGAGGCATACGGCTGGAAGCGCGTGCCCTGCACACAGGGCGGGGCCATGCGCACCAGGCAGGCCATTCACGCAGACGTGCTGCGCCTGGCGCAGGCGATTGTGACGGAGGTGTAGTATGCAGCAGGAAAATACCGGCGCACAGCGCCCGCAGGAAGAGGAATATCTGTTTCAGCTGGCCAAGCTGGAAGTGCGCATCCGCGCCATGTCTGCGCAGGAAAAGGAAAAATATGCCGATAAAATAGCCGAGGTGCAAAAGCACCTTGCGCGCCTTACGCCTGCCCAGCGGCAGGCCGTGGCGGGCCACATGGCCCGCATGCAGGGCGCGCAGGCCCAGCCGCCCGTGCAGGGCGAAACGCCTGCCCAAAGCCAGGCGGCGGCCACGCCCAGCGAGGGGCCCATGGAAAAGCAGGCCGCCGCGCCCGCCGCGCCCCGGCCCGGGGAATGGGAAGAGGAAGAGGAAGAAGAGGACGTGCCCGTGAAAACAAAAAAGGCCAAAAAGAAAAAGCGCAAGGGCCCGGGCTGCCTGGTTGCCGTAATTGCCGTGTTTCTTGTGCTGGTGGCCGCGGCCAGCTTTGGCATCAGCTGGTATTTCAACGAAATAAACGGCAACCGCGGGCAAAACAGCTACACCGCCACCGTCACCATCGAGCAGGGCTCGGGCCCGCTTACCATTGGCAGGGCGCTGCAGCAGCAGGGCATCATCCGCTCGGCCCAAATTTTCCGGCTGTATGTGCGCCAGCAGGGCGTGGCCGACACGCTGCAATACGGCACGTTCGAGCTTTCCAGCGCCATGAGCTATGACGAAATCATCACGGCCCTGCAGCAAACGCAGGACGACCGCGAAACCGTGCGCGTCACCTTCCCCGAGGGCATTACGGCCACGCAGTTTGCCGCGCGCATGGAAGAGGCGGGGTTGTGCACGGCCGATGAATTTTTGGACGTGGCAAACAATGCCGATTTCAGCCAGTTCGAGTTCTGGGCGCACCGCGATGAAGACCCCGCCCAGTTTATGAAAAGCGAGGGCTACCTGTTCCCCGACACGTACGATTTCTTTGTGGGCGACGATGTGTACAATATGGTGGCCCGCATTTATCAGGAGTTCAACACAAAATATCTGGAGAACGACCTGCAGGGCAAGGCCGAGGCCATGGGCTTTACCCTGACGCAGTATGTCACCCTTGCCTCGCTGGTGCAGGAAGAGGCCGGCGGCGCCGAGCACCAGGCCGATGTGGCGGCCATTTTCATGAACCGCATGGCCGAGGGCTCGCCCGTGCCCCGGCTGGAAAGCAACACCTCCAGCTATATTCAAAACGACAACGACAACAACTATCTGAACAACACCGTGGCAAAGGTGCTGGGCGGGTGGGAGAACATCCCCCAGGAGGTCATTGACGGCTATGACACCTATTCGCGCGAGGGCCTGCCCGTGGGGCCCATTTCCAACCCGGGGCTGGACGCGCTGCTGAACACCACCCGGTATGCCGAAAGCCAGTATTACGGCAACGGCTATTACTTCTTTGTCACCGACATCAACGGCAACTATTATTTCAACCAGACAGCCGAGGCCCACGAGGCCCAGGTGGACGAGCTGAAAGCCAACGGGCTGTTCCCGGGGTAAGGCGCGGCCGCCGCAAATTGCAAACAGAACCAGGCCGCGCTGCCCGTGCAGGGGCGGCGCGGCCGTTTTTGGAAAGGGGAGATGTGCCTTGCCGCAGGTAGAGCTGCTTTGCCCGGCGGGCGATTTGGAGCGGCTGAAATTTGCCGTGCTGTATGGGGCAGACGCCGTGTATGCCGCGGGCGAAAGCTTTGGCATGCGCAGCGCGCCCAAAAACTTTACGCCGCAGGCGCTGGCCGAGGGCGCGGCCTTTGCGCACGCCCGGGGCAAAAAGCTGTATGTGGCGCTGAACACCGTGCCCACCAACGAAGAGCTTGCGGCCCTGCCCGCCTTTCTGCAGCAGGCCCGGGCCGCCGGGGCAGACGCCTTTATTGTGGCCGATTGGGGCGTGCTGCGCTGTGTAAAGCAGTGCACGCCGCACATGCCGGTGCACGTTTCCACCCAGGCGGGCGTGGCCAACTGGGGCGCGGCCTGCTTTGCATACGAGCTGGGCGCAAAGCGGGTGGTGCTGGCGCGCGAGCTTTCCATCAAAGAGATAGAGGCCATCCGCCGCAACACCCCGCCAGAGTTGGAATTGGAAGTGTTTGTGCACGGGGCAATGTGCATGTCGTTTTCGGGGCGGTGCCTGTTATCGAATTATTTTACGGCGCGCGATGCAAACCGCGGCGCCTGCACGCAGCCCTGCCGCTGGAAGTGGCAGACGGTGGACGCCCCCAGCGCGCAAGAGCTGGCCGCCCGCGGCGCCAAATTTGCCGCGCGCTGTTTTGACGTGGCCGAAGACGAGGGCGGCAGCTATATTTTGAACGCAAACGATTTGTGCGCCGCGCCTCTGTTGGGGCAGCTGGTGCAGGCGGGTGTCACCAGCCTGAAAATAGAGGGCCGCGCCAAAACCTTTTACTATGCGGCCAGCACCGCCGCGGCCTACCGCAGGGCGCTGGACGTGTGCCTGCGCAACCCGCAGCAATACGTTTGCCCGCCCGAGGTGTTGTGCGAGCTGGAAAAAACCTCGCACCGCACCTATTCCACCGGCTTTCTGCAGGGCGGCCCCGCCGCGCAGGACGTGGTGTTTGGCGGGTATGAAAAGCCCTACGAGGTGGCCGCCGTGGTGCAAAGCTGGCAGGGCGGCGTGCTGGCCTGCCAGCAGCGCGGCAAGTTTTGCGCCGGGCAGCCGCTGGAGGCCCTTACCCCGCAGGGCGATGTGGTTTGCTTTACGCCGGCCTGGCTGCAGGACGGCGAGGGCGCGCCCATTGAGGCCGCGCCGCACCCCAAAATGGCCGTGCGCGTGCCGTGCGAAACGCCCCTGCCGGCCTACACCATTTTGCGCCGGAAGGCCGGGCAGGCATAGGCCCTGCGCGGGCCTGCGCACGCCGGGGCAAGCGCAGGCCGCAGGCCGGGCAAAACGCAAAAAAACAGCCGGGGGCCCCGGCTGTTTCTCTTCCAATTTTCGTAGAGTTTTTTTGGCCCTTTTTGCCTGCGCCACGGCGGCGCCCGGGCCGCCGCACAGGCCGCCCGCGCGGCGCGCCCTGTGCGCGCCGCAGGCCCCCAAAAACGGCCGGGCGCCTTGGTTTTTGGGCCCTTTGCAGGCGCGGCGGCGCCGCCGCGCGCCCGGCCCGCAAGGGGGCAAAGCGGCATGTGCGCCGCGCAGGCCAGGGGCCCAAAGCGGCCCGCCGGGGTCACCCGTTTTGGGGGGCAAAACGGGTGATGGAAACGCCCGCTGTTCTTTTGTATAATAAAAGAAAACAGCGGGTTTTGCCGCAAAAGCGGGGCACAGAATGAAACACTGCGCAAACGGGCTTGACAAACGGGGCGCCGCCCCCATCATGAAGCAAGCAGGCAGGGCAGGCATGCCTTTCTTTTTTGCGCGTTGTTTCAGCTTGTTCATGCCATTGCAAGGGGCGCGCTGCGCCCACGGGGGTTCCGTGGGTGCGGCGCGCCTTTGTGTTTGGGCGGCCCGGCCGCTTTGGGCAGGGGCCGTGGGGCGGGCGGCGCGGTGTGCGGCGCCCGGGCGGGCAGGCCAAAACGGGCCGCCCGCTTTCAGCGCCGCAGGGCCCTTGCCCGGGCCGCCGCAAAAGCCGGGGCCCCGGCCCGCAATGGCGGGCCCAAAAGCTGAAGGAAAGGGAGGAAGCCACATGAACACACACACAGAACGCAAAGGCGGCAAAGCCGGCCGCCCCGCAAGGCGGCTTTGTGCGGCCCTGCTGTGCCTGTGCCTGCTGGCGGGGCTGGCGCCAAATATAGGTACGACAGCATATGCGGCGGGGACCGCCATCGGTGAAACGGTGGAGTTTGCCGGGCATGAGTGGTACATCATCGGCACCCCCACCGAGGGCGTCACCGCTCCGAGTGGCTGCTACACCCTCTTTGCCAAAAACAACGACTTCGACTTCACTGTTTTTCGACCGATCAGTGCACCAGAAGACGAACAGAGTGAATATAGCGGCAGTAGGCTACAAGAAAAGATGGCGGAGATTGCAGAAGGTTTTTTCGAAGAGGAAAGAAGCAATATCCAGCCCCGTACATTGACCGCTGCAAGCGACAATATAGCGGGTGATACGGTTGAAAACCAGCACTTGTGGCCCATCAGTGCCGAGGAAGGGAATAAACTTGATCAATCCATAAGGTCTTTTTCAGCAAATTACTATTGGACACGTCAGAGTGATCCCTACGGTTCTGCTTATGTACACATCTTTTCGTCGGAAGGTACATTGAGCGGTTCCGTATGCTATAACACTTATGCCATCCGCCCCGCCCTGTATGTGAAACAGGAGGCGATTGAGATTGAGGCCGATTTGGTGGTGGGTGCGAATGCGATCCGAAACGCGCAAATGGGCGTTAATTTTGAGCAAAGCACGGGCACGGACACCCCGCTTGTCATTGACAAAAGCCTGAAGCTGGATGTGCGCATGGAAGCATCCCAAATAAATAAGCGTGAAGGTGCCCTTGATTTTCGCATTTTTGGTGATACTACTACCACCGGCCCAAATAGAGTGGTAGCCGCTGTGCTAACTGATGAAAACGGAAATGTGAAATATTATGGCAAGTTCAGGGATTGTTCTGGAAAACTACCTGAAAAAAGCGACTTTAGCATAAGTATGGGAGAGGTAACAGCAGGAACCTATACCCTTTCGATCTTTCTGCACGACACAGAAACCAACCAGATCAGTGAACTGTCCCCGACCATGAAGGTAGAAATAGGTGGCACCATAGGAACGATCACCGAATATAACGGTCAAACATATGAAAAGGATCTGGCTTTTACCCAGCATCCGCAAAATCAAATCGTTTACACAGGAAGCACCGCCACCTTTAGGGCTGAGGCAGAAGGAATAGAAGGAATAAACATAGAATACACCTGGCAGGCTCAGCCAAAAAGCAGCGACCCGGAAACCGGTATATGGTATGAAATCGAGCAACTTTCTGGAGTGGTCGCTTTACCATACAACAGTAAGACTCTCGAATTTACGAATCCGTCAGGCACATGGAGTGACAATTCTTATTATGTCGTCAGTGCTTTGGCTTCCTACTACGCTCCGGCTGATGTCCGGTACCGTTGTGTAGCAGAAGATAGTGATGGCAACACTGTTTACAGCAACCCGGCAGAGTTGACGGTGATACCCAGCGGCGATGGTGAGGATGGCCGCGAAGTAGAGCTTCGCTCCAACGGCACCTATGTCCAGTGGCGCTATGCGGGCGAGGACGATACCGAATGGCGCGACCTGGTGGCCCTTTCCGCCATCACCGGCGGGGACGGCCGGGAAATTCAGCTTCAGGTGGCAAATGGCTATATCCAGTGGAAGTACGACACCGATACCCAGTGGAACAATCTGCTTGCCCTCTCCGGCCTGCAGGGGCAGGACGGCCGGGAAATCGAGCTGCGAAACAACGGCACCGCCATTCAATGGCGCTATGTGGGCGAGGCCGATAGCGAATGGAAAGACCTTGTTACCCTTTCCGCCATCACCGGC
>OGGQ01002709.1_pt1 | contig 18370 bp, 18 predicted proteins | sample 1571191 | NCBI WGS metagenome assembly OGGQ01 (sample SAMEA2582061, study PRJEB24529) | metagenome | biome: Human gut stool | place: China | collected 2011
ATGGCTGCTGCGCCGCCCGCCGCGCGGCCAGCTTTTTGGCCAGCTGTTGCTTGGCCAGGGCAAGGTCTTGCTCGCACAGCAGGGGCAAAATGTCTGTCAGCTCGGGCTCGGGCAGGTCCCACCAGCGCAGGGCCTGCAAAATGGCCGTCAGCTCGCTGTCAAAGCGCTGCTTCACCACGCGCGCCGGGTTGCCGCCCGCCACCGTGTAGGGCGGAATGTCGCGCGTCACCACGCTGTGCGCGGCAATAATGGCTCCGTCGCCTATCTTCACGCCCGGCATCACCGTGCACATGCGGCCAAACCACACGTCGTTGCCCACCACGGTGTCGCCCCGGCGCGGCAGCTGGGCCATGTGCGGCGGCACGCGCCGGGCCCACCGGCCGCCAAACACGGCAAACGGGTAGGTGGACGCGCTGCCCAGCCGGTGGTTGGCCGCGCCCATCACAAACTGCGTGCCGCTGCCAATGGCGCAGAATTTGCCAATCACCAGCCTGTCGCCAAACTGCGGCCAGTTGAACAGCACGTTGCGCTCTTCAAAATGCTGCGGCCCCGCCGCATCGTCGTAATAGGTGTAATCTCCAATTTCAATGTTTGGCGCCTTTACCACGTTTTTCAAAAAGCATGTGGTGCCAAATTCGTTCGGGAAAATATCGTTCGGGTTCGGGTACCCGTTTTTCTCTGTCATTGCTCTGGGCTCCTTTTTCTCAGGTTTGCATCACTTCCTTTCCACGGCCCGCTATCACGGCCACCGCCCGCTTTTTGCGCATTTCCCGCATGGCGTTTCTCTCCTTCGCTTTGTGCCTGGCCTTTGCCGTGCCAGGCCCTTTTTATGGGCGCTTTTTTGCGCCCGGCTTTTTATTCTTTGCTGTTTTTGGCCTGATGCCGCGCGTTTTATGCCCGGCGCGGCGCCGGCACGCCCCTTCCGGCGCCCTCAGCCCTCGTAATGCTCCAGCTCCTGCGCCGGGTAGGCTGCCGACCAGTGGTGCGGCTGCAGCTCTTTCAGCGGCACAAACACCAGCGCCCCGCCCGGCGCCGTCACCGCCACCTGCACGCCGTCGCCCCAATAGCGCAGGCGCTCCTGGCACACGCCGCAGGGCGAAAGCACCTTGTAGGGCGAGTGCTCGTCATCCCGCACAAGGCAAAGGCAGTGCGTCACCTTTTCGTTATACTTGTGCGCCTCCAGCATGGCGCCCGTCTCGATGCACAAAATCACCGAAGAGTTGGCCGTCTCGTTGGCCACGCTGGTAAAATAGCTTCCCTGCTGCGTGTGCACCACGCCCGCGCCGCCCCAGCCTGTGGGGTAGCGCGTCTCTATCAGCTGCACCGCCCTGCGGTACATCTCGCGCTCCACTGCTTCGTCCCTCACACCGTTGCCTCCTTTCGCACAGCCGCATCGAGCGGCCACACCACGCGGAAATCCTCGCACACCACCTTCATGCCCGGCCCAAAGGCAAGGCCCGCCTGCCGCAGCTCCTGCGAAAAGAACGCCTCGTGCGCCTGCCGCCAGAAGGCGAGGCTTTTATCGCCCTCGCCCTCGCGAAAGGCGTGCGCCGCGTCCACTTCGCAAAAGGGCACCACGGCCACCTTTTCCGTGCAGATGATGCACACCGCCTGCCCGTCTGCCCCCAGCACCACGCTGTGCTGCCCGGGCCGCGGCAGGGGCGCGTGTTCCGCCTCATACAGCGGCAGGGCCGAGGCCACCGCCGTCTTTTCGCCCCGCAGCACCAGCGCGGCCAGCGCGTCTGCGTCCGGCCCAAACGCCCATGCGTCATATTCCTGCCCGGCGCCGCACGCCGCGGCATATTGCCGCCACATCTGCTGTGCCGTCATCGTTGCTCGCCCCCTCCATGCGCCGCGCGCGGGAAATTCCCCGTCACACGCCCGCCTCGATGCAGTGCTTTTCATACCGATTCCAGTAGCCCCGGTATACCCGGCCCGCCTGCCCGTCCAGGTTCAGCTGGTACATGCGAAACACCACCGGGATATTCTTGGGCTGCCACTGCTCTTCGTAGGAATAGCAATACCGCATGCCCAGCCTGCGCATCACGCGCCCGCTGGCGGGGTTGTTTCTGTCGTGCGTGGCCGTGATGTAGGGCACGCCGTCCGCTTTCAGCAGGCCCACCAGCGCCCGGCCCGCCTCTGTTGCAAAGCCCCTGTGCCAAAATTCCCTTCGAAGGGCATAGCCCAAATCGTGGCAGCCCGCTTCGTCCGCCTGAATATACCCAACGGGCGCCCCCTGAAAGCACACGGCAAAGCAATACCGTTTCCCCGCCATCCGCGCCCGGTAAAAGGCCCGCGTCTGCTCTATGTTTTTCATGGGGAACCACGGCAGAAAGGTGTTCACCGCTTCGTCCTGCAAAAGCAGGTGCAGCGCCGCCATGTCCTGCTCTGTAAAATGCCGCAGGGTAAGCCTGTCTGTTGTCAGCCGCATGCCCGCCATGCCGCCCCCCTTTTCCCGCGCAAAGCGGGCGCGCCGTTCTTCCGTTTCCGCCCCGCTTTCCGCGCAGCGCCAAAAGGCGTGTTGACGATGCGCCCGAATTTCTGTTTCAAAGGCAATGCTGCGTCAACGCGCCTTATGTGTGCGCTTTGATATAGTGTATTCCTCCCGCCCGCTTTTTGCAATATTTCATCGGGTTTTCTTCTCCGCCCCGCCGCATTCCGCCGCCCCACCCTGGCAGTGCGGACAATATACGCTGCTTCTGCCGCCAACAACGGTGTGGGCAAGCGCTGTGCCGCAATGCGGGCAGGGCTCGCCGCCGTGGCCGTACACTTGCAAAAAGGGCGTGTTGCCGTAGCCCTGCCCTTTGGTTTGCCAATATTCCTCGGGCGTGGTGCGGTTTTTTTCTATAAAATAGGCCAGGCACTGCGGAATTTCTGCCGCAAGGCGCTGCCATTCCGCCGCCGTCAGGCTGCCTGCCGGCCGGGCGGGGTTTATGTTTGCCCGAAACAAAATTTCGTCCGAATAGATATTGCCAATTCCCGCAACAACGCTTTGGTCCAGCAAACACGCTTTGATGGCCTTTTTCCGTTTCCCCAGCCTGGCCTGCAAATACCCGGCGTTGCACCCGGCAGAAAACGGCTCTGGCCCCAATTTGCCAATTCCGCTATCTGTATCTTCTTCCCCGAATGGTATCAGCCAAAAGCGCCCGAAGCGGCGCGTGTCGGAAAAGCGCAGCTCCATCCCATTGCTGAATTGCAGCACAACATGCGTGTGCCGTTCCATTGGGCAGCCGGGCGGCGCAACAAGCAGGCAGCCCGTCATGCGCAAATGCAGAATGACGCGGCTTTTCTGTGTCAAATGAAAAATCAGATACTTGCCCCTGCGTTCCATGGCCAAGACGGTTTGGCCCGTGACGGCTTTGCAGAATTCATCCGCCGCCGGGTGTGCAATCACCTCCGGCCGCAGGACGGTGGCTTTTTCAATGGCAAGCCCCGTTATCTGCGGCTCAATCACGTGTTTGATTGTCTCAATTTCAGGCAATTCCGGCATTCTTTGCACCGCCTTTTTTCGCCGGTTTTTTGATTTCGCTGTGGTAGAAATAGTTGACCATGACAGGCAACGCGCCAAAAGGGCGGCTCATACTGTCGTCATTCGTCACATAATCAAGGCCCATTTCAGAGGCATACGCTTTCAGCTCTGCGTCAAGCATTTCCCAATATCTGCGGCTGTTTCGGTGATAAATATCCTGATACAGCGGCAGAAGAGCAGGATATTTCTCTTTGATATAATCCATAATAACCGCCCTGCAGCTGCCGCGCAGGTTGAGGTTTTCCAGCCATATCAAATTGCATTGTTCTTTTGCCCGTTCCAGAATCGCCTTGACGCCGGTAATGCCGGGAAAAATCGGGGAGATAAAACAGGTGGTGCGAACGCCCGGCGCATGAAACACCGTTCACGGCTGCCAGCCTCAGAATGTCACAGTTTTAACACCGCAACTGTTTCTTCGCCGTCCATTTCGCCGTTTTCCTGAAAGCCAAACTCGGAATAAAGCCTTTTCGCGCCTGCATTTTCAGGCTTGTAAGATAAATAACAATATTCCGCTTTGCCGCATGGAAAGGTTCGAACAAACTCCAGCGCCAAACGAAGCGCCTGCCTTCCATAGCCCCTGCGCTGATATTTTTCGTCAATCATCAGCCGCCAGATGCTGTAGTTGCCATAGGCAATCTGCGGCGGGTTCTCGAAAGATTCATCCACATCATAGCCAATCATGACAAAGCCAACCGGAACTTCATCTTCAAAAACACCAAACGGAAAAGCATGCCCATTTCCGGTGATGGCAATGTATGCCTCTATCAAGCTCAGCCCATTCGGCGCAACAAAGGGCTCCTGTTCCTTGCTCACATGCAGTTTTAAAATATCCCATACGTTTTTCGCATTGATTTTTTCTATTCGAACCACGGTTCAACGCCTCTTTCACCTGTCTTTCGCCATCATGGCGCCGCAGCTGCTCACAGGATAAATCAAACCACAGAATAAAGCAAAAAGCAAGCTGTTTTCCGGCCTGCTCTTGCCTGATGCTGTTCTGATTCAAACTCGGGTGCTATATAATCCAGGTATTTTTCAGTATACTTTTGTGTCTTTTTGTATTCGTATTCTATGGCTTTCATCGGTCATTTTTCTAGTTCCAAATTATCAGAGCCAAGAAACCACCATCCGGCAGAGTTCGCTTGTCATGCTGGCTCAAATGCTTCTTATTCAGATCAAACTCATCGTCTTCCCAATAGTCTCACCATGTTTTCCACAGCTTTTTCCGTATATCCTCGCAGTTTCCATGATGAAAGCAACGTTGGAGCATAAGGAGTAACAGAGCAACCAACCGAAAACGGTTGGCTGCTCTGCTTCCATGGACACTTTTATCTGCCCAATAAATTTTGATTTGTATATCCTCTTTGAAAAAAATTTAATGAAGTAATGCGGTTCTGGTTGCAATTCTTTCTTTTACTTTTAAAACTGTATCTTTAACGGACAGGTTTGTTGTATCTATAACATTCACTTCATATGTTTCAAGATCATGGAATTGCTCCCACATTACCTCAACTAATTTAATATTAGTCTTATTATCTAATTTTGAGCGGTTAATCGCTCTTCTCATGGTCTCTTCTTTATTAGCTCTCAAAATAATATAGTGTACTTCATAGCCCTCTTGTACAATGTTTAACCACGGTTTCAAAAACCAAGGGCCGATAATACCGTCTACAATTACATCATATCCGCCACAGGCAAAACGCTTTGCCGATTCTAAAAAAGCCTCTATCACAATCAAGTTTTGCTCGTTTGATTCCGGTAAATAGGGAGGGATCGCTCCCTTGCTAAGATAATGATAAAAATCGTCGGTATGCATATACACCGATTTTTCCATATCAGATTCTTTAGCAACGATTGCTGCTACTGTGCTTTTTCCTGTTCCCGGTGCTCCGGTGATTATAATAATTCTGCCTTTTTCCATTTATCTCTTCAAATTGCAATTTTTCTGTCTGTTATTCGAACTCGGGTGCGGATGGTATAATCTAGGTATTTTTCAGTACACTTTTGTGTCTTTTTATGTTCGTATTCTATCCCTTTCATCGGTTATTTTTCTAGTTCCAAATTATTAGAGCCAAAATAGAGCCAAGAAAAGTTATCCTCAAAAATAAACTAACCTTCTTAGAAATATAAATTTTTAAACCATCTTACTCATTATTAAAGCAATAATTAAAGCAATTATTGCAAATCCAACTATGGTTCCCAACCATTTAACTATTTTCATTTTTGTAGGAATATAAGGTTTTAATTCTTCTGTATTGGGTATATCCCACGCTTTTGTATGTTCTACCCAATACCAGTCAACAAAAAATCTATCAAATAGTCCCATTATATACATTATAAATAAACTTTGTATAAAAATATTTCCAAACTCTTTTGCACCATTTACATAGCAAACCATTAATGGCACAAGAATAAAACAAGGCAAGTATAAAACTATAATTGATATAATGGTTTGTTTCTTTATTTCTTTTTGAGTAGTATATCCTAATTTTATTGCTTTTTCTTGAACATTCTTTTCGTAAAACACAGTAAATTTTTCAGGACCATTTGCTATACCAATAACACAAAACATTAAAAGTATAAAACATAATACTATACCTTCCATTAGTAGCATTAGAATTAACATTAAAATCAACTCGCTTTCAAATCGGAATTTGTCTCTTTAAATTAATTATACATCAACCACCCACATTGTAAAGCAAAAGCAAGCCATTTTCAGACTTGCTTTCTACTATACATTTTTCCCTATTAATAAATAATCTCTTTATCCACGATCTCCCTTGCACACGCTTGTATATTGTTCATTCTCCCTACCCATTCTAAGGCATTTTCCGCCTTTAGCTGTTCTGTAATTCCCTGTGCCTGTTTCATCTGTTCTACAATCCTTTCAAAGCGTTCCTGTGCCTGTTCTTCTATATCAGCTAAATACTCGTTCAGTTTGCCGCTTGTAAGCAGATTCATATAGACTCCCCTGCGGTACTCCTTCAAATACCACAAATGTCTTTGTCCCCATACGCCAATAAATCTCTTTTCTTCCTCTGTCAAGGTAAGACAGGGGATAAAATAATCCCCATGTCTGATATAAGTTCCGCCCATTTCTTCAAATATTGTTTTCTTCATTCTCTGTTCCACCTTTCTTATCGCTCTCTATCCACAGATTTCCTCTTTACTGACCGTTTCGACTGCTGTCTGCCTTCCTGCTGATAACGATGCAATTTTTCCATTACGCTCGCTTTTTTCGGTTTCTCTTGTTTCTGTTCCATTTGATTGTTCCATGCCCTTAGTCCTTCGTTGTATTCTCTGATCAGTTCTTCCGACTTATAATATACTTTTACAAAAGATGTCTCTTCAGACAGCACGAAAAATATTATAAAAGCCTTTCGATATTACTCTAAAAATAATGCTCCATCAGAGAAATAGAGCCAAAGTAGAGCCAATAGGCATAAAGAAACCTCGGAAACCCTTGTAAAACGGGCATCCGAGGTTTTCTGTCTGTTATTCAAACTCCACCGTGGCGGGCGGCTTGCCCGTGCAATCGTACAAAACGCGGTTCACATGCGGCACCTCGTTCACAATGCGGCTGGCTGCCTTTGCCAGCACGTCCCACGGCAGGGGCGCGGCCTCGGCCGTCATAAAATCGGTGGTGGCCACGGCGCGCAGGGCCACGGCGTAATCGTAGGTGCGCTCGTCGCCCATCACGCCCACGCTGCGCATGTTTGTCAGGGCCGCAAAATACTGCCCCAGCGCCCTGTGCGCCCCGGCGGCCTCCACCTCTTCGCGGTAGATGGCGTCCGCCTGCTGCACCATTTTCACCTTTTCGGGCGTCACGGCGCCAATGATGCGAATGGCCAGCCCCGGCCCCGGGAACGGCTGGCGCGAAACCAGCCGCTCGGGGATGCCCAGCTCACGCCCGGCCTGGCGCACCTCGTCCTTGAACAAATCGCGCAGCGGCTCAATAATCTCTTTGAAATCCACGCAGTCCGGCAGGCCGCCCACGTTGTGGTGGCTTTTAATCACCGCGCTTTCGCCGCCAAGGCCGCTTTCCACCACGTCCGGGTAGATGGTGCCCTGCACCAGGTAATCCACCGCGCCAATGCGCCTGGCTTCCTCTTCAAACACGCGGATGAACTCTTCGCCAATTATCTTGCGCTTCTGTTCCGGCTCTTCCACGCCCGCCAGCTTGCTGTAAAAGCGCTGCTGCGCGTTCACGCGGATGAAGTTCAGGTTGTACGGGCCGTTCGGGCCAAACACGGCCTCCACCTCGTCGCCCTCGTCTTTGCGCAGCAGGCCGTGGTCTACAAACACGCAGGTAAGCTGCTTGCCCACGGCGCGCGCCAGCAGCACGGCGGCCACGGACGAATCCACCCCGCCGGAAAGGGCGCACAGCACGCGGCCGCTGCCCACGCGGGCGCGCAGGGCGGCCACGGTGTCCTCTACAAAAGAATCCATCTTCCAGGTGCCCTTGCAGCCGCACACGTTGTGCACAAAGTTGGAAAGCATGCGCGCGCCCTGCTGGGTGTGCAGCACCTCGGGGTGGAACTGCACCAGATACAGCCCGTGCGCCGCGTCCTCGGCGGCGGCCACGGGGCAGCTTTCGGTGTGCGCCGAAACGGCAAACCCGGGCGCGGGCGCCTCAATATAGTCGTTGTGGCTCATCCAGCACACGGTGTCGGCCTGCACGCCCTCAAACAGCTTCGAGGCGGCCGCGTCAATGTGCACCAGCGTTTTGCCGTATTCGCGCTCGGGCGCGCGGCACACCCGGCCGCCCAGCACATGCGTCATCAGCTGCGCGCCATAGCAGATGCCCAGCACAGGCACGCCCAGGCTGAACAGCTCTTTGCCTATGGTGGGCGAATCGGGCAGATACACGCTGTTGGGCCCGCCCGTCAGAATAATGCCCCTGGGCTGTTTTTCCCGAATGGCCTCAAAGGCCTTTTTATACGAGACAATTTCGGAATACACATGGCTTTCGCGCACGCGGCGCGCAATCAGCTGGTTATACTGGCCGCCAAAATCGACCACAAGCACCATTTCGTTCATACGTTCCTTCCCCCTGGCGGCCCCACAAAGCCGCGCGCAGCCGGCGCGGCGTGCCCTGCGGGGCAAATTTCCACAGATATACAGTATAGCAAAAAAAGCGTGGAATTTCCACGCTTTTTGCCGCTTTTTTTCAGCCGCCCGCGGCCCGGCGCACGCGCACGGCCTGCCAGGTGCGCCGCACGGCGGGCCACAGCACCAGCGCGGCCGCCGCGCACCACAGCGCCAGGTTGGCCACGGCGCCCAGGCGCAGGTTTTGCCCCAGCGCCTGCCGGAAGCTAAGCGGCGCGCCGTGCACATAGTGCAGCACCAAAAACTGGTTGAACAGCGTGGTGGCCGCCAGCCCGCCCGCCAGCAGGGCATAGCCGCGGCGGCGCGTGCACAGCGCACACAGCGCCGCCAGCACCAGCGCGGGCAGCAAATAGCGCTCGCGCATGCGCTGGGTGAAAAAGAACACCGTGAAATAATATAAAAGCGCGGCCTCGCACAAAGCGGGCGCCGCCGCGCGGGCCCGCCACAGCCACACGGCATACACGGCCAGGCCCAGCGCAATGCCCGCCCAAAACACGGCGTTCACCGTGGCAAACGGCACGGCGCCGCGCATCAGCGTGCCCGTGGGCGCATGGTTCAGCGCGCTGCCAAAGGCGTACAGGTTTGCCGCGTTGCTCATCACCTCGTCATAGCGGCCCGCGCCGCCCAGGTAGATGCGCAGCGGCAGGGCCAGCCCCTCGCCGCCGCCCACCATAAAGGGCAGCCAGCCCGCCAGCCCCAGCGCCGCGCCGGCCGCCAGCGCGCCCAGCCGCCGCAGGGCGCTGCCCGCACAGCACAGCGCCAGCCCCAGCAGCAAAAACGGCGCAAAATAGGCCATTTGCAGCTTGGAAAGGCAGCCCAGCGCAAAGCACAGGCTGGCCGCCAGGCCATTTTTGCAGTGCAAGGCCCAAAACACAGCCAGCACGAAGAACAAAAGCACGCAGTCTGTCTGGCCCCAAAAGGCGCAGTTGTAAATGGCCGCAGGGTTCACGGCCCACAGCCAGCCCGCAAGGCCCGGCCTGCGCATGCCCTGCCGGTGCCCAATCTCATACAAAAGCGCCGCCGTGCCCACGTCAAACAAAATGGGCCACAGCTTAATCAGCACCATGGCCAGCATGCCGTTGGCGGCGATGGTGCCGCCCACCTCCTGCGAAAGCTGCATGGCCCCGCCAAACAGCCCGAACAGCATGGGCAGCAGGGGCGGGTAATCCAGCGGGTAAAGGCCCAGCGTGGCCTCATACATGGCAAGCCAGTTTTCGTGCGCCGTAATGGCCCAGGGGATGTTGTAGCTCTCCAGGTCGTAGGCGTTGTAATACAGCGCCGCAGGCACCAGCCGCAGCGCCAGCGCCGCCAGCACCAGCAAAAGCAGCCCTCTGGCAAACGCCCGCCCCTTTTGCGCCGAATGCTTCACTGTGCCTTTCCCCCCTTTGCCGTGTGCGCGCCGCCGCGCCGCCAATGCATTGCCGCCAGCAGGCCCGCCGCCACGCCGCCTGTGCCAAGGGCAGCGCCCGGCCCCGCGCGGTGTGCCGGCACAGGGCGCCGCTTTGCCCTGTGCCCCCTGCCGCATGTGTTCTGCTGCCAGTATACCAGAAATTGCGCAAATGCGCCAGCCCGGCGCCACAGGCTTTGTTTCCCGCCGCTGGCGCCGTTTTCCCCATGGATGATGCCCCAATGGCCTGCGCCGTTCGCGGCCCGTGGCGCCGCCCGCTGCCGGCGCTGTTTCCTTCCGCCAATGCCGTCCCCCGTCCGCCGGTGCTGCCCCAATGGCCCGCGCTATTCACCGCCAGCGGCACCGCTCGCCGCCGCTGGCACTTTCGCCCGCCCTTGCCGCTGCCCGCCGACGCTGGCGCCGCGCCCAGCCTGCCGGCAGCGGCGGCCCATAGGCCCTCGGGCATGGGGCCCGGGCCCGTGCATTGCCTGCCGCACGGGCAAAAATATACCAATAGTAATGATAATACTATTTGTATATAAGTTTTCCTTCCCGCACAGGCCCGCCCGGCGGCGCGCCGCGCCGCCCGCGCGCAGAAGGGAAAAAAATGCCCCACGCCAAAGGCATGGGGCATTTTGAAAAGCGGAAGATTACTCGTTGATCTTCGTCACAACGCCGGAACCCACCGTGCGGCCGCCTTCGCGGATAGCGAAACGCAGGCCCTCTTCGATGGCGATCGGGGTAATCAGCTCAACGTCCATGGTGACGTTATCGCCAGGCATGCACATCTCGGTGCCTTCCGGCAGGGTGATCACGCCGGTCACGTCCGTGGTGCGGAAGTAGAACTGCGGGCGATAGTTGTTGAAGAACGGCGTATGACGGCCGCCCTCTTCCTTCTTCAGCACGTACACCTGGCCGGTGAACTTGCGGTGCGGGTGAATGGTGCCGGGTTTCGCCAGCACCTGGCCGCGCTCGATTTCGGTGCGCTGAATGCCGCGCAGCAGGGCGCCCACGTTGTCGCCAGCCTGGGCGAAGTCCAGCAGCTTGTGGAACATTTCGAGGCCCGTCACAACGGTCTTCTTCTTCTCGTCCACCAGGCCAACAATCTCAACTTCTTCGCCAACCTTCACAACACCGCGCTCCACACGGCCGGTGGCCACAGTGCCGCGGCCAGAGATGGTGAACACGTCCTCAACCGGCATCAGGAAGGGCTTGGCGTCGTCGCGCTCCGGCGTGGGGATGAACTCGTCCACGGCGGCCATCAGGTCCAGAATGCACTTGTACTCGGGGGCGTTGATGTCCGTAGAGCTGCTCTCCAGCACCTGCAGGGCGCTGCCCTTGATGATGGGGGTGTCGTCGCCGGGGAAGTCGTACTCGCTCAGCAAATCGCGAATCTCCATCTCCACCAGGTCCAGCAGCTCGGGGTCGTCCACCTGGTCCACCTTGTTCATGAACACAACAATGTAGGGCACGCCTACCTGGCGGCTCAGCAGGATGTGCTCACGCGTCTGGGGCATGGGGCCGTCGGCGGAAGAAACCACCAGGATAGCGCCGTCCATCTGGGCAGCACCGGTGATCATGTTCTTCACGTAGTCGGCGTGGCCCGGGCAGTCCACGTGCGCATAGTGGCGGTTGTCCGTCTCATACTCCACGTGGGCGGTGTTGATGGTGATGCCGCGCTCGCGCTCTTCGGGCGCCTTATCGATGTTGGCATAATCGGTGAACTCGGCGTCGCCCTTCATGGCCAGCACCTTGGTGATGGCGGCCGTCAGGGTGGTTTTGCCGTGGTCAACGTGGCCGATGGTGCCAATGTTTACGTGCGGTTTCGAACGCTCAAATTTCGCTTTAGCCATTGGATTTTATCCTCCTTTGAATTAGGCCTTATCCTGTAAGGCCATTGTACTAAAAGCACTTTGAAAAATCAAGTGTTTTCGCGGCAAAGAAAGCGGGAAGTTAGCCCTCTTTCTTTGCGCGGCCCGCCATAATGCTCTCGGCAATGCTCTTGGGCACTTCGGTGTAGTGGCTGGGCTCCATGCTGTACTGGCCGCGGCCCTGCGTTTTGCTGCGAAGGTCCGTGGCATAGCCAAACATGTTGCTCAGCGGCACAAGGGCGTCAATCTGCTGCGTGCCGCTGCGGGCTTCCGAGCCCTGAATCTGGCCGCGGCGCGAGTTGATGTCGCCAATGACGTCGCCCATATACTCGTCGGGCACAATCACGGCAACCTTCATAATGGGCTCCAGAATGACGGGGTCTGCCTTGCGCATGGCCTCTTTGAAGGCCATGGAACCGGCAATTTTGAACGCCATTTCGGAAGAGTCCACCTCGTGGTACGAGCCGTCGTACAGCGTCACCTTCACGTCCACCACCGGGTAGCCGGCCAGCACACCCGCCTGCATGGCGCCCTGGATGCCCTGGTCGATCGGCCCAATGAATTCCTTGGGGATGGCGCCGCCCACAACGGCGTTGATGAACTCGTAGCCCTTGCCCGGCTCGTTCGGCTCGATCTTGATCTTCACGTGGCCGTACTGGCCCTTACCGCCAGACTGGCGGGCGTACTTCGTATCCTGATCGGCCGGGCGGCGGATGGTTTCGCGGTAGGCCACCTGCGGTGCGCCCACGTTGGCCTCCACCTTGAACTCGCGCAGCAGGCGGTCCACAATAATCTCGAGGTGCAGCTCGCCCATGCCCGCAATGATGGTTTGGCCGGTCTCGTCGTCCGTATAGGTGCGGAACGTCGGGTCCTCCTCAGCCAGCTTGGCAAGGGCAATGCCCATCTTCTCCTGGCCGGCCTTGGTTTTGGGCTCGATGGCCACGCGGATAACCGGCTCGGGGAACTCCATGCTCTCCAGAATGATGGGGTGCTTTTCGTCGCACAGCGTGTCGCCGGTGGTGGTGTTCTTCAGGCCCACCGCGGCGGCAATGTCGCCGGCGTAGCACACGTCGATATCCTGACGGTGGTTGGCGTGCATCTGCAGAATGCGGCCCATGCGCTCACGGTTGCCCTTTACAGAGTTGTACACCGTGGTGCCGGCCTGCACCGTGCCGGAATACACGCGGAAGAAGCACAGCTTGCCCACAAACGGGTCGGTGGCAATTTTGAACGCCAGCGCAGAGAAGGGCGCGTCGTCCGAAGACGGGCGGCTCTCCTCCTCTTCCGTGTCGGGGTTCACGCCCTTGATGTCCTCAATGTCCGTCGGGGCGGGCATGTAGTCCACAATGGCGTCCAGCAGCTTCTGCACGCCCTTGTTCTTGTAGGACGTGCCGCAGGTGACGGGCACGATGGTGTTGGCAATGGTCTCCTTGCGGATGGCCGCCTTCATCTCGGCCATGGTAAGCTCTTCGCCGTCGAGGTACTTCATCATCAGTTCCTCGTCGTTCTCGGCAATGGCCTCGATGAGCTCGTCATGGTATTTCTGGGCCAGTTCTTTCATGTCCTCGGGAATCTCTTCCACGCGGATGTCCTTGCCCAGGTCATCGTAATAGATGTAGGCCTTCATCTCCAGCAGGTCGATGATGCCTTTGAAAGTTTCCTCTTTGCCAATGGGCAGCTGAATGGGCACCGTATTGGCTTTGAGGCGGTCGCGGGTCATGTCCAGCACATGGTAGAAATCTGCGCCCATGATGTCCATCTTGTTGACGTAGATCATGCGGGGAACATGATATTTGTTGGCCTGGTGCCAAACAGTCTCAGACTGCGGCTCAACGCCACCCTTGGCGCACAGCACGGTTACAGAGCCGTCCAGCACGCGCAGGCTGCGCTCCACCTCTACGGTGAAGTCCACGTGGCCCGGGGTGTCGATGATGTTGATCCTGTGCCGGAACTTTTTGGCCTTGGCCGGGTCGTTCTGATACTCGGTATGGCTCCAATAGCACGTGGTGGCGGCAGAAGTGATGGTGATGCCACGCTCCTGCTCCTGTGCCATCCAGTCCATGGTGGCGGCGCCGTCGTGCGTCTCGCCGAGCTTGTGGTTGATGCCTGTGTAGAACAGGATGCGCTCGGTGGTGGTTGTTTTGCCGGCGTCGATATGGGCCATGATGCCGATGTTTCTGGTCATTTCCAGAGAAACGTCTCTAGGCATAGTTTCCTCCTAAAAAGTTCGCCACAGATCAATATCTGTAATGCGCGAAAGCCTTGTTGGCCTCGGCCATCTTGTGGGTATCCTCGCGCTTTTTGCACGCACCGCCGGTGCCGTTGCACGCGTCCATAATCTCGCCTGCAAGGCGCTGGCTCATACGGCGCTCGGAACGGTTGCGGGAATACGTGGTCAGCCAGCGCAGGCCAAGGGTCTCGCGGCGCGCGGGGCGCACCTCCATAGGCACCTGATAGGTAGAGCCGCCCACACGGCGTGCTTTTACCTCCAGCACGGGCATGATGTTCTCCAGCGCTTTTTCGAAGCTCTCCAGCGGGTCGTTGCCGGTTTTTTCCTTCACGATGTCGAAGGCTTCGTATACAATTTTCTGCGCAACGCCCTTTTTGCCGTCATACATAATGTTGTTGATGAGGCGCGTGACCATTTTGGAGTTGTACACCGGGTCGGCCAGCACGTCGCGCTTTGCAATGTTACCTCTTCTGGGCATCTTTCTTCCCTCCTTCATAAAATGATATCATCGGTACTCGAAAGTAATAAAACTCCCGTACGGCCGGCAGAAAAGGCAGTATCTATGATAAAGCCTTTATGCGGCAGGTACTTTTTTAAACGGGGCATTCCTTACTTCTTCGCGGCACCGGCCTTGGGGCGCTTTGCACCGTACTTCGAGCGGGACTGGTTGCGGTTGGCAACACCCTGGGTGTCAAGCGTGCCACGGATGATGTGGTAACGCACACCGGGCAGGTCCTTCACACGTCCGCCACGAATCAGTACGACGCTGTGCTCCTGCAGGTTGTGGCCGATTCCCGGAATGTACGAGGTAACCTCGATACCATTGGAGAGACGCACACGGGCAACTTTACGCAGGGCAGAGTTCGGCTTCTTCGGGGTCATGGTGCGCACGGCCGTGCAAACACCGCGCTTTTGCGGGCTGTTGGCATCGCTGTAGGCCTTCTTCTGAGAGTTGTAGCTCTTCAAAAGGGCAGGCGCCGTAGACTTTTTCACCATCACTTCGCGGCCTTTGCGCACAAGCTGGTTAAACGTAGGCATGGTTTTCCTCCTTTCTTTTGAAAAATGCGGGTGCCCTTCCCAAGATGTGGTGGCGCGCCGCGCCGCCGCACCAAGATAAAATGGGCATGCTGCGCCCTTGGCGCAACAAACATAGTTTACCCGAAATTTTGCTTTGTGTCAACAGAAATTTTCGCGCCGCCGCGCCAAAAAAACGCCCTTTTTGCGCATTTGCGCCCCGGGCCGCACGGGCCGCACAAAAGGCGCTTTCCGTTTTGCGCCGCGCCGCGCCCGGCTCAGCCCCCGGGCAGCACGGGCGGCTGGGCCCCGGCCGGGCCGCACCCGCGCCTTTGCAGCGTAATGCACAGGCACAGCAGCACGGTGTACAGGCCGTTGGTGCTGGTTTTTGCCTGCTGGCGCAGCCAGGGCAGCTTTTCTTCGCTCATCATGCCGCCGCGGCACAGCTCCACCACAAAGTTCAAATGCTCCAGCACCCACATGGTGGCCTGCCGAAGCTCCGGCGTAAGCTGCTCCAGGTCTATCAGCAGGCCTTCAAACACTTCTCGGGCGTTCTCGTCCGCAAATACTTCTCGGGCATTTTCATCCACAACTGATTCCTCCCTTTTTCTCAACAAGAAGAAAATGTTTGCACGCCGCACCGGCAGCCGGGGCCGGAAGGGCCCGCGCTGCCTGTTTGCAAAGAGGAAGGGATAAGGCGGTGTGTTCTGCGCAGAAAACTCCGGCTTTTGTGCGCGCGTGCCGCTTTGCCTGTGCGGCAACGCGGCGCGCCGGGCCATGCGCACCCGCGCGGCGCCCAAAGCCGAAAAAAGGCGGCGCGTCCGGCACCATCGGCGCGCCGGGGGGCAAAAAAGCAGGGCCCGCCCGCGGGGCGCGGGCCCAAACCGCCAGGGCGCCTTTTTGTTTTGGCCTACCTCACCGCCACCACCACGCTTTCTGCCGCCTTACCGCCGCCGGTGCCGCTGTGGCGCCGCAAAAGGGCCGCCGGGCCCGGCCTGTGCGCGCCCTACCGCCTGCCCCGGGGCCAGGCCCGCAGCCGGAAAAGCGCACACAGCAAAAACCCCCGGCCCCGGGTGCCGGGGCTGGGGGTTCTTCTTTCGTCAGGCCGGGGCCCGGTTGCTCTGTTTTCCGCTGTGCGCGGTTTTGCACAAAAAAGCAAAGCCCACCCTGCCGTCTGCGCCAAACCAAAACCTACCTCTTTGGCAGGTGGGTGCCCTGCCATGGGTTTCATGCTCCCTTCTTCCGCAACGGCGGGAGGTCTGCAATCCCTCCACGGACACCGGGCTCCCGATGATTGGTTAGTAGGATTTAACGTAGGCGCAACAAATCGCACAGGGCAGGCGGTTGCCGTTTTCAGGGCGCGGCGTCGTGCGGGCCGCCCTGTTAAAAAAAGGGGCGGCGGCGCGCCGCGCCGGGTTACAGCTCGATATCGTACAGCTCTTCCAGGCGCGCGGCAAACACCTCGCTCACCGCGGCCAGCTCTTCATCGTCCTCTACAATGTCCAAAAACTCTTCGCCGTTTTCTTCCGTCACGCGCATGATAATCAGCTGCGCGTCCTCTTCCAGCATTTTTTCCGGGTCTTCCACATAGGGCACCACGGCAAGGTAGTGCTCGCCGTTGTGGTCCACCGTGTCAATCACTTCGCACTGGTGCTCCTGCCCGGCCTCATCCTCCAGGGTAATCAGGTCCGGCGTATAATCCAGCTCTTCCTGCGGCAGAGCGTTCTGCTGTTCATCCATTTGGGTTTCTCCTTTTTGTGGGCCGGCGCGCGCCGGCCGCGCAATTTCTTTTTCTATATTGTAGCTTACGCAGGTGCCGCCGTCAAGATGCCCCGCGCATTTGCGCTGTGCGGCGCGCTGTGGTATGATGGTTCTGTCGGCGGCCGGGGCCCATCGCTTCCGGCGCGCTGCCAACCCTGCCAAAAAGGAGGCGGAAGCCTTTGAAAAAGATATTGTGCGCCGCGGTGTGCGCGGCGCTGAGCCTCTCGCTGTTCGGGTGCAGCGGCGAAGAGCAGCCCGGCCCCGGCGGAAGCACCACGCGCCGGGCCGTAAGCTCGGGCGAGCTTCAGTTCACCCAGCCCGCCGAGGGCGCGCCCATTGCCACCATCTCCACCACCATGGGGGACATCACGGTGGTATTATACCCCGATCAGGCGCCCATGGCGGTGGAAAATTTTACAGGCCTTGCCAATTCCGGTTATTACAATCAAATGCCCATCTCCCGCATTGTGGAGGGTTTTTGCGTGCAGACGGGCCTTGGCGCGGCTGACACCGGCGAAGGCACCACCACCTGGGGCCAGGGCGCCTTTCCGAATGAGATTACCGACGCGCTGCACCACTATGCCGGCGCGCTGGCCACGGCCAACGGCGGCCAGGGCGGCACGGGCAACCTCAGCCAGTTCTATTTTGTGCAGTGCGCGCAGGACAGCGTCTCCCGCGCGGACGCCAGCGCGCTGAAAGAGGCGGGCGTGCGCGAAGAGGTGGCAGACGCCTACCAAAGCGCGGGCGGCGCGCCCTACCTGGACGGGCAGGACACCGTGTTCGGCCAGGTGATTGCCGGCATGGACGTGCTGGACGCCATTGCCGCCGTGCCCTGCGATGAAAACGGCGTGCCCACCGAGGCCGTGACGGTGAACAGTGTCACCATCGGCGCCTACAGCGCCGCCGTGTATGCGCCGCAAAGCAATGCGCAAAGCACGGGCGGGGCCTCCTCTGCCAGCGGGCAAAGCGCCCCGGCCTCGGCCCCGGCGTCCGCCGCCTCCTGACGGAAAGCGGCTTTCCGCGCAGGGCCGCGCACGGCGCGGGTGCCCTGCCGCTTTTCCTGCCCTGCCGCTCCGCAGCCCCGCCGGGCCACACGGCCTTCGGCGGGGCTGTTTTGGTTTGTGCGCGGCGGCACAGGCGGCTTTTGTAGTGCATCTTGCGCAAAGCGCGCGGGCATGCGCGGCGCGCAGCGCCCGCAAAAGCGGGCGGCACATCACGTTCCCTGCCGCCGCACGGCGCGGCGCGAATCATAACCACCGGCCGTGCCGGTGGTTTTCCTTTACAACAAAAAGCCCCCTGCCAAGGCGTTGGCGGGGGCTTTTTCTGTTCTATGCGCGCTTCGCTTTGGGGCGCGCTTCGCTTTGGGGCGCGCTTTGCTTTGGGGCTTTGCGGGCCGGGGCACGTGGCGGGGCCGCCGCCCTGTGTGCCCGGCAGGGCCGGCCTGCGCCAGAAAGTGCAAGCCCGCCGCCGCA
>OGGQ01002711.1_pt1 | contig 18360 bp, 16 predicted proteins | sample 1571191 | NCBI WGS metagenome assembly OGGQ01 (sample SAMEA2582061, study PRJEB24529) | metagenome | biome: Human gut stool | place: China | collected 2011
CAAAGAGTGCAAACGGTCCCCGCAGCAATTCATTCCGGCCGGATTCCCCCTTCCAAGACCAACCTCCCACGGGGATAGAAGACTCAGCCAGCCCCTTCACCACACCGGACATGGTCCGTTCCGGACGCGTCTTCTAACCTCAATTAAATCTTGACAATCATCCGTAAATTGGTTAAAATAATCATAAATAAATAAGTGCCTAAGAGAGATAAGAGTAAGGTATCAAGCGTTTTATGACGCTTAGTTCACCTTACTCTTTTTGTCGTTTGGCGGTGAAAAACCGGCGGAAGCCGGAATCCAGCCGTTCTAACAAATGTAAAAGGAGAGAAGAAGAATGAGCAGTTGTATCTATGATGTAGTTGTAATCGGCGGCGGCGTAACAGGCTGTTCCGTTGCCAGAGAGTTATCCAGGTATCATCTCCACACCTGTCTGCTGGAGCGTGAGGAGGACGTATGCTCCGGAACTTCCAAAGCCAACAGCGCCATCGTCCATGCCGGATATGATGCGGCCAACGGTTCCCTGAAAGCAATGCTGAATGTGCAGGGGAATGAGATGATGGAGCAGCTTTCAAACGATTTGCAGTTCGATTTCAAGCGCAATGGATCCATGGTTCTCTGCTTTGATGAAAACGATTTACCGGCTCTTAAGGAGTTATATGAGAGAGGCGTAAAGAACGGGGTTCCCGGCCTTGCCATTATCTCAGGAGACGAGGCCAGGGAAAAGGAGCCGAATGTCAGCGATACGGTGGTGGCTGCTATCTATGCGCCTACCGGCGGAATTGTATGTCCCTTCGGCCTGACCATTGCCATGGCCGAGAATGCATATGAAAACGGCGTGGAATTCAAGATGAACACAGAAGTGGTTCAGATTGAAAAAGCGGATTTCGGCTACAGGCTGATTACGAATAATGGTGAGGTGCATGCAAAGTACGTGGTAAATGCGGCAGGTGTATATGCCGATGTGTTCCACAATATGGTAAGTGAGAAAAAACTTCAGATTATTCCCAGAAGAGGGGACTACTGCCTTCTCGATAAAGAGGCCGGGAACCATGTATCTCATACGATTTTCCAGCTTCCGGGCAAATACGGCAAAGGCGTTTTAGTATCCCCAACCGTCCACGGAAACCTTCTGGTAGGGCCTACGGCAATTGATATAGAGGATAAAGAGGCAACGGAGACGACGGCGGAGGGCCTGGCGGAGGCTATATCTAAATCTGTCCGGAGCGTGAAAAATATCCCTTTCAGACAGACCATCACCTCTTTTGCAGGACTGCGGGCTCATGAGGCGAACGATGAATTTGTCATCGGTGAGGCGGAGGATGCAAAGGGCTTCTATGATGCCGCAGGAATTGAATCACCGGGACTTTCCTGTGCGCCGGCTCTCGGTAAATATCTGGCCCAGATGATAGCAGAAGCTGCCGGGGCCGCGATAAAAGAAGATTTTAAAGCGACGAGAAAAGGTTTTATCAAAGCGGCTGAGCTTCCACGGGAAGAGAGAGCCAAGCTTATAAAAGAACATCCGGAATACGGGACCATTATCTGCCGCTGTGAGAATATCAGCGAGGGTGAGATAATTGACGCGATACGCAGACCGCTCGGGGCGGTATCCCTGGATGGAATCAAGCGCAGGGTACGCGCGGGCATGGGCAGATGCCAGGCAGGCTTCTGCACGCCGAGGACGATGGAAATTCTGGCGAAAGAGCTCGGCATAACAATGGATGATGTCTGCAAAAACAGAACCGGTTCAGAACTGTTAAAAGGTGATAAGTAGGAGGACTTAAGATGATGCATCATGATATTGTAATTATAGGCGGCGGCCCGGCAGGCCTTGCAGCGGCAGTTTCCGCACGCCGCGCCGGAGTAGAGGATATCCTGATTCTGGAGAGGGATAACGTGCTGGGAGGTATTTTAAATCAGTGCATCCATAACGGATTCGGACTTCATACATTCAAAGAAGAACTTACAGGACCGGAATATGCAGCCCGCTATATTGAGATGGTAACGGAAGAAAAAATTCCTTACAGGCTGAATACGATGGTAATTGATATCAACAGTGAAAAAGAAGTCACCTACATCAACAGAGAAGAAGGACTTGTGACTATCAAGGCAGGCGCAGTCATCCTGGCCATGGGATGCAGGGAGCGCCCGAGAGGGGCCCTCAATATTCCGGGTTACCGGCCGGCCGGCATTTTTTCGGCGGGAACTGCCCAGCGTCTGATGAATATAGAAGGCTACAGCGTGGGAAAGGAAGTTGTAATCCTGGGCTCGGGTGATATCGGGCTTATCATGGCAAGGCGTATGACGCTGGAGGGAGCTAAGGTGAAGGTGGTAGCCGAACTGATGCCATATTCCGGCGGCCTTAAGAGAAATATTGTACAGTGTCTCGACGACTATGATATTCCGTTGAAGCTGAGCCATACCGTGACGGAAATTCACGGAAAAGAGAGAGTTACAGGCATTACCATTGCCGAGGTTGACGGGAACAGAAAACCGATCCCCGGAACCGAAGAGTATTATTCCTGCGACACACTTCTTCTGTCTGTCGGACTGATTCCGGAGAATGAGCTGACAAAAGGGATCGGCGTATCGATGAACCAGATCACATCGGGCCCGAATGTCAATGATCATCTTCAGACAGAGGCAGAGGGAGTCTTTGCCTGCGGCAACGTCCTTCATGTGCATGACCTGGTGGACTATGTGTCGGAGGAAGCGAACCTGGCGGGAAAGAATGCGGCGGCTTATGTTAAGAAAGAGACGGCGGGAGAGGAAACAAAGGAAGTCAGGCTGGAAGCTTCAAACGGTGTGCGTTACACCGTGCCTCAGTCTCTTGATATCCGGAATATGAACGATCAGGTGGTCGTGCGTTTCCGGGTGGCCGATGTATATAAGGATCGCTTTATCTCTGTTTATTACGGGGATGAGAGAGTGTCGAAACGGAAGAAAAAGGTTCTCGCACCCGGAGAGATGGAGCAGGTAATTCTGAAAAAAGACAGCTTTAAGAATTATCCTGATTTAGAGAAGATAGTGATTTGTACGGAGGTAGAGTGATGGAAAAGAGAGATCTGATCTGTATCGGCTGTCCTTTGGGCTGTCCGGTGAGCGTTACGACAGACGGAGACAATATTACCGTGACAGGAAATACATGCGCTAAAGGTGAGGCTTACGCCAAAAAAGAGGTGACCAACCCGACAAGAATTGTGACCTCCAGTGTTATTGTGGAGGATGGGACACTGACAAGGGCATCCGTTAAAACAGAAAAAGATATCCCAAAGGGAAAGATATTTGACATCATGAAAGAGATCAGGGCAGTCAGAATGAAGGCGCCTGTCCATATGGGGGACGTCATTATCCGTGACTGTGCGGGAACCGGCGTTTCCATTATTGCAACAAAGACGGTAGAAGCCGTATAAAACGGCGAAAAGTAAATGACGGAAAAAGAGACAGGAGGGCGGATATGACCGGCGGAAGAGAAATACTGAAAGAAATCAGCCTGTTTGTACTTGATATGGACGGAACGTTCTATCTGGGGGACAGGAGGCTGGACGGCGCTTTGGAATTTATTCATGCGGTGGAAGCGGCAGGAAAGAAGTTTCTGTTTTTCACGAATAATTCTTCCAAATCACCGGAGGACTATATCAGAAAACTGGAAAAAATGGATTGCCGCATTTCCAGAGATCAGATTGTCACATCGGGGGATGTGACAATCCGTTATCTGAAGGAATGCTACGGCGGAAAAACAGTATATCTGATGGGAACAAAGGCGCTGGAGGCAAGTTTTAGGCAGGCCGGGATCCGGCTGTTGCCCACAGACGGGGAAGCGGCACGGGAGGAGCAGCCCGATGTGGTGGTGATTGGATTTGACACGGAGCTGACCTATGAAAAGCTGGAACGGGCCTGCACCTTTATCAGGAACGGAGCGGTATTTCTGGCTACTCATCTGGATATCAACTGTCCTGTGGAGGGCGGTTTCATACCGGACTGCGGAGCCATGTGCGCCGCGATAGCGCTGTCGACCGGAGTACAGCCAAAATATCTGGGGAAACCGTTTAAGGAAACGGTGGATATGGTGCTGGAGCATACGGGAACAGAGAAAGAGGCGGTGGCTTTTGTCGGAGATCGTATCTATACGGATGTGGCAACCGGTGTCAATAACGGTGCGAAAGGTTTTCTGGTGCTGACCGGTGAGACGAAAGCGGAGGATGTGGAGAAATCTTCCGTGAAGCCGGATGCGGTTTTTGAATCGCTGGGGGAAATGAAAGGCTATCTGTAAGTCTTCATAAATTAATAATTGGCAGGGGGGACTTAACATGCAGGAATTTTTAAGTCAGTTAAACCAGGAGACGGAAGCGCTCCTTGTACTTTCGATCATATTATTTGCCGGATTCATTATGACGAGGCTGACCAATACCCTGAATCTTCCCAAAGTGAGCGGTTACATATTGGCGGGAATCCTGATCGGTCCCTGCAGCCTTAATTTTATTCCGCAGCATATGATTGATTCAATGGGGTTTGTCAGTGATTTGGCCCTGGCCTTTATCGCCTTTGGGGTCGGGAAATTCTTTAAAAAAGAAGTGCTGATGAGAACCGGCAAAAAAATAATCGTGATAACAATCAGCGAGGCCCTGACGGCGGGCGTGCTGGTGACGGTTATTTTAAAGTTTATATTCCGTCTGGACTGGGATTTCGCCCTGATTCTAGGCGCAATCGCCACGGCAACGGCTCCGGCCAGCACGATGATGACGATCAACCAGTATAAGGCCAAAGGAGAGTTCGTCAACACGCTGCTTCAGATAGTGGCCCTTGACGATGTTGTCTGTCTTCTCGCCTTCAGTATCGTGGCAGCCATTGCCAACGGAAGGGCATCGGGAGCGCTTACGGTCAACGATATTCTGATACCCATTATGCTGAACCTGTTCGCCATCTGCCTGGGATTTTTCTGCGGTTATTTTCTGAGCCGCCTGCTGATTCCGGCCAGAAGCAGGGATAACCGTCTCATCCTTGCTATCGCAATGCTTTTGGGACTTTCCGGTATCTGTGCGGCTGCCGATATCTCTCCGCTGTTATCCTGTATGGTGTTCGGCGCGGCTTATATCAATCTGACCAGGGATAAGAAGCTGTTCCGCCAGATCAATAACTTCACGCCTCCGGTCATGTCCATATTTTTCATTGTTTCCGGCATGAACCTGAATGTGAACGCCCTGGGGACAGTCGGAGTCATAGGAGTCGCTTATTTCCTGATCCGTATTGCGGGGAAATATCTGGGCACTTATTTCAGCTGTCTGGCTATGGGCACCAGCAGGGAAATCAGGAAGTATATGGGGCTTGCCCTGATCCCTCAGGCCGGCGTCGCAATCGGTCTGGCGTTTCTGGGACAGAGGCTCCTGCCGCCGGAGACGGGAAATCTGATGCTCACCATTATTCTGTCCTCCTCGGTTCTCTATGAGATGGTGGGCCCGATCAGCGCCAAAGCGGCCCTGTTCTTATCGGGCAGCATTGCCTTCAAGAAGACCCGTGACAAAGAGGATACGGAGCCTCAATGCGCGGCTTCAGATAGAAGCAGCATGTGTGAAAAAATTGACGTGATTACAGGGCTTGACAGTGTTATTGAGGAGAAGGAGGAAGTGGAAGAGGCAGAGCATGGAGAGCTTGTGCCGGAGATTCCGGATTCCGAATGCGGTGAAGAAAGCGGCGAAGAGTGCGATGAAGCCGACGACTGTGAATGCCTGTCGGATGAGGAAGATACCGAGGAATGCGAAGAATCCGGGGATCACGACGATTTGGCGGACAGTGTGCTGGAGGAATTGAGGGAATACAGCGAAGGCGTGGATGAACGGGATGATTATGATATAGAAAAAGAAGTCAAGCCGGTAAAACGCAAAAAGAAGAAAAAACAGAATAAGAAGAATAAATAGAATTGGTTAATTTTTTGTCAATATATACAGAAAAAGACAATTAAATGGAAAAAACATTGGTAATAACGACAAAAATGCTTGATTATTTGTTGAAATAGTGTTAAGATTACACTATAAATTTCGATAGATAAATAAAGAGCAGAGAGTTGGAGAGCGGCGCAAACTAGAAACAGTTCACAAAAGTGAGCTGCTTTGGTCGAACCGCTTTTTTCTTTGCCGGTAAGTCTGCCCGGAGGGATGCCGGGGCTTTATAGGGTATCGGAAGAGACAGGAAAATACATACAGGCGCAAGCTGAGGGAGGGTACCATGGTAAAGAATTTTGCCCACAGAGGGTTCAGCGGGATGTATCCCGAGAACACGATGCTGGCTTTTGAGAAAGCTGTGCAGACAGAGGGCTGCGACGGTATTGAGATGGATGTCCATCTGACAAAGGATGGGGAAGTGGTGATTATCCACGATGAGAAGCTGGACCGTACCTGCGTGAACGGAACCGGCTTTGTGAGGGATTATACATATGAAGAGCTGAAGAAGTTTGACGTGTCCTTCAAATTTGCCGGCCAGTGCGATTCACAGCATGTTCCCGCACTCAGGGAATATTTTGAACTGGTAAAAGATACGCATATTATCACCAATATTGAACTGAAGACAGGAATTTTTGAGTATCCGGGAATCGAGAAAAAGGTGTATGACCTGATTGAAGAATTCGGACTGAAGGAGAAAATCATCATCTCTTCCTTTAACCATTTCAGCATCAGGAGAATGAAAGAACTCTGTCCCGATATGGAATGCGGGCTTCTGACGGAGACCTGGATGATTGACGCCGGACGCTATACGAAGTATGCAGGGGCTGAATGTCTCCATCCGATTTTCTATAATATGACTAAAGAGGTGGTGGCCGAAGTAAAGAGCCAGGGCATCAAAATTAACACATGGACCGTTAATGAAGAAGAAGACATCCGGACCATGATTGCCAGAGGGGTGGACTCCATCATAGGCAATTATCCCGACCGTGTGACACGAATCAGAAAAGAAACGGAATGATTCAGGCAGTTTGAATGAGACTTGGGGGGAAAACCCTTAAGATAAAAGGAGGAAAAATAATGAGAAAAATGAAGAAGGTACTGAGTCTTGCATTAGCAACCGCGCTCTGCGTATCCATGGCGGGATGCAGCAGCAAACCGGCCGAGACACAGGCTCCAAAGGCAGAAGGACAAGCGGAGGGAAGCCAGGAGGCAGCGGCTCCGGCTGATGATTATCATCTGGTGTTAAAGCTGAGCCATGTATTTGCTCCGGAAGAGCAGCTTACAAAGACGATGGATTCCATCGCAGCAAACATTCTTGAAAGAACAAACGGCGCCATCGAGATTCAGACATATCCGCAGGGACAGCTTGCAACCTATAAAGACGGTGTAGAGCAGGTAGTCCGCGGCGCAGATTTCATTTCCGTAGAAGATCCGTCTTACCTGGGCGACTATGTTCCGGATTTCAATATCCTGGCAGGCCCGATGTTAGTTAATTCCTACGATGAATATGAGTATCTTCTCGAAACACCGGAAGTACAGGATATGTTCAAGAGAGCCGAGGAAAAAGGAATCAAGATTCTTTCCCTCGATTACATCTTCGGTTTCAGGAGCCTCATGACAAACAAGGTTATCACAAAGCCGGAAGACTTAAAGGGAATGAAGATCCGTACACCAGGCAGCCAGTTATATGTTGATACATTAAACCATATGGGCGCTACAGCCACACCACTCGCTTTCTCTGAGACAATTTCAGCAGTTCAGCAGGGCGTTGTAGACGGTCTGGAAGGAACAATCGACGCATATGCGACAAACGGCAGTGCGGAAGTGGCAAAGAACATGGCTATTACAAAACATCTCTTAGGCGTTTGCGGCGCTTACATCAGCGTAGACGTATGGAACAAGATTCCGGAAGAGTACAGAACAATCATGCAGGAAGAGTTTACAAAAGGCGCAGAGACAATGGTTAAGAACATCTCCGAAGGCGAAGAGGCTACAAAGCAGAAGCTGGAAACAGAGATGGGAATCTCCTTCAATGACGTAGACAACGCAGCATTTGCAGAATTAGTTGCGCCAATCTACGACAATATGAAAGACGTTACACCGGGTCTCTACGACAAATTCAAAGAAGCAATTGCTAATATGCCAAAATAATGGAACCTCGCGGGGGAGGAGCTTTGCCCCTCCCCTTTTTATCGTGTCCTACAGGAGCCCGCGTACGGCGCGGGAGGTGACGCGTGTTCCTGATCAGAGAGGAAGAATGGTATGAATAAAACCGTGAAGTTTATACTTGGACACTTTGAAGAGATATTGGCCTCCATCTTTATTGTAATCACAACAAGTCTCGTCCTTGTAAATGTATTTTTGCGTTATTTCATGAGAATCGGTCTTTACTGGACCGAAGAAGTTACTACAAGCTGTTTTGTTTGGTGTGTTTTCCTGGGAGCGGCAGCGGGCTATAGAAGGGGAATGCACATTGGAGTTGACATTCTTGTCAATAAGCTACCGAATACAATGAGGAATATTGTAAGGATATTGGTTGATCTGATTCTATTGTTCACCAACGGATATCTTTTTTATCTGAGCGTAGTATTTGTGCGCCTGTCTTATATAAAACCGACGGCGGTACTTGGGGTATCATCCGCATGGGTCAGCTCCGCGCTGATTGTCGGTTTCTGTCTGACTACGATTTATTCCGTCGGCCATATGGCAAATGATATAAAGCGGATTGTGAAAACAGGCACTTTTGGAAAGGGGGAAGAGTAAATGGCATTTTTACCGGTAATTATCGTATTTCTCCTGTATTTCTCAGGAATTCCGATTGCATACGCACTGTTTGCATCTTCACTTTTCTATTTCGGCGTGCTGAATACCGGCTCACCGACCGACCTGATTTTGCAGAAGTTTATCACCAGCACACAGTCATTCCCTCTGCTTGCGATTCCGTTCTTCGTAATGGCAGGCTCCATTATGAACTATGCCGGAATCAGCACGAAGCTGATGAGTTTTGCCGATGTGCTGACCGGTCATCTTCCGGGAGGGCTTGCCCAGGTCAACGTACTCCTCAGTATGCTGATGGGCGGCGTGTCCGGTTCGGCCAACGCCGACGCGGCCATGCAGTGTAAGATGCTGGTGCCGGAGATGGAGAAGAGGGGCTACAGCAAGGGCTTCTCAGCGGCGATCACGGCGGCGTCCTCAGCCGTTACGCCGGTAATTCCACCGGGAATCAACCTGATTGTCTATGCGCTGATTGCCGGCGTTTCAGTAGGAAAGATATTCATGGCCGGTTATATGCCGGGTATTTTCATGGCCATCTGCCTGATGATTACGGTAAATATCATTTCCAAGAAAAGACATTATGCGCCGAGCCGTGAGAAGCGTGCATCGGCCAGGGAAATCGGCCATCAGGCCATTGATTCCATCTGGGCGCTTTTATTCCCGTTCGGAATCATTCTGGGACTGCGTATCGGTCTGTTTACACCGTCCGAGGCAGGAGCCGTGGCTGTTTTATATTGTATTGTTATCGGCGCTTTTGTATATAAGAATCTCCGTCCGGCGCATATTCCGCTCGTACTGAGAGAGACGATAGAGGGAACCAGCACGGTTGTCCTGATTATCGTGGCCGCCAATGTATTCGGCTATTATATGAGCTGGGAGCGTATTCCCCAGATGCTGACGGAGCTGCTCCTGGGTATCACGCAGAATAAGTATGTGATGCTTATGATTATCAACGTCCTGCTTCTGGTTCTGGGCATGTTCCTGGAGGGCGGAGCAGCGCTGATTATCCTGGCGCCTCTGCTTGTACCTGTAGTGAAGGGACTGGGCGTGGATCTGGTTCATTTCGGTCTTGTCTGTATCGTGAATATCATGATCGGAGGACTGACGCCGCCGTTCGGCTCAATGATGTTCACCTGCTGCTCAATTACGGGCTGTGAACTGACGACCTTTGTTAAAGAATGTATTCCGTTTATCATCGCCCTGCTTGTGGCGCTGCTTATTGTTACCTATGTTCCGATACTGACGATGTTCATTCCGAACCTGTTATATTAAGAATAGAAACAGTGGCAGCAGAAGCTGACGCATTAACGTTTTGTACTATACAGGCATCCGTCTGTGAACGGCCATTGCTGCCGTTCACAGGCTCTGCCCCGAGAGGCGTCTTTATTGACAAAGCCATGGTGATATGCTAGAGTGAAATTAAATATTAGTTACAGTTCAGCCTTCGGCAAACTGCAGCAAATGATGCACAGAAACGGCAAAAACCGCCGAGCGTAATGCATCATGGCTGAACTGTTATGAATATTATCAGGAGAAAGGAGCCGGTTATTGACAGTGGGAATCACTGCCGATCACACTGCTCTTTTCTTAAATTACACAGGCAGTCGGAAGATAAAGAGAGCGGAGGGGACATAATGCGGAGTGCATTTCATGATATATTAATTGATTGTCCGGTTATAGCGGCGGTCAAAGATGATGAGGGACTGGAAAAATGTCTTGAGTCGGAAAGTCAGATTGTATTTATACTTTACGGGGATTTGATAAGAATCCCCCAGATGGTGAAAAAGATAAAAGACGCAGGAAAGCTGGCGATGGTACATATTGATTTAATCGCGGGACTTTCCGGCAAAGAAGTGGCGGTGGATTACATTAAGCAGGAGACGCTGGCTGACGGAATCATTTCCACCAAGATGGCTATCGTGAAACGGGCAAAGGAGCTGGGACTCGTTACGGTGTTCCGTTTCTTTGTCATTGATTCCATGGCCTTCGATAATATCAGGAAACAGTATCATACCGTACAGCCCGATGTGGTGGAGATTCTTCCCGGCCTGATGCCGAAGATTATCACCAAGGTGTCGAAGCTCGTTTCATGTCCCGTTATTGCGGGAGGGCTGATTGCCGATAAAGCCGATATTATCGGGGCAATTGAAGCCGGGGCTACGGCTATATCTTCCACCAATCAGAAGACCTGGTTTATCTGATGTGATCGGAACGTCCGCTTCGGAAAGATAATACGGGGAGGATTCATTTTATGGCAAATTATGTTATGGCGCTGGACGCCGGTACAACCAGCAACAGGTGTATACTTTTTAATGAAAGAGGGGAGATCTGCAGCTCGGCCCAGAAGGAGTTCCGCCAGTATTTTCCGCAGCCCGGCTGGGTGGAGCATGACGCCAACGAGATCTGGTCAACCCAGCTCGGCGTGGCGGTGGAAGCCATGTCAAAGATTGGGGCGGAGGCTGCCGATATTGCGGCTATCGGTATCACAAACCAGAGAGAGACGACCATTGTATGGGATAAAATTACAGGGGAACCGGTCTACCATGCCATCGTATGGCAATGCCGGAGAACCTCCGAATACTGTGATTCCCTGAAAGAAAAAGGACTGACAGACAAATTCCGTGAAAAGACGGGACTTGTCATCGACGCTTATTTTTCAGGAACGAAGCTCAAATGGATACTGGATCATGTCGAGGGAGCCAGAGAGAGAGCGGAGCGCGGAGAGCTTCTCTTCGGAACGGTGGAAACCTGGCTGATTTGGAAGCTGACACGGGGAGCGGTACATGTAACGGATTACTCCAACGCGTCGAGAACCATGCTGTTTAATATCAGGACGCTGCAGTGGGACGCCGAGATTCTGGAAGAACTGAATATTCCGAGATGCATGCTGCCGGAAGTAAAACCTTCCAGTTCCGTATACGGGGAGGCGGATCACCAGTTCTTCGGCGGTCCGATTCCGATATCAGGGGCAGCCGGGGATCAGCATGTCGCGCCGGTCACTTCCTCGATGCTGTAAGTACCCAGACCGTAGATATCGACTTCGGTAAGATTACGATGTTTGCAGGTAACTACTCTTTCTGGTACGAGAGTTCTCAGTTGGCTCTCCGCCAGGCTCAGAACCAGAAGATGAAGGCTGAAGAGAAGAAGAAAGAACTCGAAGAGTTTATCCGCCGTTTCAGCGCGAACGTAGCGAAGAGCAAGCAGACAACGAGCCGTAAGAAGATGTTGGAGAAACTGAACGTAGAAGAAATCAAACCTTCTTCACGTAAGTATCCGGGCATCATCTTCACTCCCGAACGCGAGCCGGGCAACCAGATTCTGGAAGTTTCCGGATTGAGCAAGAAGACGGAAGAAGGCGTGGTGCTCTTCAACGACGTGAACTTCAACGTAGAGAAAGGTGACAAGGTGGTATTCCTGTCACGCAATCCGCGCGCGATGACTGCTTTCTTCGAAATTATCAACGGAAACATGAAACCCGATGCAGGTACTTTCAACTGGGGGGTAACCATCACCACTGCTTACCTGCCGCTGGATAACACTGATTTCTTCAATTCCGACCTGAACCTGGTAGACTGGTTGAGCCAGTTTGGAGAAGGCAACGAGGTATATATGAAAGGCTTCCTCGGCCGTATGCTTTTCTCCGGCGAAGAGGTATTGAAGAAAGTAAGCGTACTCTCCGGAGGTGAGAAGATGCGTTGTATGATTGCCCGTATGCAGCTGCGCAATGCCAACTGCCTCATTCTGGACACTCCGACCAACCATCTGGACTTGGAATCTATCCAGGCATTCAACAACAACCTGAAGACGTACAAAGGAAATATCCTCTTCTCGTCTCATGACCACGAATTTATTCAGACCGTTGCCAACCGCATCATCGAACTGACACCGAACGGTATCATCGACAAGATGATGGAATATGACGAATATATCACTTCCGACCATATTAAGGAATTGCGGGCGAAGATGTACGGAGACAAATAAGTGACCGGACGAATAAAAGCCCCTGACTCCCATACATGAAGTCTGATGAATAACCAATTTAACAGCAACCTATTCTCAACAATGGGTTGCTGTTCTTTTTAGCACTATGGAAATAAAATATTTTGAAAACAGAGAAGATTGGCGAAAATGGCTGGCAGACAACTTTGAAAACGCCAATGACGTTTGGTTTGTATTCCCCTCCAAATCTTCGGGCGAAAAAAGTGTTACATACAACGACGCTGTCGAGGAAGCCCTTTGCTTCGGATGGATCGACAGCACCATAAAGGCGCTCGACAAAGAACATAAAATCCAGCATTTCACACCCAGAAACCCTAAAAGTTCCTACTCGCAAGCCAACAAAGAGAGACTGAAATGGTTGCTGGAACATAATATGATTCACCCTGATAGGGAAGATAATATACGAAAAGTATTGTCAGCCCCTTTTGTCTTCCCGAATGATATCATCGGAAAACTGAAAGAGGATAAAACAGTATGGGAGAATTACCAACAATTTTCCGATGCGTATAGACGTATCCGAATTGCATACATTGAAGCTGCCAGAAAACGACCGGAAGAATTTGAAAAGCGATTGAACAACTTCATCAATAAAACGAAGGAAAATAAAATGATAAAAGGATTTGGGGGAATTGAAAAATACTATTAAGAATGTCCTCTTTATTCATTTATAAGATTCATCCGCACATTTCATGTGGCTGGTAGTCTATTCTACCTCCTCCATCAGCGCCAGTTCCCAACTGCGCCACACGATCGTAGTCAATTTCAGTCCTCCTTTCTCACGAGCTTCCGCTACACATTCATCCTTGCTATAGCGAATCAACTGTTCCCGCGCATCATCGGCAAGCGCGCGTATCTCTTTCTCCGACGCTCCTGCTTTCGCATACTTCACCTCCAATAGATACGTGTACGGTGGAGATACGGGTGCCGCCGGACTGGGCTTAAAGAAGAAATCGGCAAAACCCTTATTCATCTCATATTCCGGATATAGTTGATAATAGCGGAACATACTTAGATAGGCGAGGAGGAATCCTTTGATATGAGCTTCCCCTTCTATGTACTCCCTTATCCGGCTCTGCTCCCGAATGGCCTCTGCCAGAAATTCGAACATCGGTTTCCAGTCTCCTTTGAAGGACATATTCTCAAACAGAGTGCGCAAGCGGTTCACGTCGAGCTTGAAGATGTCATGACGGGCATATCCCTGAATCAGGAAATTGAATAGCTGTTCGCGAACCACCAGATTGGGAATGTGCAGGATGGGACGCCCCATCATATCCACCCCTTTGATAGAAAGCAGTCCGAAATAGAACAGCAGAGATTTGAAGTTGCCCACGTCTGTCATTTCCAGTGCGGAGAAATGGGTGACTATCTCAGTCACTATCTCGCCTTGCTCCGCAATCTCCTTGATGACGGAGAAATTTTCTCCCAGTCCATGGTCGAGACGGACAAGGTAGGCAAGCTTGTTAAAGTCCGTGCGGATATTGGGATCTACAATCTCTTTAGGTTTCACTCCGTGCAATATCAATGACTTCATACAGTAGAGCACCATGTCCGAGTTGAACATACAATCTGCTAATTTATTTTCACTGAAGCAATAATTGTCATAGTTAGGTTTCATCATTGTCACCGCATCGTCTACCGACATCGGGAGAGCGCCTTGTTCCTTGTAATACGTCAGCATCTCGCGCAATTCCTTCTCGCTGAAACCTACAAGGTCGTTAAACCATGGGTCGGTGGTGATATTCGTTCCGATGTTGAATCCGCTTGTTACGTCATCCATTGTCACCGGGCTTACTCCCGTGATGAATAGGCGGTTGACGGCAGAGCCCATTCCCGTCGTGGCGGCTTTGATTACATTGAAAAACCTGCGGATATATCCTTCTCCATGTGTCGCTTTCCGATATAAGTCCGTGCCGTAAGTAGAAAGAATGGTATTCGTGAAATTATCGTATTCATCAATCAGGAGATAGATTTTGAGGTCTCCCTTACGGGTAGCATAGGTATTGATTGAGGACAAAAAGGCGCCGGGATCCGCTTGCGTTTTTTCATCCAGAACATTCCAAATGTCTTTTCCCAACAGATGCTCGTATCTATAAACAAAATCAGAAAGCTTCCCGCAACAATGCAAACGGAAAGATTCCTCCACCTCATTGACATTCGAGCTCACCTCCGAGAAATTGAATCTCATGATGAGAAACTGGTTATGTATCGGCGTAGGATGCTGCCCGATATACAGATGGCCGAACAATTCGTCGAACTGGTCGGCATACCGAACGTCATAATAAGCCTCCAGCATCGCCAGCGTCAGACTTTTCCCGAAGCGCCGGGGACGGATCAGGAACAGATAAGACGGTTGCATTTCTATCTTTTCGATAAACATCGTCTTATCCACATAATAATAGTTTTCTTTTTGGATGCGACCGAAATCCGTCAATCCGTATGGTATTTGCTTTATCATATTGTGATTCCTTTCTTTATTCATCATTCATATCGAAGCAAATATACGGAAAAACGGATGAATGTGACACGTTTAATGCCACTAATTTATCCGTTTATCCGCTATTTTGTGCAAAAACGACTATCCGGAGGAAAACTGCCATTTCGTGGGAAAACTGCTATCCGCGGAAAAACTACAACTCCAACCCCGTCTGCACCGGAAGCTGCGGGCGTATTGAATTTTCTTTGCGCTCTTCGGCCGAATACTCCACCACCCAATATTCCGTTATGTTGTTGGAGGTCTTTCGTGATTGGAAATGATTGCTTTCCAGTACCGTGACCAGCATTTTTTTCGTCTGTGTATTGGCCTGTGTGCGCCCGTTCATGCTCAATACCGACAGCAGGTAGGAGGCAGGATACCATTGCGCCTGAATATCATTCTGTCTGGCTGCCCGGAAATAGAAGAAAAGATTCTCCTCTATCGGATCTTTTTGGCGGAACGCCTCATTGCGGTTGTTGAGAAACGTAATCTCCTCGTTCTCATACCAGTACTGAAATCCCTGCCGGTAGAGTGCGTATGCCTGTGCGTATATCCCCTCATGATTGACAGGCGTGTGATAGTCTATGTTCAGAAGAGTGCTGAACAGGATACGCCTGTTTTCCTTGACATCCGGCATACAGTGCGGATTGTTGGTACTGGCAATGAACGATGCGCGGCGGATATACGTATAGTTCTGGATGTCATAGACCTTACGCTCGTTTACCACGTCTTGGGTGATAAGACTTTTCAGGTTCTGCATACGCTCGGGGGAGAGCGTGTCAAATTCATCCAAGTTGATGAGCAGGCAAGACGACAGTTGCAGCAAATGGTTATTGTTCTCGGGAATAATCATGCCATTACGATAATAATCCTTCAGTTCCGGCGGGAGGAGATGTCGGATAAAGGTACTCTTTCCTTTTCCCTGTGCGCCGTGTAATAGCATCAATTGGTGGTTTTGCACGTTGTCGTCGATGGCGCACGCTACCATTCCCACCAGCCAGCGTCGGAAACTGTCTTCGAAAAAAGCTTGGTCTGCCGCTTGTACAGTTTTCGTCATTTGTCCGATGAAGTCCGTTTTCCCGTTCCATGCCTTGCGGGAGGTGAAATAATGGACAAACGGGTTGAACGGCTTTGCGTAGTCCGAGTCTACAACAGCTTTCAAATCAGCTTGCGTACAGCAAATCTTATTTATATGTGCGTTGATATAGAATGTATTAATATCCTTTGTACGAACTGCGTTGAAAGGCGGCAACTCTGTTTCGGGCAGGGCGGGCATTATCTTCCGGAATTCGATTTGTTCTTTCACTACGTTTCTTCTGGTTTCGTAGTGTTCGTCCATAAACTTGATAATCTGGCAGATTTTCGGTTCTTTCTCTTTTTCTTCCGCCTGATCGGTCTTTGAGGTATATTGGTAAGCATTGTGCAAGGGCAGTTCGAGGTCGAAATCGGGTAGGTCGCCGAAATGGCTGTGTGCCAGACTGACGGACTCCTCTTCCGTGATATGGCGGTGGTAGCACTGATTGCCGAGACAATAGAAGAAATTGTCCCGGTTGCCTATCTCGAGACGTTCTTTGCGTTTGGTGTACTCCAGCGCCTTGCGGAAGTCGAGTTGCACTTGCAGGTCGATGGGCGACGCATTCTCCTGCACGGGGAGGAGCGGGGATCGTTTTCCCGGATTTTTGCGCTTCTTGTTTTTACATTCTTCTTCAGTGGGCAATGTCACTTTTACGGTCAGCGGCTTCACGTTTTCCAGTCGTTCGGGAGAGAGGAAAGCATCCGGATCGTGCGACACGAAGAATCCGCGTCCCGGGTCGCTTCCGCTGGTGTCTACTTTGGTATTGAGCAGCTTTTCATATTGGCTGCTTGCCAGGGCGTACATGCGGTGGTGATAGCGTTCGAGGGGGGTGAAGTCTACGGTTCCCAATGCGTTCAGTTCGGTGCGTAAGGCTTCCGCCTCATTGCCGGTGAGGTAGACAAAGATCTTCAGCCCGTGCATCCGTGGGCTGACGAAACTGCCTAACGTGTCGGGGCAATCGTTCACCAGTTGGCGGAATTCCGGGATCTTTTCTGCCGGCATATCGTCACAGTCGAGCGTGATGATGTCCTGATACTTGTCCAGACTGTAAGCCAGCCTTTCCTTGGCGTAAGTAGCCGTGATGGTGCAGTAGGGCAGTTGCTTCTTCATGTGGTCTGCTTTCACCGTGTCTCCTGCATCCATTGTTTCCCGGAGTCTCCGGATTCTGTCGCGATAGACATCTCCCCGGATAAATTCGAACATTTGCCGGATACTGATACTTCCTGATACGAGTGATAATCCCCTGTATGTCGTTATTGAGATATTTTCCATTTTAATTGTTGATATGATTTTAAGTTGTGTCAATATTAACACGCTGCAAAGGACGGCTTTTCTTGTAGATAAAAAAAACTGCTTTTTGTACTCAAAAAGCAGTTTTTTAACAGTCGGTTCTTTAATGCTAATCGTCAAAAAGCGTTCTTTTCAGTCTTTGTATCTCACAATCAATCTCTTCCACGCTTAATGATTCGTCCGAATCGTTTGATTTCTTGAAATCAACAGCCAGATACAACAATTCTGCAAAGTATTTGGGACCTTTAATCTTAAAAGGGGAGTCATGGTCATAACAGAGATGGACAAAGGGAAGGAGAAACTTCTTGCGGTCGCGCGGACTTACCTCTATTCTGTTGACATACAAATTGTTGACAGTGCCAAGCATTTGCGTGATAAACTGGGATACTTGGGGAAACTCTTCCTTTTCGAGTGTTACAGCCTGCTTGTTCTGATAAACGAAGCCTTCGGAAAAAATGTCTTTTTTCTCATGATTTTAAGTGTTATTTGATTACTGTTAAAAAATGTTGGTTTAAAAAGACGCAAAGGTACGTTTTATTTTGTTCCTGTCATTTACTTATGCTGTTTATTCTCTTTATAGATTTTATTTGATGGAAAAAGCGTGTAATTGAGGTGGAGGGGGACCACCTCAATTACGCGCTTTTTCTAATATAATTAATTATATAAAGAGAATAAATATCATAAGTAAATGATAAAGACAAAACAAATGAGCCTTTGCATCTTTTTAAAACAACATTTAGCTGGCTCATTACTAAAAAAACAGATGAAGTCTACATTGAAAGAGACATTGATATCGTTTTTATCTGTTTTTT
>OGGQ01002714.1_pt1 | contig 18349 bp, 24 predicted proteins | sample 1571191 | NCBI WGS metagenome assembly OGGQ01 (sample SAMEA2582061, study PRJEB24529) | metagenome | biome: Human gut stool | place: China | collected 2011
CGGCTCAGCTGCTCCCATCAACACCGGCGTACACATGACGCAAAACAACAGAGCTGCTGCAAGTCCCTGTCTGTGTTTCATCGTTTCTCATCTCCTTCTTTCGACGGTATGTTCTCGTACTTTGTTTTTTCCCGTGGATTTCTGAAGCGCCGCTTTTGCTTTTTCCACCCGATCGCGCACCGAAGGACGCTTTCTCTCTTCATTCGTCCTCGTATTCATAGTACTCATGCTGCGCTCGTTGAAACTCCCGTACTCTTTGGATTCTTCCTTTGACAGAGTACGGGTCACAGCGTTTTTTCCCTCACCCTCCCTGGTGGGGGCCGGGTACCCCAGGCGCTCGATGATCCGATTGATTCGCCCGGCGTCCTCTGCTTTGGCGATAACCTCCACCCGGCCATCCTGGGTCTTGGAGTTTTTCACCATCACATAGGTGATGCCATAATCTTTGGCCAACTTGTGAAAAGCTGCTTTGTCCCTCTCCAGGATCTGAAAAGGTACCAGTTCTTTGCCCTGGCTGACCATCTTAGTCAACTTGATCTTCCCTTTGCTTTTAGGATGGCTCTTAATCAGGGCTGCTGCCAGTGCAACGATGGATTTTGCCGTGTGAAGGACACCCTTACCGGTTTCCAGAGCAACACGGGCCGTAGCTTCTGCTCCTTTCTCAGCAGCACTGACCATCGTCTGTACGGCCTGGGATTCTTCACTCATAATCAAAACCTCCTTCTCTGTTCTTTCTGCCTGTTCCGCTCCTGCTCTCGCTGCAGCTTTTGTACCAGACCGGCCTGGGCTTTTTCCCATGCAGCCATCACCCGAGGAATATCCTCCTGGATTCGTTTACATAGGTTCCGCTCCAACCGCAGCTTTTTCATAGCGGCATTGAGCTGGGCAATCTTCTCATTGATTTCTTCCAGTTCTTCCTCCTTTCCATTCTTACGCAATCCATACAGCGGCCTGCGTTCATTCTGCAACCGAAGAAGCTCTTGCTCTATCCGCTCCGCCCGGCCTGTAAGATCGCCTGCCGTCTCAATATGGTTTGATTGAATATATCTAAACTGCTGCTGGTAACGCTTCAGCCGGATCAGCTCTTCCCGCATGATATAGCTGGGACGGCGTACCCTCGGCTGCTGCGCTCCCCGCAGCAGATATAAGTACTTGAAGTACAAGGCCATAAAACCTTTGACTTTCTTTTTCGGTATGTATTTGGTGCTGCCGCGCATTCGGATGCAGCGGGGTGGTTCCACCCGCGGTTTCACCGGTGGGCCTTTGTCCCTCTGACGGCGAATACGGGCGGCGATTTCTTCTTCCCCATATCCCTTTCCCAAGCTGGTGAGCCGAACGCCCCGCTTGGCCCCTGGAGACAGAAGCACAATGTACTTTCGCTGCTCACTCCGCTTGATGCGATATCCCTGCTTTTGCAGCAGCGTCCAGAAATCTTCCATGGTATAGGAATATCGGATCGCAGCATCGATATCCTCCCGGATGGCACTGCGTAATGTGCCGGTTCCCTTTTGCTCGGCTTCCCACTCAGGATACTGTTTGCCTTTCGCCTGGGGTTTGATAACCAACAAGCCATGTTCCTGGCACAACCGATCGGATTCTGCCCGCAGCATTTGAAAATAACTTTTCTGGTTGGAGTGATACTTTTTGCCATCCACAAAGGATACGGAATTGATGACGATGTGGTTATGATAATGATGCTTGTTCAAATGGGTGGCCACCACTGCCTCATACCGATCCCCAAAGAGCTTTTGGGTAAATTCCATTCCGATGGCATGAGCCTGTTCTGGCGTTACCACTCCCGGTTTGAAGGATTGAATGATGTGGTATCCCTGCACGCCATCTTCTTTTCCCCATTTCCTTTTTGTGGATATCATCTCATCGCAGGCACTATCCACACTCTGACAGTTAATACAGCTTTCGTACAGCCGCATTTCGGTCTTTTCCGGATCGGCTGCATAGTCCACCGATTTACCCAAACAGGTCTTTTCCTCATTGGCCGCATAAGCCACCGTCTTGTCCAGCCGCTGCCGGATGGCAAAGATTTTTATATAGGCCATATCAACCCTCTTCCCAGTTGATTTTCCTAAAGCTCTTTGATGGCTTGCCATAATTCGTCCTGCATTTTTTGGATCGCTTCCATATCTTCTTTTCGGACAAAATGAGCACTGTTGGCCACCTTGGCGATCTGGTTGATGTTGTTGCCCATGGCAGACATCTGCCGCAGCATCTCTGCCTTTATTTCTGGTAAAACAGGGTGAATCTCCTGTCCTCGAATCGCCGCTCGAAGCAATCCGGAAATCGTCATTCCGGACACTGATGCCTGTTTTTTTAAGTGCTCATATTCCTTCGGCGTCATCCAAAAAAGCACGGCCTTCTCTCGTTTTCGCATGGTTCATTTCTCTCCTTTCCGCCCTGCGGCAATAGGGGGTATTAGGGGGTATCCCCTTAACAAGTCGCATTTGTGTATATACAAATGCTATACTTGCAAAGACACCGCAGCACGCTGCGGTGTCTTTCGCCCTCCGGGCGTTTTCGGCCCGGCCCTTATTCTTCTTCAAGCATGAAGATGTCTTCGATCTGTACCTTAAATGCCTTTGCAATTTTCCAGGCGGCTAATAAGGTGGGGTCACGATTATCGAGTTCCAGCTTTCGAACTGTCACCGGGTGAAGCCCTGCTAATTCAGCCAGCTTAGACTGCGTCAGATTATGCTGGGCCCGATACTCTTTCATTCGATTCTTCATCACTCTCACCTCTCTTCAAAGTTTCTGAAAGGTCGCTTCGCTGATTGGAATCAACTCCGCCCGAAAAGAAAAAACCTTCATCTGCTTCCCACCTGGGCTCATCGTCAAAGGCAATGATCTGCTTCCCATAGTCGGCCAGACAATCCATATCCAGCCCGTTGTAAAACCACCCATGCCGAAAGATCCGCCACTCGCCTTTCCGAGCTTTCCCGTCCGGATCAAGCCAGGCCATAAAGACCAAAGAGGGCTTTCTTAAAAAGGTCATTTCTTCCAGTTTCTCTCTGCTGATAGGATGTTGGGAAAATGATCTTTTCTCGCTTTCTAAATATCCAGTTTCACCCATTTTCCTCAGAAGTTGATCTTGCGATTTTTGCCATTTGTAGACCAGCTCAATTTCTTCATCCATATTCAAACTTCGACCACTATCTTCCAGAAAATCGGAAATGTAATACCGGTATTCTTCTTCCAGATCCTCCCTCCATTCCTTATCTTCGATTTCCGTTTGAAGTTCCCGCCAGACAGCCAAAAACCGATCCGCCGGTATCTCATTTTCCACCAGATATTTCAACAAGGAGTTTGTCGGAAACTGATAGAAATCACACCGCTGCATCCAATCTTCTGCCTTCATCCGTTCATCGCTTCCATTGCTATACGGGCCATGGGTGAGATCATGGATGAAGTGTTCAATCAGCTCACCAGCTGTTATGCTTTTTTGTCCAGCCAGCTCTCCCAGCCGTTGAATGGATTCTTGATCCAAATGAAGGGTTAATTGCCCCACTATTCGCTCATTCCGATCCATCTCTATTCACCGTCCTCTTCCGGGAGAGAATCTTCGATATCCTTTTTCCGGTCGGCAAAGTATACCTCGTTGGCGACTACTTCCACCGATTTGCGCTTGTTACCCTGCTTATCCTCCCAGGTACGGGTCTGGATTCTTCCGCAAACGACCATTTGCATTCCTTTGCAAAACCACTTGCACACGAGCTCTGCGGTGTTCCTCCAGGCCACAATGTCGATAAAATCAGCTTGCTGATCCTGGCCAAATGTGCGATTTACGGCCAAGGTGAAGGATGTAACCGGAGTGTTTTCCGGCGTGTGTTTCAGCTCCGGATCGGCAGTCAGACGGCCCATCAGAATCGCTTTATTCAGCATCGTTTTATTCCTCCTCATTCTCTTTTCAGTGCAGCATCACCACTCTTACCATGCAGCTGCGTATAACATTGTCAGTTACTTACTTTCCTGAAAAAATGATATCGAATCTTTCTCATTTCACCCCCAGCAATTCCCCAGGTTTTTTATCAAATTTCTCTTGGAACTCTTCAAAGGTTATCGTTCCCTCTTCCACCTGCTCCAGTAACTCTTTGCCATACAGCTTCACCTGATTATATCGCCGCAGAATATCCGGATGCTGCTCTTTTCTCCGGTGGGCCACCATCTGTGTCCGGTTGCACACCCTTCGGTACAGCTTCTTCGCTTTATCCTGGCTGACTTTCTGCTGATGCTTGGACATGGCACCGATATCCTTGCAGGTTTTTCCTTCTTTTCCGTCCACAGGCCGGTCACAGTAACAACTGACCACGGAATAAGGCTGAAAATAACGATTGCAGTAGGCGCACCGGCGGAGAAAAACCTCTTGGATACAGACCATATCAAACTCCCAGGCGGTGAGGGCAACCAAGCTGTCCGTGGCCATATATACATGACCTTCCAGGTTCTGTCCGGCAGGCACCGGACCCGCAATGCCGGTATAGCTATAAACTTTGTGATTGCATGAGAGATGAAACCTTGGTGACAATGCCTGATAGTTGTTTTCCACCCAAACCCGATATTTCCAATCCTTATATTGCAACTCAGCATACCGGTTCAGGATATCGCCTCGCTTCCCAGAATCGTCACCCATAACCTGATCCAAAAAGCACGCAAGATCTTTCTGATATTGTTGTAGTTCGACAAAAATGTCTTTCACACAACCCATCCACTCTCGCAAACTCATATGTGAAATAAGAATCTCCGTCCCATACTCCCGTTTCCCGTCCAGCACCTCCATGTATTGCAGTTCCTCGTCAGTCATATTTACATTGATCAACCGATTTCTGATCTGCTGCTCTACCAATACTTTCAGCAACGGATGCTTCTCCGATAATTCCGCTTTTAATCCGTGATACCAGGAAGCCACCCGCTGACCATATTCCACCTTCCACTGTTTTTCCTGCTTCTCTTGTTTCCGGCTTATTTTAGACAGAGCGCTTGCGCATTCATTGCACAAGCGCTCTGTTTTTTTCTATTTGAGCACCCCAATCCACATCCAAAAATATAACCAACCACAAACCCAATGGCTTCTCTTCCACAGAAAAATTACTGACGCACACATATTCTCGCTTATTTTCTAAGCTCATTTCATAATTTGCCATAGTTCATCTGATCGATGTCCGCTTGTGTCAGTCGAACTTTTCCCCTCTTTCCATAATTTTTTCATAGCAATACAGCGTGGCCATAACATCACCCAGGCTGTTGTGGTAATCCACCGTGGGGATATAGCCAAAGTAGTCGGCACAGGTAGACAGTTTTTGAAACTTGTAAGTCTCATTTTTGCTGTCCCACTGCCCAAAGATAGGGGCAAACGCCAACATCACATCGTAGATTCTTGAGACCGGCGGCTCTCCTTTCAGAGCTGGCCACAGAAATTCCAGATCAAAGCTGGTGTTGTAACCAATCACCAGCTCAGCCGCGCGGAAGATGCCCCTGATCCGAGGGGCCACTTCATGGAGATATGGGGCATCTTGCACCATATCCGGAGTAATGTGGTTGATCCTTTGGGCATCGGGCCATTGAGTTTTCAAATAGGGTTTGATATAGCTATTGAACAGAAGATTGCCATCCAGATCCACAATGGACACTTGCAAAATTTCATCGTTCTCAAAATCCAGTCCTGTTGTTTCGGTATCGATCACGATCCCTTTCAATGGAGGACAAACGCTCCATTGGCCTTGGACAGATTCCCAGCTCTTTTCCATTTGCTTTTTCATCTGTTTCTTCTGACGCCAGCGCTGCTGCTGTTCCCTTCTGCGCCTTTTCTCCGGCGCAAAAAATTCCTGAAGAGCTTCTTCCGACGCCTTTTCCACATCATCCGGCCCATAATACCTACTCTTTCCCTGATGAAAATTGTTTGTCCAGAGAAGAATACCTTCGGCGTCCTGGATAGGCAAATAGCCCAATTTTGCCCATTGCCGCACCGTTTTCAGCTTTTCATAGGCTATCAAATCCGTTCTACTTTTCATCGTTCCATACCCTTTCCTGGCTGTCCGCGGGTCTTCACCTTACCACGCAGCCCCTTTATTTTTTGCAGCAGCTCATTGTAATCCTTCCCATCTCTGGGCGGATTGTCTACTATTTCATACCGTCTCTCATACCGTTCTTCCAGCTGATGGCGGATCTCCTGAGCAGCAGCCCGGCCTGGTCCGTCGTTATCAAGGCACAGTATGATTTTTCTGATTTGGTCGTTGGTTTTCAGATAGTGCTCCAAAGCCACGGGGAATTTTGTCATCTTTTCCTTTTCTCCCACATGGATGCCACCCAGTGATAAAGTGCTGGCCTGATGCCAGTCTTTTCCCTCGCCTTTGATGAGGGTGAGATAAGAGAGAGCATCAATGGCGCTCTCAAAGACGCACACTGTACCTCGTTCTTGGCCCTGTCGGGGCACTATGAATCCAAACCGCTTATCACTTCCCGGAGCTTCCCCTACAAAGGCGCTGCTGGTGAGTGTGCCACGGAGCATGGCATACTTCGGTGTTTGGCCATCGAACCCCAGGAACACACAATTATGATGTTTGGCATCCTCATACAGCTGCCCGGCCTTGATGCAGTGGTTGATTATCTCCGGATCAATTCCCCGGCTTCCGCTGAGATAAGCAAAGACACGCCGATTATTGGCGTGTCTTGGGGGAAGCTGTATCAACTTGATAGCTTCTTCTTTTTGCTTTGCAATTTTTTCATGGACAGAGGGCCTGGGCGCTCCGGCCAGGATCTCCACCGCCTGGCGAAACTCCACCCCCTTAACCTTTGTCAGATAATCCAGAGCGCTGCGTCCTCCGATTCCCCGGCTCCACCAGTACCATTTGCCGTTGGAGATCTTCAAGCTGTCATGGGTGCGGGTGCAGTATGTATTGCCGCTGAAATGAACAAGCTCTTCCGGCTCATACCGGCGCAAATAAGTCAGCAGATCCATCTCCCGCGCTCTTGCAACTTCGTCCTTCGTCATTGCGCTCCCCCTTTCTTTTCTGGCATAGAAAAAGCCTGTCTCCAAAAGGGAAACAGGCTTATTTTTTATCGCTCTTGTTCTTTTTTCGGCTTCAGCTGGATATGAAACAGGCGGCAATAATCACGCTGGGCTTCCATTTCGCATTCGCAAATCAACTGCAAAAATGATTCCCCTCTGTCTCTTCCTCGCTGCGCTTTTTGCAGCGCCACAATGTAATCATGGCGCAAAATAGGTGGGATTGAAATGATGCAGTACCCATTCCGCACCAGAATCAGGTTCATCAACAGCCGGGCCGTGCGGCCATTCCCGTCCACAAAGGGATGGATGTCCACCAGCTTTCGATGGGCCAGCGCAGCCAGCTCCACCGGATGGATCTGCGTTTCTTTTCGGGAAAACTCTTCCAAAAACGCATCCATTTGCTTGGGCACATCTTCCGGAGATGGCGGAACATAATCAGTCCCGGTGATAATCACCTGTTCATCCCGGTATTTTCCCGCCTTCTCCGCGTCAATGCCACTGTAAAACAACTGGTGCAAACGGCAGATTGCTTCCTGTGTGAAGATTGGCTCCGATGAACGAGCCAAGGAAAGCATATAGTCATAAGCCTTTCCGTGGCCGGTGGCTTCAAAGCAATCCCGGATGGGCTTACCGCCTACGGTAAGCCCATCCTCCAACAGAACTTTTGTCTCCGTCAGTGTGAGGGAGTTACCCTCCAGCGCATTGGATGTATAGGTCAATCCAATTTTGAAGTATTCATCCAGCTCCTTGCTTTCCCGTGCTGTCAGGGGACGGCGCTGTTTAATCTCCTTCTGACGCTGATCAATTTGTCGCAACAGCTTTTCTTTATCCATGGGCATTCCCTCCTTCGAAGTTTATATTATACCACGAAAACAGCTATGTTTCATCCTTCGGGGTGCCCTGTTTTGCGCTCCAATCTTTCAGCAGATGCAGAATCACATCCTCCATCTGCTTGGGAGTATAAGATGGCGGGAAATACTCTCCCAGGCTGGTTTCTTTGAGAACCACTTTCTTCTCCTTGGCTTTTTTGGCCATGATCTGCCGGAGTACAGCTTCTGTCAGCTCCCCGGCTTCACTCATCCGTTTTAGCTGCTGCGCCTGATCCACGCTGGGAGACACCTGCTCCTGCACCATCACCATCTCCAGCATCACTTGTTCTTTTTCGGTGAGTTTGTAGAGATAGTCCGCTGCCGGAATAAATCCCAGCTTCTTTTCATCCACACGATCCAGCAGCGCCGGGATCAGATGTGTTAAACGAATATAGCGTTGGACGGTGCTCACATTTTCCTGCACCTGCTCCGCCAAAAGTTCCACGGACAGCTTACCAACCAACTTCTCTTCATTTTGAAGAGAAGTGCTTGCAGATCCCTGTTCCAACTTCTCTTCATTTTGAAGAGAAGTGCTTGCAGATCCCTGTTCCAACTTCTCTTCATTTTGAAGAGAAGTTGATCTCTGGCCCTGCCTACGCATTCCATCCATCCAAAGGGCGTAGGCTCTGGCCCGCTCGCTGGGAAGAAGATCTTCTCGGGTGATGTTGTAATCGCTGATAAGCACATCTGCCGTGGCATCGTCATATTCCCGTACAATCACTGGCCGATCCGGAATTCCCAGCTTCCTCGCACAGTAATCCCGCCGGTGTCCGGCTATGATCTCGTATCCTCCCTCTGTGCGAGGACGAACGATCATCGGCTCGGCAATACCCACCCTCTGGATGCTGTCCATCAGCTGCACCAGATCAGCGGTCGCCCGAGCCACCTGATAAGGCTCCCGGAGATAGGGGTGCACCAGTTCTGCCGGAACGATCTGCACCTTCTCCAGCTTGTCTGTCTGGCGCTCCTCATCAGTCTTGAAAAGGTCTTCCACGCTGGTCAGCCGAATATTCGGCATTTTACTCATGGAGCAGCACCTCCTTGGCCAACTGCTGATAGGCTGCCGCCGCCTTGCTTTGCGGATCATATCGATAGATGCTCTGGCTGGATGCGCTCATTTCTGCCAGCCGGGTAGCAAACGGGATCTCCGTGGTCAACACCAGATTTTTGTATGTATCCCGCAGCACTCCGCTCATGTCCTTGCACAACCGGGTGCGCCGATCCACCATGGTCACCAGGATTCCCAGCACATCCAGGCCGGGATTGAGCTGGCGCTTTACCCGGAACACACTGCGCAGCAGCTGTTCCAACCCTTTGGCCGGAAGGTACTGTGCCTGTACCGGGATAATCACACGATCTGCTGCGGCCAATGCGTTAATCGTCATCATCCCCAAGGAGGGCATACAGTCGATCAAGATGTAATCATACGCATCAGCCACCGTCTCCAGATAACGCCGCAGCAAGGTCTCCCGGCTCAGCTGATTCATCATCGACACTTCTGCCGCCGACAGGTCGATGTTGGCAGGCATCAGCTCCACTCCTTCTTCGTGGAGCAGCACCCCCTCCTTGAAGGCGATGGGCGTGTCAGTCATCACCTTTTCCAGCATGGTGGACAAGGTGTTCTCCAGCTCATCCGGCTGCCAGCCCAGCATCTGGGTCAGGTTCCCCTGGGCGTCGGCATCCACCAGCAGCACCTTCTTGCCCTCTCTTACCAGCCCGATTCCCAGGTTGGCCGCCGTGGTGCTTTTGCCAACTCCACCTTTCTGATTTGCCAATGCGATGATCTTCATCTCTCTTTTCCTCCTTGCCGAAAAGAAGAAGGGGGCCCGCCTTTGGGGGCGGCCCCACTCTCCTATACTTAGTCTCTTTTAATTTACCTGTTAGTATATTTCTTTTTCGGGTAGTATATATATTATATTTTAATAATATACTCAGTCTTATTCTATCAGTCTTATTACATTTCGATTTTCGAAATTCTAGGATTTCGATTTTCGAAATTTTCAAACACTAAAGTTTCGAAAACCGAAATTCAGGAGAAAGCACTTTCCCATTTTCTTTTTCGGAAAGTGTTTCATTCCCAATGGCTGCAAAATTCTTCACATAGATCCGCTGCGGCTTACCCTGGCCCTGGCGCTTTTTTTCGATCAGGCCGATCCCCCGCTTACCGTCCAGCTCACCGAGCATTCGGACAGCCTTTTCGCTTTTGCAGTGCATCTTCTCCATGATCTCTTCCACCGGAAAGTAGATATACACCCGGTTTTCATCATCTATCCAACCATTTTCCACTGAAAGCTGCATACGATCCAGCAGCAAGCCATACAAGAGTTTTGCATCAGTGGATAGGCCTTGGAAGCGATCATCGACAATCAGCAACTTAGGTATGCGATAGAATGCATATTGCAGCCCTTCCAGGCCGTAGTAATACGGCAGATCTACCGTCCCCATATCGCTCCTCCTTTCTCTTTCATTTCCTTATCACAGCGGGATGGATGGCCGGTGGCACGGCTCCACGGGTCTCTCCCCCTCCGGCATCCGCCGGAGCCTTGCCCATGGCCTGTGACGGCTGTTAGCGCGCTCGGACTATGGCTGCAAGGGAGTATCATTGTCCCACCCGAGTATCTTGGCCGATCAGGTGCCGCCCTGATCCTGCGGCCTGGTAATCATCGCTCGTCCTCCATCTTTTTTCGGGGGGTCTTGGCGTACCAGCCGCCGGGCTCAGCCCAAGTGGAATGTATCTATCCCGCTTTATTCACTTGTCAAGGTACTTTGGCATATCAGCCAGCAAAACCTCCTGCACGAGGGGGCTTTGCTCGGTGATATTGGGTGGTCAAGCGGCCCATTTCCCTGCATTTTGGGCGCACTTGACCAAGCGACCCATCTTTTGGCCCGCTTTTGAACTAAAATAGGTGTCTATTTACCTGGATCTATTTGGCTCCGCTTTTCCTTCCATCCAGCGGATAAATGCTCTGCGAGGGATTCTCGTGCGAGTACCTTGCACATTTACCGGGAAGCCCAGAGCGGCAGGATTCTGTCTGGCTTGCAGGCGTATGTAATGAGGATCGCAACCCATCACCTGAGCCACGATTGCTGGAGAAAGACATTCTTTTTTCATAGCCTTGATATCATCAAGAGTCACGCTTCACACCCCGTTCTTCCAATGTGCTTATAATTGCCAATCTTTCCTTTTGTCCTGCTTATTGGACATCTTCGGTGGTAGAATTAGCTGATACCAAGCGATCAAAGGCTGCTCTAAGCTTGTCCTCTGCTCCCTTTGGGTTCTTGTGGCCATTAAGTACAACACTCAAGTATTTAGCATTCCACCCTACTTCTACTGCCAGCTGTTTTGCCGTAATCCCCGCCAAGTGCATATCACCCAGCAAATCTGCGCTCCATTTTGCAGGCATATTTTGCACCTCCCTTTTTAATCAGAATACGAAAGTTATCTCTTTAACCGCCATTAGTTGACTTCGGTTATCTCCCGTGATACTATATATTTGCTGAAAAATAGAGTGCAGAAGATAACCTAAGTTGCTTACAGGCACATTATACGATGATCTAAGTAGCCTGTCAATGGAAAGAGATAACTTTAGTAGCTTTCTGCGTTTTGAACAAAAAATGGAGGTCATTATTTGTGTTTTATGACAGGTTTGAGAAGCTCTGCTCACTCAAAGGTATCTCGAAACAAAAAGTTTGTATTGATTGTGGATTTAGCCGTACAGCTTGGAACAAATGGAAAACAGGAGCAATACCAAACGGAGATAGGTTGCAGCGAATCGCTGATTATTTTTCCGTAACAACGGATTACCTCTTAACCGGAGAAGAAAAAAAATCCATCCCTGAGGATGAGCGCAATCAACAGCCAGAACTAGATGATGAACAGTTGAAAGTTGCGTATTTCCGTGGTGCTGATCCATCTCTTACCAAAGAAGATCTTGATGCCATGTGGGAAGACGCGAAGAATTTTCGTGATTTTATCCTAGAGAAAAAAAGGAGGGAAAAGCATGGAGAATGAATCATGCAATCTATATCTGGAAGCATCTGCATCTGGAGTAGAGATTGCCTGGTTCCCTTTGTCCGTAGAGCCATCTATGGCCATCCAATTTAAGGACACCTACGCTATCGCACTTGATCCTAGTAAAATCAGTTCCAGTGCCGAAGCCAATACGCTCCTGGCCCACGAGTTAGGGCATTGCAAAACCGGTAGTTTTTACAATCCCTATGCCAAGCTGGACATCCGGGCAAAACATGAAAACAAGGCTGACAAGTGGGCGATTACACACTTAATCCCCTTTGCAAAACTTTGTTCAGCCATTTCAGCTGGTTGCACTGAACTATGGGCTTTAGCTGAATATTTTGAAGTAACAGAAGATTTCATGGCCAAAGCGATCCATTGGTATGCTAATGGAAATTTGGCACATACAAAAAAAAGCCGCCCAGCTTTAAAAAACTGGGCGGCTGTATATTCTCATTGTGCAATTTAATTTATCACAAAAAGGAGGGAAATTGGTGCGTTGTCGAAAATGCCACGCAGAAATACCGGACGAATCGAATTTTTGTCTGGTGTGTGGAGTAAAGCAAAAAGTGACACAAAACACCAAAAGCCGAGGAAACGGCACTGGGTCAGTTTACAAACGGGGCCGCACCTGGACAGCGGTGCGTGTGCTGGGATACATGACTGATGAAAACGGAAAAATACACAAAACCACCCGTAGCAAAAGTGGCTTTAAAACCAAAAAAGAAGCCTTGGAATACCTGCCCCAGCTAACCAGCAAAGCCCGAAAAAAGATGCTTAACTGGGCAGCCATGTACGATGCCTGGAAGCCTACTCACCGGGCCGGAAAGAGCACCATGGACTGCTATGCTGCGGCAGAAAAGTATTTCCGCCCAATCTGGCCTATGGCGTTCGACCAGATCGACATTGATGATCTGCAGGAATGTATCGATGACTGTCCCAAAGGCAAGCGTACCCGAGAGAATATGAAGGCCCTGGCCGGGCTGCTCTACAAATATGCCATACCTCGCCACATGGCATCTCTGAATCTCGGGCAATATCTGATTGTCGGCGGCGGTGAAACAGCAGACAGAGCCGCTCTGCCGGATGATGCCGTCGAAGCAATCCGTACAGCTGTAGGCTCCGTTCCTTTTGCAGATTATGTTCTTTGCCAGTGCTACCTGGGCTTCCGCCCCTCCGAGCTGCTGGCCCTGGATGCGAAAAATTACAATCGACAAGAGCGAGCTTTTGTAGGTGGTTCCAAAACGGACGCTGGCCGGGATCGGGTGGTAACGGTATCTCCACGGATACAGCCTATCGTCGATCGGCTGGTTCAAGATAAAACCAGCGGCCCTGTGTTTTGCGGGCCTGATAGCAGCCCTATGTCGCTAGTACAATACCGGGATGGATTTTATCGTGTGTTGGACGCTTGCGGCGTAGAAAACCCCATGGAGGGGCCGGAAGGGGCACAACGGCACAGATATACGCCGCATTCCTGCCGCCACACTTTTGCCACCCTGATGAAAAGAGCACCGGGGGCTGACAAAGACAAGCTGGAGCTGATCGGACATACCAGCAATGAAATGCTGCGGCATTATCAAGATGTGTCCTTCGAAGATCTTCGCAAAATCACGGATGCACTATAAAAAACGATTGCAGTCTATTGCTTACAAATTGCTTTATCAGTTTGCATGAGAGAATATAAAAATCACATATAACGACAAAAAAGGACCTAAAACCGAAGTTTTAGGTCCTTTTCGTGGTGGAGATAAGCGGGATCGAACCGCTGACCTCTTGAATGCCATTCAAGCGCTCTCCCAGCTGAGCTATACCCCCATATTTTGTTGTTTTCTTTTCTTTTCTTTGCTGTCTCTCGACTGCTTGTTTATAATACCACAGGCTTTCTCTATTGTCAACGCTTTTTTCAAAATATTTTTGATTTTTTCTGGCCTCTGCAAAAAGAGGGGTTTTCCCCCCCTTCCCCCGCAGCATCACAAAAGCTTGAAACTTACGCCATCATATGTGGGATCGCAATAGTAAATACCGTTTTCTCACCTGGAACAAGTACCTTAATCATCTCCTGTTCGCACTGTCCAATATTCACCTCCGGCCGAATGGCCAGGGGTTTTGCCATCCTTTTCCCGTGAATTCTCCTCTTGTCAAACCCGCAGGTCAATGCTACAATAAAAACATATTTTTTGATTTGTTTTTATTGTGGAAGGAGGTCAGCGCTATGCCCAGGGTGGCCTATTCCCCGGAAGAAAAACAGCGGCTGCGGCAGGAGCTGGTGTCCGTAGCTTTGGAGCTGATGGCCAGACAAGGCATCCAACACACAACGGTGGAGCAAATCTATCAGAAGGTGGGAATCTCCCGCAGTTTTTTCTATTCTTTTTTCCCCACCAAGGAGGATCTTGTGGTGGAAGCCCTCTATCTTCAACAGCCCCGAATTTTGGCTTATGCCAAAAAACTGATGGACGACCCTACCCTCTCCTGGAACGAGGGCGTGGGCACCTTTCTCCGCTCCTGCTGCTATGGAGAACAAAACGGCATTGCCGTGCTGACCATCGAGGGCCAGCAGCATATTTTCCGCCGGCTGTCTCCGGAAAGCTGTCAGATCTTCCGGCAAAAGCAGGCTTATCTGTTCGGAAAGCTCCTGGAATGTTTCGACGTTCCGGCCGGCCCCCGGCAGGTGGCCCTGTTCACCAATCTTTGCCTGACGCTGATGGTCATCCGCCGGGCAATCCCTCAGACTCTGCCCCTTCTGGTGCCTGAAGCCGCCGACGAAACGGTCGAGTTTCAAATCCAGGCAATCATCCGTTTTTTGGATGAATTGCGCCAGTGATCCCCTTTTCCGCCTCTGTCCTGAGGCGGAAAAATTTCACCCACAATAAATACAAAATCAAAAATTTGTCTTTATTTTAGGAGGAAACATCATGGGACTGTTCAGCAAACTTTTCAAAGGTCCGGAAATCGACATGGAGAAAAGCCGGCAAAACGCCGGGAAGATGCGGACGCTGTTTGACCAGGTGGTGGAAAACGGCAGTTCCTACCAGATCATTTTCGGCTACACCGAGGATGTGAGCCGGTTCAACTATGGTTTTGTCCACGGCAGCAAGACCAAAATCGGCAATCTGATCGTGGGATGGAACGAAGAGACCCAGACCATTGTGGTGGTGCCCACTGTGCCCGATCTGTCCGGCTGCGGCGATCCCACCTATTACCGCCGCTCGGAAATCCTCAAGGCCTACCGGAACAAATACCCCACCGATGCCTTTATCATCTATCCGGACAAGCGGAATTACATCGGCATCAATGCCTATGACTGGCTGGAAGATGAAAAGCTCTATGTCTATGTGTCCCAGGAAAAGGAGCTGGCGGCCTTCACCGACTTCTTTGTCCATCGCTTTGCCACAAAATGACCATACTCTCTTTGTTCCAGCAAGCCGGAGCGCTTTTTCTTCTGCTTCTTTTCCTCTTTCTTCTGGGAAATCTGTGGTTTCATCTGGTGGAAGGCCTTTTGAAAAAAATCAAAGGCATCCTTTTCCCCAAAAAGGAAGTCCCCTGGCATACTTTACCCAAGGAAGAGCAGAAGGACGAAGACTTTCAGAACCGATAGTCGGAATCAAAAAATAGTGCAATCTGCGCCTGAACCCAAAAAGGACCGCCCACAGGCGGTCCTTTTTTGTCCTATTCCAAATCTGCAAACTGTCTTTTCTCCACAGGCGGCTTTCTTGATCCGTTTAAAACTCCATATCCCGAAAGCCGGAAAAATCCACCATCTTATGATGATAGGCAGCGGAAAAATAAGCGGCGGCCTCCGCTGGAGTGGAAACCAAATGCTCCCACAGCTGAGGGCCTGACTCACCGGGAAAACCCACTTCCACCATGTATTTTCCCTGATCTATGCCCTGATTTGCCACAGCACACTGGATAAACCAATATTCTTTGGGATTTTCCGGGTTCTTCTGCTCCAGGATGAGATAGCTGTCCGTATCCTCATCCAGCGCATATAGCCCCTCCTGGATCTGATCCCAGGCGGGATCGGAAAAGCCGCCCTCATCTCCTACGGTGAGAACCCAGAACCAGTCCTTTCTGGGCTGAGGAAGCCCGGGCGCTTTTTTCTTTCCCCAAGGGAACAATGCCATATCCATTCCCCCTGACTTTTCCTATTTCCGGCGGACCCATTTGCCGCCGAAGAAGGTCTTTTTATAGTTCTGCAGTTCCTTCTTGGCCGGTTCATAGTCGCCGGCCTTCTGGAGATATGCCACGCCCTTGGCAATGTCCTCCGGGCCACCCAATCCTCGTCCATAGAGATAGCCCAGAAGATAGAGAGTGGTTTTGTTGTCCCAGTCCACCATCTCCAGGAATTTACGGGCCATGGCGTAATCCCGTGGGGTGCCATCACCGTAGGCGTAGCATGCGCCCAGATAGTGCGCCCCCCAGTTGTTTTCGGGAGCCTGGTCATAGGCCTGCTTCAGCAGCTGAAAAGCCTTGGCATAATCCTGGGGTACGCCCTTTCCCTTGTAATACATCGCTCCCAGACGGTTGGCACAGCCCACCGGATGTTTTCCAACCTCCAGGCCCTTGGCATAGCATTCCGCAGCCTTGGCCGGATCGGCCTCCACGCCCTGGCCCATTTCATAGCAAATGCCCAGATAGAAGCAGGCCGACAGGTCTCCGCCTTCCACAGCCTTTTTCAAACAGCGATATGCTTCATCGTGTCGCTCGGCCTCCTGGAGGTCCGAGCCATACCGATACAGATAGTTGGGATAGCCATACTCCGCTCCGACGCGGTTGATGTCCTTGGCCTTCTCCGGCTGGGGAGCGATCAGGTCCTCATCTCCGTTTTCATAATAGTGAATCAGGTTATTGCCGCCCCAGAACACACCGCCCCGGAAGGCCTTCCAGAACCAATCCTCACACTGGGAAATGTTCTCCCGCAGATAGGACCGGAAGGCATCCATGGTGGGGAAGTCATCCCGGCTCTTGCCTTGGATGCGAAGGAAATCCCACCAGAAATAGGAATTGCCTATGGTGTACTGGCAGAAAGGCTCTCCGGCCTGTGCCTTGGCCAGGACCTGTTCAAAGGCTTCCTGGATGCTGGCAAAGGGCATCTTTTGCTCCAAAGATTTGGACAGCTCTCCCGATCGCAGCGCCACAAGCACGCCCAGAGCGCTTCCCTGCTCTACCGCTTTGTGCAGAAGCTTGGTGGCTTTGCGGTCATCGTCGGGAAAATGGTGGCCCTCCCACACATACTGATCGCCGCAATAGCACCGGGCCAACAGACAGGTGGCATCCCCATCCCCGGCCGCCGAGGCTTGTTCCAGGCTCTGAAGCGCCTGCTGTCCCCGCCCGGTCCACATCTGATAATAAAGATCTTTAAGCGCCTGTTCTACCGTGTCACTGAAAAATCGTCCCATATCGTTAAACCCCTTTTCTTTGTTGCAGTTGGCCAGGGAAGCAAGATCTGATCTACCGCAAGATCATATGGATGCAATGACACCCATTTCCCTCCCGCAATCTTCCAAGCAATTCCCTGGTTCCATTCTAACGGAATACCTTTCCATTTTAATTATAATGATGCACGGATTCCATTTCAATCCTGCTTTTCCAATTATGTTGAAAAGACAAAGAATCTTTCCCAGGGTGTCACATCTCTCTCCCCTTTTCCATAAGATAAAAGGAGCCCAGACTCAACACAAAAACCATACCAATGAAGGAGCGGAAGCAATCATGGGAATGCCTGTTATTTCGTCCAGCAACACCACAAGATCCCAGGCCATCACCGACATCATCCAGTCGGTGGCTTTGGAGGAGGCCGCCCTGTCTCACATCCTCAATGCCGAGGGTGAAAAGATCCAGAAGATGGTCGCCATGGCCGATGCCACCCCGGAGATCCTGTTGCAGACCAACAAATCGGTGGAATCCATGGTGGGTGCCGTCACCCGGCTGGAAATGATCCTCCAGTCCAAACTCTCTGCCTTTGAAGGCTGCCTGTGCGAAGGCACTGTGGCTCCCTGACCCAATGAACAAGGGGGATTTCCCGCTGAAGAAATCCCCCTTGTTTTGTGCACACAGAAAAGCATCCCGGCATAGGATGGAAAAGCGCGGGGGACTGCCCTATTTTTCCATCACAGGAGGAATGACCATGGCAATCAATTTTGGTCTTGCCAATGACTACAATGTGTTCGTCTTTGGCAACATGAGCATGAGCAACACAGATGCAGAAGGCCGGGTGGCCGTCGGCGGCAGTGCGGTGCTGAGCAATTATGGCGTAGGCGCAGGCATCTCCCCTCTGCCTCCGGCGGGCACCGATCCCTCCTTCGTCATTGGCGGCGATGTGAATGTGTCCGCAGGCTCCAACGCCAGCGGCAACACCATCATCAGCCCCACCAGCACCGTCATCAGCTATACCATGGGCAACCCCAACGGCTCCCTTCTCACCGGAAGTCCCGTGGACTTTGCAGAGGC
>OGGQ01002726.1_pt1 | contig 18258 bp, 18 predicted proteins | sample 1571191 | NCBI WGS metagenome assembly OGGQ01 (sample SAMEA2582061, study PRJEB24529) | metagenome | biome: Human gut stool | place: China | collected 2011
CTGGATCCTTGCCAGCCTTTGATGCGGGCGGGGAATACTTTGCTGCTGGAAGTGAAATATGACAGTTTTCTCCCGGAGCACATTGCCGGGCTGGTAGAGATGAAGGACCGGTCGGTGACCGCTTTTTCCAAATATGCCTGTGCCCGCACATTCATTTCGTAAAGAAAGAGGTTTTGTTGTGATTACATTCAATGATCTGTTTAAATCCAGCTTTTTGGAGAAGGTTTCTTCCTTTTCGGCTTTGGATATGATCCTGGCCATGGGTCTGGCCCTGGTGGTGGGGCTCTTTATTTTTCTGGTGTATAAAAAGACCTTCAACGGAGTGATGTATTCCCAGTCCTTTGGAGTTTCTCTCATCGGCATGACGCTGGTGACCACTTTGATCATTCTGGCTGTCACTTCCAATGTGGTGCTGTCTCTGGGCATGGTGGGCGCACTGTCCATCGTTCGTTTCCGCACCGCCATCAAAGAGCCCATTGACATCGTTTTTCTCTTTTGGGCCATTTCGGCAGGCATTGTGCTGGGGGCCGGGCTGATTCCTCTGGCCGTGTTCGGGTCGGTGTTTATCGGGGTGATTCTGCTGGTGCTGGTCAACCAGAAGAGCCGGGAAAATCCCTATATCCTGGTGCTCAACTGCGAAAATGATCAGGCGGAGCGCCAGGCCGTGGAGCAGGCGGTCTCTCAGGTGCGCCGCTACAGCGTCAAATCCAAAACGGTGAGCCAGGGGAATGTGGAGCTGACCATGGAAGTGCGCCTGCAGGCCGAAAGCACTGATTTTGTCAATGCGCTTTGCCAGTTGCCTGGTGTGCGCAGCGCCGTTCTGGTGAGCTACAACGGCGAATATATGTCCTGAGGCGAAAGAAGATGCTCCAAAGCAAAAAAATAGTGCCGGTCATCGCCGTCGTTACCTTGCTGGCCTGCTTGTTCACCATGGTGTTTATGCTGTGTCCCCAGGTATTGCACATCACCCCCTCTTACAGCCAGCCTGACTATGAAGCGCTGTTCGATCCTCTGTCGGTGATGACGGTGGACATTACGGTAGATGAAGAAGAGTGGGCGGAGATGCTGGAAAATGCCATTAATGAGGAGTACATCTCCTGCGATATCTCCATCAATGGCCAGGATTTTTCCTCGGTGGGCATCCGGCCCAAGGGAAACACCAGCCTGTCCACAGTGTACAGCAGCGACAGCGACCGGTACAGCTTCAAGCTGGAGTTTGACCATTATATCGATGGCCAGACCTGCCTGGGGCTGGACAAATTTGTCCTCAACAACATTCAGTCGGATTCCACTTATATGAAGGAATACCTTTCCTATGATCTGATGAGTCAGATGGGTGTGCCCACACCGCTCTATTGTTTTGCCCAGATCAATGTGAATGGGCAGCCCTGGGGCCTTTATCTGGCAGTGGAGTCCTTGGAAGAATCCTTTGCCCAGAGAAACTTCGGTTCTGATTATGGCCTTTTGTATAAGCCGGACTCCATGGACATGGGCGGCGGAGCCCAGGAGGGTGAAAGGCCGGCCATGGATGAAATGCCGGACAGAAGCCAGATGCCGGGCAAGAAAGAGATGCCAAACATGGATGAACTGCCCCAGATGGGAGAACCTCCTCAAGGCCTGGAAGAGGAACTGGAAAACGGCCGCCAAAAAGGAATGGGCGGCATGGGAGGCATGGGCCGGGATTCTTCAGCCAGCCTGCAATATATTGACGATGATCCGGACAGCTACGACACCATTTTCGATTCGGCCGTGTTCGATATCACCGAAAGCGACAAAAACCGGCTGATCTCTTCGCTGAAAAAGCTCAGCGAGGGAGAAGATCTGGAGGAAGTGGTGGATGTGGAGGAGGTGCTGCGATATTTTGCCTGCAATGTGGCGCTGGTCAATCTGGACAGCTACCTCAGCTCCATGCAGCACAATTACTACCTCTATGAAAAAGACGGCCAGCTGAGTATGCTGCCTTGGGACTACAACCTGTCCTTTGCCGGCTTTCAGGTGGGAAGCAGCGAAAGCGCCGTCAATTATCCCATCGACACCGCCGTCACCGGTGCCACACTGGAAGAGCGGCCTATCCTGGGAAAGCTGCTGGAACAGGAAGAGTATTTGCAGCTGTATCATGAATATCTCCAGCAGATCGTGGAGGAATTCTGGTCGCCCCAGGTGATCAGCCAGAAGATCCAGCTTTTGAATGAGCTGATCCGTCCCTATGTGGCGGAAGATCCCACCGCATTTTACACCCTGGAGGAATACGATGCCGGGGTGGAAATGTTGGAAAACTATATCACTCTGCGAGCCGAAAGCATCCAGGGCCAGCTGGATGGCACCATCCCTTCCACGGAAGAAGATCAGCAGGCCCAGCCAGACAGCCTGATCGATGCCAGCACCATTGATCTCAGCGTTATGGGTCAGCAGGGTGGAGGTGCAGGCGGTCGGGGCCAGATGGAAAAAAACAGCACGGCTGAAAATACTCCACCCATATCTCCCACAGAGGAAGGGGCCCTGGCGGAAGAACAAGCACCGGAGGAAGGAGCCGACCTGTCCGAAGGCACTATGCCGGAAGAGGGAGCCCCGGGAGGGGAAAATGCTCCTGGCGGCATGGGAAGACCGGAGGGTACAGCGCCCGAAATGCCGGGGAGCCAGCAAGAACAGCAAGGACAAATGCAGGAGGAAACGAACTCTTACCGGGAAACTATGCCGGAAGAGCCTTCCGGTTTTGACAAAAACCGTGTTCCGGGCTTTTCTCAGGAAAACGGCGGAGAGAGCCAGAACCGGGAAAACCTGATCTGGCTGGGCAGCAGTTTGCTTCTTTTGCTGCTGGCGTTGGTGTTCGTACTCCGATACCGGCGGAAAAAAGTGAGTTAAGCCGGTTTTGGATGGTCAAATCCATGAAAAAGACAAAAGGCCCAGTGCAAACTGGGCCTTTTGGGCTGTTTTAAAGGAAAACTTTTTTGGTGGCGATTTTTTCCCGGAATGCCTGGTCATGCTCCACAAAAAGCATGGTAGGAGCAAACTGTTGGATCAGTTCCTCTATTTGAAGGCGGGAATAGATGTCTATGTAATTGAGGGGTTCATCCCACACATACACATGGGCCCGCTGGCAAAGGCTGCGGGCCAGCAGCACCTTTTTCTTTTGTCCCTGGGACAGATCTTCCAGGTTCTTCTCAAATTGGACCCGGGCAAAATCCATTTTGCGCAAGATGGCCTTGAACAGGCTTTCGTCCAGGCCTTCCTCCTGGATGAGCCGGGAAAGGCTTCCGCGAAGAAAGGAGGCGTCCTGGGGCACAAGGGAGATCACAAGGCCGGAAGCCTTGTGCATTTCTCCCACATAGGGGACGGTTCCGTCGGTCAGCAGCCGAAGCAGACTGGTTTTTCCGCTGCCGTTTTTGCCGACGAGGGCCACCCGGTCTCCCTGCTCCAGGGTGAAGGACACAGGCGGGCATACCGGCGTGTGTCCGTATTGTACCTGGACCTGGGAAAAGACAGCCAGCCGCTGGAAATGAAAGGGGAGAGGAGAAAGTTTCAGGCTGGAGACCATTTCCTGGTTTTTGAGAAGGGCCGATTTGTCCTGGATGGCCTGCTGCTGCCGCTGCTTTATCACCAGGGACCGCTTCATCATCTTGGCGGCTTTATGGCCGATGTATCCCCGGTCCACTGGGCCGTTTTGATATTTGGCCTTTTCCGCCTGCTGTGACCAAGTGGCCGAGCGTTGAGCGGCTTTTTCCAGGCGGCGGATGTCCTTTTTCAGGCTTTCCTGCTGTTTTTCCTCCAGCATCTGCTGACGCTGGAAATTTTCCATCCAGGAAGAAAAGTTCCCTTTCTGCACCTGGATATCGGCCCGGTTCAAAGAAAGAATGTGATCCACACAGCCGTCCAGAAACCGGCGGTCATGGGACACCAGAAGAAAGCCCTGTTTCCCTTTCAGGTAGGCGGCCACTTTCCGCCGCCCTTCTTCGTCTAAGTGATTGGTGGGCTCGTCGATGAGAAGAAAGTGCCTTTCTTTTAAAAAAAGGGCAGAAAGGAGCAATTTGGTCTGTTCTCCTTGGGAGAGGGAGGAAAAGGGCCGCTCCAAAGCCGCTTCCTCCACATCCAGCAGAGAGATCTCCCGGGCGATTTGCCAGGGCTGGGCCTGGGGGCACAGCGCCTCCAGGACTTCCCCGGCCCTGCGCTCCGGATGGGGGACGGAATAGGGGAAATAATCAAACTCCACCGAAGAGTGAATGGAGCCGCCATAGGGATATTCCCCCATCAAAAGGCGGAGAAGGGTGGTTTTGCCCCGGCCATTGCGGCCGATGAGCCCCAGCTTCCACCGGGTGTCGATTTGAAAACTGGCATGAGAGAAGATCTCGTCATAGCTGGAAGGGTAAGAAAAGGTCAGATCGGTTACTTGGATGAGAGACATAAAAACCTCCTTGGCTGCGTTTGAAACAGTAAAAAATACAGGCCGAGGGAAGTCCTTTCCCCCGGCCTGCACAGCCAAAAGAGCCGTCTGAACCAGACGGCAAAAGGAAGGAAAGGGCGCACTTCTCCTGCGGCAGCACGGCACAAGGCCGTAAAAACACATTACCGGCAGGAAGAATTGCGCATCTTTCCACTCCTTTCTCATCCATATTTCTTTTTACATAATACACCCGGAAAGGGCAAAATGCAAGGGTTAGGGCAGATTCACATGCTTCACATGGAGAAAACGCATCCGGGGGGCATCGTATGTATTGAGGGGGCGGAGATAGGCGTCATAGGTATGGGTGGCGATGAGGATGCTATCCCGGGTGGGGATGGGGCCGGTGCGGATGACCAGCAGAGAGTGATAGAACTGGCCCTCCTGGGTGCCCAATTGGATCACATCCCCGGGAAGCAGGCGGAAAATGGGCACTTCCTCCATCACCGGGCCAGGGCCGTTGTTTCCAGTCATGAAGTTGTAGAAAAAATCCACCCCTGTCCAGGCGGGAGCCCGGGAAGAGGGGGAGCGGTAATACCAGCCGAAGGTGGGAGTGAAGTTCATCACACCGGACCCGGCGTAAACGCATTGGGAGATGAAATTGGTACAGTCACCCCCCAGGTTTTCAAAATCCAGAAAGGCAGGATTGCGCCCCAGAGCCCATTTTCGTGCATAGGCCAGGGCGGCCGGGCGGTCATAGCTTTTTTGCGGCATAGAGAAGAAGCCTCCTTTGGACTTGCGATCTTTTATTATTCTATGCTGCGCTTCATCCATGGGAGAAAGTCCACAAATTAAAGGGAGAAACTTTGGCAGGGGCCTTCGTTGACTTTGCTTTTTTCCACCGATATAATAAAAATAGTGCTGTAAAGCTGTAAAATCAAATGAAAAGGGAGTTGTGATCGTTATGTCCGGCAAGATCGCCTATGAGGCCATCGACAAAAACCGTTCCCAGCTGGAAAAGCTGAGCCTGGATATCTGGGCTTGCCCGGAGGGCGGATACCATGAATACAATGCCCAGAAGTGGACCGCAGAGCTGTTGGAGAAAAACGGCTTCACCGTGGAGCTGGGGGCCGGGGAAGTGCCCACCGCTATCAAAGCCACTTGGGGAAGCGGCAAGCCTGTCATCGGCTTTTTGGGAGAATATGACGCCCTGCCCGGCCTGAGCCAAGAAGTGGGTACCCAGCAGAAGGCTGTGGAAGGCCAGGCCTATGGCCAGGGCTGCGGCCATAACCTGTTGGGTGTTGGCCATGTGGGCGCTGTTTTGGGTATGAAGGCCGAAATGGAGGAGAAGGGCCTGAAGGGCACCATCATTTACTTTGGTTGCCCGGCAGAAGAACTGCTCACCGGCAAATCCTTTATGGCCCGGGGCCATGCCTTTGATGGGCTGGACTGCGCCATCGCTTTCCATCCTGGCACAGCCAATGAGGTAACCATGGGCAATTCCTTGGCCCTCAATAGCGTGAAGTTCCATTTCCACGGCGTCACCGCCCATGCCGGCGGCGATCCTCACAACGGTCGTTCGGCCCTGGATGCCGTGGAGCTGACCAATGTAGGCGCAAACTACCTGCGTGAGCATGTGACCACCGATGTGCGTATCCATTACACCATCACCGAAGGTGGCACTGCGCCCAACATCGTTCCCGACAATGCCACTGTGTGGTATTATGTGCGTGCGCCCAAGCGGGAGACCGTGGACGAGGTTTATGACCGCCTGGTGAAGGTGGCCGAAGGCGCTGCCCATATGACCGAAACCAAACTGGAGATCGAGTTTATGGGCGGCTGCTATCAGACGCTGAACAACGGCGTGCTGGTGGATCTGATCCATGACTGCATGGTGGAGACTCCCCAGGAGGCCTGGACCGCTGAAGAGCTGGAGTTTGCCCAGAAGCTGGACGAGGCCCGGCCCGATCAGTATGCCGCAGCCATCGCCGGTTACGGCCTGCCGGAAGGCACCCATCTCCACACCGGCGTTCTGCCTGTGGGCGTGGAAGGGAATTTCGGTTCCACCGATGTGGGCGATGTGTGCTACATCTGCCCCACTGTCACCTTCAATACCGCCTGCGAGAATGTGGGCGCACCCGGTCATAGCTGGCAGATCACTTCCTGCTCCGGCAGCAGTGTGGGCCAGAAGGGGATGATCTATGCCGCCAAGGCCATGGCTCTGTGGGGCCTGAAGATCCTGGAAGATCCTCAGATCCTGGAGAAAGCCCAGAAGGAATTCACAGAGAAGACCGGCGGAAAGCCCTATCATTGCCCCATCCCCGCCGATGTGAAAGTGCCCCAGTAAAATGAAAGCCAAGGCCCCGGAAAATTTCCGGGGCCTTTTTGCAAGGAGGGACTATGGAAAAAACACAAGAAGGGCTTTTGCTGCATCGGGCCTACTCGTTTGCCGCTTTGGCTCATGAGGGACAAAAGCGGAAGGGGAGCCCGGTGCCCTACATCGCCCACCCGGCAGAGGTAGCCCAGATTCTCGCCCAAGCGGGAGCGCCGGCCAAAGTGATCTGTGCCGGCCTGCTCCACGACACCTTGGAGGATACCTCTGCCACACCACAGCAGTTGGAGGAGATTTTTGGGCCTGTGGTGCGGCAGCTGGTAGAAGAGTGCAGCGAGGACAAGACTTTGTCCTGGGAAGAGCGGAAGAAACACACCATTCAAATGTTGAAGTCTGAAATTTCAATGGATGTAAAGCTTATTACCTGTGCAGATAAACTTTCCAATCTTCGCAGCATTTGCCTGGATTATCAGGAGCTGGGAGATGCTCTTTGGAGCCGGTTTCACCGGGGAAAAGAAAAGCAGCGCTGGTATTACCGGGCGTTGGGGGAGGCTATGGCGCCGTTGGAGAGCCATTGGGAACTGGTACAGGAATACCGACAGCTTCTCAGGGAAGTTTTTCCGGAGGAAGAATGAAAAAACAGGGCAACCAGAGGATTGTCCTGTTTTGTTATGTTTACCGATAGCGGTGGGAGTACTGTCCCGGGGAGACACCTACCATGCTTTTGAATGTGCGGATAAAATGAGAATTATTGGAAAAACCTACGATCTCTCCCACTTGCTGTACCGAGATGTTCTGCCGCAGCAGTTCCCGGGCTTTGAGGATGCGCAGATTGATGATGTATTCATTGAGGCCGAAACCGGTTACATCCTTGAACAGATGGCACAGGTAGTACTTGCTCATATAAAACTGTTGGGCGATGCTGTCCAGGGTGATAGGGTTCTGGAAGTTCTGCTGCACATAGGACAAAATGGGCTGTACTTTGTGGAAGCTGTCCTTCTGAACGATGAGATGGTCCCGATGCACATGGTCATAGAGGGAGTTCACATAGAGCAGCAGCTGGATGAAAGCCATCTGACGGCGGAGATCGTCTCCGTATTCTCCCTTCTGCCCGGCCTTTTGAGCCTTTTCAAAATAGGACAGGAGCTGTTGCGTCTGCTCCTCGCTCAGCTGCACATTGCCGGTATAGGAGCCCACCGGATGCTCAAAACAGCGGAGCAGATCGGTTTGGGGAGTGGAAAGGCCGGCGGCGTATTCGGGGATAAAGTGAGCCACATACCGGTCGTAGCTGGGCTGGGTGCTGCCGGCGCTGCGGTGCAGATCCATGCTGTTGAACACCAGAAGCCCGCCCCGCTTGATGGGGTAGGTGGATTCCCCTACGAAGAATTCGCCGCCATCCGACAGGCATAGAAGGATCTCATAGGTATCGTGGAAATGGAACTTGTCCATTTTCCAGGAAGCATTCTGATGAAAGCTGATGTAGAAATCCTTGCAGAAATTTTGCTTGTTGTCGGTTTCCATAATAAACCCTCCCCGCCGGTTTGCCCGAAGTATCTTCAGTATACACCGAAATAACAAGATATGCAAACAATGTCTCAAAATTTCAAAAGATTTTTGCTCCCTTGAGGTCTAGAATAGGGAGTGTTGAATAAGCCACCGGCTTTTAAGCCGTGAAAAGGAGCGATCATATGGCAAACGCATTGATCCGCCCAATGAGCGGAGAATATGAGGAATATCTGCGGGACGAATCCCGCAGCGTGGGAAAGGCGGAGAGCATTTCTTTCCCCCGCACCACAGAGGATGTCTCCAGCATTTTGAAAGAGATGTACGAAAAAAAGATCCCTGTGACAGTGCAGGGCTCCCGCACCGGTTTGGCAGCGGCAGCCGTGCCCTACGAGGGACACGCTATGAACATGAGCCGGATGGACAAGGTGCTCTCCTGCCGTCAGGATGAGCAGACTGGCACATTTTATTTTACCCTGCAGCCTGGTGTGCTGCTGTCCGAGCTGCGGAAAATGATCTCCGGCAAGCGTTTTCAGACGGCAGATTGGACCGAGGAAGCCAAGGCGGCCTATACGGCCTTCTGCCGGGCGCCGGAGCAGTTCTTTACCCCGGACCCCACCGAGACTTCGGCCTCCCTGGGCGGCATGGTCAACTGCAATGCCTCCGGGGCCCGCAGCTTCCACTATGGTTCGGTGCGGGGATATATCAATGGACTGAAAGTGGCGCTGATGGACGGGGAGACCCTGACCCTCCGCCGGGGAGAGCAATTTGCCCAGGGGAGAGAGGGGATGCTGCGGACCGATAGCGGCAAGGAAATTCACTTTATACTGCCTTCGTATCAGATGCCCCACACCAAAAATGCCTCCGGTTATTACGCCGAAGACAATATGGATCTCATCGACTTGTTCATCGGCAGCGACGGCACACTGGGCGTGACCTGTGAGATCGAGATCCGGCTTCTGCCCCTGCCGCAGATCATCTGGGGTGTCACTGCCTTCTTTGACCAGGAGGAAAAGGCCCTGCGTTATGTGCGCCTCATCCGTGGGGAGCAGCTGGAGGGATGCGACCGTTTTGATATCCATCCGGTGTCGGCGGAGTTTTTCAATGGAGATGCCCTGGAGATTCTTCGCAGGGAAAAGCGGGAGAACAGTGCCTTTGCTCAGATCCACGACATTCCCCAGCAATACGAAACTGCCATTTATGTGGAGCTCCATGGGGACACCGAAGAGGACATGACGAATCGGCTGCTGGAGCTGGGAAAAGCCATCCAACAGGCAGGAGGGAAGGAAGAAGACACCTGGGTGGCCCGCAGCCAGACCGATCTGGACCGGCTGATGTTCTTCCGGCATGCCATTCCCGAGTGCGTCAATATGCTCATCGACCAGCGGAAGAAAAAGAACAAGGAGATCACCAAGCTGGGTACCGATATGGCCGTGCCCGATGCGGCACTGGAAGAGACCATGGCGATGTACAACACCATGCTGAAAGAAAGAGGGCTCCAGTCGGCCATTTGGGGCCATGTGGGCAACAACCATCTCCATGTGAACATCCTGCCCAATGACAGCGAGGAATACCGAAAAGGCAAAGAGCTTTACAACGACTGGGCTGCAAAGATTACAGCCAAAGGCGGCGCCGTTTCTGCCGAGCACGGCGTGGGCAAATTGAAAGCCGGGTTCCTGAAGGTGATGTACGGGGAAGAGCACATCGGGGAAATGCGGCAGCTGAAAAAGGCTTTTGACCCCCAGAATTTGCTCAACCGGGGAAATCTGTTTGCGCCGGAGGAGGAAAACAAATGAAGATCATCGTTTGCATCAAACAGGTGCCTTCCACAAATCAGGTCAAATTGGACCCGGAAACCAAAACCATCATCCGGGATGGACGCCAGTCGGTGATCAATCCCTTTGATACATATGCCATCGAAGAGGCTGTACGGCTGAAAGAAAAGCTGGGGGGCAAAGTCACCGCCCTCAGCATGGGTATCCCCGCCACCCAGCGGATTTTGCGGGAGGCCATGTCCCAGGGAGTGGACGAAGCTCTGCTGCTCAGCGACCGGGCCTTTGCCGGGGCTGACACCCTGGCCACGGCCTATACCCTGGCTCTGGGCGCACGGCACATCGGGAATTTTGATCTGATCGTTTGTGGCCGCATGGCTACCGATGGCGATACCGCCCAGATCGGGCCAGAACTGGCCGAGGACCTGGGCGTGCCCCATGTGACCAATGTGTCCGAAATATTAGAAGCCAGCGACACGGAGCTTCTCTGCCGCAAAGTCACCGACTATGGCACTCAGGTGGTGCGGATGAAACTGCCGGGGGTCATCACCGTGGCCAAGGACATCAATATGCCTCGTATGGCCTCCATCCGTGGCGTGCGGGAGAGCCTGGAGGCTCCCTTTACCATGCTGGGGGCAGCGGACACCGGGGCTGACCCCGCCCGCATTGGCCTGAAAGGATCGCCCACTCAGGTGGTGCGCACCTTTACGCCGGAGAAAACAGTGGAATGTCAGTTCCTTCAGGGAGATGAAAAGCAGGCGGCCGGTGCGTTGTGCCATTTGCTGAAAGAGGAACATTTGACAGGGGAGGAAGCATGATGGCTGGTATCGTGATCGATGAAAGCCGCTGCGTAGGCTGCGGCTTGTGCGTGAAAACTTGCCCCAGGGGGCCATTGAGATCAAAGACAAAAAAGCCCATGTGGGGGACGGCTGTATCGCCTGTGGTATGTGCCTGGATTCCTGCAAACTGAGCGCCATCTCCCGCGTACAGGAAAAGGGCGGGGAGGACCTGGATAGCTGGAAGGGGATCCTGGTGGCCGCCGAGGCCTGGGAAGGGAAACTCCACAATGTAACCCTGGAACTTCTCTGTAAAGCCAAAGAGCTTCAGTGCAATTCAAAATGCGGTATTTCTGCCTTTTTGATGGGCAAAGATGTGGAGAAGCTGGCCCAGGAACTGATCGACCATGGAGCAGATACAGTCTATCTGTGCCAGGATGAATCTTTGGCCTATCCCACAGAAGAACCCTGGGCCGATGCCCTCACCAGCGTGATCGAAAAGGCCCGTCCGGAGATTCTGCTGTTTGGGGCCACTGAGTTTGGCCGCAGTCTGGCGCCTCGGGTGGCCGCTCGACTGCGTACCGGCCTTACCGCCGACTGCACCGTGCTGGAGATCGACAAGGAAACCGGGCTTTTGCAGCAGACCCGCCCGGCCTTTGGCGGTAACCTGATGGCCACCATCGTTTGTCCCAACCACCGGCCTCAGATGGCTACCGTCCGTCCGGGGGTATTCCCCATGGGGCAGGGGGAGGCACGGCAGGGTACGGTGGTACGCCTTCCGGTTCCGGACCTTTCCGGCCGGGTACAGGTGGAATCGGCCCAGCCTGCGCCCCAGAGCAAGACCATTGCTGATGCTCAGATCATTGTGGCCGTGGGAAGAGGCATTGGCAGCCAGAAAAATATGCAGTATGCCTATGAGCTGGCCCGACTGCTGGGCGGCCAGGTAGGCGCTTCCCGTCCTTTGGTGGACGCCGGATGGGCCCAATATCCCATGCAGGTGGGGCAGACCGGCAAGACGGTGGCTCCCACGCTGTATATCGCCTGCGGCATTTCCGGGGCCATTCAGCACCTGGCCGGTATCGGTGGAGCCGAGACCATTGTAGCCATCAACACCGATCCGGATGCTCCCATTTTCCAATCGGCTCACTATGCCATTGTGGGCGATTGTGTTGAGGTGCTGAAAGAGATGATCGCTCAGCTGCAAAAATAAAGAGAACAGAAAAAGCGGAAGGGGCGTCCCTTCCGCTTTTGGGCTGTTTTGCGTTAGTCCAGAAACTCTTCCAGTACATCGGCGGCCAGCTCCACCGTGGCCAGGCACCGGTCTCCCTCTACAAAGTATTGTTCCTTGATTTTCTGGCACAGTTCGCTGCCGGTCTTCTCCTGAAACCGGGTGACAAAAGCCTTCACCTTTTCCCGCATCTCCGGATTTCCGTGGGCATCCAGGTCCATCCCGCCGGTGCGCAGGGCGATGACAGCTGCACCAGCAGCCACTGCGCCGCATAGGCTGCCGCAGCATACGCCGCCGCAAAAAGCACCGATGAGCTTGAGGCTCTCCGGTGTCACCGGGATGTTCCGGTCTTCGCAGGCCGCCAGAAAGAGGGATTCTGAGCAGCTTTTGTTCTGGCCGATATAGTACTTGAATACATGGTCTCTGATCATCTTCTGTTCTCCTTTTTGCCGTTGGCAGGCGGTTGCAAAGACCTGCCGAATGTGGTACCCTTGACTTGCTTCGTTTACTTATGATTATAGCGCTATTATAGCGAAAAGAAAGGAAATTGGAAATGAGTATTTTTGAAGCGCTGATGTTGGCTTGCTTTGGGGCGGCCTGGCCTATGAACATCGCCAAATCCCTGCGTACCAAATCCACCAAAGGCAAAAGCCTGGCTTTTCTCATGGTGATCGAGCTGGGGTATGTGGCCGGTATTACCCATAAGATCCTGTACAGCCAGGATATTGTCATGCTGCTGTATATCATCAATTTCCTGATGGTGGGCACCGATATGACCCTGTATTTCATCTATCGCAGTCGGGAAAAGAAAGAGGAAAAAGCAAAGGAGCTGAAAAAATGAGTACATATCTCACGCCGCAGCAAGAAAAAGAGATCGATTCCATTTTCCATCGCTGGCAAAACGGCCTGTGCCCCGGTGGGCAAGTGCTGGTGCGGCGGAAGGGAGAAGTGATTTACGATAAATCCTTCGGCTATGCCAATCTGGAGCACCAGATTCCGGTGGGGGAGAACACCGTTTTCCATGTAGCTTCGGTTTCCAAACAGGTGACTGTGCTCAGTCTGCTGCTTTTGGCCGAAGAAGGAAAGGTGCGTCTCACCGACGACATCCGGGACTATGCCCCGGAACTGATTCTGTTCCGCGAGCCTGTGACTTTGTATGATCTGATGCACAACATTTCCGGCATCCGGGACCAGTGGGAACTTCTGATGATGCGCGGCGTGCGTATTGACGACACCATCACCATGGAAGACCTGAAACGGATGATCTCCATGCAGACCATTCTGAATTTTGAGCCTGGCAGCGAGTATCTGTACAGCAACTCCAATTTCACCCTCATTGCCCATGTGGTGGAGAAGGTCTCTGGCCTGAGCCTGGCGGAATTTGCCGCCCAGCGGATCTTTGCTCCTTTGGGCATGGATCATACCTGCATCAAAACGGCCTATACTCAGGTGATTCCGGGGCGGGCCTATTCCTACGACGATGACGGAGAGGGGACATTTACCTATCACCCCATCAACTATTCGGCCTATGGGGCCACATCCCTGCACACCACCGTTCACGATTTGATGAAACTGCTGGAAAACTATAAAAACCCCACCATCTGCCGGAAAGAAACGGTGGAAAAGATGATGGAGCGGCCGGTGCTGGCCGATGGCAGCCACAGCATTTATGGCGGCGGTTTGATGCTGGGAGAATACGAAGGCCATCCCTTCCTGGAGCACGGGGGAGTGGACGCGGCTTACCGGGCACACACCATCCGGTTTTACGACCCGGAAGACGATCTGGATATCGCCATTGTCAGCAACACTCAGAACACCATTCCCGGTGTAGCGGCCCGGCAGATCGCCCGGGTGGTGCTGGGACTGGAAGAGGAAAAGCCTCAGCATCAGCAGTATCTGCTGGAGCAGGCGCCTCGGCAGGAGGAAACTGGCGTTTATTGGGCGGAAGAGCCCAGTCTGGCTTGCTTCACCGTTTGCCGGGATCAGGAAGGCCAGCTGCATCTGGGAGGGGAGAACGGCACTCCGCTCCATCCTGTGGAGGGCAACTGCTACCGCATTGGTTACCTGGAAGATGTGATGTATCTGGGCAAAGAAAAGGTGGCCTGCCAGATGGGGGCCAATCTGTATCCCCTGGTAAAGGTGGATACCGCTCCTCAGGACACCGACTTTTTGCTGGAATACGAGGGCACTTATCAAAGCGATGAAGTGGACACCCGGTATTTCATCACCGAAGAGGAAGGTTTTCTGTATGCTTCCCACACCCGTCATGGCAAGGGTCGGTTGTATCCTCTGGGCCGGGATCGGTATGGGGTGCAGACCGGCGGCCTTACTCTGCGCCTGACCTTCACCAGAGGTTCCGGCAACCGGGTCACAGGACTTGTGATGGACGGCGGGAGAGTGCGGCATCTGGGATTCACACGGGAAGAAATGTAAAAATAGAAAAATAGATAGCAGGCAAAAAGCGGGGAAATACACCCCGCTTTTGCCCTGAACAGGAGGAAAGACCAATGGAGAGAAGTTCGCCGCAGGCGATTTATGATTTGCTGAAAGAATGGGGCATTGAATTCAAAAGCATGGCCCATCCGGAAGCGGCCACCATGGAGGATTGCAAAGCCATCGGGGAAAAGCTGGGTGCACCTTTTTGCAAAAATTTGTTCCTGGCCAACCGGCAGCAAACGGAATTTTTCCTGCTGCTTATCGGGGAGGACAAGAAGTTCCGCACAGCAGAGGTCTCCAAAAAGATCGGCCGCTCCCGCTTGAGCTTTGGCAACGAGGACAAGTTGTATCAGGCCCTGGGCGTGCGTCCCGGTTCCATTTCGCCTCTGGGGCTGGTGTTTGACGAAAACCATGAGATCCATCTGATCGTGGATGAGGATGTGGCCGCTCTGCCCGCCTTCTGCGTTCACCCCTGCCGCAACACCGAGAGCCTGGTCATCTCCCAGGAAGGGTTCCAGGAATATTTGAAGCACACCGGCCATACTCCTCAGTACATCCAGATCACCGGGGAAGTGCCGGAGAAAGAATAGGAGGAACGAAGGATGAAAGAGCTGCTGCGGGAGCTGGTGTCCCTGCCGGGCACCTGTGGGTTTGAAGAAAATGTGGCCCAATACCTTTACCGCCGGGTGGCGCCCCTGGCCGACGAAGCCTATGTGGACGGGCTGGGCAATCTCATCGTGATGAAGCAGGGCGGTTTGGAAGGCCCTACCCTGATGCTGTCGGCCCACATGGACGAAGTGGGCTTCATGGTGCGGAAAATCGAGAAAAACGGCCTGCTGCGTTTTGAAAAACTGGGCGGTCACGATGACCGGGTGCTGCCTTCGGAGCATGTGCTGGTGCATGGAGCCAAGGGGACCTGCCATGGGATCATCGGCACAATTTCCTGCCATATGCGCCGCTTTGACGATGAAAAGCTGGTGCGGCATTATCGTCAGCTCTATATCGATGTGGGCGCCAGAGACGATGCCGGAGTGCGGGAAATGGGTATTTCGGAAGGAGACAGCATCACCTGGGCCACGCCTCTTCAGGATTTCGGACAGAACCGGGCCCTGGGTCATGGGTTTGACGACCGGGCCGGTTGTGCCCTTTTGGTGAAAGCTCTGGAAGAGACCGATTTCTCTCAGGTTCATGGCAAGGTGTATTTCGTCTTTTCCTCTCAGGAAGAGGTGGGGCTGCGGGGCGCCCGGGTGGCCTCCCAGCAGATCGCCGCCGATGTGGCTTTGGCGGTGGATACCACCCCGGCCAGCGATACGCCGGAAAGCGTCAACGACGGCACCATTTTGCTGGGCGGTGGCCCTGGAGTCAAGGCAATGGACGGCAGTCTTGTGGCCAACACCAAAGTGCGCCGCCGTCTCCAGGAGCTGTGCGCCAAGCTGAATATTCCCTGTCAGATCGAGGTGTTCCCGGGGATTGGTACCGATGCTGGAGAGATGCACAAGGAGAAGGCTGGTGTGCCCACTGGGGTGATCTCTATTCCTTCCCGGTATGCCCATTGCCCCCATGAAGTGATCGACTGGGGAGATATGGATCAGTGCTTGAAGCTGCTTCAGGCGTTTATCCTATCTCTGCGGGAACCGGGAGAATTCTGGAGTCTGTAAATCAAAAAGGCGGCTGAAAAGCCGCCTTTTTCAGTGAAAAGAGGAAGGAGCAGAAATGGAAGGAGTCAAACGAAATCAGGTATGTCTTATGCCTCATCAAAAGTCCTGGGACGAGGAATTTGAGCGGGTACGGAAGCAGATTCTGGAGGTCTGGGGAGAAAATGTGCAGGACATCCAGCATGTGGGCAGCACGGCCATCCCCTCCATCTGGGCCAAACCCATTTTGGATGTGGCGGTACGCCTTTGCTCGATAGATCGTATGAACAAAGACAAACTGGAGGAGCTGGGCTATGATTACCAGGGCCCTCAGCATGGAAAAGAAACCTATCATCTTTTTGTGCTGCGGGGAGCGGGGGAGTTGTCACTGCATCACATCCACTGCTATGACAAAAGCGATGGGGAGTTTTTTCAGCTGGTGGGGTTTCGGGATTATCTTTGCACCCATGAGGAGAAGGCCGCAGAATATGAAAAACTGAAAAAATCTTTGGCCGCACAATATCCTCTGGATCGGGTGGCTTATACAGAAGGAAAGAAGGACTTTATCCAGGAAATTTATGAAATCCTTGAGAAAAACGAAACAATTTGAGGGGGTTATTGTCCGTCTGCTGCCCAATGAAGGTCGTTGAGCAGTTCATAGGTGGCGGTGCAGCCGGAAGACCGGAGGGTGGAAGAGCTGATCTTCATATAGTAGGTTTTTCCTGGCTCCAGACCGGTAAAGCACACCCCACCATCCACCGGGGAAACGGTGTAGTCTGATGCTGCTTTGCCCTGGCCAGGGTTGCCCTGGTACAGCTGTACATTGTAGCTTTCGGCACCGGGAGCGGCAGCCAGGACAAAGACAGCGCTGGTAGCCTGGGCGGTAAAGGGAGCACAGAGACTGCCATTGGTGCCTGTTTCATTGTTTTGGGACAGATAGGCGGTGCCCACCTGGCCTTGCCCCCGCAGTGCTTCCCGCTGGGAAGGGGTGAGGTTGTGAAGAGTCACCGGAAAGGCTGCGGCCAGAGCAGAGGAGAGGGTGGCGCTGAGGCACAAAGCTCCCGCCAGGGGGAGAAGGATCTTTTTCGGGTTTTTCATAAAAAACAGCTTCTTTCAAAATGGGAACGCCTTTGGGGCGTGTCCCTTATTGGATGGAGCAGCCGGCCAAATTGCTACCGGGTTTTTAAAAAACAAGAGAAAATGAAAAAAGACACGACCAAAAGTCGTGTCTTTTTCTGGCGCGCCTGAGACGATTCGAACGTCCAACCAACGGCGTCGGAGGCCGCTACTCTATCCATTGAGCCACAGGCGCATATCTTGTTTCAGCTCATTTAGTATAGCACAGGTTTGAAAAAATGTAAAGCATTATTTGAAGAATTTATTATTTCTTTTTTTGACAGAACTATGATATAATATATCGGAAAAGGGGTGGAGCCTATGCGGCACGAGCTGGAAAGGCTGGAACAAGCCGACTACAAAGAAAAACTCCAGGGCAAAGCAAAACCTCAAATGATCTTTTTCACAGCGGAATGGTCGGAGCCCTGCCGACAGATGCAGGGGCTGGTGGAAGAACTGGCCGACGCCCATTACGCCCAGGCGGATTTTTACCAGGTCGATCTGGATGAACAGCCGCTGATCGCCGGGGATTTCAATATCGCCGGTGTTCCCGCTTTGGTCATCTGCCAGGAAGGGAAGGAAGAAGAGCGCATTGTGGGCCTGCGGGCCTATCCCGACTTGGAAAAGGTCGTGGTCAAATATCTAATAAACTAAACCGGGGGATCGAAAGATGGGCGTGCTATTCAAAACGGCCTTAGTCGGCGGCTTTCAAAAAGAGGAAGTCATCGAATACATTGAAAAGCTGAAAAACGATTGGGCCGAGGAAGAACGCCGCTTGCAGGAAGAACTCCGCCAGACCCGGGAGGAAGAAAAAAGATCCTGGCAGCAGCAGGAAGAAAAGAGAGAAGAAAACCGGCGTCTGGAGGAAGAACTCTCCCAGGCCAGGGAGCAGATCCGCACCCTGGAAGAAGAGAAGGGGCAGGCTTGCCGCCAGGCGGAACAGGCCCGGCAGCGGGCGGAAACCCTGCGCCGGGAATATGGGGAGCTGAAGGAATATATCGCCGATATTGAGATTTCCGCCTATAAGCGAGCCAGGGAAGTGCAGGAGGAAGCCAGCCGTCACGCCCAGGAAGTGACCCAGACCAT
>OGGQ01002735.1_pt1 | contig 18221 bp, 14 predicted proteins | sample 1571191 | NCBI WGS metagenome assembly OGGQ01 (sample SAMEA2582061, study PRJEB24529) | metagenome | biome: Human gut stool | place: China | collected 2011
GTGGCTGCTCGCCCGCCGCGCCGAATGGCGCGACGAGCTCGACCGCCAGCTGCCTGACGCACTGGACCTCATGGCCATCTGCATCTCTGCTGGATCGTCGTTCGAGGGCGCGCTGGCATCGGTCGGCACCCGCATGGACGGGGCGATCGCCGAGGCCTTCGCCCGCGTCGCCAAGGAGGCGGCTTACTCGAGCCGTTCGGAGGCCCTGCTGGGACTGGCCGAGCGCGCCCAGGTGAACTCGATCACCTTCTTCACGGCGTCGCTCGTGCAGGCCGAGCGCGCGGGATCGTCGCTGGTGGACATCATCCGCATGCAGGCCCAGTCCGTGCGCACCGAGCGGCGCCTGAGGGTCGACGACATGACCAACAAGCTGTCCACCAAGATGCTCTTCCCCATGCTTCTGCTCATGCTGCCCTCGATCATCATGCTCATGCTCGCACCGATGGTCCTGCAGCTCGGCGAGTTCTTCTAATCCCCAACCAAGGAGCCATCCGATATGAACGACAGATATCTCGACGAGGCCGTGGCCGTCACGGTCTCGGGCAAGAGGGTCCCGATCCTCACCCATACCTGCAAGGGCTTTATCGAGCGCTTCTGCGGGCTCATGCTCAAGCGCGAGGTACCCGAGGCCTGCGGCCTGTACTTCCCTGGCTGCCGGTCGATCCACACCTGCATGATGCGGGTGCCCATCGACGTCGTCTGGGTGCGCGAGGGGAAGCCCGGCGAGCTCGAGGCGGTATCGCTCGATGTCTCGCTCAAGCCCTGGCGGTTCTTCGCCGCGCCGCGCGGCGCCACCGGCTGCGTGGAGTTCCGCGCCGGGTCGTTCGACGCCGCGGACAGGCCGGCCAAGATCGCGCGCCCGGAAAAAAGGAAATAGGCGATACCGCCCGAAACGCAATGCGGACTGTGACAAAGGGGCTGTCCCTTTATCACATAATACGCCCCTGCCATCGCACTTTTGCTGTATGATCGAGCGCCCATCGAGGGCGGGGGTCCTCTATACTGAGTCACATATGACGGTATCGCGCCAAAGGAGAACGCCGTGACCACGTCGCAGATATCCCTGCTTGCGCTCATCTTGGTTGGGGGCATCGGCATCCTGCTTATCGGAGTGAGCATGCTCATGAAGGCCGTTGCCCGCAGGAAAGCCAAGGCATGCACCGCTGCGACCACGGGAACGGTCATTGATCACCGTTTTATGGGCGAAGGCAGGATGTATCCCGTTTTGGAATACACCGTCGACGGCACGCAATACCGCGCGAAAAAACAATTCCGCGGCATAAAGACCAAAAGCTTGTCGGGACTCCCCATCCGCACGCAAGCCGCCGCCTACGAAGACCCCAAGGGCTGGCTGCACGTGCAGACGGGGCCCATCGCCCGCCTAGACACCCTTGCAGAGCAGCTTTGGCCCCTCGGCAGTCAAATGACCGTACACTACAACCCCAGCAACCCAGGCAAAAGCTATGTCGAACGCCCCATCGTGGGCAACTTTGCCACGCTGATGTTTAACATCGCAGGCTTCTTGCTCATCGCGATGAGCATCTTGCTCTATGTTCTTATCCAGCGCTAGCTCAAACTGATGCGCCCCGCGCCCCATGCGCCGCAACGACCGTTACGACACCAAGGACCAGCCATGGCAACACTTTCCGAACAAGAACGCAAGCGCATCCAGCGATACTGCATCTGCCCCAAGATTGCCGGTGCAGCGCTCGCCATGGCATTCGTGCTGCCTTTTTTGATCATTCCCTTCGAAATGATTGACGACATTGTCTTCCACCACGAAGGCTTCCAGGATACGGGCATGACGGCCGCCCTGGTGCTCACTGCCATCGAGCTCGTCATATTCTGCTACTGCGCGCTCGCGCCGCGCTTTGGCATGCGCGGCAAGCAGTGGAAGGAAATGCAGTGCCGACTCGTCGTCGAGCAATCCGAGAAAGACCGCTCGGCACAAATCGCAGGCGTTATCGGTGCGCAGGCCGCCGCACGCCTGCTCAAGAACAGCGACAACGAGACCGCGCGCAACCTGGGCGGCGCGGCAGAAGTCGCCGCTGCCGTTGGCGCCGTCGCCACTGCAGCTGACGTGCTTACCGAGAGCTTCGCTAATGCAAAGGCCATGGCGGAGGCCTGTGGCGTGCCCATCCCCCGTGCAAAAAAGTGGATCGTCGCACTTGTGGCGCTGCCCATCGCAATCGTGTGCGGTGCCTATATCCCGCAGCTGGCGCAAGGAAACATCGAGATGCAGGAGAACGCCGCGGCCGCGGCCGAGCAGATTGCCATCGCCCGCAAGACGCTAGAACCCGCATGCGAGTACGTGTCCGCCGATGACCCTTACGAGCGATATCAAGATTACGGCTATCACGTCCGCGGCTACCTTCACGACGGCGACTCCGATACCCAGAAGACCTATACGTACCTGGATTTCGATAACAAGGGGACGCTCAAGGAAGTGAGTTACATCGCAGAGATCGACCCCGACGCGAGCCTTGAGGACAACCTCGCCCGCGTCGAGTTCGACTTGGACGAGCTTTCCTCCGCTGTCCAAACCATAGACGTCAAGACCGTGAGTCCCGAGCTCCTAGCAGCGCAAAAGCTCCCCGAAGAGTTTAGGCAGGCTTTTTTGAACGGTTCGCTCTACGAGAGAATCTCTATCAGGACGAGCGACGACCCCATCAAAACGTACTATTCGTTTGACACGGAGCCCGAGGACGAGTTTGACGAGTACACCCATCCAAGCATCCGTATCACGTTGACGAGCAAAACGAGCTAGGCGAATAAGGGACTGCGGACGATTTCCTGGACCGTCACGCGGCCCTTCCCAGCGCGGCGCGGAACTCGGACGGCGTGCGGCCGCCGAGCTTATCGCGGCGCTCGCGAAACGATAGGATGATTAGGGGACGGCTAGTGCCGACATGCCTCTATGTGGAATTGGCGGGCGCGTCTATGTCTTGCCGGATGTGGGTAAAATGGCTGTAGAAGACGACGCATCCCGTGTAAGCAACAAGGAGCGCGGGCGGCCTAGTTTTCTGGTTTAGTTAAATGCCCGGGCTCCACCCCGGGCATTTCTATGTCAATTTCAATCCAATCAAATATGGACATCTACCTGCTGCGTTGGGACGATTGACGATAATCCGTTGGGACGATTGACGGTAGCTCGCAAGCATGACGTCCGGGTACATATCGCCCTTGTGTCTCTTGCGGATGAGTGGGCGGACGCCCTTCCGATTTCGGCATGGTGCCGCTTGCAATCGGAGATGTATTTGCAGGAAAGGGAGGGGGCCGTTTACGCCCGACCCCGGGGCGTCGCACCTGCGTTGCCCGCGTTCCGAAAGTGTGACTACCTGAGAAACGGGTTCCGCTTGCCATCGATTCTACCCCGCGGCGCGGCGTTCCATCCGGCGGCCCCATTTCTCCATATCCGGTTGAGGATGTAAGGTTTTTGCGGGCCGAGCGCATCTTTTGGACGATTGCGGGGTATACCTCCTGCCGTATCTGAAAGATCTCCGGAAAGCGGGAGCACCTATGAAGCCGATCATCGATCCTGCCGGCGGACGCTCCGCCCATATGCACGGCATGGGGGCGGTGTAGTTGTTCGGATGGGAGTGCGACCCCTCGAGGGACGGGCGGCTGACGATCGCCGAGTACCGCGAGCAGTTCCGGGACAGGGTCGGCCGCCGGGCGACCATCTCGGGGCACATGGGCTCGAAACGCGGTACCGCGGCGAACCTCGCGAAGGTGCGCTGCACGCTCGCGCAGGTGTTCGACAGCTTCGCGATCTTCACCGTTGACGACGGCAGGCACAGACAGCCGGGATGCCGCCGGACCCTGTGCGTCGATTTCGCCTCGGTCCATTCCGGCGATACCGTAGTCGAATGGCTCTAGGCGGGTCGCGACCGCGATTCCGCAGGACTGAAAGGAAACGACCATGACCGAGAAGAAGGCCGCCTTCGGAAACAACTTCACCCCCGAGCAGCGGGCCGCCGCGCTGAAGCGCGCCGCCGAGCTGCGCGGCGCGCGCGCCGAGTACCTTGGCCGCGTCAAGCTGGGCGAGGTGGGCATCGCGGCCGTCCTGGCCGAGGGCAAGGAAAACCCCGTCGTCGGGCGCATCAAGGCAAAGCGGCTCCTCATGGCCCTGCCAGGCGTCGGGGCGGCGAAGGCTCAGAGCGCCATGACCGCAATCGGCATCGCGGAGTCCCGCCGCGTCGCGGGCATCGGGCAGCGACAGGCCGAAAAGCTCGTCGAGCTGTTCGGGTAGACGCTCCCGGCACGCAGCCCCAGGGGAAACGAATAGCCATATGCGAGGTCATGGAGCCATCGCCCATCGGGCGGCGGCTCTTCCGCTCTTCCGGTTCGCGTTCCAAGGCGCCGAGGGCGCGCAAGGGGTGCTTCCCGTTCGGGAAACATGGACGGGCGCGGGGACGGCTCGGGTGCGGCGCGGATAGCATCGAGGGCGGATATACCCGCGGTGCCGGAGGGCGCCCGATGAAAGGACCGTCTGCCATGTTGTGGAACTACGACGTCAGCGACAAAGAAGAAGCGGAGCGCATGGCTTCGCTCTACGGCGAGGACTTCACGCGTGCCGTCGAGCCCGGAATGGAAGTCGAGACCGGCCGCAACCTCGTCCGACGTTGCGGCAACGAACTCGGCATCGCCACCTGGGAGGCGTACGACTTCGACCCGGACACCTGGACGTGCGAAACCTTCTCTAACCGCGAAGCGGCCGAGCTCTGGCTTTCCGGGTCCCTTTACTTGGACGAGTGTGTAGAGCTGGACCGTCAGCTCACCCAGTCCGTCAAACGCATGGCCGCACTTGCTGCCAACATGTCCGGTGGGCGATGGACCGCCGGGATCCAGGAATATAGGGACGGGCGCAAGTCGCTGTCCTTCCAGCTCTCCGACGAAACGGGCTTCTTCCTGATCACCTCCCCCATCTGCAAGGCATCCGAGCTTGCCCTGGGGGTGGTCCGCGACCGCGTGCGCGAGGAGCTGGCCGACCTCGACCCGTATCGCGAGGCGCTGGAGGCGTGCCGCCGCGCCGAGGACAGCTCTATCGCGCTCGACAAGCTCGCGTTCTACGAAAAGCTCAAGGACTTGGACATGCCGGTGCTCCTCGGTGCGCTCGCTGCCGCCACCGAGCAGAACCAGCGTGCGCTCGGACGCCTGCTCGCAGATAGGAAATACGAGGACATGTCCGTGCTGCCGGATGCCATCAACCCCATGGAAGCCGCCTTCGCCGAGGCCAAGGGGAAGCTCCTGGAGTGGAAGGAGGGCGGCCACGGCGACGGCATGTATTATCACGACACCGCCTCCTCCTACCTCGACGACTATCACGAACTGGCCGATGAGATCGGCCGTCCCCTCCTGAGAGACATTGATGAGTTGATCGAATACGGCTATCTCGACGAGTCTGGCGTCTACGAGAACCCCGTCGCCGTGATCGGCACCATGCTCGCCGAGGCCGCACTTGAGCATGCACGCGCAGACGCCGAGTACTTTGACGAGGACTTCCGCATGCGTGCCACGGAGGGCATCGATATGTGGACCGTCGCCCAGGAAATCGCCAAGACGGTCCCGGAGGCCAAGCCTGCCGAAGAGGAGCCCACGCAGACGCGCGGGCCCAAGCTCTAGATCCCCGGAGAGACCATGACCAGAAAACACGCAACCATGACGGACGGCGAGGACATCTGCCTCGCCTTCCAATCAGAGCACGGCGGCTTCGATTGCAGCGAGGCCTCCATCGACCGTGTCTCGGGCGCGCTCATCTGCAACGACGGCACGTTGGAGGGCCTGGGCGAGGGCGTCGCCGATGCGGCGATCTACCCCACCGCCGAGATCTTCGCCGGCGCCCGCCTGCTCGCGCTCGACCGCGTCGCCGAGGGCTACGCCGACGGCCGTGACGCACACGCGATCGATGCCGCGGCGAAGTCCGTGGCGGAATCGGTGCGCCGCAACTGCATCGAGGTCGGCGGCGCCGGCGCCTCTATGATCGATTTCGCGAGGCACCCGTTCGCCTCGTCGCAGTGGATCGACGAGAACTTCAAGACCTCGATCAGCGAGGTGGACGCACGCCGCCTCATGCAGGACCTCACGCTCGTCGACATCTCCAGGCTCGACCGCTCCCGCCCCCTCATCGAGGGCATGGGCGCTCAGGCGCACGAGGGCATCCTGGCGTTTCTGGACGGCATGGAGGAGCTTCGCACATCATCGGTCGATGTTGAGCTGTTCGACCGGTTGATGACCGACGACTTCAACGTCGTCCGCACGCTCGGCCGCGACAGGTCCCGCGAGTTCGGCACCGTCACGGTCCACGGGCGCGACATCGAGATCTCCTGCACGCTCGCCGACGGGTTCTGCGCGACCGCGCGACCGCAGGCGGGCACCGTCCTCACCTTCAGCTCGAGGCGCCGCGGCTGGCACGGCTTCCAGTCCTCCCCCCTCTCGTTCGGGGGCTCCACGGTCTCCATCCGCCACGACATGCCGAGCGTGAGGCTCGCCCGCGACTTCGACCTCGCGGCACTCTCCGCCGAGGCGGAAATCGCCATGCGCGAGCTCGGCGTCCCCGTCCCGGCGGCGCTCAAGTACGTCATGGAGGAGTGCGAGAGGGTTTCTGCGCGCTGCGACGAGATCGAGGCGAAGATCGGCGCGGCCGTCGACGCGCTCGCACCGACGGCCGCCAAGGGCATGAGCCCCGCCGCCATAGCAGCCGCCGCCAAGGCGGCGGCGCACTCCGGTGAGACCGGAAGCGCAGACATCAAGGTACACAGGTAGAAAGAGATGCGTGGAATGGCTTACTACGATTGCGACTTCAAAGAAGTAGACATCCTGGAAGTAAAGTCCGTCTCGGATATGATTTCCGCCTTCAAGACCTCGGCGGCCGACGCCGCGAAGCTGATGGGCGGAGACGACATCGCGGTATTCTCTCCCCGATTGGGCCTCATGGCCGTGACCTCGCAATACGATCTCGAGGAGCCGGTCACGACAAGCCAGACGGTCGTTTTCAGCGTGGATGATGCCCAGTGCAAGTGGCCCGATCCGCCCGAATATATATCGGACATCGTTTTCGAGCTCCGTGGACCGTCCGGCGCACGTCTCGCCACGGAGTTCCAGACCTTCTCCGACGAGAACGCCACGCCCTCGGCATCCCTCGAGTATTACCGTAAGCGTTTCGCCGAAAGCGGAGCCTGCACGGTCTTCTCCGGATGCGATGCGAAGTACCTGCTCGACTTGAAGGGCAAGCGGGACGCCTCCCGGGCGGATATCCAGGACGGGACCCTCGTTGCCGGGAAACGCCCGGCAGACGGCAAGGCGAGCCCGACCGACCTGGCACATCGCGCCGCGGGCGCCGCACGGCGCAGCCATATCCAGATGGAAGATGCCGCCACCCATCTCGTACGCCACTGATTTTCGGAGGTTTCCCATGTTCATGTATGCGGTGAAGAAGCCGGCCGCGGCGGCCGCGGCGGCGCTGGGCGAGGACGGCACCGCCGTCTTCTGCGAAGGGCCCGGGCTGCTCTTCGCCTCGGCCCGGGGCGAGACGCCCGATGCCGGTATCACGACCGCCATCTTCAATGATGTTGAGAAGGGCGACATCCACGACGGCGACAGGTGGTTCCCCGGCGCCGGGAGCATCGCCGAGGTCGTCTTCGATATGCCCGCGCCGCTGGGCGAAAAACTCGCCGGCAGGCTCGAGGGCTCCGCGTTCCTAATCGATTATTTCAGGGACAAGATCGCCTCGCTCGGCGAGGAGTGCGACGTCATCACGGGGACCAACATCCATGTCGGGCTCCCCGCGCAGCTGGAGATGCCCGCGCCCCATGCGGAAACCAAGCCCTCCGACGAGATGAGATACCCGGTCCTGGAGATCGAGCCCTGCGAGATCCGCGCGCCGTATATCGTCGCCAAGGAGGCGGCAGCCGCGGCGAAGCGCGGGACCCGTGCCGATGAGGACGGAGAGCGCGCCGCCAAGACGAAAGGCGGATCCCTCTAGAGTCCACACTTTCGGTTCGAGTGCTGCGTCCTGCACGACGGGGAACAGAACTCGCGCCTCTTCCCCCTGGTCTTGACCAAGATGCCGTTCCCGCAGTTTTTGCACGTCGCGGCGATGCAGCCGTATCGGTAGAAGACGGCGCCGTACATCGCCGCCGCCGTCGAGTGGAAACGGTATCTGGGCGCCGGCTCGTCGTCGAAGATCGAGGGCCCGCCCACGGACCAACCAATCGGATCGCCGTCAGCCGTCGTCAGCCCGGCCAGCATCTCGGCGACAGACTCCACGAAGGCGACCGACGCGTCCCTCTGGGAGCCGGTATCGCCGATGCCCAGATACAGCTGGGTCCTCTCGACCACCGGCTTCCAGCCGATATCGAAGAACGGCACGGCAGCGCCGGTCCCATCTAGCGCGGCCATCAGCACCGCGTTGCCGAGCGAACCGGAGAATTCTCCGCTTCTCCTCGGTCCGCGGTCGAAGACGTGCGTCTCAAGCGGGTTGGCGACCATATAGGCGAAGACGTCTCCAAACCGCCTCGTCGAGTAGTTGAGGGTCATGTCGATTGACGGATCGTGCTTGAAGGGCAGGGCCCAGTAGGAGCCCTTTATCTTCCCGGCAATCTGACGGTGGCGCATTTCGTCGAAATGCCTGAAACCGCTTCTCTCGAGAACGTCGTCGTGCCCGGCGGCGATGTTCGCCATAAGCCTCAGCACCAGCGACCCGAGGTTTCGGCACAGCACGATATCCTCCAGGGGCTCGACCACGACGGTGCACCCGGGATCGGCCTCCCGCCACCTCCTCAGCTCGGCGAGACCGTCGGATTCGATAAGGCCGTGCCTCTTGACGTCGCGCGGGATAGAGGCCTGGGACGGATAGAGCAGCGAGGCGCTGCCCGTCGCAGACATCCCCTCAAGGCACAATTGAAGGAAAAGAGACTTCTCGTTACAACGCTCGAAGCCGTGTTCCCCTTTAACGGACTCCTCCACGACCTCGACGGCCTCGGAGATGGAAAGCCGTCTATTCTCCTCCCTATAGATACTGCGGTCGACAAGCGGGCCCGATTCCGATATGGCCTCGACGAGCTCGCCGAGCGTGCCCCAGCGAAGCAGGCGCTCGGCCAGCTCGGAGCCCATAGGCGCCGCGGCGGGCACCGGATCGCCGGATCGGACCACCTCGATCAGCGAATGGAATCCTGTGTTCCGGTTCCTTGCGATGAACACGCTTCTGCACATTTGCCGATTAACCCCTATCAAGATACTAGCTGTCGATATTCGCAATCTACCCACGGCATCCAGTTAATTTCAGGTCCGTGGTTGATTCTCTCAAATGCCAACCGTCAATACCCGGATGCCCGGGACAACATATGAGAAGACGGCGCCGGACGGGGTTCTCCCGGGCCGGCGCTTCCCGTTCGGGAAGGTGCGTTGGCGTGCGCGGCCCATGGGGATACGGTATCCGGGATAACGCACAACCGACCATGAAGGCGAGGCACCGATGGCGCGCCGCTCCCGCAAGACGCTACAGGCAGAAGGACAGCTCTCCCTTTTCGCCACGACGGACGACTTCCTGTTCGCCGTGACAGAAAACACGGAGAATGCCGTTGACAAAGCCGCCGAGTCGCGGTCTTATGTAAACCAAATCGCGGGCGAGGCGCCCGCCGACGCATCTCGGAAGGGAGACGAAGATGGCCGTCCTGAAGCAACCGTACACCGGGGTCCGCGGCATGAGGTACCAGTTCATGCTGGACAACCTGCCGGAGAAGGTAGCCGAGCTGAAGGCATCCGGGGAGATGGAATCCTATCTCGAGCAGATCGAGATGGCGTACCGCAACCGGATCAGCGAGCTCACGCCGGGCTGCATGAAGTCGTGCGGGGCGACGACGGAACTCCGCTCGAGCGACCTGCCGAGCTTCATCAAGAAGGCGAACTCCGCCGAGGCGATGGCGACCGAGATCGCTATCAAGGAGATCATCGAGGCCATGTAGAGGCCGTCGGGGCCGAGACCCCGACGGCCATCGACGGGCCCGCCGCCGCGGCATCTGCCGCGGACGTCGCGGAGCCCATCGACGCCGCCGCGGGCGTGGACTCGCAGTGCGCGGGCAGCCCCATCGCCCGAGCCAGGAAGAACCTGGCGGCACTCGAGGCGCTTGCCGCCGCCGAGGAGCGAGGCCGCGCCACGGCCGAGGAGATCGCCGCCATGGAGGCCTATTCCGGCTGGGGCGGCGCCCAGAAGGCCTTCTCCGAGAAGGCCGAGGGCGAGTGGGGCGAGATCCGCGACAGGCTCAAGGAACTGCTCAGCGAGGACGAGTTCGCATCCCAGCGCCATACCGTCCTCACCGCCTTCTACACGCCGGCGCCCGTCATTGGCGCCATCTACGACGCGCTGCGCGAGGCCGGCATCGGCCAGGGCGACACGCCCGCGGCGATCCTCGAGCCGGGCTGCGGCACCGGCAACTTCATGCGCCTCGCGCCCGCCGACCTCGCCCTGGACTTCCACGGCGTGGAGCTCGATTCAATCTCGGCGCGCATCGCTCAGGCGCTCTGCCCCGAGGCGCACATCACCGCCGCAGGCCTCGAGGAGTGCCGGGTCTCCCCCGCGTCCTTCGACGCCGCAATCGGCAACGTGCCCTACAGCGGCGACATCAAGATCGACGGCATGCCGATCCACGACTATTTCATCAAGAAGAGCGTCGAGGCGGTCCGCCCCGGCGGCATCGTCGCGGTGCTCACCAGCCGCTACACGCTCGACAAGAACTCGACCGCGACCCGCCGCGCGCTGGCCGAGCAGGCCGAGCTCCTGGGCGCGGTGCGCCTGCCCGCCGAGACGTTCAGGCGCCAGGCGGGAACCGAGGCGCTGAGCGACATCCTGCTGCTGCGCCGCCGCCCCGAGCCCATCGCGCTTTCCGAGGACGAGCTTCCCGAGTGGGTCGAGACCTCGCCCTTCGAGGACACCGTCAACATCAACCGATACTTCAACGAGCATCCCGGCCGCGCCGTCGGCGCCATGTCGATCGTCAGCGGGCCCATGGGCCCGACGCTCGGCGTCAGCTTCAAGGGCGGCGCCGACGCCCTCGGCGTGCGCGTCTCCGACCTGCTGCGCGACAGCGTCGACTATGGCGGCGCGGTCGAGATGGCCGCGGCGCAGGAGCACGCCGGAATCTCGGTCACGCCGACCGAGCCCACGAAGTTCGAGTTCTCCGTCGCCGCGGACGGCACGATCTGGTACGGCACGGAAGACGCCGTGGAGCCCTTCGCCCCCGGCGGCGGCAAGACCGGCCCGGAGCGCGCCCGCGCGATGCTCGCGCTCCGCGACGGCGCCCGCGCGCTCCTCGCGCTCGAGCGCGACCCCGCCGCGGACGACGACGAGGTCGAGGAGGCCATCGCCGAGCTGTCCGCCGAATACGACTCGTTCTTTGAGCGCTTCGGTCGCATCAACTCCAAGAAGAACCTCGCCGTGTTCCCCTCCAAGGGGTTCACGGACCACTCGCTGGCCCTCAACCTGCTCAGCCTCGAGAAGGTGAACTCCGACGGCGAGGTGACCGGCAAGGCCGACATCCTCAGGAAGCGCCTCGTCACCCCCGAGGCGCCCACGCCCGAGCACGTCGGCAACCCGTCGGACGCGCTCGCCGTCACGATCGACGCGCGCGGCGAGGTCGATATCGACTTCCTCGCCGACCTCATGGAGACCGACGTCCAGACCGCCCTCGAGCGCCTGGGCGACCTCGTCGTCACCGACCCCGACGACGCGTCGCACGTCATGACCGCCGACGAGTACCTTTCCGGCGACGTGGGCGGCAAGCTCGAGCACGTCCGCGAGCTGCTGGAGGCCGAGCGCGGGCGCGCCGAGCGCCAGACGCAGCAGGCTTGGAACGAACACCTCGGTTTCGCCGTCGACGCCAAAAACCTGACCGGCCCCACCCGCGACGCGCTCGACCAGCTGCGAAAGACCCACCTGTGGGAGAGCAGCCTGAACCCCACCACCTCGCGCTTCGCGGTGGACGGCCCCGCGCATGTCGAAGGCCTCGACCACGGCGCCTGCGGCATCGACTGGATCAGCTGGCCGGCGCTCATTCCCCTCGCGCTCGAGGCCTACGACGGCCCGCGCCCGATCGGGCTGGCGGACTGCGACGAGCGACGCTGGAGCGTCTCCACCGGCAACCCGCTGCTCGACCAGCTCGCCCGCGGGCTGGGCAACTTCCGTTCCGGGGGCGCCGGCGGCGCGCTCGAGGCCACGCCCGCCTACGCGATCAAATACCTCGTCTGCGACAGCGGCCTTTCCGATGAGGAGCTTGGCGCCTTCCTCGCCGCCGGCGGCGCGGAGCCCTACAACGGCTCGGACTACCTCGAGGCCTTCCAATCCATCGCCGGCGTCGAGATCGAGCGCCCCGAACGCCCGATGTACGGCGGCCCCTCGGCCAGGGAGTCGGCAATCGAGAACGGCATGCGCGTCGCGCGCGCCCTCAGGGCGGCACCGGACGCCGTCGAGTACCTGTTCCGCATCCAGCGGAAGCAGTGCTCGGATGAGTGCGTGATGAAAATCGACCTGCTCGAGCCCGCGCGTCGCACCTACTACCAGAACAGCTGGCACGCCGCCACCCCGGCGTCGCTGTCCGAGCTCGCCACCGAGGAGGGCCTGGAGCGCTTCCGCGACCACAGGCGCCGCTTCATGGAGGCCGCCAAGCTCGCCGTCGAGCCCGCCGACGCGGACCGCGTCGCGTCGCTCGAACGCCTCGAATCGCGCCTCGAGGCCGTCCAGCCGGTCAAGCTCGTGCCCGGCCAGATCGCCTGCCAGCTCGGAAGCTCCTGGGTCCCCGCGTCGGTGATCCGCGACTTCGCGCTCGAGACCTTCAAGATCGGCTACGGCGACGCGGCCAGGGAGCGCGGCAGCCACCAGACCGCCGCCCAGGCGCGCGGCCTCGAGGTCCGCTACTCCGAGGTGTCCGGCAGGTGGAGCGTCACGTCCGCGAGCGGCGGCATGGCCGCGTCCGTGGCGAAGAAGTGGGGCGTCGGGTCCTACAACTGCTTCATGATCCTCACCGCCGCGCTCAACGGCGGACTCATCCAGATCGAGAAAGACAACCCCGACTACAACCCGGCCTCGGGCAAGTCCAAGAAGAAGGTCCCCGACCCGGTGGCCACGGCCGCGGCCAACGCCAAGCGCCGCGAGCTCGAGGAGGCCTTCCGCGAGTGGGCCTGGAAGGACGAGGACCGCGCGGCCATGCTCGCCGACATCTACAACCGAAAGCTCAACCGCGTCGCCGCGCGCACGTACAGCGGCGACTACCTGTCGCTGCCGGGGATGTCGCCCGACATCCAGCTCAGGAAGCACCAGCGCGACGCCGTGGCGCGCATCATCCAGGACGGCGAGGGCACGCTTATCGCGCACACGGTCGGCGCCGGCAAGACATTCACCGGCATCACCGCCATGCACGAGCTCAAGCGTCTCGGCCGCGCCCGCAAGCCGATGATCGTGGTTCCGAACAACCTCACCGAGCAGTGGGCCGCCGACTACCTCAAGCTCTACCCCGACGCGAAGCTCCTCGTCCTCACCGACGCGGCGGCGAAAAACCCCGACTCGGTGCGCCGGTTCTGGGGGCAGGCCGCCGCGGGCGACTGGGACGCGGTGATCGTCGGCTTCAGCCGCTTCGAAAAGCTCCAGATGTCCTACGGGGCGCAGAAGGCGGCGCTCACGGCGCGCATCGACGAGCTCGAGGAATCCAGGCTGCTGGAGCTTTCGGACGGCGCCGACGAGAAGGACTTCTCGGTCAAGCAGATCGAGGGCGTGCGCGACAAGTTCAAGAGCAAGCTCAAATCGCTCGAGGACCGAAACGCTTCCAAGAAGCTGGAAGGCGCGACGTTCGAGGAGATCGGCTGCGACGCGATCTTCGTCGACGAGGCCCACTACTTCAAGAACCTCGCGGTGTCCGGCGGCTCGGTGCCCGGCATGCAGACCAGCGACGCGGCCAAGTGCGAGGACCTTCTGATGAAGTGCGAGTACCTGCGCCGCAACGGGCGCGGCAACAACATCGTGTTCGCCACGGGAACGCCCGTCACGAACACGATGGCCGAGCTCTACAACATGCAGCGCTACCTCTCGCCGAACCTGCTGGACAGCCAGGGGGTCTCGAACTTCAGCGCGTGGGCCAAGACCTTCGGCGAGGTCACCGAGACCCTGGAGCCCAAGCCCGAGGGCGGCGGCCTGGACATCAAGCGACGCTTCGCGAGGTTCCAGAACCTCCCCGAGCTCATGAGCTCGTTCCACTGCTACAGCGACATCATGACCGCCGACGACCTCGACCTCGACCTCCCCGAGCTCGAGAGCCACGCGGTCGCCGTCCCGGCCACGCCCGAACAGCTCGCCGAGGTCGAGGCGCTGGTGGAGCGCGGCGAGAAGGTCCACGCCGGCTGCGACCCGAGCGTGGACAACATGCTCAAGATCACCGGCGACGGCAGGAAGGTCGCGCTCGACCCGAAGCTGCTCTACCTCGAGGACGACCCCGACATGGAGCCGCTTTCGGGCGGCAAGGTCGACGAGTGCGTGCGCAACATCCTTGACATCCGCGACCGCACCGAGGCCGAGCGCGGCGCCCAGCTCGTGTTCGTCGACTCCTCCACGCCCGCCTCCGGGCGCTGGAACATCCAGGACGACGTGCGCCGCCGCCTCATCGAGGCCGGCGTCCCCGAGTCCGAAATCGCCTGCGTGACCGACGCCAAGGGCAAGTCGAAGCAGAAGGAGGCGCTGTACGAGAAGGTGCGCAGCGGCGACATCCGCATCCTGCTGGGCTCGACCACGACGCTGGGCACCGGGACGAACGTGCAGACGCGCCTGGCCGCGATCCACGACCTCGATTGCCCGTGGCGGCCGTCCGACCTCGAACAGCGCCTCGGTCGCATCGTCCGCCAGGGCAACACCTTCGACCGCGTCCACGACTTCCGCTACGTCTCGACCGGCACGTTCGACAGCTACCTGTACTCCATCGTCGAGCGCAAGCAGCGTTTCATCAGCCAGGTCTTCACCAACAAGTCGCCCGTGCGAACGATGGACGACCTGGACGAGACCGTGCTGTCGCTCGCCCAGATGAAACAGATCGCCGAGGGCGACCCCACCGTGGCAGAGCGCATGGACGTCGAGAACAAGATCGGCCAGCTCAAGCTCATGTTGGCCTCGCACCTGGACGGCCTGGCCGACGTCCAGCACAAGATCGAGACGCAGTACCGGCCGCTTGTCGAAGCCCTGACCGCCCAGCGCGACATGCTCGCCGACGACGAGATCCCGTTCGCGGAAGCCGACCTCGTGCGCCAGCAGACGCTCGGCTCCAAGGACAGCTTCCTCACCGTCGGCGGCACGCACATCGCCGACAAGGAGGAGGCCATCCGCGCGCTGCGCCGCGCCGCCTACGACGTCCGCCCCGGCTGCGAGGAGACCATCGGAACCTACCGCGGCCTCTCGGTCGTGTGCCGCCGCCAGCGCGTCCTCGACGACGACTGGCTGCCCTATATCGGCCTGGCGGTCGATGCCGCCCGGCACGTCCACATGTCGGACAGGGTCTTCCCTTCCGGAGAGAAAGGAGCATTCACCGTGCTTACCCAGATGGACCGCATCATCGCCCGGGACGCGAAGGGCCCCGCGGAGATCGAGCTGAAGCTGCGCGACGCCCAGCTCGCGCTCGCCGACGCGCAGAAGGCCGCCAGGGAGCCGTTCCCCAAGCAGGCCGAGCTCGACGAGGCCGAACAGCGCCTCGCCGTCCTCGAGCAGGAGCGCATCGAGGCCGAGGCGCAGCGCCAGCGCGAGCAGGCCCAGCGCGCCGAGGCCGAGGCCGCCGCGATCGAGGAGGGCGTCGAGGAGGAGCGCGCCGACGAGCGCGCGGCCGTGGCCGACGACGAGGCGCGCGAGGCCGGGCGCGTGGCGGAGCTGCGCCGCCAGGGGCTCATCTGCGAGGACTCCGCCACACATGCCGCGGCGACGGCCGCGCCCAACGGCATCGCGAGCGGCTGCCCGGACGATGTCGCCGAGGCCGCGCGCTGCTCGGCGGCGGCATCCGCCCGCGAGGAGGCCGGCGGCGGGGCGAAGCACAAGGCCGGCATGTAAGCCGCGGCGCTTTTAGGGTATACGCCATAGATGACACGTCCGACAGGGGGCCGGTCTCCGGCCCCCTGTCCCATTGAAACCGAAAGGACACGCCATGCAGCCGCTCGAAATCGACTCCGCCGTATTCTGCGACGGCGCGCACTACACGATCATCTCCCGCGAGGACTCCAGCATCCTGACCTGCCCCGTCACGAGCGGGGCGGGCGGATACACGCTCAACAGGGTCGAGGGGCGCGACATCGACCGCGGGATCGGGCGGCTGACGGGCCACGCCGCGTGCATCGCCGTCGACGTCCCGACCTGGTGCCGCATCGCCGGCGACCCGCTCGACGCCGTGGCCGACGCGCTGGCCGACCTGCTCGACGAGACGCCCACGCGCTTCGAGCTCGAACGCCTCGCCGCCGCCTCGCCCGTCCTCACGGCCAACACGCCCGGCATCCCGGTGTTCCCCGCCGGCATCGCGCCGACCGCGAATTCCTACACGCTCGCCGGGTGCTGCCGCTCCGCGCTCGTGCGCGGGCTGTCGAGCCCGGAGCTGTACCGCACCGCGCTCACCGCCGCGGGGGCGGCGATCTCGGGGGCGCGGCGCATCGCCGCGAGCAGCCCCGACACCATCGGCGCAGCCGACGCCGTCCTCACCGCGACGATCGGCCTCGGCGGCACCGACACCGCCGAGATCGGCGCCGGCTGCGCCGACGCGCGCGAGGACGGGAGCCTGCTGATCGAGGGCGCCGCCTGGCCGATCTCGGAGGGCGAGGACGAACGCGCGTTCTTCGGCTTCGAGGATACCGCCGAGGACCCGAGGAACCGCATGCGCGAGGTGCCGGCAGGGGCCGACGGGGCCAAGAAGCTCGCCGACGCGGCCCTCGCCGCCTCGTGCGCCACGCTGTCGCCCAACACGGCCGACCCCTGCCTCGTGGCGCGCCTCGCCGCCGAAGCGCGCGAGCGCTCCCTGTCGCTCACCGACCCCGAGACGCAGGCACGCGGCGCCAAGAGGGCCGCGGGCTCGAGCGCGCAGGACGAGGCCGCCGGGCGCGGGCCGGCGCTCTAGGGGCGGGGCTTCCCGTTCGGGAACATGCGTTCACACGGCGGGGCCGCATTCCTATCATCAGGGCAATATCCGCACCGCCGGCGCCTTCCGCGCGGCGGACTGCCTAAGGAGTTTCGCCATGGAGCACATCGTCCTCGAATACGACAAGGACACGCGCACCGCGCTCGTCGTCGCCATGTCGGGCGGCCGCGAGCCCGTCCTGAGCGGGCACGCATCGCCTTACATCGTCGCCGACGGATACGATTTCGAGTCCCGTACCTGGGGCGCCGGGCACTACTTCACCGATATCGCCCAGGCGAAGATCGACTACGAGCGCTCGTGCCGCCATGCCTACCCGCTCGCGGAGGGCAAGCTGCGCGACGACGAGTTCTGCACGATCCGCTGGTGCCGCGAGGATATCGCGGAAGCGCTCTCGGAATACCTCACCTACCCCATCCCCGCCACGGAGAAGAACATCGATGCCGCGATCGGGCAGCTCATGTTTCGCGACGGCCTCCGGGACCGCTCGACCGAGGACGGCTGGGAGACCATCGGCGCCATCATCGACGAAGACGAGCTCGACTTCGGAATCTCGAGCGCGCAGGGCGTTGACTTCTACAAGGAGGCCTTCGACCTCTCCGTGCGCACCGACGCCGTGATCTGGCCGAGCAGCGAGGGGGACGCCGCGTTCGTCATGGCATGTCCCCCCGGCAGCGAGGACGGCGACCTGGCCGTGTACAAGATCGACGGCGGCCTCATCGGGGACGACGAGATCGCCATCGACGACATCGAGCGCCTGGGCGGCACGCGCATACTGTGCGTGTACAAGCACGGCCCCGACGGCATCGAGGGCATTCGCGACTTCGCCAACCGCATGGCGATCCACAGGTTCCGCGAGCGCGTCACCGTCCGCGATCCCTTCGGCGATCTGCCCGACCTCGCGCCGGCGCTGCGCAATGCCGCCGCCCCCGTGCGCGCGGCCGTGCATCGGCCCCGCGACCCGCAGGGCATCGCCGCCGCGGCGCTCACGGCCGCCGAGGGCGGCACCAAGGCCGTCGCCGAGCACGGCGGCAACAAGCACTGACGGTTTCTTGTTTTGCGGCATGCCGGCCCTTGCCGGCA
>OGGQ01002736.1_pt1 | contig 18220 bp, 16 predicted proteins | sample 1571191 | NCBI WGS metagenome assembly OGGQ01 (sample SAMEA2582061, study PRJEB24529) | metagenome | biome: Human gut stool | place: China | collected 2011
ACTCCTATTCGCTCTTCTTTTTTCTATTTGTCACACATCATTGTAACACCTACAAATATTATATCTTTTTTTAAAATTAGCCATTGCTCATTGCAAATCAAAAAACTATAATAAAAGAGTATGATGATTTTGTTTAGAGAGAGGTATCACTCATGAAAGCAGTATCTGTTGTAAATTATAAGGGTGGCGTTGGCAAAACCACTGTTACAGCAAATATTGCTTCTGAAATGGCTTGTCGCGGAAAAAAGGTTCTGGTTATCGATCTTGACCCACAAACCAATTTGACATTTTCTTATATGAAAGTCGAGCATTGGAAAGAGCATTATGAAAAGAGGGGCACAATTAAATACTGGTTTGATTCACTAATAGATAGTACGACCCCCATGCCTACATTTAATGATCTAATTGTAAAAAAAGATATAGATATTATTTGTTCTCATCTCGGGTTAAATAGTGTTTACACGAGTAATGTGGTACAATAGGAGCAATAGTGCAGAAAAAGGTGTCCCTATGAGCAATGAACAACAACGCCATGACATCAGTGATAAGGCATGGAATCTGCTGGAGCCACATCTGCCAGGACAACCAGGACAGTGGGATGGCATTGCACAGGATAACCGTCGGTTTATCAATGGCGTGTTTTGGATTTTACGCACAGGAGCACCATGGCGGGATTTACCGCCATGGTGTGGGAGATGGGGCACAGTATATCAGCGTTTTCGCAGATGGCGTGACAAGGGGAACTGAGGAAAAATGCTAGAAACCCTGGTTAATGAGCCTGATTTTGAATGGCTAATGATTGATGCCAGTCACTGTAAGGTACATCCACATGCAGCAGGAGCCAAAGGCGGTAATCAGGACATGAGCCGTACAAAAGGGGACTCAATACCAAGATTCACCTTGCCGTGGATGTAAATGGTATGCCGGTCCGAGTACTTATTACAGAGGGTACCCGAGCTGATTGCAAAGAAGCTATTCACCTGATTGACGGAATATCTGCAAAAACATTACTGGCCGATCGGGGTTATGACACCAATCAGATCATTGCTTATGCTGCTGGTGCTGGAATGAATATCGTCATACCGGCCAAGCGAAATCGCAAACAACAAAGGGACTATGACCGTTATTTGTACCGGCTTCGTCATTTGGTGGAAAATGCTTTTTTACATCTGAAGCGTTGGCGTGGTATTGCCACTCGATATGCCAAAAATACAGCCTCTTTTTTGGCTGCAGTGCAAATTCGTTGCATTGCTATTTGGTGTGCCGTTTTAGCCTAAGCTTATGTAAACACCATCTAGAAGCTACGCTTAATTTTAATCCACTCAGGGGCAAAAGGCCCGAAGCAAAATCTTCCATTTTGCGACGGGCCCTTTTCAGTTCTTTATATTAGGTAGATTCTTTTTCCCACTTGTCGGTATTCCAGATGTAGGCGCTTTTGTCTCCTGCGTCAGGGCTTCCTGTCACCGCCTCGCAGATTCCATAACTGCTCATGGTCACCTTGGAAGTCCCATCTGTTCCTACGATGGTCGGAAAGCCTACGACACCATTGATGTACAAGGAAGACCCACTGGCAATGGTGACGGTTCCTGTACCAGAATAATCCTCCGGTTTTCCGTTGATCTGGCCCATGGAAATGTCAGCCGGGGTTCCATCTGCACCAATGGCAATGGTCCCGTTGTTGACAATGCCGCAGCCAATCCAGGAAAGATCGCTGCTGGCAGGATGTACTTCATCATAGGCAGAGCCGGTCAGTGTGAGCACCGCCCCAGTATCTACCGTCAGTTTGTACTCTCCTCCAGTAGTAATGCTTTTGCCATTCAGATCCCACTGCACCGTTCCTTCCACTGTAAGGTTGTCCTTTAAAGCCACATAGAGAATATAGGGATCTGCAAATGCTTCGAGCAATTTTTCCAGGGATGTGACATCTTTCATAATAGTGCAGCCAGTCCCTACGGTTACTGTACCACCTTCCACAACTTCCAGGACACCATCTACATCAATCCCAAGATAAGCGGCCGTCGATTTGTGCTTCAGCTCCAGGGTGCCGCCCTGCTGAACTTGCAGAGTGCCAGACAGCGTTGCACCGATACCATCCAGCACAAAACTCTTTCCAGCGGGAATCACCAGGGTTACGCCTTTTGGAATCATCAGATCATACCAATAGTCCGCTGCTCCCTGCTCAGGCCGCTCCAGCGTCACCGAGTCTGTCAGTGTGACTGTTTTCTGATCCGGAGAGTTTTTCGCAGCGTTCAGCAGTTCCTGCAGCTTTTCCCGCTCAGACTTCTCCTCCAGCGTCCACTGGCTATTGGTATAGATATATGCCTTGCCAGGCTCCAACTCCGGCATATCGGAAATAGTTGCCTCTGTTCCTACCGTCAAAACTGCTGTTTCTTCCGCAGAGACGATACCCTGGAGGGTACCATTGACCTCCAATGTGGCACCTGCCTGGATGGTCAGGCTGCCGCTGCCGGAAACCGCTACGGTTTTCCCACTGGGAATCTCCAGAGTTACACCGGCCGGAATCGCCACAGGCTCTGTCGCAGAAATATAATATACGGTCTGAACGGTCTTTGGCGCACTGCCAGCTTCGGCCTCTGTCAGTGCCGTTGCTAGCTCGGCATAGTAGGTGTTGTTCCAGAATGCATCACAGACAAGATAGGATGACATGTCTCCTTCTGCAGGCTGGATTTCTGCGCCATTTGTGCAGGTTACCTTGACATCATCATACAGGAACAGCCGCTGGCCGACTTGCAGCTGGACGGTTTCGGTAACCTCCAGTTCATCCACGCCGTCATGGGTGGCATCGTAAATATAGATATTCTGTACAAAGTTGTATGCTTCCGAAGTAGCCAATTGCAGGCGCTCAAACGAATTGACATGCATTATGATCAGTCCGCCTACACCATCATTCTTGCTGTCATCCAGCATTCCGCCAGGGACAATATTCAGATTGCCTGAATAATCAATCGTCACACTGGAATGATCATAGTTATCCTGTCCGATCTGCTTCTTCACCAGCGCTAGGGTGCCGCCACTCTGTACATCTACTGTACCAGCAATCTGCAGCCCTGCTCCGAGAATGGTCAGTTTGGCTCCATCGGAAATCACCAGGGTGGCCGTGTCTGGAACATACAGCGCCTGGTCCGTTGTATCAAAGGTTACCTCTCCGCCAAGGAAGATGGTACCGCCAGCATTCAGCGCAGTTTGCAGATCTTCAATGGTGTTGACCGTTTTTGTCCATGCGCTGGTATCCGTATCCCATTTGTAGATCCCCGCTTCCAGCGTACCGGTACCGCCTGTGACAGTTCCCACAACCTTCAGCGTGGCATTCGTGCCAGCCCCAACGATTTCGCCATCTCCGGACACGGTGCCAGACACCGTCAGGACTGCGCCATCGTGGATGGTCAGCACAACGCCGCTGGCAAGGTTCAGCGTGCCAGTGGCAGGCACTTCAAACGCTCCGTCCACAGAATCGGATGTGGTCAGATTGCACTGGGTATACACCGGATTCCAGGTATCCTCCAGCGCAGCCGTCTCCAGGATGACCTTGCCAGTTCCGGTAATGGCTGTGCCCTGGATGGTACCGCCCTGGTTGAGAATGGTACCGGCATTTTCCACGGCGTATTCGCCCAGGTTCAGGGTCACACCACTGGGGATGGTGACCGTCTCCTCGGCTGTAACGGAGAGATCTGCCTCGAGATTCACCGTACCGCCGACGCTTTCCGCAGCAATCAGAGCTGCATTCAGCTCTGCTACCGTATCCACAACGCTCCGCCAGGTGTCCGTATCCCAGACATAGGTATCTGCCGCCGTCACACCGGTTGCCATGGCCAGTTTCTTGGTGGCCACCAGTCGGGCGCCATTTTCACCGGTCACCACACCGCTGTCCGCCGTCAGCGTACCTGCAACGGTCAGCGTGGCATTGGTGCCCACGGTCAGGTCATTTGCGCCCAGAATCACTGTGACGGTTTCCGGAATGTCCAGATCTTCCGTCAGTGTAACCGGGCTTCCCAGGGTGATTTCCGAAACGCCTGCCTGGATGGCATTGTGCAGCTGGGATGCATCGCTGACCGTTACATTTTCATTGTCCATAAAGGTCAGTGTCACGGAGAGCGTTTCATTGGTATTGCCCACCGCATCCCGGATGGCATTTTCTTTGATATAAATCTTCCAGGCGCCTTCCACATAGGTTTTGTGGTTATCTGCATAGGCCACCTGCAGCGCTTGGGCACCGTCTGCACCGATGGTGATGGTGCCAAAGACATCCTCCCCGCTGCCATCTTCCGCAGAGACATAGACCGGTACCGTACAGGACTCGTCCACTGCAAATACCTTCTCGTTCATCTGGAGGGTCAGGGCTTCCATGGCTTCCCCAATGGGGACATGGATGGTCTGAGTCTCCACGGTTACAGGGTATTCTGCCGTACCGATGGTGAAGGTCTCTGCAACTGGCGCCACATTGTCCTGCTCCACCGTCAGAGTCAGGGCCATTTCTGCGGCCTTGTTGCCGGCAGTGTCCTGCAATGTCTCAGCGGGAATATAGAGCTTCCAGGTACCTGCGCTCAGGACCTTCGTTCCGTCTGTCAGGGTAACCGTCAGATTTTTTTTGTCCTCCCCGACGGCAAAGGTGCCGATCTGCTCGGCAGCACCCTCCCCCTGCTGGGCCATGACTTTCAGCTCTGCACCTGCAACCGGGGAAACTGCTTCGCTCATGGTAATGGCGATGGCAGACAGTTCTGCACTGCTCTCTTTGGTGACAACGGCCGCACCGTCCTGATAGGACTGGCCACCAACCGTTACGGTGAAGGCGCTGGCCGTCGGTGCAGTGGTATCGCTGGTACCGCCGCCGGTGCTGCCGCCGCCGGTGCTGCCTGTATCACCGGGCTTGACCGTTTCGCCGTCGCCGGTGGTCACATCGCCGGAGCCATTGTTCTCCACCTGGGTGCCCTCGGTCTCCACCTTGGTACCCGTGGAGCCTTCGGCAGCCTCTACCTTGGAGACGGTGCCTTCACCGGTGATGGCGGTATTGGCCGCCGCTGTGGTCACGGTCTCTACTTTGGCGCCCTTGGCCACCGTCAGGGCGGCAGACACTGCGGTGTCAGCAACGGTGACATTCTTTACCGTACCGGTGATTTCCACGGCTACGCCAGCACCCTCAATGGCCACCGTGTCCACGGTCCCCTCTACCTTGACCGCATCGGCACCAGCGGTCACACGGATGGTACGGACCTGGGCATTGCCCTCCACGGACACACGCACTTTGCCCTTCTGCCGGGCCACCTGCATCTCTCCGATCTTGGAATTGCCCTTGATGATGATGGAGTTCTCACCGCCGCCACGGACGATCAGCCGCCCCTCCACGGTCACATTTTCCAGTACCACATGACCAGCGCCGACACCTTCCGCAACAATCAGATCTCCGGCAACGGTCATGTCCTGCAACACCATGTTATCACAGTTGATGACAGCAGAACCAGCCACATTCTCTGTATAGGTGCCGGCCTTGTTAAGCAGCGTGGTGAAGATGTTGTCGAACATGGTGATGGCTTCGGCACGGGTAATGGTATCCAGCGGACGGAACAGGTTTCCGCTGCCCTGGATGTAACCGGCAGCTGTCATGGCATTGACCGCCGGAACTGCCCAAGACTCGATCTCGTTGGCATCGGCATAGCTGTTGGCCGGTGCATTGGCAGTGTCCAGTGCTAGCACACGTGCAATCATCACCACGGCCTCCTGCCGGGAAATGGGTGCATTGGGCTTGACGGTACCATCGGTATAACCGGTGATCATACCCGCAGCGCTAGCTCCCAGAATAGCATCGGTATACCAGCTGTTGTCCAGGTCGGTGTAGTGGTTGCCAGCCTTCACCTGGTAGTCCATGACCCGATCCAGAATGGTGGCCATCTCCGCACGGGTGATGGGGTGGTCGGGATTCAGGTTGCCATCCTGGTCACCCTGGATAATCCCGTAGCCCTGCCACTCCGTCAGGGCATTTTTGGCCCAGTGGGTGGAAGTATCCTCTGCCGCCATTGCCGGGGTGACCTGAGAGGCCGCCATGACCATGGCCAGTAAGGATGCTGTAATTCTCTGTTTGTTCATCGATCCATCAACTCCTCTTTTTCTTGGGGGGTAGCAAAAGTAAACGGTCAGTAGCCCATGAGCAGACAGAATCATGCTTCTGTCGTATCACAAAACAATGAAGTAGGCACTGAGTCAACTCTGTCTACATATTTTACCATCTTATCCGTATCTTTGCAATATCTGCTTGTACAATTGCAGCAAAATAACAGGTTGGCACCAGAAAATTGGGTGTCAGCCTTAAATAGTGTTTACACGAGTAATGTGGTACAATAGGAGCAATAGTGCAGAAAAAGGTGTCCCTATGAGCAATGAACAACAACGCCATGACATCAGTGATAAGGCATGGAATCTGCTGGAGCCACATCTGCCAGGACAACCAGGACAGTGGGATGGCATTGCACAGGATAACCGTCGGTTTATCAATGGCGTGTTTTGGATTTTACGCACAGGAGCACCATGGCGGGATTTACCGCCATGGTGTGGGAGATGGGGCACAGTATATCAGCGTTTTCGCAGATGGCGTGACAAGGGGAACTGAGGAAAAATGCTAGAAACCCTGGTTAATGAGCCTGATTTTGAATGGCTAATGATTGATGCCAGTCACTGTAAGGTACATCCACATGCAGCAGGAGCCAAAGGCGGTAATCAGGACATGAGCCGTACAAAAGGGGACTCAATACCAAGATTCACCTTGCCGTGGATGTAAATGGTATGCCGGTCCGAGTACTTATTACAGAGGGTACCCGAGCTGATTGCAAAGAAGCTATTCACCTGATTGACGGAATATCTGCAAAAACATTACTGGCCGATCGGGGTTATGACACCAATCAGATCATTGCTTATGCTGCTGGTGCTGGAATGAATATCGTCATACCGGCCAAGCGAAATCGCAAACAACAAAGGGACTATGACCGTTATTTGTACCGGCTTCGTCATTTGGTGGAAAATGCTTTTTTACATCTGAAGCGTTGGCGTGGTATTGCCACTCGATATGCCAAAAATACAGCCTCTTTTTTGGCTGCAGTGCAAATTCGTTGCATTGCTATTTGGTGTGCCGTTTTAGCCTAAGCTTATGTAAACACTATTTAGTTGATATTGAATTAGCTGCTGGGCTGACTGGAAATACGGAAAGACAGCAACGGAATAATTTTTTAAAAACGTACTCATATATTCGGAAGGAATTGAACCGATTAAAAAATGAGTATGATGTTGTCTTATTTGATTATCCTCCGAATTTTAGTATTGTCACCAAAAACGCAATTGTTGCAAGTGATTATTAATTATTCCTGCCAAAATGGACTATTTGTCCACTTTGGGAATTAACCAGTTGCGCAATCATATTAATACTCTCGTGTCACAATACAATCGCTACTGCGAGGGAACCACAGTGAAGTCTATTGCTCCTAAATTTTTAGGCGTTATAGCGACCATGGTTTCCTTGAGAAGTGGATCTCCAATTATGGCACAGCAATACTATATTGATACGCTGACTCGAAACAAGGTTCCGCTATTTACCAACAAGGTTAGAGAGAATAAAACTCTCTTTGCGAGTGCTCCGGATTCCGGGACCCAGTAGTTATGCAATCTCATACCAGCGGCACATATGCAGAAGTGGTAAGTGAACTAGAGAATCTTATAACAGAGTTCATGCAAAAGATTGGAGTTTGATGTGAATGGAAATGTTTTACTAATTAAAATAGTATTTGAGTTTTTGAATAGTTTGGAGGATTCGCAAATTGAAGATTTGATCAACAAAAAAGCTTGTCTCCAATTAGTTCCAAATCTGGAGTCTGATAAAAGAAAAGAAACCTCCATACCTCAAATAGATGAATGTTCTATAAGTCTAATTTGCACAGCGCTTGAGGGAAAAACGACTAGGGATGATGCTCGAGCTTATTTAGCAGAAATAGGGCTTAATAAAGCAGCATTGAAATTACTAGTTAAACACTATAAAATTCCATTGACTAGTAAAGCGACTAATGTACAAATGATAGATGCAGTTATAGAAGCTGCTGTTGGCTCTAAAATTCGCTACGAGGCGCTGTACAACACCAACTTGACAAAATAAAAAATCTGTTCCATATCTTGGAATGTATCACTATCGATAATTTGTGAGGCCGTCCCAAACTTTGTGTAAACCTTTTGAGTGGTGTAGAATAGAAGCACCACACAGGAGGTTTACCATATCGCCAGAAAGAACCGTACTCCGGAAGAGAATGCCCGTCGAGAAAAATTCGTGAACTGCTACAATGGAAAACATCGGCAACATGGATGACATCCAGAATCTGTTCAAGGAGACCATTGTCGAGTTCATGGAGAATGGCCTGGAGGCAGAGTTGGATGACAAGCTGGGCTACAGCAAATACGACTACAAGAACAAGAATACAGACAACAGCCGCAACGGCCACAGCAACAAGACACTACGCACCAGCTTTGGGGATGTGGATGTATCGATTTCCCGAGACCGAAAGGGTGAATTTGAGTTGCAGGTATTGAAAAAGAACCAAAGCAGCATTAGCCGGGACATTGAGGAGAAAATCCTGTCCATGTCCGCAGCGAAGGACAGATCACTTCATTTTCAGCCTTCCCTACAAATGATGCAGACTATGCTTCGATTGTGTAATTAGTGATTTTCTCATTCCTTAAAGAATCTTAGCATGAATCCTTTATCTGATAGATAATGGCGGCAAAGAATACCTCCTGCCGCCGTTGTTCCTCTTATTCTTTTGAATTAGTTGGCTTCTGCATCATCACGAGTTATTTTATAGTAGTTCAGAACCGTGTTAATTTCCTCGTCATTGCATTCATAATCGCCCTCTTTGAATTTATTAAGGGCAATAATTGCTTTTGCCTTGAGCAATTTTTCTTCTGGCAATGCTGAAAACTTCAACCACCACTCTGTTGTTAGATCGCAGTCATGTTTCGTTACCGTCGTATATCGATGAGCCATCCTTGCTCTCAAATCAGCATCATAAATTCTTCGATAGATGATGAATGTCTCTGGCATCCACAAGATTTTCATAAACTCGTCAATATCTCTGCCAAATGCCTCTTCAAAAAACTCTGTTCCTCGACCAATCTTACCTTTGGTCGAGTTAAGAACAGCTTGGACTGCACGGACGAATTTTCTATTCCAATGTTTTCCAATAAAATCTCGGTTCATAAAAAATTCCTTGTCATTTATCGGATGATATTTCATCGGAAAAGAATAAATGTTTGCACCTAATTCATCACACAAATCCACATTCATCCTCAAACGGTAGTACAGTTCCTCCGGCTTATCCTCAAAGTTATACAAGAGATAATTTGAAAGATTTTTTATGCCACTGCCTACGGCTGTGCGAACGGATTGCTCGTAAACATCTTTTAATTCCCAGTGGTCAAACGCTATACGAAGCGGATAGATATTTACTTCAGCCAGTTTATCCATATTAGCTTTGGTAATGAGACGAGAGTCAATTCCCTGATTGAAATCCACAATATGTTTGCGTTTAGTCGGTTTATGTGTTTTTTCATATAAAGGATGTACATACTCGTCCAACGCCAAAATGCTATCTTTGGATGCAGAGTAATAGTTTAGACAATGTGCTTGCTCCAAACGCATATACAATTCTGCTCTCTCTGTATCATCCTTCAATTTATCAATAATCTCTTTGTAAATACGAATAGCTTTTCGGATATATGCTCTGTCATTATAAGAATCCCGCAGATTATTAATGGTGATTTCGTATTCATTAGGTGGAGTATATGTTGCACCTACACCAAATCCACACGCCTTGATTTCATCAATTATTTGGTCATAGCATTTTGATGCCAAAACATTGTTATCAAGAAGAAGTAAATCTTTTCTTGCTCCAAAGCGATTATTCGTATGCTCAATTTTTTGCTGTAGCTCGATATAGTCACAATACTGCGGCTCTAATTTAGGCACAGCACAGAATTTGCACCTGTTCACACATCCTCTCGTCATATAGGCAAAATATGCGTTATTAGCTGGATAGACATAGTCGATCTCTTCCAGGATAGAATAATCTAAAGGCAGTTCATCAATAATTAACTCGTTTCCCGGATCAATATCTCCAGGATGATTCAGCAATCCCACGAAGGGGTGTATTCCCGTTGCTTCGTAAATCTCATCAGGCAAGATGGATGACATTATTCCACCCACCATTACATCTGCTTCATTTTTGCATAGTTGTTTTGCAAAGTTAATAGTATCAATTGTAATATCCCAGTAAAAAGTAAAGAGTGTTGTAATACCCACTTTGTCAAATTTTGGTTTGGTAAAATATTCTTTATTCTTGTACTTTTTACGGTATTCTTTCACTACATCTAATATAATTTCGTCTGAAAATATATCATCATTTTCCAGAATGGCATACTTTCCTAGCTTAATAAACGAAAACAAGGTCGGATAATAGTCTTTCCAAAATACATCTGGATAAACAATAGACAGGTGGTTAATTAAATCCTCGCAAATTAATTCTACAGCAAGCGAGCGCATATCGCCCTTATAAAACCGCACATCGTCGCCAACCATACGATAGTAAGTTGCCAGTTTCATTAATCCCATAGGTGGGTATTTATTTCTGTAATTTGGCTCAATAAGCAAAACTTTTCTGTTCATAGGGTATTATCTCATCTCTTCTTTGATTTTCTCAATAATTTGCTCCGCAATATCTTTTGGCGCAATTTCAGTAACAATTGACAAAATCTTGCTTACAATTTTCCTCTCACTTCTTGATAGCTTAGACATGCCACTTGTCACATATGTTTTTTTCTTATCATCCTCAACGGTAATAATAGTCTGTTCAGCCTCTTTCTTCAGCTTTTCGGCACCGTATTTTCGTTCGATGCTCTTACGAACTTCAGACAGAGGGGAATCCATATCGCCGGTCTCCAACTTATCCAACCGTTTGCGGGCTTCTTCAGCGTTTTTCTTCGCCTTGTCAATATCAAACTGGAGCTGCTGACGTTCTTCTTCGTTTACAAATCCCTGCTCTTTTTCTTTCTTTTTGTACTCTGAAACTTTTGCCAGGTATTCTTGTTGTCGCTTATAATCATTCTTCACCCTGTTTGCTTCATAATAAAGTTTGTGAAGTACATCAAAAAAATACTCTCGTAATAAATCCTCAAACACCACTCGAGTTTCGTTTTCATTGAAATAATTACGCTGAGAGTTAGGTATCAGGTTCTTGTTAACAGCAAAAATTTCGCCTACAAAATAGTAGTTTCCACGATTCTCTTTAAATAAATCCTGGAGAGCATCGTCATTGCCTAATTGGATGTTGGAACTTCTTACTCGCAATCCTCTCATAGCATTTACTTTGGGTATCTGCTTTTCAAATCGAGAAAGTCCCACCCACATCCATGCAATTAGCTCTCCATCCGTATTGCGAAAATCTTTAAATTCTAACCGAGAAATTTCATCATAGTTTTTTAGAACCGCTCCACTCTGTTCCTTGAGCTTAGTTGTATATTCCTTGAATATTTGGAATCCGTTCACCCGCACACAATACTCATCAATTTTATATCCAAGTTTCTGAGCATAAGCATAGATATGGCTACGAAGAATGAATGTGTTCCTATAAGGTACTGGAATAACAAAACTGAGATATTCCCGCACTTTCTTTTCATTAAGAAGGTCGGTATTTTCCTTGTTGATTTCAAACATCTCTACTTCGAAGTAATGTTCTTCTGGATTTTCTTCGTCGGTAGAGTAGGTTATAATTGCATCCCAAATTTCATCAAGGGTATACTTCTTGTTTTCCACAAGCATTGCTCTCATCTTTTGTGCATCACAGGTCATAATTGATTTTACATTTTCACCAAGATAACTTGTGGTAAACTTCAGAGTTTTACAGTATGCCAATCCACAAAGCCGACCAATACCACGAAAACCTTTATTTTTGCCAATTTCCTTATTGCTATTTGCAATATCGCCTACATCTCCAACGAAATCTTCAGCTTTTACGCCTGTTGCATTATCCTTGATGCTGATGTATCGCTTCTTTGTATCCATGAAAATATCCACACTACCTTCACTGGGAGACAAAATACCCAATGTAATGGCGAGATCAATTTGGTCGCACGCATTCTGAATATATTCACGGAAGATAACCTTGGAATCAGAGTACATACCCGTTGTAAGGTTATCGAGTATATTTTTACCTACTGTTACCATAATGATCTCCTCACTTGAACTGTTTATATATCGGCTTCGGGAACTTAATATTCAGTAAAGACCGAAAAATAGGGTTCTGGATAATATATTCTCCCTGTTTTAATCGGGTCATCATCGTCTTGTAAACAGAAGGAATACTCTTATAGTCACTTTTTGTTACTTCAATCGAATTTGTCCGACCATAGGCATGCGTTGAGCAGTTGCCGGTAACTCTATCATGAATGGCACTTCTAAATTGCTCGGCAGCAAACAATACCACACCAAGAGAGCGCCCTCTTTCAGCTACATCCAGAACCTGCCGTAAAATAGGAGAGTTCTTCGGCGTTTCTTTAGATGCGTATTTATTAAGTTCGTCAATAAAAATAACAATTCTCGTCGGCGGATTAACACCTTCTTCGCCAGCGTATTGTCCTAACTGCAGATCGTAAATAGTTCGGATAGCATCACCAAATACATATGCCTGCTTATCTTCGGATAGTTTTGCAATGTCAATGACATGAACCTCATTCTTTTTGATATATTTCAATGTATCGCCAATACGGGTTTCACCATCTTCTTCACGAATATCCCTTGCAAAAATTTTATTATCCGTAATACTCTTATTGATGATTCTGTAAAATTTGCGCCAACTCGCAACCGGGATCTCTTTGTCTTTTCCGGCATTCTCAGTGGAGCATTTCTTTTTTATTGCCTCAAGAAAACCCTGCCAGTCACTCACCTGGTTGAAATCACCTTGCCCTGACATAATATAGCTAATAATGGCTTCCATTGTCTGCGTAGAGTCATCAATGTTTGCAAACATCAGGTCAAGATTATCTTTATCATACTGATAGATGTATTTGAATTTCTTTGCTTTTTTCTTCTTGATATTATCTTCAACTTCGTCCGGTGTCATATAGGTATTCCAATGCCGTGTTTTCGGAATGGAATAAGGATAATAATAGTGAACATTCTTAAACGGTTCCGGAGCCAATCCTAATTTTTCGTACTTTGCAAAAGTATCTTTTCTGGCAGCTTCCGGGTTTCGTTCATCCGCAAAGTCATTAATTTGATCAATGGCAAGTAAGTCCTTTCCTTTAACATTGAACAGGACGAAGGCTACGCTGTCTTCATCTTCATTCTTTGGATCTTTCTTCATATAACTATCTTGAATTGCTTTAAGCAAAAACATAGCATAAGAAGTTTTGGACGCAAGGCCAGAGATGCCAGAAATGTTAAGATGAGCACCTTCAGGGCCGATAATGAATTTGGAATTTAGATTAACAGGAAGTGTTACCTTCTCGCAGTCTTTGGTTCCCTCATACATTTCAAGATATCCACACACCAGAGGATTACGAATATCGTTCAAGCCAAGAGCATAGTTGATTTCTTCGGCGGTTGCCAGCATTACTTTTGCATTGCTCTGTAAAGGAATATAAATATTATTTGTGTTACAAACCACCTTAGCTGTAACATAGTTCATTCCAACACGAAGTGTGTTTTCTTCTGCATTGACATCGCCAAAATCGCTGGAAATGAAATTCGTTAAAAAGCTGGCAGCATCCGTAATATGGGCTATGTCTTCAATGACACCATAAGAATACGAATTGTTGACATGCTGCACCTTAACAATGTCAAAGGGATTCAAAATAAGCTGAGGGTCGGTCCAAAATGTAAAATCATCAATTGTGGTCGGTCTCTTTTCTGTAGCCAGCACACGACCTATAACATTATTTCCCATATGTTCTCTCCTCCTCAAAAAAGGTGTAGAAACATCTCTGTGCTGATGTATTTACTTTTGACGTAGGATTCCGTTAAAAACACAGGATACAAATGGTTTGCCCATCTACGATCTGTACCATAGCATGTCGGGTTTCGCTCGTTGATGATATTGGAGGAAATTAAGTCAACGATATCGCTATCAATCCCAGTTTCAACTTCCTCATCCATCATTATTTTTTCAACTTTTACAACCCCATCAAAAGGCGTTTGCGTTCTTTTTTTATCACGCAGGCGGATATACCAAACGCCGAATTGAACATCGCCTAAAAACTCTCGGTTCTCGTATCTTGCAACGGGGGTCCTATGATAAACAGGTAAATCGGCAATATAGTTTGAATTTGGCTTCCCAGTATGGTCGAGACAGCTCTCCGGGTTAAAAGATTTCGAAACACCAATTACCCAACTATAATTGTGTTTAATTTTCTGCAAAGTCCGTAGGTCTTCCCTGCCTGTTTTCATGACCTTATATTCAAGAGACCCATCCTTCAATAAATAGGCATCCTGCCCAAGACGCTTATCTTTAACCAGCTCAGCAACCATCCTTTTCTCCGCTTCGACCATATAATCCTGAACTGCTGCAACCGCTAAAGTCTCGAGTTTGGCATCAACAGTTCCTGCTTTTGCAGTCGAATACGGAAGAATTGCAGAAAACCTCAATCCTAACCGTTTCAATTCCTCACTTTCATTGATTTTCGCAACCTTTGATGCAAAGTACGCTGTATCATTCCATCCGTCTGCATTTGCTTTATCAGGGAGTGCTAATACAAGTTCTCGATAAAATCGTTCCTTGTACATATGTTTATTTTCACGCTTACAACATCCAATGCCAATTTGGCCTGCAACAACCGGGAAAACTTGCTTGTTATAAGCAATATCATCGACCTTGAAAACATGGCGTGAACCATCAAGAAAATATTTAAGAAGCGGGGGTTCTCCTATCTCTTGCAGTTGATCAGCTAACGGTTTTAAATCAATAGGTCTCTTCGGAGATCCAGTTTCAGCAGAATCTTTCCACTTCATTATTTTATTGGGGTCATCATCATAGTCTATGGAAGGCAAACCGATAGAATCGTAGCTATATTTGTATGTATGGTAGCTCTTTCCCTTGGTTTCCTTTGCAATAATCTCCATTATCTTAGCCATCGTACTGCCCCCTGTGCCGCCATTCATTTGTGGTCGCAACCCATTCTTGATTCAAAGGATTCTTATTGACTACTGCTGCGATTGGTTTAGTCAGAAAGGCGCTGATTGTACGCAGAACGGTACTATAACTATCGGTCTTCGTATCAATTTTCCGACAAAATGTTTTCCACTTTTTCTGCATAGCTTCGTTATTCTCAAAAGCCATCACCTGTTCAAATTGCTCAATGGTGAATACACGCCCACGATTTTCAAAGGTTTTCCTCAAAGCTTCGGTCAGGATCAAACCATCAAAGTCAAATTTATTAGCAAGATAGTAAATATCATAGTAATCCTTCATTCGGCTGGAAAACTCCATCAGATCGAGAATGGCATCTATTTTTTCAGCAATAGTTGTTTCAAGAGAATATGTATTTACCATAGGGGCTGCAAAATCCTCCAACTGGGTCGGAATCCTGCGCTTTTCCTGATTTGGCACAATAACATCTCCCACATCAAAGTCGATGCTGAATGGGGTTTTATTATTCTTGATCTTTGCGACCAAGGAAGCACCGATACCAGCATGTTTTTTTACCACAGTAATAGGCGTAATATTTGCAATTTCAAATGTTACAAAATCATTACCAGTAGGTGTAGCAATGATCTCCTCCAGAACTTTTTTCAGTTTTTCCGGGGTGTTCGGAACTTTCCTGAGTAGAAAATCAACATCCACGGTCACACGGCTGTCAAAGTCGGTAATGGAATAGATAAACAGTCCACCTTTCAGAACAAGGTTTTCTGCATATTGGGATTTCTCCAATCGGCGGAGAAATTCTTCCTGGCAGAAAAACTGCAGACAAAGCTGGAAGCCCCTCCCGGTTTCCTTGCCTTTATTCTTTAACTGTGTCAGCACAGACGCAGCAGTGTCAGCCATTCAGCAGCACCTCCATCAGCTCAGTAACCTTTTTGTGCACTCTTAGCTTCTTTGCGTATCCAGAAAGGTTTCTTAGATCTTTTCGGGGATCGTTGGCATAGGTATTCAATGCTTTATTGAAGATTTCATTGTCCAGTCTTGAACGATATTTGAAGCAATCGCAAATCGTACGCTCTCGATCGTATATAGGGAGTATGATGCCGTTAAAATCGGCAGTTGTTTTACCCAATTCATATATCTCTGGTTGTACATAGTAAGTCTGTAATGCTAGTGCATCTATGTCCAGTTTTGTTCGGGACATGGATCTCGGAACAGCAATAGACCATTTTCGAGGTGCAAAGTCACTGTAGCCATAATGAAAAAGAGCCGATTCTACACAAATAATCGCCTTTGGAATTAGTGTTGCGAGGAGTTGTTCTTCAGAGGAAGTGTCCCCGTCGACAAGCTGATAGTATCCGTGTCGAATGCGTTCAAGGTATCCGGTATTGCAAAGATTCACAATATCAACAGCGGGTATTCCAGCTGCAACAAAATCTGATGTTTTTGCAATACCGCCTTTTTCTATAATTACCTGTTTTGAAAGTGTTTTCTTATCCATGTATTCACCAATTTTTTCATTAAAAACCACGCACACTTAATCCGGTTTTGTGATTATATTTTATTATAACATTCAAATCGAGTTAATCAATAATTTCACGCACAGTTTTATAATTCCTGTGCGTGAAATTATTAATGGTTAAAAATCCACTGGCTCTGCCAGTGGATAAAGAGCTTATAGCTATGGACAAAAAAGGACTCCTCGATAGATTAGAGTTAAGGTCTGCCAACCTAACCCAAAATATCGAGGAGGCCTTCGCATGAAAGACATAAACAGTTTAGAGCATACAAAATGGAGATGTCAATACCATGTTGTGTTTGCATCAAAATATCACAGACAAGTAATTTATCGAGAGATAAGAGCAGACATAGGATTTATACTTAGGAAGCTGTGTGAACAAAAAGGTGTAGAGATAATAGAGGCAAACGCATGTCCCGATCATATTCACATGTTGATCAGCATTCCACCAAAATACAGCGTATCGTAGATTATGGGATATTTGAAAGGGAAGAGCAGTTTAATGATTTTTGATAGACATGTAAACCTTTATGGGAACAGGCATTTCTGGGCGAGAGGATACTATGTGGATACAGTAGGACGCAATAAAAAGAAGATACAGGAGTACATCAAAAAGCAGTTGGAAGAAGATCAATTAGCAGAACAGATGAGTATAAAAGAATACATCGACCCGTTTACGGGTAGCAAGCAAACAAAGGCATAGAAATAATACCCCTTAAGGGGTATTGTCGATATTATGCCCTTATAGGACTTAATCAGGCCTCCGGCTTAGCCGGAGGTTTTGGCTGCAAAAAACACTAGATCTGTCAGTCAAGCTGTCCCTCACTCGATGGTGGAAGAAGTGAATGGACAGCGTCAGTAAGCTCATAATAGCTGCTGAGAAAATTGGCCAGGGCCTGCTCCCCTTTGGGCGTCAGTGCATAATATTTTCGTCTGGGCCCCAGATTGGAGACTTGGTAAGTGGCAGTGATCAGTTTCTTTTTTTCTAAGCGATTTAATAACGGGTAGATCGTGTTGTTTTCGATTTTTCCAAAACCGCAGGCCATGAGCTGATCGGATATTTCATATCCATAGGTCTTCTTTTGGCTGATAATGGCCAAAACGCATCCTTCCAGCATGCCTTTCAGCATTTGTGATGAAATCAAGTGTCCATCTCCTTTGTTGCTTTATCTTAAAATGATAGTGAAAAAAGGTCAAGCCGAAAGAGTAATTTTGATTTAAAAATCGTAGGTAATAGGTAAGCAATAGATCCATCCAACTCACACTTTTTCGCTTTTGTTTTTAATCTGCTACAGTACCTGTTAAAATCCTCAAACCACACGGCCCCAATGGTTTCAAGGGGCGAACAATCTTGGAAAAAATAAGAAAAAATCAATGAATATTGCATGGCATTCAAGAGGTCAGCGGTTCGATCCCGCTTATCTCCACCATGAAAAAAGACCTGAAACTTTGGTTTCAGGTCTTTTTTCATTGGTGCCTTTAGGCTTAATAAAACCCCTGGTTCTACCAGGGGTAAACAAAATAC
>OGGQ01002744.1_pt1 | contig 18148 bp, 18 predicted proteins | sample 1571191 | NCBI WGS metagenome assembly OGGQ01 (sample SAMEA2582061, study PRJEB24529) | metagenome | biome: Human gut stool | place: China | collected 2011
GGAAATAATTAAAAAAACCTGCTTAAAAGTACTTGACTTTTGTTAGCAGGTTTTTTTGTCAAATGAATCTACTTCATTCAAATTCAATATTAAGGGTTTTACCCTGTCAGATTGTAATTCCTTAACACAAGCTTCAAGCTTGATTATGTTTGCCCCCCCCAGAATAATCTTACAACCTGCCTGTATATACTCTCTGGCAATCGCCATCCCGATACCGCCATTTCCGCCTGCTATCAAAGCCACTTTATTCTCCAAGGTAGAATCATCTCTGACATGCGTAACAATCGGAATCAGCTTAGGTTTCTTTACCTCCGCAATTATATTCTTAACTTTACTTTTAATTCCCATACCAATCACTCCATTTTATCTTTTTTCAGTTCTTCAATGCTTCTCTTTAAGTCGCGTTTTGCCGCTCTGACTGGAAATAGTCCCTGATAAAGCATATGTAACTTAGTTTTAGGTCCGAGTTCTGAATGTAATAAAACCCCTGAAAGTCTTCTTCTAATATTCTTCAGACAATCAGTATATCTGTCTTTGTTTTCTTCAATCGAATCCGTTGCAATGATTAGAAATAGCTGATATCCATAATTCTTCCAAATATGCCATTTAACAGCATTTTCTGTTCGCCGTGTTTTTATCTTCAGAGTGTCTCCGATATATCGGATATTGATAGAAGCATTGATTCCCATTTGAAGATTATAATGTGTAAGCCCCGATTCTGCATTATTCAAGCGATAGTTATAAATTTTTTTATGTCCTAATGCTACATAGTTTGAACACTGCGCGGCCATCGAAGAAAAATAAAGTCCCTCGCCAGACCACGGTCTTGAGAATGTAATATTGTTTTCCCTCAGCATACTAGTTTTATAGATCTTGTTCCACGGACCAATGGCGATTTTGGGATATATTATTAAGCAAAAAGCTTCTTCGCTAGATATTTTATCTATACTGTCATTCTTAATCTGTTCTCTATCTCTGGTTGTAAATATATGATCTGTCATAGCCATTTCGGCACCGGTTTTATGAACTAAATTCATTAAGTACTCAACATAATCCAGTTCTAACCAATCATCGCCATCGATAATTAGCATGTACTCTCCAGTTGCTCGATCCATGCCTACATTTCTGGCTTCACACGCTCCACCATTTTCTTTATGAATGACAATGACACGATCATCCTTTTTGGCATACTCATCACAGATTTCACCGCTATTATCTGGTGAGCCATCATCCACGAGTATGATTTCAAGATTCTGCCATGTCTGATGAATCAATGATTCAATCAGTTTTGGCAGAAATTTTTCAGATTTGTAAATTGCAACAATTGCAGTCACTTTTTCCATATTACTGGTCTCCTTTTGCTTATATGCCAGAATATGCCTGTGATAGTGCAATCGTGCAAAACATTAAAGATGCAACATACGTTTAATCAGATTCTTGATTTGTCTTTTAAATCGATCAAAATCAGTCTCATACAGATTAATCACATCTTTCAATGCAGATTTGTCATCCTTCAGCATCTCCAGCGATTTTTTATAATATTTAGGGTATTCATAATCTGTGTGCTGCTGACCAAAACGTTCCTTAATGTCCTGTTTAATTAATGTAATGCTGTCACTTACAGCATTAAGAAGCTCCAAACCACTCTCGCTATTCACCAGAACCATAGAAACGCCTTCTTCATTATTTTGAAAGCGTTTTCCCCAGTAATCTCCTAGACGAATATCTGCGGACGTTTTATTTCTGAAAGGACATTTAAAACATGTGTCTTGATTCACAACACCCATAGAAAACAACTTTAAAAAGGGGTCGTGTTCCCTACTGTTAACATAGGCAATGCCCCCCCACAGAAATATTCATATAATATGTGTGCCAAGAATACTTCTTGTCTCTAAACGTTATCTGTTCAATATTTTTCACTGATTTGAATTTCATTTTATTCTTTATCCATTTCAAATATTTCGTCCACAAGTATTTTGATGGTACTCCGTGACAAAAGATGTCGATAAGAATCACCCTGTCAATCAATCCATGGAGCTTCAAAACATTTCGAAATCCACTGATTTGGCATGGTGTCCCAAATATCATATATTTCTTATGGGGGAATGCTTTTAAATTCTTCAACGTCTCAGAAAAAGCTTCTGTAACATCACTTTGTAAATATTTCGACCCACGTATCAGTTTTAAACCGTTTTTATCGTTAACAATCCTATGCTTCACAGTTAGCGTATCATAATCCATAACTGCGCCACAAACTTCGTAGCCGTGGGTAATGGCATATCTCGACAAAACTGCTGCTATTCCTCCAGAAGATGAAGCCTGACGGTCATCTGCTTCTCCCCAAGCTGAATATAGTTCGGAGTCGTCTAATGAAATCATGCACGATGTTTCCATAGGACAAACCTTCTCACATCGCCCACAATGAATGCATTCTATTTCATTTGTAATGGGTCTTAAAAATCCATATTCATTGTATTCCATCTTGATACAATGAGTCTTTGGGCATGCAACCGCACATGCACTACATCCGCTACATTTCCCCTTCATATTCACCTCTGATACTAGTCTCCAAAAATCTTTTGCTTTTCTCAATTTCGCGCTGAAGCATCTCCACATGAGGCGCATAGTCGATATCCGGCAAATTTTTGATCGTTCTAGTGCCAAATTTGAGTCCGCGTGACTCCAAACCTGTCATGCGAAGCAAATTTTGAATTCTTGAGTTTGTGCATGTTGTAGGATTATCTCTATACCGCATAAACGAGTAAAACTGCTTTCTATGTATGATTGAAAAAACTGTAATATGAAAAGAATCTGTAATAATGTATCTTGCATTACGGATTAATTCCAGCAAATCTTCTAGTCCAGCATCCGCATGTCTTTCTCCCTTTTGATAATATGACATACCACTATAAGGAATGAATACATACTTTAACTTGTGCTGATCTGCAAATGTCTTTGTAGCATGAAGATGATCAAAATTGCCTTCGATAAAAAGTCCAAATACATAATCTTCCTTAGAAGCTTTTCCTGTAGGTGGAAAAATCGATTCCCAGTCATCTGAATTCAGCAGTAATGTCGGATCCACTACAACAACAGGCTTGTATTTTGTGTACGGCTTCAACAGTTCAACAGAATTTAGTTCTCTAACTGAAACCACATCAAACTTAGACACACTTCTTTTTATCTCTGGTTCCACTTCATCAAGAATTTTTGTCACTCCCATGCTAGGTGCGTAGGATATCCTTCGAGTTTTCACTCCATCATAATCTGCATAATAAAAACGATGGTACCAATTAGGATTCCAAATTTGATCGCTTCCACTTATCAGTAAGTCAAAGGAATTAAATGTCTCTACAAGATCTCGCTCTGTGTTACATCTCCTTGTGAGAACACAATTCCTTCTGATGGAAGCGGCCAATTTTTTATTTCTGACTGCTATTGGTTTTTTAAAAAAGACACGCCGCGCAAATTTCTGTGCCCACTTTTCAGGAAAAAATTCTATTCTCTCAATAAGTGTTTTTCGATTCTTACTATACTCGGAATCCACTTCACAATTAACTATACATACCTCATAGTCCTGTTTTCTTAGATAATATTGAAGCGCAATGACTTGCAAATTGGTTCCATAGTTTGGTCCTGTAAACCACGTGATAATACCTATTCTCATTCTCTACCTCCTAATCGCCTTTTTCCCTTTTCCGACAATCGCCTTCAGATCCCCGGCATACAGTACTGCAATCGCCAGAAACAGTCCCGTCTCTATGCCATACACTACAGTGCCGTCCACCAACAGCAGTACGATTGCCTGTGCCACCAGCAGTGCATAGGTAATTAAATCTCTTCCCAATCGGATTCGAAGCCTGATAATTCTCTTCGAGTGCCAGTAGCGCATCACCCATACCACGAAGTAGCACACGGCGGTGGCGATGGATGCGCCCAGCGCGCCCATAAACGGTGTCATGAGAATGTTCAATATGATATTGCTTACGGCACCCACTACCGTGGACTGGGCAAAAATCTTTGAATTCTTCACTGCGGAGAAAAATCCTCCGATGTAGCCGGACAGTGAGCCGAAAACGATCGCGATGGTCAGCCACGGTACATACCGCCACGCCACATAGAAGTCCTTCGCATAAAGAAACTTCGCCAGAAATTTATCTCCCACAATGATAGCGGAACAGATCAGCACCATCATGCAATTGTAGGCGCGATAGGTGTTGGCGAAAAAACCATTTTTATCTTCCGGATCGAAGTCCTTCACTGCGGACAGTGTCCATGCCTGTGAAAAAATCGACTGAAAAATATTAAGGATAGATGGAATCTTCGATGCCACGGAATAAACTCCATTGGCTGCCAGTCCGCAGAAGAAAATGACGACATAGCGATCAGAAACATTATTCACCCACCAGGCGATGGAGTTGGCAATCATCGGCTTACTGTAATCCAGCATCTCCTTCTTCTCAGTGTCGTATTTTTTGAAGAGATGTGTATCCCGAACCATGCCGCAGCGTGCCATCAGATAGATGCACTGCGCCAGCGGTCCGATGATGCTGGCGAGAAAATCCCCCGTCAGCCTCAGATCAAACACGAGAAGGAACAGCAGATTGCAGCCGATGGTCACGATCGAAGCGATGACGCTGGAGATCGATAACTCTGAGATCTTATCGATGCCTCTGGTATACGCCAGAATGATACCTGAGATCACCTGCGTGAAGAACATCAGAAAGAAAAAGATCGCATATTCCTTGCCGATAGAGCTGAATCCGCAGATGGCATTGACTGCCAGCCCAAGTGCAACTACCGCACTACTTACAAGAGCATAGCGCATAGACACTGTTACCAGTGCGGACCGGTTATAATTCTTATCCAGGGCGAAGCGCATGACTGCTTCCTGTATGTTCAGCGTCAGGATCGGAACCATGATTCCTACCGTCGTGGAAAACAGGTCATAGATACCATATTCCGTCGTTGTAAGGATGTTTGTATATAAAGGGACCAGAAAGAAGCTCAGCAGTTTCGTCGCAAAGCTGCTCAGTGTCAAAAGTCCTATATTTTTAAATAGATACTTATAATTTCCCAAGTGTCTAACGTCCTCTCTTCTTTATAATCGTTTCATGTCGTGGTGCATCCAGTCACACGAATTCGTGCTACCTTCCGCTCCACGCCACGGCTTCGAACTTATCAAACTGTCTTTTCTCCAGTGCTTCCTCGAGATTACGGTTCTCCTGTGTCTTCATCCCGGTAAAGTACTGCTCCCGAAGCCTTACTTCTAACACAAACATCGCTTCTCTCACCTTACATGGACGCTGTTTCGTGCGCTGCCAGTTCATGCGGCACTGCCGGAGGAAATACTCGTAGGCGCGCGTGTCATACGGTACCTGAAACGCTGGAAATTCCTGCAGGCATAGCTCGGTAATGTAGTAGGTCTCCACACTGCTCGTTGCAGTGATGCCGTTTGGATTGATCCGGTATCGGTACACGAAGCTGTCCGTGTTCCTGATCTTATAGTTCATCCCATACAGAATATAGGAAACCGATGTATCCTCAAACCAGTACCCTTCCGGGAAGCAGAAGTCCTTAAGCACCGATGCACGAAATGCCTTGCCCCAAGGGAAGCCGAACGGCTGGCAAACGGTAATCTGCTGCGTGCCCCCCTCCGATTGCAAATTCTGTCCAGTTGCCTTGGACGATATCTGCGTCCTCGGCTTCTGCGCAGCTCATCAGATGCTCTACCGCGCCTTCCTTGAGGAGATCATCGGAATCTAAGAAGGTGATGTAGATGCCCTTCAGGCAGGAAAGCGCTGTGTTCCGCGCATCGGAGAACCCTTTATTCTCCTGAGTTATAGTCTCGATGAGTTTCGGATATTTCGCACGGTACTTCTCGACGATCTCACCGGTACGGTCTGTAGCACCATCATTGACGACGGTCGCAAGGAATCTGTACTTCGTCTTCTGCTGCACCACGGATTCGAGGCAGTCTGCGATGAAACTCTCCACATTGTGTGCCGGCACGATGATCTGAAGATCTACCTCCGACTTCATTGCGTTCTGTGCGATGCAGCTTCCAGTCGGCCGCGGTGAGTAAGCATTTAAAAGCTTCTCCGCCTCCGAAGCTGTCATCACGGATCTGCGCATCAGGAGCGGACTTGCGGCTCCCGGGATTCCCTTGATGAGTGTTTTTACTGACAATGTTTGCTTCCCCCCTGTTCTATCGGAATCTTTTTGTGCATGAAAAACTCCGATAGAACATTCTTCTATATTTCTTGATCATCGGACGTATGGACTAATCGCATCCCATACACCTGCATGATTTCCTCACACCAGCTCTCCACACCGAAATGCGTGCGGATGTAGGTTCTCTGTTCTTCCTTCTGTGCCTGCGCCTTCTCCGGCTCTGTCAGCCGAAGCTGGCAGCACGCATCGAGTGCCTCAGCGAGCTCATCTGCCTGCTCTGCATGCACCCAGCGGATGCCTGGTACACACTTGATCGAGTTCTGCCCCGATATATCCGATGCGATCACCTGTGTATCGCAGTAGGCGGCTTCCACCACCGCATAGCCGAAGGCCTCAGATCTCGATGGTGAAAGGAAACAGAGCGCATAGTTATAAACGCTTGCAATGTTCTCGACAACATGATACACCGCCGCGTAGTTTCTCCACTCCGGCTCGACGGCATCCAGCTTTGCCTGTGTCTCTGCCTCTCTGTGCGCCAGCACGACCAGCCGCAGACGACTCTTCGCCTTCATCACCGCCCTCAGTGCAACGTCCACGCCCTTTCGCTCGAAATGAGTGCCGAAGATCACCACATCCCGCATCGGATCCAGTGACAGTGCATTGTCCCAGGCTCCATCCAGGCGCCGTGTGGAGATGGCATTTCGCACCAGATATGTCTTTACGTGCTCGCCGCGGATTCGGCACAAATCCTGATACACTGCGTCGCTCACGCCGATCATCTGGCAGTCTCTCGTCGCGTATCGATACAGTCGCTGCTTCAGCCAGTCCTTCGCTCTTCTCACCAATGTGCGCTTCATCTGCTCCCGTCCGAAATCCATACGCATATGTTCCTGTGCAACCAGCGTGACATTTTCATGTCGAAGTGCCCGAGTAATCACACCGATGCCCTTCCAGTCCAGAAAATGCATATGGATGACCGTATGTGCCGTCAATACATCGAACTGCATCAGCTTCACTGTGCCTGATCTATCCTTATCACCTGCAGACGATGTCTTTTCTGCGCTCTGCTTATCATTTTCATCCGTCTGCACCATCGTCTTCAGCTTCGCTGCAAGTGCCGCCGGTGTGAAATCTGCGGTATGGACATCATAATGTTCCAGATACCTGCCGTCCTCACCCCAATTGGCAAAAGGTGCATTCTTCGGAAACACGTACGAGACCCTGACGCCACGCTCTGCAAGCATCGCCTCCAGCGCATTTAAGGATGCGATAAAATTACCGGAATAAAACGCTGCATAGTTTGCAACCATAATCAGCCTCGTCTGTCTGTCTGTCTGTCTGTCTGTCTGTCTGTCTGTCTGTCTGTCTGTCAAATCATGTTTTGCTTGCATCGGTTTGTCAACCCCTTCCTAGAAATGTCCCTTAGCTCTCTTGATGGCTTCCTTTAAGCCGGACTGGTAGATTCTGCCTACCGTCCGTATCGGGAGGAACTGGAAAAAGCGATTGCTTTTCTCGAAACCGATTTTCCGGGCGAGTGCCTGCTGCCAGGCATGCCACTTCTTCTCGTGAGGATTGAACCACGATGCCATATAGTGATGAATCGACCTCGTATTCTCGGTCAATGTAATCTCTCCGGTCTCATAGTCCATCGGGCAGAAATAATCTGCCGGATACACATAGATGCCAGCCACCTTCTGTACCGAGGTCACCGGCTGCTGCAGCCCATACCGCTTCAGATACTCTGTCGTGTACATCACGACCGTAATCTGGTTCAGACTTCCATCCGGCATGATAAAATGTGCCTTCTCATAGTAGTCTAAAATTTTCCGGTATAAGGCCAACCCCGGGTTGGCCGCAAGACCCAACCCCGGCGCCACCGAGGAACCTGATTCTGACCGATCAAGCTCCTCGGTGGCGCCAGATTGATCGCACGTCATCTCAGGAGCAGCCGCGCGACAATCTGAAGTGGTCTCCTCCCCCGTATAGCTATTCTCCTCCATATAGGTATCTGCATCGATATCCGGCATCACGGCAGCGATCTTCGCCTGAAATATCTCATCGATCGGCTGTCCGATCTCCACCCCCATAAAAGGTCCATGCGCCAGGATATCATCGATCGACTTAATCAGCTCCACATCTGTATCGAAGTATAGACCGCCCTCGTCATACAGCACCTTGAACCGCACATAATCACTGACGAACGCCCACTTCTTCGCCTGGTATGCTTCCTTCACATAATCACAGCAGTTAAGGTCGAAGTTCGACTCATCCCACCGTTTGATCTCATAATCCGGGCAGTACTTCTTCCAGGATTCTATGCACTTCACCGCCAGCTCAGGCAACGGATTGCCGCCGAACCAGCAGTAATGTATTATTTTTGGTATCATTTGGTTGTTTCCTTCCTATAATTTCAAGCCCTAAATCCTTGATTTTCCGAGCTTTTCATTAAAAGTTTACCTCTAGTACAAGAACAAAAAGTGATGAGCAGTCATAGTATCATGTACTGAATAGCCGAAAAAGAATTCAGCAAATAAAGCGTCCTTTGCGTCTGCTTTATAATGGCTATAATTCCTCTATTAGCTATAATGGTGAACCTTCCGTGCCTAATGGGATCATGTCCCAACTTCCTTCGTTCCACCTGCCCATACACCGAGTGCCAACTAAGCTTTCAAACAGGGTCATGCCCTACGGAGTGAACTTCTGCCAGCTACAGCTCTTGTTTGATTTTGATTTCCTGACCTTGCCCGCAGGCACGTTTACTGATTTCAGTGGACGCGTATCCATGCTGCGCTGCCAGTCATTGTGTGATGAAGTACAGTTTGCACTACATCAATAACAACGGGTTTCTGTTTCCAGAACCCTACCCTGCCTCAGCTGTCTCTGGGGCGCGGCAGGAGCCTGGATATTTTTACTTTTATGAGAATCGGTTATGCGACAGCTGTAAGCTGTTTCTCAGATCTCTTAATGTCTCCTAACATCTTTTTCGGATTGTATTTCGTCTCTTTCGTTAAGATGACATATATGACCCTCAACAGCTTGCATGCAATCACAATCAGGGATTGCATCTTTTTGAGTGGGTTATCTGTCCGCGTCGCGTAATACGTATGCAACTTCCTGTATTCGTCCGCATGCACGACCGCTGACTTTGCTGCCTGAAACAGCCAGTATCTAAGCCTCTTCCGACCGCGATAACTGATTTTGGTCTCGCCTTTATGCTTCCCTGAACTGCAGGCAACCAGCCCCAATACGCTGAGCTTTTGCACTTCTTTGACATCATCGAATCTGGAGATATCTCCTATTTCTGCAAGGATCCCCGTCAGAGTGGTCTCACCGATCCCGGAGATCTCTTTAATGTTTTCTGCATGAGGAATCTCGCCGCATCGTTTATTCAGCTGTTGCTGGACATCTTCGAGCTGTATATCCAGCTCCTGAATCTTGTTTACGAACCACTTTACCGACTGCCAGCTTGCGTCGGAGCCATCCTTGATCCCTACGCTTTTCTTTGCGTAATCCAGGATCGATTCTGCTTTTGCATAGCCACGTCCACGAAGCTTTGCATCATGCCAGATCTGTCGGATTCCATCTGCCCCAAGCTGCATCAGATCCTTCGGAAAAGGTGCCACTTTCAGAAGCTCCAGGCAGAACATCCCATCCGTCTTTCCAAATGCGTCCTTATACTCTGGAAAGTAGATTTTCAGTTCTCGATGCAGACGATTAAGATTTCTGATTCTGTCCTCTGTAAGCTGGTCGCGGAACATCGATAGCCGTCTGATCTCTGCGTAAAGTTTCTCCGGCAGATACGACATTCCAAAGTTCCCATCCTTTACCATGTTTGCAATAAGCTTAGAATCCTTTGTGTCGTCCTTAAGCTGACTGTTGTCCTCGACCTCCTTCGTCTGCTTAACTGCGTAGGGATTGACCTGGACCACACTGATTCCGTTATTCACCATCCGGGTGGCAACGCAGAACCAGTAATGTCCTGTTGGTTCCAGCCCCATGACAATCTGATGTTTTTCATTTTCTGCAGCAAGCTTGAGCGCCCAATCTAAGACGCTTTTAAATCCTTCCTCCGTATTACTGAAGGAGAAAGCGGACTTACTGAGTTTTCTGCCTCTGGTGTCGATTGCCCGTGCATAGTGGGTTTCGTTGCCTATGTCGCATCCTAAGATAAGCATGTCCTCACTAATGAACGTAAGCTTGTCATTCCTATCGAATTTACCGTTGGTTTCAAGCTCATGCCAGGTAGAAGCCTTAAGAGCAGATTTGATTTCCTCTACCTTTCTCAGAATCACCTGCTGATCAATAACACTCAATTTTGCATCTTGCTTTTTTCTACGGTTGCCGTTAACATTCATCTTGAAATACCTCTTGTGATTTTGATTTTACCAACTGGCAGGTCAGTAATAATCTAAATCTACTGAAGGTATTTCTTTTGTCAATCACAACCTGCTTTTAAAGTATACAGGAAGCTTTCTCTTCAGTAAAACCCACTCTTATAAACCCTCTGAAACATCTGCGTCACATCCATTCCAGGGGTACGTTCGCTTCGCTGCCTGCTGCATGTCACTTCAATATCCTGCATGAACACGCCCCTCCTTCATAGCTGTGTCAATCCTAAAGCATGGATTCCTTTACCCAAAAATCGGTGACTATGTATCTACTCTATTCGCTTAGAATTAAAAATCACATACTTCAAAAGCAACAGAGCAAAGCAGTTTGTCAGATATAGGCAATGAACCTCTATCATCGCATACAGTGAAAAAATGATTACGATCAACGCTGCTCTATAGTCCTTATACTTAGCCAGTTTCCAAAATCCAACGGCTATCAGAACAAAATACACGATTCCTATGCAGACATAAAAATAAATGTATAGACTGTCTATTGTGTAGTTTCCAAAGTTAAAGAGCTCGTTCCATTCATGCTCTTCTGTTATTGTCTGACCTATGATGGATAACCCATTATCATTAATCGCCAGGTATGCCATGGCAAGACGCCTACTAAAGAATAAATCTAAACTTCTGATAAGCGAGGTCCATTTCCCAGCATCTCTATATAATTGCGCCATTAGAATATTGAAAGCGCCTAGAATCAAAAAGCAATATTTTGAGAAGCGTATCGTAAGCTTTTGCACGATACTAAATTTACTCAAGGCAACCATGATAAGGTAAAAAAGTATAATCAAACACGAGTCTGCCTTTGTTGATGCATATATCATCCCAGCAGCAATCGCACACCCCCCCCACTTCTTCCAGTTGAGCTGATCCCATTTAAGCCAGGTATACATAACAATTCCCCAGCCTAATTTGATGGCTGCTATATTCGGATGGCTAAATAGAAACGAGATTCGTCTTTCACTCTGATTGTAGAATACAGGATATCCCAGATGAACCACATAGTTCAGTAACCATATTCCTATTTGTATTCCACCAAAAACGAGTAATACCTTAAAGCTGATTCTGATAAAATCATTAATCGTCATTTTCTTCGACAGAACCAGGATTATACATAGAACAAAATAACTGTAATCCTTCGTTAATATACATGTCAGAACAATTAAAGTGCTTATTCCCAGTGTAGTCATTATGTATCTAAGCTTCGTCACGGAATGGATACGAAGCATAACAATCAGTGCTCCCAGCACAGGAATCATATATTTAAGTCCATCGTATACAATCGACCATGAAACAAAGAGCACAGATGATTGCATCATTCCAGAAATGCACATAAGCATTACAGCAAATTTTAATATATCTACTTCCGTAACTATCCAATGTTGCGAACTTCGATTCATATTTCTTTCTTCCTCCTATCCCTCCAGTGTCGTACAGTACATAGCATATATGAATGATTCTCTCCGAGCTTTCTAATTACATATAATCAAAATAGAAATGATATGGTATCGCATCATACCACTCATTCTGTGTCATTCCGTAGGATACAGCAACCACATACATCACGATGAAGATTGCAGCAAAGAGCAATCTCATCCATTTACACCGAACCTCTCTTAAAAATGCAGGTATATATAGAATCTCAAAGAACATGAAATAGTACTGTACACGCCAGGCCAGCGGTATTGAAAGAGACAAAAGAGCCGCGCACCATGGCAATATCTGAAAGTTCATCATATACTGGAATTGCTGCGATACTTTTACTTTCTTTATTGTGATATACCCAAAAGTAACCACGGAAATTACAGTCGTATAAAGGATACTGGATGACGTAACCTGTGTCTCATACTCCACGGATGTCAAAAAATATTTATAACGCGTGAAGCTTAACAAAAATGAAACAATATTAAATAAAACTGTTCCTCCTACGAGACAGCCTCCTGCTATAGCACATACCTTTTTAATATCTATCTTTATATCTCGAATGAAGTATGCTGGAATTACAATTACCGCAGAATAATGAAACAGAAATGCGATTGCAACCGCAATCAGATATTTTTTTAATTCACCTGTTTCTATGTATTTATATGCAAATACAACAATAGCCACGGCAATGTATTGCCTTAATCCATTAAAGGAATCAAAATATATTCCTGCTGCAAAAAAGAGGAAGATTGATAACATCGGATTTTTAGATTGCTGCCATATTGCAGCATAACAAAATCCGTATATGATAAGTGCTACGAGTCCATATGTCAGATAATATTTTCCAGGCCACAAAAATCCACATATTTTGAGCAGATACCAATATCCAACTTCTATGCTCTTTAAACTAGTAAATGATGTGGTTAAGCTTCCTTCTACTTCAGCTAGCTTCATCATCCTAAGATACATCAAGTAATCAGCTCCATTGTTATATCTAAGCATCGCAACAATTACTGGTATAATCAGAGACACCACAATTAATATTATACGCTGATTCTTTCTAACATGCATAGCCAGATATGAAAGAAAAGTAACCACCATAATCATGGGAATATATACTGCCATCAGCTAACCTCCTTATCCTATCGGATGCTTCTTTTTATATACGATGTAAGAAAGACGATATACCGGAAGAGAATACATAAATAAGCCGATTTGAAATTTTCTGATGCCAGAGATATACTTGCATTTCCACACCTGTCTCTTGTTCTGTCTAGCAAATCTTTGTGTTGCTTTTATTACAGTGGCATCTGTGCGTCTGGCTGCAATCATCATATTCACAAAAACAATTTCCCACGTTATTCGTGCTACTGTAATATTCGAACACTGGCCTGGGTATTTTTTTGATATAAATTCGTATTCCTCATGAATAGCATCATATAGGTCATATGTTCTCTTTGAAAAAGAGCTATGCCCTATGGATCCAGTTCTCTTTCGATAATGATATTTCGGTTCAGTAATAAAAACCACTTTCGTGCATTGGTCAATCAGTTTGTAGGTCGTAAACTGATCCTCAAAAAGTTTCCCCTCCGGACAACGGACTGTGTCCCACAGTCTTCTTGCATACAATTTTCCACACACACACGGCGTCAAATAATCATTGAATAGAAAATTATCTAATGCTTCTGTCTTTGTATAGGTAAAAACGTTCTTTTCATGATGACTCGACGCTGTTGTACCATCCTCAAAGAAGCTCTCGAATCCTACCACTGCCATCTCAGCTTCATTGTCTGCCATTCCAAAATACAGTGTTTCGACCATATCTGCTGAGATATAATCATCACTATCAACGAAAGTAATATAACTACCTGTTGCTATTTGAAACGCAGCATTCCTTGCAGCCGATAGACCACCGTTTTCCTGATGAATGACCTTTACTCGACTATCCTTTGTTGCATAATCATCACACATCTTTCCGCATCGATCCGGTGACCCATCATCTACGAGAATAATCTCTAGATTTTTATAACTCTGATTGAGAATACTTTGGACACACTCATCTAAATATTTTTCGACATTGTAAATCGGAACCACCACCGTTATAAGTGGTTTCTTACTTTTATCTATCATTGCTTTTATTTCCTTCACTCATCCTTTTTACTAAACAGCTTATTTTTTATCCACAGCATCATGTTGCTCTTGGGTATCAGGATGGAATGTATCCCTGCCTTGTGAGCCCCTATATAATCCGCTTTTGGGCTATCACCTATATGTAAAAGCTTATCTCTGTCAATTCTCTCATCCTTTAATAGTATCTTGAATAATTGCGATGTCACTTTGTTATCTTGATAATCACAAGAAACATAAAGTGCTCTATATCCGCTGATTCCACAGTTGTCTAGTAATTGATGAAGCGTCTTACCCGAAAGATACATGTCTGATACCAAGAATACTGTCTTTCCCTCTGTGATACACCGTTGATAAAAATCCGTCATACTTTTCTTTTTATGAAGATGTTGTGCTTCTGTTTTTATCTCCATTTTTTCTAATTCATCACGGGAAATTTGATTTTCTTCATACTCATGATAAATCTCATTTAACTTCACTTCGCCAGACATGCTCTTGCTTCTGGCAATCTTCTCTGCTTTGATTCTTTTGTTTCTAAAGTCTGTTTCATCCGTTGTTTTTTCTATAATGGAAAATATGTCTTTTGGATCTGGAACATCTCGTTCAATCAACGTATCAAACACATCAAAGCTTATGTAGTTGTATTTTTTTAAGATATGATTTTCTAATACTCTATTCATTTCTTTAACAACCTGTAGATTTCATAATACGGAAAAGGAATTTTGAAAATTGATTTCAAGAATCCATTCTTCCATGAACTATTACTTATTGCATGGCGTAATTCTTTAAAACTATATTTATATAACGGCTTTTGGCTCACATAATATTCCCTTGTTCCATCCGTGTTGTAAAATGGAGCAAATAGCTTGTTGAGATTAAAAAAAATACAAGAAGAGCTTGTCCAACTGTTTTCAGCGAGAGCGTGGTTCTCCCTACCTATATTTTGATTTAGATTAATATATGATAATGCTCCTCTATGAATTTCTTGTATGTAATTCTTAAGTATAGAATCATCCGAATACTCATATGTATTCAATATAGGTTTGACTTCGTCATAAGCCTCTTGATATCCGTATGTCGAACCCTCAAGGCTCTGAAATAGTCTTTCACTGATTCCGGCAAAACAAAGTACTTTTTTTCTAAGCTTCTTATGATCAGCATCGAACAGGAATCCATAAGTTTTTCCGCTCAGAGGTTTCTGTGGTTTGATACCGACATAATATCCCTCGATTTCTATGGCTAAATCATGAGTACTTATAAACGATTCCAAGTAGTACTGTATACTGCCTTTCCATCCGATATCGACAATCGCCACTCTGCCTGCCATAGCTATCTGATGTAAATATCTTAATAGCAGTGCATCCTGTTTTTTTGAATTTTTATTGATTTCACTCTGTAAACCTATATAGAGCTTCTCAATCATTTTGTCATCCTTGAGCGTTTTGACATTGTAATCCTGCTTTAAATCCAGCCTCTTACTTTTGGCGATCGCATATCTTTCTTTTTCATCAAATCCATAATATTCTAGAATCCCACCAAGTGTGATGCTCGTCTCGGCGCTGATATACTGAAGACTTTCCTCATAACACTTGCACTGATAAAGCAGTGCCTGTCTTATGCTCTTTCTCGAAAAATACACATATTCTTCATGAATCTCTTCATGCATGATCAAATTGAAGGCTTTTTCCATCATGTAGCCATCTCGTGCAAAAAAGTAAACTTTATGTATATCATTCTGCTCCAGTTTCCGGCATAACCATCTGATAAATCCTAGCAAAAATGGACCGAAGTAGTCTAAGCCGAATTGGTAGTAATCGTTGCCGACATGGTCTTCATTTTTATTGTCACGTTTTTCTTCCGTATTCATTTTTTGCCTCTCCTTATATGAACTATCAGTTCATTGCTAAGAATTGGCATTAAAATACGATAGCAATCTCCTCAATAGCTTAATTCTGTGATACTTTCCAAAGATTTATACCATCTCTAGTTCCTCGTAAAAGTTCTTTCATGTATTCTTTCTTGTGTTCGAATAGTAAAAGAACCTTTCCCCATTTCACACAGTATCTTGCGAATTCTTTTGCAGAGTGATATTCCAGCATACACCATATAATTGATCTTGCCTGCATATAATACCGCCATGGAGAGGCTATACCGTATTTGATTTCTTTACCTGCAATACGAACTGATTGTGTTTCTCCTGGTAAATGATTAATTCGTGCATCCGCAAGTTCTACTACGCGGTACCCCCCTATGAAGTTTATAGCAATAATCGATATCTAAACCGTCCACAAACAGTTCCTCCTTAAATCCTTGAAATTTCCGAAAAATATCAATTTTATAAAAACATCCAGATGTCATCGCCCACACTACGTTTCGCTCGCCCTCAAATGATTTTTCCATGCTTCGATCATGAAGATGCACTGGGGCTAAAGCACCTATCTTTTCGCAATTATGACTCTTGATATATTTTCGGTATATATTTACAACATCAGTGTTAAACGTGCTGTCAGCATCCATTATGAGTGCCCATGCAAAGCCTTCGCCCATGGCAAGTTTCATTCCGTAATTTAAGGCCTTACACAGACCGATATTGTGGTCGAAATGAATATACTCCATCCTGTTTTCTAGAGACTCAAACATCTTAGATAAGGTGTCCCTAACAAGCCCTTCTCTGCTTTCGACGGAGTTGTCCAGAATATATGCCTTATCTACGGAGCTGAAATAATCAAGAATATTATTAATTTCTTTATCATCCGGCTCATATAGAACCACGATTGAACATACTTTCATAAGTCATCACCTGTTAATCATTTTTTCAAACACTCTCTCATGCTCTTTGGCCACTCTCCGAGCATTAAATCTGTTCTTTACATCTCTATATCCATACGCCACCAGCTTGTCCCTCAGTTCATCATCCCTATAAATCTTCAGCACAGCTTCATAGCTTCTGACCGGATCATCCACTGAAACCAGCAGTCCATTTTCGCCATCCCTGATGATATTCGGGATTGCATCGACATTACTTGCTACAATCGGCTTTCCAGCCATCATGTACTCAGGCAGTGCCAGTCCGAAACCTTCCCAACGGCTAGGTAAACATGCCACATCAAAAAGTTCTACGTAACTCATCGGATCATCAACCCATCCTGTGATATACAACCTGTCGGCAAACCCATTATCCTCAGCGTATTTTCTGACTTCCGCCTCCTGCTCTCCATTACCAATGATAATGAAGTGAGCATTTGGAACTTCACCTTTTACGAGCTTTGCCATCCTTATAAATACATCCGGCGCTTTCTGCGGACTCATGCGTCCGACCATGCCAATGACAAACGCATCTTCTGGAATGTTTAAATCTGCTCTTTTAACTTTCTCATGTTCTCCGCATTCATATGCTTCGATGTCCACACCGTTAAAAATAACTTGTAGCTTATCACCTCTGCAAATATTCTTCTCTAAAGCCGATTGCTTTTCCGCATCTGAGATGCAGATAATCTTCTCACAAAATGGAGCCGCAATTTTTTCAATCGCTGTATACATCATTTTTTTCTTATCAGAGCAACGCATATTGAAAGCCCAGCCATGAGGGTTATATACACAGTGATTTTTCAATCCGATATCCGCCATACGAGCAATTGCACCGGCCTTGCTGGAATGAGCATACACAATATCGGGATTGTATTTCTTTATCAGCTTCCGAACCGCTCTGATGGAGTTTAGATCACTCATCCCGATTGCTCTGTTCATTTCGATTTGCTCAAAGGAGTCCACTAATCCATCGTAGTCCTCTCTATGAAAATCTTGTGAGCAAACTAGTATGTTCTCGAACTTCTCTTTGTTCAAATACTTAAGAAGCATTCGGATGTAACGATCTACACCACCAGCAGCCTGCGCCACATGTAAAATCCTTATCTTTTTCATTACGCCACCGCCTTTGCAGCGACACAATGAACTAGCTCAACGCTAACCGAATATGCAAGGGTGTACGGTCTGACAACCGCAATACTACAGATTAAGTCATGCCGTAC
>OGGQ01002746.1_pt1 | contig 18140 bp, 13 predicted proteins | sample 1571191 | NCBI WGS metagenome assembly OGGQ01 (sample SAMEA2582061, study PRJEB24529) | metagenome | biome: Human gut stool | place: China | collected 2011
CGGGTGGGTCCTTATTTTTTGTTTGGAAAGATTTGACCCGAGCGCCGGGTACCGGCGCGGGCAAAACGCCCGACCGCCGCCGGTGGCGGGGCGAGGGAGGGCGCTTTGGCGCAGCGGTCGGCGAGGGCAAGGCGGCCCTGCCGCCGCAGACAGAGCCGGGCACCGCAAGCGGGTTGCGAAGCAATTCAAATCCCCCCTTCTCCGCCAATAAAAAGATGTCGGAGCAAAGCGGACTTTGCTCCGACATGGCACCCCCGGCGAGACTCGAACTCACTACATTCCGCTTAGGAGGCGGACCCTCTATCCTGGTGAGGTACGGGGGCAGATACAGAAATGATTTGATTTTTAGGAAAGCAGTACTCTGTCCAGCTGCGCTATGGGTGTGTTATCAAATCCCGGCACGAAACCGGCCTTACGCTTAAAAGCCGGCTTTTCCAATCCATAAAAATAAAGGCCTGTATTATGAAGTTTATTTTAACGACCCCCTCCTGCCCTGTCAAGTCCAATGCATTTTTTTACCTTTGGCGCATAGAATAGCTTATAGTTCATTTTTAGGGAGGCAGTGCAGGATGCAAAAAATACCCGTTTCCTTTGAAAGCCGGCCGCCGGTAGGCGATATAGATGAGATGATCTTTGGCAGTGAAGGACCCGTTATCAGCGACCGATAGAAAGGCGAGCCGCGCGGCTCGCCTTTCCTCTTTACAGTGACGAAAAAATCTAGTATAATCATTGGAAGATTTTATAAAGAAAGTAGTTGCCAAACATGATTGCATTTGAGGAACACAAAGCGAAGCTGAACGATTTGAAGCCCAAGCTCGATGCCCTGGCCGATTCGCTCGGTCTCGATCGCGCCAGGGATGAACTGGAGCGGCTCCATGCCCAGGCTGCCTCTGAGGGTTTTTGGGACGACCTGGAAAATTCGCAGAAGGTTCTGCAAAAAACCAAACAGTTGGAGACCAAAATCGAGTCCTATGAAAAAATGCAGGCGGAGTGGGAGGATCTTTACACCATCTGTGAGATGGCACTGGAGGAAAATGACGACTCCATGCTGGACGAGCTCCTCACCGGTTTTGACAAGCTGGAGCAGATGATGGAGCAGATGCGCCTGGAGACGCTGCTCACCGGCGAGTACGACAGCAACAACGCCTTGATCTCATTCCATGCAGGCGCCGGCGGCACCGAGGCGCAGGACTGGTGTGAAATGCTCTACCGGATGTACACCCGCTGGGCCGAGCGGCATGGCTTTACCTATAAGATTATGAACTATCTCGACGGCGATGAGGCGGGCCTTAAATCCGCAGATCTTCTGATCGAGGGGCCGAATGCCTACGGCTTTTTGAAGAGCGAATCCGGAGTGCACCGTCTGGTGCGGATCTCCCCCTTTGACTCCTCTGCCCGGCGCCAGACCTCCTTCTCCGCCGTGGAGGTCATTCCGGAAATCGATGACAATGTAGAGGTGGAGCTGCGTCCGGAGGATATCGAGATGCAGGTTTACCGTTCCTCCGGTGCCGGCGGCCAGCACATCAACAAGACCTCTTCAGCCGTCCGTCTGATCCACAAGCCCACCGGTATCGTCGTCTCCTCCCAGCAGGAGCGCAACCAGTTTCAGAACAAGGAGTGGTGTATGAAAATGCTTCGCTCCAAGCTGGTGGAGATCAAGGAACGGGAGCATCTGGAAAAGATCTCCGACATCAAGGGGGTACAGCAGAAAATCGAATGGGGCAGCCAGATTCGAAGCTATGTCTTTATGCCCTACACGCTGGTCAAGGATACGCGGACCGGATTTGAGACCTCCAACATCAACGCTGTGATGGACGGCGATCTCGACGGATTTATCAATGCCTATCTGACCTGTGCCGCCACCGGCACCTGGGTGACGAAATAAAATAGAGCAAATTCTTCAAAATTCCGCTTGAATTTCACATTTTCTCATGTTATCATATTTATCTGTAATACAGAGATATCTCGGCCGCCGTCCGCCGGAAGTACGGCAAAAAGGAGATTGTCATGAGTGCCGTAATGATTATATTCACTGTGATTCAGGTTATCATGTCCCTGTTTCTGATCTGTGTTGTTCTGCTCCAGTCTGGTAAAAATGCCGGTCTGTCCGGTGCCATTGCCGGTGCAGCAGACACTTTTCTCTCTAAAAACAAGGCCAGTACCCTTGATGCCAAGCTGGCAAAAGCCACCAAGTGGGTGGCCGCTGTATTCGTAATTCTCACCTTTGTGCTGAATCTGATCTGACATTCTGTAAAAAGCGCTGCTCTTTCTCAGAGCAGCGCTTTTATTTCTGTCCCGGTATAATAGTGTGTCAGAATTTCCTGAAAGTCGGCACCGCCTTCTGCCATGGCGTTGGCGCCATATTGGCTCATCCCCACCCGATGGCCATATCCATGCGTCTCAAATACGATGGCATCGGATGTCACAGAGACTGTAAACATGGTCGAGCGCAGGGAAAAAAGCTGCCGCAGCTGCGTGCCGGTAAAGCTCTGGCCGCCGATCTGCATGGTGTCCACACCGCCGCCCGGTGTCTCGGTCTGGCTGCCAAACCATTGCATGGGATTGCCCGACAGGTCAATGTCTGGTGCCGCCTCCTGCAGAGTCCGGCAGAAGTCATCCAGTGCAACAGCGGTCTGATCGGTGTCATGCGGCGCCTCCTCCTCTCCCGGGCTCTGCACACTCACAAGATAGGGCCGTACATTTCCCCAAACTTCCGCAGCATCTTCTGTCCGGCCACCGGAACAGGAAAAATACACCGCATCAATCAGTGCGCTGTCATAGGTGATCACCATACCATCCGTCTGTTCCACCGCCGTGCGGATTTTCTCTTCCAGCTGCCCGGCCTCATCACCGAACCGCGCCTGCCTGTCCGCCTCGTCCAGATAGGCCTGACAGCAGGCCGAATCCGCGCAGATTGCGCCGTCATGCTTTCCGCTTCTGATCTGCTTCAATGTAAAAGTCCGGGCCGCGGTGGCCTGCGCTTTGAGCGCCTCCAGTTGGAACGAGGCCGGCATCTCCGCTGCGACCACGCCGGTCAAATAGGCATCCAGCCGCATGGAAACTGTCCCCGTATCCGTCAAAACTTCTACCATGTAAGTATCGTCATATTTCAGCTGATCCTGCGCCGGCTGGATGGCCGGTTCCATCTTCTCCGGTTCCAATTCCGTCTCAGCGGCCGGCGGCTGGACGGTCTGCAATGGCTGCGTTGGCTGCGGCGTCTGCCGCATACCCGCAAATCCCAGCACCGTAAATACTACAGTCAGTGCCAGTATCCCATAGATGGGAACCAGGTTTTGGGCCTCTGGGACCCGGCATCTGCGCGGCCGGTGCCGCAACCGGTTTTTCGCCTGGTTCAGGAACAATCTGGTCTTTAAAAGTGCAATTCTCATTGTATTCCTTTCTCTTTTCGTACAAAAATCCAATTCCGTTTTCCAGTCGGTTTGGGCCTGCGTCATTGACAGGCCCATCAATCTTCTGTAAAATATAACAAATAACGATGGGGTGATGCTGATGATTAATTCTGTCTTTGCAGAAACAGATAATTTGGAGTTCATTCACAATCTATGTGAAACCTACGCAGAAGATAACGCGCTTTCTCTGGATCCCCGCCAGAATCCCAATGTCAAGCGCGGCCTGCGAAATGAAGACGGCACCGGTGTCATGGCCGGCTATACCCAGATCGGCAGTGTGCTCGGTTATTCCGTGATGGATGGTGAGCGCGTGCCGATGGACGGGCATCTGATCTATCGCGGCTATGATATCATGGATCTCATCCATGGTTATGCCGAAGAAAAGCGATTCGGATTTGAAGAAGTGGTCTATCTTCTGCTCTTCGGGAAGCTCCCCAATAAGCGGCAGTATGATAAGTTCTGTGAAATCCTTCTGGGATGCATGAGCCTTCCGCCCAATTTCACCGAGGACATGATTTTAAAGCAGCCAAGCCGCAATATCATGAATAAGCTTGCCCGCGCCGTGCTTGCTTTATACTCTACAGATGAAGATCCTGACAATTTAGCGCTGGAAAACATGATCCGGCAGTGCATTGAACTGATCGCCCGCTTCCCCATGATTGTGGCACACGCCTATGCGGTCAAGCGGCACTATTTTGACTACGACAGTCTTTACCTGCACCGTCCCAAACCCGGCCTGTCTCTGGCGGAGAACTTCTTACATGCCATTCGCAACGACCAGCGCTTTACGGAACAGGAGGCGCGGCTTCTGGATCTGTGTCTGGTCATCCACGCCGAGCATGGCGGCGGCAACAACTCCCCCTTCCCCTGCCGCGTCCTCTCTTCCACCGGCACCGACACTTATTCCGCCATCTCCGCCGCAGTTGGCTCTCTGAAGGGGCCCAAACACGGCGGAGCCAACCGCCAGGTCATGGCGCAGTTCGAGGAGATCAAGAAAAATGTCCATAACTGGGAAAACGACGACGAGGTTGCTTCCTTCCTGCGCCGGATTCTCAAAAAGGAGGCCGGCGACCATACAGGCCTCATCTACGGTATGGGCCATGCCATCTATACGCTCTCAGACCCCCGTGCTGTGGTGCTGAAACAAAGTGCCCGGTCACTGGCTGAAAAAACCGGACATCTGGAGGAATTCCAGCTTTTGGAGGCTGTGGAACGCCTGACGCCTCATGTCTTTGCAGAGGTCACTGGAAAGGAAAAAGCCATGTGCGCCAATGTAGATCTCTATTCCGGCCTTGTCTATCAGATGATGAATATTCCGCCGGAGCTGTTCACGCCGCTCTTTGCCGTCGCGCGTGTATCCGGCTGGTGCGCCCACCGCATCGAAGAGGTTATGACAGGTGGTCGGATCATCCGGCCCGCCTATAAGTCGGTTGCTCCCAACCAGACCTATGTTCCCATGGCACAGCGCCAGTAAATGGAAAAATCCCCCTGTATCGATGCTCCGATACAGGGGGATTTTTCTTTTACACAATGCTTACTTCTTCTGGAAAGACATGCAGTCCGTGCACTGGTCAACCGTCGGGTTCATCTCGTGCGTGCCGATCATGATCTTGTCCAGAGAACAGTAGTTCTCCGTATTGCAGTGGTGGGCACACTGGGAAACCGTGCACTCAATGCATTTGTTGGCTTTGGTCATCATGGTCTTTTCCTCCTTCTTTTTTGAAGTCCAAAAGTAGTATGTCCAAAGTTGCGTTTCCTATCAAGAATCCTGCGAGCCTCGTTTTTCCTGGACTGCCATAGCATACCTTTTTGGTATGAACTCTGTATTGCGCAGTATTTTGACTCTGGAACTGGTGATTTTTACCGTTAATATAACGCGCAATCTGTAAAAAATCGATTGATAAAGATAAAAACTGCGGCGTTTAAAAACGCCGCAGTTTTTTTGATCGGCTCAGGATTCCATGGTCTGAAGCCGCATGAAAATTTCAGCTACTTCCGCTCGGGTTGCGGTTCCGTCCGGATCCAGAATTCCATTGCCCTTGCCGGAAATCAATCCCTGGCTGACGGCCCAGGTCATGGCCTGTTCTGCCCAGTCAGAGACAGATGCGCGGTCTGTAAAGGCAGCCAGGGCGTTGGAATCCACCGTCAGGTCGCCGCCCCGATGGGCCGCGTACCGGTAGAGCATCTGTGCCAGCTGCTCGCGGGTGACCGGGTTCTCCGGGCCAAAGCGGTCTGCGCCATAGCCCTGCACAATCTCCGCGTCTGCAGCCCAGCTCACCGCATCTGCATACCATGCATTCGCTTCCACATCGGCAAACGGAGCGGTAGAACTGTCGGGCTTCTCCTCCAGATTGTAGAGGATCTGCGCAACCATCGCCCGTGTCAGGGTGGAGTTCGGGGCAAACCGGCTGCCGCCGACGCCCTGCATCGTGCCATTGCCGCAGACATACTGTACTGCGTCATAGAACCAGTCGCCCGTATCCACATCCGCAAAGGTCAGTGTGGGCACTGTCTGTGCTGTGAATGTGGCCTCAACGGTGACAGAGGCCCGCGGCATGGTGAAGGTATAGACATTGCTGTCCTCGGCCTTCAGCGCGATTTCATCGCCTGTGGAGTCGGTGACCGTCAATGCATCGAGCGCATAGCCGCTTTCCGGCGTGACCGTCAGGGTAACTGTGTCCCCTCTGGATGCGCGGCGCTCAGACGCTTCAACCGTACCATTGGCAGCATCTTCCACCGTGATCGCATAGGTGGTCGATCCACCGCCGCCTCCGCCGGAGCTGGGCAGACGCGGAATCGGCTCGGTTTTTGTTGCCTGACAAACCGTACAGGTGTAACGCATCTCACCGGTCTGGCTTGTTGTAGCCTCTTTGATAACCTCACCCTCATCCCAGCTGTGGGGTTCAGTGATCGTCTCCTGGCAGCGGGAGCAGATGCCGCTGTGATTTTCCTCATCTACGGGCTGCACATCTGTCAGCTCGTGTCCCAGCGGTGCGATATCCTCCGGCGCAACCAGAATCTCGCCGCAGACCGAGCACTCACTGCCCTCGGTAACGCCACCCTCTGTACAAGTGGCGGGAACGCCCGGAATCGCGACGGGTGTATGTCCCAGTGCCGGTGTGGAGATCTCCGTATAGCTGGAGCCGCAGACCGAGCAGATGTGACGAACGCCGCCGCCAAACTCACAGGAGGGTTCGACCGTTTCTTCTACATACTGGTGACCATTCTCTGCGCAAGTGTCCGAGGTACCCGGCGTCACATAGACTGCATTGGAGCTGCTCCAGGCCTCGTATTCCTCACCGTCAATCTCTGCATAGGCACGGACACGGTAGGAGTAGTTCTGTCCTGCCTCCAGCCCATTGATCGTGAGCTCCGTGTTTTCCGTCTGCCAGCGGAAGAAGTATCCGCCCTGCTCTTCATTATAGTAGGAAATCCTGTAATAGGTCGCGCCATGGGCAGGATCCCACTGCAAAGTGACCGAGTCCTCACCCATATCGGTGACCACCAGATTCTCCACCTGCGGCGGTACGATTTTATAAGTTTTAGTCACACTACCATAGTAGTTGGAGGCGTCCATGGCCATGATCTCCAGGCTGACCGGGCCAACTTCGGTCTCATCCGGGTAGGTGATGTAGTACTCGCCAACACCGGAACCGATGCTGACGGCACGGACCAGTTCGCGGTCGCCGTCCTTCACGGTGACAACCGGCCATCTCGTGCTTCCAGTCCATGGAATGGACTCAAAGGCCAGGGTGATGTCCAGCGTTGCGATGTCGATGCCCTCAAAGCCGCACACGGTGCAGACATGATCTTCATCCCACTTGTGGCCCTGCGGGTTGAGCCGTTGTCCCTGATGCTGGTACACCGACTCCGGTTCGCCGGCTGCCTGGCAGGTATGGCAGGTACCCATTCGGTAACCATACTCCGTACAGGTGGCGGTGACCTCCGTCGTCACATCATGCAGGATGCCGTCTTCACCGGTGTGATACCAGTCAGCGCCCTCCAGGAACCAGCCGGTGCGCAGGTTGCCCAGGTAGAACATGACCTGTTCGTTGGTTGTGCTGTCCTTCACCGGCACAAAGCCCGTATAGCCCGTGTCCGTACACGGCGCGCCGCAGAGGGTGCACAGCAGCTGCCTGTTTGCCACATCGTAGACATAGTCGCCATGTGCACAGGCCAGCGTGAAGGAATCCAGTTCTGTCGTGCCGGCTTCTTGATAGTCATAGGCTGTGACCTGAACACTGCCCTGGCCCACTTCCAGCGTCAGATAGATGGCATTGAAGTCGTTACTGTCCTTCAGCACCTCAAAGCTGTCCTCAAACGGCAAACCGCTGGAGACATCGTAGCCTTTTTCGCCCACAGCGCCGCAGATCAGATAGGTGATCCCGCCGGCCTCATCCACCTCGCCGCCGGTCAGAGGTTTTGTACGGGCGTAGGAGTGGTCGTGGCCGGAGAGCACCAGGTCGATGCCCGCCTGCTCGGCATACTGCGGCACCAGGTTGTGGATGGTCTCGTTGCCGCCGGCTGCATTGGTATAGTAGGCCGGCTGATGGGTGACCAGGAACTTCCAGCGGGCGTCGCTGGCATTGGCGTCCTCCACCAGCCACTGCAAACTCTCCTCATCGACAGCGCCATAGTCAATCACTGCCACATACAGGTTGCCAAACGAAACAGAGTAGTACCCCTGATCACCGGTCTGGCTCAGGATATGGGAGTTGACGCCGCCGTCGCCCTCCTTCTCATGGTTGCCGAGGGCATAGATGCGGTCCACATCTCCCATCTGCGCAAGCTGATTGTAGGCCGCCACGCGCTGAGCGTAGGAATTGCCGCGGTCCACCAGGTCGCCTGTCTGGATCAGCAGGGCGTAGTCCTCTGCATTCAGCGTTGCCAGCAGGGCCTGCGGCGTCGTATTCTCCGCGTCCTGGATGTCCGCCATCAGCAAAATCTGCTTTGGCAGCGCATCGTCGTCCGACGGCATGGTGAAACTGCGCACTTCGGACATGGTTTCACCGTCGCCCACCTGATAGTAGTAGGTCTGGCCCGGCGTCAGGTCGTTCGCCTGCACCAGATTGGCCCGGACAACCTTATCGTCGTCGTTGAACTCCATCAGCTGACTTGTGCCTTCATAGACACCCGGGTCGGTCATGGCCGCGTCGGCTGCCAGTTTCAGCTGCGGTACAGCACCGGACGCGGTCGGATGGGTCACCCAGGAAATGGCGCGCTGCGTTGTGAGATCGCCCACCGCGTTATGCAAAATCATCTCCGGCGCACCGGAAATATCGCCCGCCAGCTCGTTAATCGTAGCTGTATAGGGGAAAGAACCCTCCGCCTGCACTGTAATCGTGCCGGCCGCACTTGGCTCATAGAGGATTTTACCGTCCACGCTGGGGCCGAGGGTGTCCTCAGAGCCGCTCACAGACAGGCTGACGCCGGAAACCGGATTGCCGTTGGTATCCTTAATGTAGAAATAGGTGCCGGTAAGGCCCGCGGCAAAAATATCGGAGGAAATCTGATACGACACCTCAATGGGGAACCGTACCTGATCGCTGCCAAACAGGCCCAGGTTTCCGCCTGCATATCCGTCTGCATAGGTAATGGTTCCCTCTTCCACACTGTAGGAGAAGCCGGTGCCGCTCTGCAGATCTGTGGGAATGGGGAAGGTCAGCGTGGCAAGCAGCGCATCGCCTGCCGCAGGCGTTCCGTCTGCCTGGAGGGTAAACTCCACTGTATGGTTGACAATGTCATATTCGGGGGTACCCACCAGTGTAAATCCTTCCGCCGGTGTGATCTGGAAGGTGTCTTCATAGGTCTTGTCCACCGCCAGGGAAAGGGTCACCTGCTGGATATCCGAGCCATTGGTGGCGCGCAGCTGCAGGTTAAAGTCCTGGCCCAGTTGAGGCTTGCCCTCCTCCTGCAGGTAAACCGAGGTGGCGCTGCTGTCCGTATCCACCTGGAAACGGTAGTTCAGCACACGCTCATTTCCGTTCAGATCCGTAACCACCAGCTTGACACTGTGCCAGCCATCGGCCAGAATGACGGAGTCACGGCGGATATAGTTGCCGCCGCGGTCCACGGTGGCGGCTTGCAACTGGCCGTCCACATACAAAAAGACATTGTTATAATCTATGCCCAGATCCTGCAGCGTATCGCCGTCCTTGTACTTGGCATAGAAATTCAGTTCGTTATTGGTCAGCGTCATGCCGTCTGTCAGCGGCTCATCGTTGACCGTGAACTCCGTCACTTCAGGCAGATTGGTGTCATTGGGGTTGGAGCCGTAGATGAACATGATGTCATCAAAATAGATGCTTCCTTCCCGTTCGGCCACCGGCACCTCGGTGCCGTCCATCAGGTATTTACCACACCAGTTGCCCTCGGTCGGCACTACCATCAACCGGCCGATCATACCGGCCGGAATGGAGAGCGGTACCTGCAGGCCGGTCAGGTCTGCCTCAAAGTAGTGCCAGGTGCCGTCGGCATAGGGGGCCACGCCGCCCACATTGCCGTCCTGGGCCATGGCGTCTTTGTACTGCTTGGTGAAGTCCAGCTGCGTAACACGACCGCTGCCGTCCTCATACTGCAACCGCAGCCAGTAGTTGGGCGTGTTCTCCGGCACATAGACCCACATACCCAGAGCCGTGGGGTTGCCTTCGATCTCCAGCTCGTCCCGGAAGCCGAAGCAGGCGCCCTCGGAACCGCTGACGCCATTGGGGAGTGAGGGGTCGTTGAAGCTGTAGTCCAGCTTCAGTGAATAGCTGCCGGAGCGAACCGGATAGCCGTCGGCCCGGCTGACCAGCTCTGCGCCCACGGTGCCGCCTCTGTTGTAATTCGAGGTCACCAGATAGCTTCCGCTGTCATCGCCGCTCTTTCCGATGGTCCAGAAATCCTTTGCATCCGTTGTGGTGCCGTCATCATTCACATGATCCTCAAAATTCATAATGACTGACGGCTCCTTACCGGCCTCCACTGTGACGCTGCCAGATGCAGCGGGATTTTTCACACTGGTGACTGTCACTGTCGCCTTGGCCGTGGAGGCGCGCTTCTCCGTCTCATCAGTGCCGGGCGTATATTCCAACAAGCAGGTGAGCTGGTTGTCATAAACCTCTCCCAATTTAAGATCTGCCATCTTCGCCGGGTCAGTCTCCGTTTCCGTCTGGTAAGTGCCATCCGCCTGTTTCACCTTATGTGCATATTCCGTGGGCTGAATGTCCCAGTCAAAATCGCCGTCCTTGTAGTGGACATCGCGCCCCTCATAGCGGACCGTCAGGCCCAGGTCGCTGGTGTCGCCAAAGCCGATGCTCACCGGATCGGTCTCAAAAGTGATCTCATCCGGATTCTGCACCAGGATCGTGCTCTCGCCACGGACCTGACTTCCATCATCCACCAGTTGAGCTGTTACCTCACCGGTCTGGTTCTCGTCAGCAGTGAACAATCCAGTATTGGGATCGATACTGCCAGCACTTCCCTCTTTGAGCTGCCAGGTCAGCGCCGGCACCTCTTCGACCGGTGTGTTTGAGGAGTCCACCGGCACATAGGTAAACTGAACCTGGGAGCCGGGCGTATAGACCTCGTTGACCGGCGAGATGTCCGCCCGGTCAAAGATGCCGGTAGGGGCCGCTGTAGTGACCAGTAACAGGGAGCTGGACACATGGCGGGGCGATCCGTCGGACGGCTCGTTGCGCATGAGGATCTCATCGTCGCCGGCGCGCACCGTGGCATGAGAGCTGGAGCCGGAACCATCCAACATAAGTGCAATCTCACAACCGCGGGCCTTCATCATTTCAGCCATCTGATAGGGTGTATAGCCGCAGGAGATCGGGTAGTTCTTGCCGTGGTTGACCATGGTCACAATGGTGCCGTCCTCCTTGATGCCGATGGCGCTGCGCGTTACCTTATAGGTGTCCGACTGACTGATGGCAATCTCGCCGTCCCGTACCAGGATCGGAGATCCTCCAATGGCAGTCTGCACATCATCCATCGGCACGGAGCTGTCGCGAATCACGGCGCTGCCGTCTTTCAGAATGGCAAAATAGGGTCTGGAGTTTGCCGGGTGATAGACCTCACCCTCCATGACCAGGGCACCTTGCGGCTCGCCGGTGGTCATGTTGTAGAAGTCTGCGTTGATAATGCCGACTACCCGGTACCCCAGGCCTCTTCTGTCGAAATTCGCCTGAGCCGCAGCCGCCTGGTCGAGCACATTGGCCAGCTTGTACTTGCTGCCGTCATAGTCCGGATAGCAGGCCATCACCATGGCCGTTGCCTCGTTGGGATCAATTTCGCAGAAATAGTCGATGTTCTGATCTGTGGCGGCGGTGTTGTTGGTGATGGTCACATACTCCGTGATACCGGGTGCCAGGGTGTATTGTGTTTCGGAGATCTTGTATCGGTTGTCATAAATTTGCTCCGCTGCAAAAACAGATGGACAAACACTGACGAGCAGCGCCGCCGCAAGAAAGATCGATAGCAGTCGCTTCCTCAGATTTACGGTCATAATTTCCTCCTGATTAAAAAAGAGCGGACGGGAAATACCCGCCCGCTCCTGTTTTGAGCGTTTCTGCCGTCATCCCTTGGGCTTTGGTTCCGGCAGAATAGCAACCCTGCTTTCGTAAGTTTGATTTATTGGGCCTCTTCGACAACATTGCCGTTGCCATCGACGATGCTACCGTCCGGCAGCTCCCAGTTGCCATCTTCCGTCTCAAAAGCGCCGTCCGGGAACTCGATGCTGCCATCCGGATTCTCAATGACACCGTTGGGGAATTCGATCGTACCGTCCGGATTCTCGATGCTGCCGTCCGGGAACTCGACGCTGCCGTCCGGGAACTCAATGCTGCCGTCCGGAAGCTCTACAGGCTCGTCGGGATTAGGATTGTCAGGATTGTCAGGCTTGTCAGGATCCGGCCGGCTGCTGCCGCCGCCGCTGCTGCCACCGGAAGAAGTGGTTCTGCCGATGGTGATCTCATCGCCTGCGCTCACAGTCTTGCCGTTGGCAGTCAGGCCCGTCACGCCGTCTGCCGCGCGAACCACTGTGCCGTTGGGTGCATTGGTCACAGAGACATTGTCAGCCACAGCCACGACCTCCAGATCGCCGGTGGCGCCCTTCAGGGAAACCTTGGCGCCCTCCTTGGCCACAACGATCATGCCGTCGTAGTCGCCGGTGATGGTGACATCGTCGGCCACCACCAGAACGATGCCGTCTGCCGTGGGCTCGACTTCGCCGTTCTCAGTGACATAGGTGCCAATGACATTGTCCAGCAGCTTCATGACACTGGCACGGTTGATGTCGGCCAGAGGCGCCAGGCTGTCGTTGGAAACGCCGCTGATGTAGCCGGCGTTGAGCAGCGCATTGACATAGCCGCGTGCCCAGGTAGAGACGGTGTTCAGGTCGTCAAAGTTCTTGGTCGTAGAGGTGTCCGCCTCCAGGCCCAGCGCACGGGCCAGCATGACGAACATCTGCTCGCGGTTGAGGTTGGCATTGGGCTCCATGGTGGTGTCGGAAGAACCGTTCATGATGCCGGCCGCGACACACTTGGCAATCGCGTCGGCATACCACGCATTGGCAGCAACATCGGTGAAGTTGGAGATGTCAGCGCTCTCGGCAATCTGCATCAGATTGGCGAACATCTCTGCAGCCTCGGCGCGGGTCATCGTCCCGTTGGGGTTGAAGTTGCCGTTGCCGGTGCCGTTCACAATGCCGGTGTCTGTCCAACGATCAATGGAGCTCTCGGCCCAGTGACCGGCCGTATCGCTGTAGTTCGCAGCCAAAGCGCTCATAGAGCACAGTGACGCGGTAACAGCGCCGGCCAGGACCAGACACCCGATCCTCTTTTTGTACATTTTCATAATTATTCTCCTCCCTTATTAAAACGGCTTATCGCCGTAAGGTTGACTACATCAGGCTGGATCAAATAATAGGGGTGGCGTCTTTTCGCCTTTCCAGCACAAACAGGGCAGCCGCACTTTTGAGGTCCTGCTCTGGAGTAAACAGCCGCTTTCCATATATGTCCTTCCGCACACCGCCACCATACCTTGCGGTGGCTTCCACAGGTCACCATGTCCGGACGCAGGGCTCCATTCAAAGAGCTCTCCCACTGAACGGAAAGATCCGGAAAGATTGTCGCCAAATCATTAAAGCCGGCAAGCGCCTTTCGCCCTGTGCAATAGGGGCAGCCGCTTCCGTACATCGTGCGGGCAGAAACGGTTGCCTGATAGACATGGCCCAACTCGCATTGCCACCAGACATGGCGATTACTTGTAGGAGCCACCTGTTGCGGGGTCAGAGTGCCGTTTTTACTCGGGTGCCACTGTGCCGCGATCTTTGGAAACCGGGATGCCAAATCGTTTTCACCGGCGAGGACCCGCTTTCCGCTGCAGACGGGACAGCCTGCTCCGCCATAGGCTCTGGAAACCACCGACGCCTGCCATGCGTGCCCTTTTTCGCACTGCCACCAGACCTTCCTGTGCGTTCCGGCCACAAGCTCCCGCGGCGTCAGCGTGCCGTTTTTGGTCGGATGCCACTGCGCCGCCAGCAGCGGATGGGTCGTGGCTAAATCATTCTCACTGGCCACCGTCTCGCGATTGGCACAGACAGGGCAACCGCAGCCGCTCACTCTGGATTTCACGGTTGCGCTCCAAATATGGCCTTTTTCGCACATCCACCAGACTTTTTGATGGCTGCCGGGAAGAACTTGATCCGGCGTCAAAGGGGCATTCCTGGTTGGATGCCACTGTGCCGCCAATTCCGGATGGCAATGCGCCAGGTCGTTTACGCCGGGAATGGGCCGCCGGCTTGTGCAATAAGGGCACCCACTTCCGTTGCAGGTGCGTGCCGTCACAGAAGCCTGCCATTGATGTCCGGCTTCACAGCGCCACCACACTTTTTGTTTGCTTCCATAGGAAATCTTCTCTGGCGTCAGGTCCCCGTTCTGTGCGGCATCCCACTGCCGCAGCAGCGCCATATTATCTCTTTTTTGACAGTAGTCATACAGCGTCTCCCGCATGGCCGTGTCCCTACCTTTTCCCCAGGACAGAATCTATCTTCTGTCTTAACAAAAGATTTCAGGTTTGTTTATATCTATTTCACTTTAGTAATATTTTAGCAGTTTTTTGAAATAAATCAACTAGTTATTTCCAAAGTAGGTATAAAAATTTTGGCCGCCAGTGATTGTGCCCTGTCGGCCTGTTTTTCCATGTCCATTTATATGTAAACGACCGCTCAACTGAGCGGCCGTTGGTTTTTAAGGCGCATCTGTCCCACGCAAAAGCAGCATTGAGCGGCTGGAAATAAGACAGAAGATAGATTCTGTCCCTATAGGATCAACCGCAGCCGGTTTAATGCCTGCACATGCTCGGTTCCTGTGGTGATCAGATAAATCCGGGTGGTCTCGATAGAGCTGTGTCCCAGCACATCCGCCAATTTTGCCACATCCCGGCACGCGTGATAAAAGCAGCGGGCGAACAGGTGCCGGAGATTGTGGGGAAATACTTTCGTCGGTTCCACTGTCGCCATGCTGCGCTCCTCTTCCAGCAGATACCGGCCAAATACACGCAGCCGCTCCGCCGTAATGATCCGTTGATCCATCGTTCTGTTCCTCCTCGTCCCAAGTACGCTTATCCCTATTTTCCCCGATTATCATGTTAATCATTTAAAATCTTCCCATTCTTTCCGGCTTCGCCGGAGAAAAACAAACTGGCGGGACACCCTGCGGGCATCTCGCCAGTTTGTTCCGTCAACAAAAAAAGATTGAGGCCGGATATAAGGCCTCAATCTCTGCTGTCTTCTGCCAGAATGAATCAGTCCTGCTCCCAGTTATGCCAGACATTCTGTACATCGTCATCGTCGTCCAGCATGTCCAAAAGTTTCTGCATATTCTTGACATCGTCTTCATTTTCCAACTTTGTATAGTTCTGCGGGACCATCTCCACCTGGGCAGAGACGAATGAATATCCCTGATCGGTCAGCGCCGCCACCACACTGTTGAAATCGTCCGGGTCCGTGTAAATGGTAAAGCACTCCTCTTCCGCTTCAAAATCCGAAGCGCCGGCTTCAAGCGCCGCCTCCATGACGGTGTCCTCTTCATAATCGCCGTCCTCATTGTCGATAACCAGGACGCCCTTCTGATCAAAGCTCCAGGCCACGCAGCCGCTGGCCCCCAGATTGCCGCCGTATTTATCAAAATAGTGCCGCATATCCGATGCTGTGCGGTTGCGGTTATCCGTCATCGTCTCTACAATCACCGCCACACCGCAGGGGCCGTAGCCTTCATAGGTGATGGACTCGTAGTTTGCCGTATCGCCGGCGCCCAGTGCTTTTTCAATGGTACGCTTAATATTATCGTTGGGCATATTGGCCGCGCGGGCCTTGGCAATGACCGTTGCCAGGCGGGAGTTGTTCGCCGGGTCGCCGCTGCCGCCCTCTTTGACTGCCACAATCATCTCACGCGCAATCTTTGTAAATGCCTGGGCGCGCTTTGCGTCCGCCGCACCTTTTGTTTTCTGAATATTATGCCACTTGGAATGTCCGGACATAAGTACGCCTCCTCTTATTACATGCTGTGGTATTGTACCACAAAAAAAGCGAAAACTCAAGCCGCTTATCCGGCAAGCGGCACCAGAATTGTCAGCAGCAGGGGCATGCTCACCACAGCAAGCAGATTGCTCAGCATCACAGCCTTCCCCACGGTAAACACATCATTATGGTACTCCATCGCAAAGGTCTCCGCCAACAGTGCCACTGGCGTGCCAAACATCACCGTCGGCACCAGCAAAAGGACGCCCCGCGCGCCGCACAGATACAGCACAACCGCCATCACAGCCGGAAGCACTACCAGCCGAATCAAAGAGACCGCCCAGATTCCCACAGGATAAAACAACTCTTTGATGCGGCATTTGCTCAGCCAGGCCCCCACAATCAGCAGACTGATGGGAATGGTCATATCGCCAATCCATTCAATCGGCCTGCCCAGTACATACGGCAGCTCCACCCGGCACACGAACAGCAGCAGTCCCAGCAGCGATGCAATCAGCGGCGGGTTGTACAGCAGCTTCTTCAGGGGCAGATGTTCGCCCGACCCACGGGCAATGGCGATGAGGCCGTATGTAAAGGTGACAAATATGTTTGGAATGCAGAACATACTGCTGTAAAACAGCCCCAGTTCGCCGGACAGCGCCTGCATCACGGGAAATCCCAAAAAGCCGGTGTTGCCATTGACAATCATGTACTGGTACATACCGCTGCGGCGCTTGGGCATTTTGGAGCATTTTCCCCAGATCTCCACCACCAGAATCAATATGGCAAAAGATACGATGGAAATGCCGAACAGAATCAGCGAATTGTGCATCAATTCTTCAGAATACTCCTGCAGCATCGAGTTGATCAGCATGCAGGGCAGTGTAAAGCGGATCAGGAACTTATTCAGCCCCTCCAGGAATAACTCATTTAAGATATCCAGCTTGGCCAGGACCACGCCAGCAGCCATGATCAGCACCAGGACCACCAGCTGTTCAAACACCAGCAGCATCTGCATTCTCCTTTTCTCTATAAAAATTCGATTACATCGTGATGGCACTTTGCGCGTTCCACCGTCAGCGTCTCAAAGCGTGCACGCAGCTGCTGCTGTAAATAGGCGCAGACCGGATTCTCCGTGGGAAAGTGGCCTGCATCGATCAGGTTGATCCCAAGGTCTACACCATCATAAAAACCGTTGTACTTCAAATCGGCCGTGACAAAAGTGTCACAGCCCATCTCCATTGCCGTCCGGGTGAATTCGCCGCACGCGCCGCCGCCTACAGCCACCTTTTGCACCGGGCGGCCGGCATCTGCAATTCGGATTCCGCCGCAGCCGAGCGCCTTCTTCACCTTCCTGGCAAATGTTTTCAGATCCGTCTGTGGCACCGTGCCCACGCGCCCCAGGCCATAGGGCCGCCCCTGGCTGTCTGTCCCGGCCGGCGAAAGAACCTGAATTTGTTCCAACCCCAGGGCCTGAGCCAGGCAGTCGTTGACGCCGCCCGGCGCTGCGTCCAGATTGGTGTGCATACTGATGATGGCGCATCCCGTCTCCGCCGCCCGCAGCAGCACGCGGCCTGCAGCATCCTCATCGGTCACATGGTAGACCGGGTGGAACAGCAGCGGATGGTGGGCCACGATCAGTTCTGCGCCCTGCTCCACCGCCTCTTCCAGAACATCCTGAAAGGGGTCCAGTGCGACCAGCACCTTATGTACCGGTGCCTCCAGGCGGCCGCACTGCAGCCCCACATGGTCCCAGTCCTCTTTCATAAATTCCGGCGCCAACTCAAACAGGAATTTTAAAATTTCATATACCGTCGTCATCGTCTTCTCCTCATCTGCAATACCTCCCGCAGGGCTGTCTCATAGTAGTCCAGGCGCCGCCGGTCTGCCTCCCCTTTGGCCCGGGCAATGCCGTCCACTGCGCGCCGCAGTCCTCTCTCCACGCGGTCCAGATAGGCCGGCAACAGGGGATCGTGCGTAGCCAAAATCTGCTCTGAGACATATTGTTCTCCCGGCGAAAGCGGCCGGCCGCCTCCGAAGCATACCCGCATGGCAAAATAGATTTTTCCGCCGTCGCGCACCAGCCGCTCTTCACAGATCCGGAAACCGGCAGTTCCAAGATAACGCCGCAAATCATTTCCAGAGGTCTGCGGCTGCAAAATCAATGTATACCGCGCGTTCTGAAGCCAGGGCGCCTGTTTTAAAATATGCACAATGGTATCGCCGCC